>Ga0209181_10000363_pt1 | contig 85460 bp, 73 predicted proteins | sample MAT05_FD_187208 | JGI IMG/M metagenome (GOLD analysis project Ga0209181, IMG submission 187208) | Freshwater microbial communities from Lake Fryxell liftoff mats and glacier meltwater in Antarctica - MAT-05 (SPAdes) (version 2) | ecosystem: Environmental > Aquatic > Freshwater > Ice > Liftoff...
TTGCGGCCCTATCTTGCCAAGCTCGATTCGGCCGACGGCACTATCATTTGGGAACAGGAATACGGCCCTGCCGCGCTTACCACAACGCTCTTCGCCGGTAAGGAAACTCCCACCGGCGATCTTATCGGCTGTGGTGTCACCTATGCAGAAGAAGGCCAGAAAGGCTTGCTCCTCCGTACCAATAGCGAAGGCGACAGCCTTTGGATGCGTAGCTATTATTATCAGGACGATGTGATCAGCACTGGCCAAGGCCGCTTCTACGATGTGTTGCCTACCCCGGATTGGGGCTTCATTGCCGCAGGCGCGGTATACAACCCGGTCGGTGGGCCACACCCACCAGGCTACAGCCAGGATACTTGGGTGGTGAAAGTGGATGGCGATGGGTGCATTGTGCCGGGATGTAACATAGTTGGCGTTACCGAGCAAGCTACCAACCTGCTGGGTGCGCTCACCATCTTCCCCAACCCCGCCCATGGCCGCACAACCATCAGCTTACAACTTCCATCGAGCGTGGCCAATGAACAACTACAGTTATGTCTTGTGGCGGCTGACGGACGTATCGTTCATCGCCAAGCCATACCAGGAAATGGGGAGCATACCTTGGCGTTGGAACAGTTGAGCGCTGGGGTGTATCACGTACACATCAGCGCAACCGGAAAATGGCTCACAGGTGGTAAACTCGTTCTGGAATGAATGCACAACAACATGGAGGCATCAGTACGTTCTCTTTCACACGCATCGGACGGGAGCCGCAGGGTCCTCTTCGAGAGACCCAGCGGAGGCCTAAAGAATGGCCCTCATCAATTCAGCTAGAGGTTTTCCCCAATCCCAGTAGCGGCCCTGTCTTCGTGGCGTATCAAGTGCCAGAGGGAATGGACCAGGGACAACTACGTGTGGTGGACCTGCGCGGGCGCGCGATGTATACCCAAGTGCTTGGCAATGGACCTGGTGCATTGGTGTTGCAAACAGATGCGTGGGCCCCGGGCGTGTATTTGGCTGAATTGCGCGTAGCCGACGCCATGGTGGCTGCAGCCAAGATCACGGTACAGTGATGGTAGTGCGTGCCGCGTTGTGCATGCTCTACCTCTTCATTGAAACCCTTGTCGCAGGCCAGGGTTTCAATGAACGTTACGATGCGTTCGGCTGGGGTTTTCAGCAAGAGGGATATGGCATTGAATTCACATCCGACGGCTTCACCATTCTATCCAGCAGCGCGGACTGCGATAGTATTTCACCGGATGAATGCTTTCTTCATGCCTCCGTGCTTCTCACGCGCATTGACCAGAACGGAGATGCTCTCTGGCAAAAACGTTCTTGGAGAGCGAACCACAGTGCGTTCGCCGGTTGGGCCAACTGCTGCGACACGATCCCCGGTGGGGGCTACATCGTAGGTGGCGCCAGCGAAGCCACCGATGGCAGCGACGAGGTGTACCTGATGCGCTTCGATGCCAACGGTGATACGTTGTGGACGCGCGTGTTCGGCGACCCGACCTTGAACCGTTTCTGGATCGGCCAGCAGGTAAAGCGTACGCACGATGATGGCTTCGTCGTGGTGGGCATCACTGATCAGAATGGCCCCTTCAACGGGTTCGTGATCAAGACCGATAGCGATGGCCAAGAAGTGTGGCGCAGGGTGTATGAATGGGATGCCACCACTGAAGGCGGGCTTGGTTCGATCGCGCTAGCCGATGATGGCACGTACTACACGGGGGGGACCAGGAATGTGGATGAAACGAATAGCGATCATTGGGTCCAGCATCTTACACCGGATGGTGCGGTGGCCTGGCAAGTTAGTTGGGGCGGGCAATGGCAGGAAGGTGCAACCAACATCATCACGCTCGAAGACGGTGACCTGGCCATGTTCGGTGCGACTGGCTACGGCTTGAGTTTTTCACTTTTGAAACCAACGGTAGCAAAGTTGGATCGGACCGATGGTTCCATTCTCTGGGAACACGAATACGGTCCTGCGGCCCTCACAACCCTGCTCTTTGCTGGTAAGGAAACTCCCACCGGCGATCTTATCGGCTGTGGTGTCACCTATGCAGAAGAAGGCCAGAAAGGCTTGCTCCTCCGTACCAATAGCGAAGGCGACAGCCTTTGGATGCGTAGCTATTATTATCAGGACGATGTGATCAGCACTGGCCAAGGCCGCTTCTACGATGTGTTGCCTACCCCGGATTGGGGCTTCATTGCCGCAGGCGCGGTATACAACCCGGTCGGTGGGCCAAACCCACCAGGCTACAGCCAGGACACTTGGGTGGTTAAAGTGGATGGCCAGGGCTGCATAGTACCCGGCTGCAACACGGTGGGCATAGCCGAGCAAGCCACCAACCTGTTGGGTGCCATCACCATCTTTCCGAACCCCGCACAGGGTAGGGCCACCATACGCTTGGAACTACCCAGCAGTGTGGCCCACGCGATCTTGGACCTGAGCATCGTAGCCATGGACGGCAAACTCGTCCACCAGCAGCGCATTACCGGCAATGGCGATCATGCCTTGGCGTTGGAGCACTTGGAGGCCGGGGTTTATCATATCCACATCGCTGCGGCCAGCAAATGGCTTACGGGCGGTCGCTTGGTTTTGGAGTGACACTCGCGGTGTGAATTACCGGTAGATACCGCGCTTGTTCAATGCCTTCTGGTACTTCCGCGCGTTCACCAAGTGCTGGTCGTAGCTCTTGGCAAAGTCGGAATAGCCGCTCAGATCGGCACGGGCGCAGAAGTAGAGGTTGTCGTGCTTTTCCGCATTCAGCACCGCATCGATCATGCTCGTTTCAGGCATGTTGATGGGGCCTGGCGGAAGGCCCAGGTTCTTGTAGGTGTTGTACGGCGATACCACCTCCATGTCCTTGTGCAAGACGCGACTGATGCTATCCATGCCCAAAGCGAACTTCAGCGTGGGATCGGCCTGCAAGGGCATACCGATGCGCAAGCGGTTCAAATAAACGCCAGCGATCTTGGGTGCATCGGAACGCTTCACGGTCTCAGCTTGGACTATGGAAGCCAATGTGGATACTTCGGTCGTTGAGAGCTTCAGCGCATCGGCCTTCGCCTTCCGCTCGGCGGTCCAAAAAGTCGCGTGCTCCTTCCCCATCCGCGTGATGAACTGCTCCGGCGTGGTGGTCCACCAGAACTCGTAGGTATTGGGAATGAAGGAAGCGATGAAGCTCTCTCGGGAATAACCGGCCTTACGCTGCATATCATCATCCATAAGGACCTGCAAAAAAGCCAATGAGTCCGGCTCCAGCACGCGACCGAGTTTCCCGGCCAATTCCGGCAGCCGTTTGATGGAGGAGAACGTCACACGCACCGGCTCCTGTTCACCGGATCGCAACATGTTGACCAAGGCGTTCATGCTCGTACCGTTCGAAATGCGGTATCGGCCAGGCTTTACCGTGGTGGTGTATTTCTTCTGTTCGCACAACCACCGGAATGCGCCCTCATCTTGAATGGCACCGATGTGCGTGAGACTATCCACGACTTGTTCGAAGTCCGCTCCACGTGGGATGTAGAGCACCCTGCTGGCCTCACTGAACGATGCGGCCGGACCGGTCACCTTGTTCCAGGCCCAATAACCACCAAGGCCAAGCACCAACAGCACCAACAGCACCGACCCACCCGCTATCCGTCCTCGCTTGGCCACGCTTCAGATGGTTATGGAACCGCTGAAGACATGCTCTACAGGACCGATCAAGCGGATCCCATCGAACCCTTCACGATCCACCATCCACGCTTCCACCTGCAAGGTGCCGCCACGTGTTAGTACGGTCAATGGAACAGGCATGCGATGCCGATAGATGGCGCACAACGCAGCCGCGACCACGCCACTGCCGCAACTGAGCGTCTCCGCCTCAACGCCACGTTCGAAGGTGCGCATGCGCAATCCATCACCACGCACTTGAACGAAGTTGACGTTCGTACCGCCCGGTGCACGGCGCGGGGAATGCCTGCGCATTGGGCCTGCCACCATGATATCAACGGCCTCGGTATGGGCTACCCATACCACTTCATGCGGTGATCCGGTGTGTATGAAATCCACATCAGGCCCATCGATCGCGTGGTCCACAAAGCCCACATAAGGCAGCGTGATCGCCACGTCCTTTGCTCTCCATTGGCCCAGATGCTCGCCATCCACCGCAGTGAACCGGGCATCGTGGTCATTTCCCTTGAGCCCGCTCCAGAACGCGAACGCACATCGACTTCCATTGCCACAGAAGCTCTTGCTGGCATCGGGGTTGAAGAACTCCATGTGGAAGTGCATGCCTGCGGTGCGCGGCACTTGGATCAGGATCAACCCATCACTACCGATGCCGAAATGGCGGTCGCATAAGCGCTTCACGAGTGCCGCATCATCCGCCGGGAACGCGCCATCGCGATCGTCCACCAGTATGAAGTCGTTGCCCGTCCCGTGCCACTTGGCGAAGTGCAGTTGCATCGGTGTCAAATATCGGGATCGCCGGTAGAGAATATCCTCATCGCCGCCGCGCCCCGGCCAAAAGAGCACCCTAAGGCATGCATTGATAAGCTCCGGACCCGGACGTGGTGCACCTCGTTGCGTCCATTGCGCCGTGGCGGCAAGGAGCCGGATCAACATTTCTTAACGCGACAACCCGACACTTCCGGCCTGTCAAGACGTTCATAACACATCGCCGGTACGAACTTTGATCCCGGGATACCACAACATTTGAAGAACATGAAAGCTGCATTCGGATACTTCGCTATGGGCCTCGCTGGTGCGATGCTCGCACTTGGAGGTCATGAACTGCTCTCCGAAAAGAGCAACTTGGGCTCTTCTTCCACGACCACAGCTCCCGTAAAATTCGTGAACCTGCCGGGGCCGAACGGGACTTCCACCACCGCACTGGACTTCACCTACGCGGCCGAGAGCACGGTGAACGCCGTGGTACACGTGACCACCGAGACAGCCGTGAACGTGCATGACCCGTTCGCCGATTTCTTCTGGGGCTACCGCGCACCGCAGCAGCAACAGCTCCGCCAAGGGGCTGGCAGCGGCGTTATCGTGAGCAGCGATGGCTACATCATGACCAATAACCACGTGGTTGAAGGGGCGCATAAGATCCAGGTACACCTGAACGACAACCGCCAGTATGAAGGCACCGTCATCGGCCGCGACCCCGGCACCGATCTCGCCTTGTTGAAGATCGATGCGAAAGACTTGGCCACTGTGCCCTACGGTAATAGTGATGATGTGCGCGTAGGCGAATGGGTGCTCGCCGTGGGCAACCCGATGAACCTCACGAGCACCGTCACCGCCGGTATCGTCAGCGCGAAGGCCCGCAACATCAACCTGCTCCAGTATGATGCGGCCCGCGACATCATTCCACTGGAATCCTTCATCCAGACCGACGCTGCCGTGAACCCGGGCAACAGCGGCGGTGCGTTGGTGGATGCGAACGGGCGGCTTGTCGGCATCAACACGGCCATCGCCAGCACCACGGGGGGCTACACCGGCTATTCCTTCGCCATTCCGGTGAACATCGTGCAGAAAGTGGCCAACGACCTGCTGGAATTCGGCAGCGTACAACGTGCTTACATCGGCGTGAGCATCCGCGATATGGACCAGAAACTCGCTGATGAGACCGGCTTGGACCGCATCCAGGGCGTGTATGTGAACGGGATCACGGATGGCGGCGCGGCACAGAAAGCAGGCATGGAAGCCGGTGATGTGATCGTGAAGGTGGGTACCATCAATGTGAACAACGTGCCGCAACTGCAAGAACAGGTGGGTAAGTTCCGTCCGGGCAACAAGGTGCCGGTCACCGTTTTCCGCAAGGGGAAAGAGCAAGTGTTCGACATGACCTTACGCGGTAGAGAGGGAGCCGCCGTGGCAGCCGTCGATACTCGCAGCGGGGGCGCAACTTCCTTGGGGGCCGAATTCAACACTGCATCCAGCGAGGAACTCAAAGCGCTCGGTCTGCAGCACGGGGTGAAGGTGGCCACGATCAATGGCGGCAAATTCCGCAGCAGCGGCATCAAGGAGGGCTTCATCATCACACGCATCGATCAAGAGCCCATCAAGGATGCTGCACACTTGCAGAAAGTACTGGAGAATAAACGCGGTGGCGTCCTCGTGGAGGGCACTTACCCCAACGGAACACGGGCTTTTTACGGACTGGGACTTTAGAACGCCCGTCCAGCAAGGCTTTCAACACGGATCGACCCCTCCTGCGTACTTCGGCTTGTCCGGTACCTACGAGGGGTCGTACCTTCGCAGCCCGACAAAGCAGTTCACCCTGCATTCGGGAACCTGCAACTCTACTCGGACCCACCTCTTAAAGACCCTTCCCGCATGGCATCAAGGATGCGTCAGCTCAAGATCACCAAGTCGATCACCAACCGGGAAAGCCAGTCGCTGGACAAGTACCTCCAGGAGATCGGCAAGGAAGGCCTCATCACCGCCGATATGGAGGTGGAACTGGCCCGGCGCATCAAGGAAGGCGACGGCCTGGCATTGGAGAAGTTGGTGAAGGCCAACCTCCGCTTCGTGGTATCCGTTGCCAAACAGTACCAGAACCAAGGCCTCAGCCTTCCCGATCTGATCAACGAGGGCAACCTCGGTTTGATCAAAGCCGCCCAGCGTTTCGATGAGACCCGCGGTTTCAAGTTCATCTCCTATGCCGTGTGGTGGATCCGCCAGAGCATCCTCCAAGCACTGGCCGAACAGAGCCGTATCGTGCGCCTGCCGCTGAACCAAGTGGGCAGTCTCAACAAGATCAACAAGGCGTTCGCCAAGTTGGAGCAGGAGTACGAGCGTCCACCGAGCGCGGACGAACTCGCTGTGTTCCTGGACCTTCCCGCTGAAAAGGTGAGCGACACCATGAAGGTGAGCGGCCGCCACATCAGTATGGATGCCCCCTTTGTGGAAGGCGAGAGCAACAGCCTGCTGGATGTGCTGCCGAACAACGACAGCGCCCCTGCCGACCGTTTGCTGCTGAACGAATCATTATCCAAGGAGATCGAACGCGCCCTCAGCACCCTCACCGAACGTGAGCGTGATGTGGTGAAGTTATTCTTCGGTATAGCCATCAACCACGGTTTGACCTTGGAAGAGATCGGTGCCAAGTTCGACCTGACCCGCGAGCGTGTGCGCCAGATCAAGGAGAAGGCCATCCGCCGACTTCGCCATACCAGTCGAAGCAAATTGCTCAAGGCCTATTTGGGCTGATCGAAAAAGGGGGGCTTCGGGCCCCCTTTTGTTTTACTGAACCTTCTATACCCTCATTAAACACCGCTAATGGAGACTGTTGCAGCCAAGTCCGGCTACGAGGCCGGCCTCAAGGAGTATGTGGATCGTGAACGCGCCGCCGTGGACCTTACCAATTCGGTGGGCCAACTGATGTACGGCCGTGGTGTTGAACTGGTGTTCTTCCGGAACCACCTGCTCGACATCAGCACCTCGGAAGTGATCAAACTCTTCAACTACGCCGAACAGGTGGTGAAGAAACCGATCGAAGTGCATACCACCGCCGACGTGGCACGTGGCCTGCTCGACCTCGACCTCGCCCCGAGCAAGATCGACATCGGTAAGCTCACCCACGAGTACACCATCAGTGGTAAAAAGTCCATCAGTGACTTCCTGAAGGATCACCTTACCAACTTCATCGGTCAGGACAAACACACCATCCACCCGCAGGATGTGGTGTTGTACGGCTTCGGTCGTATCGGCCGCATCGCCGCACGCGAACTGGTAAAGCAAGCCGGCAAAGGACAGCAACTGCGCCTCCGCGCTATCGTTACCCGCACGCTCACCGATCCGGAGATCGTGAAACGCGCCGCACTCCTCCGCAATGACAGCGTACACGGTGCCTTCAAAGGGACCGTGATCGAAGACGTGCCTAACAAGATGCTCGTGATCAATGGCCAGCAAGTGCAACTGATCGCCGCAGCGAACCCGGAGGAGATCGATTACACCATCTACGGCATCCATGATGCACTGGTGATCGACAACACCGGTGCCTTCACCAAACGCGCCGAGCTGGAGCGCCACCTGAAGTCGAAAGGCGTTGCCAAAGTGCTGTTGACCGCTCCTGGCAAAGAGGTGCCGAACATCGTGTACGGCATCAACCACAAGGAGGTGGACATCGATAACGAGAAGGTGTTCAGCGCTGCGAGCTGCACCACCAACGCCATCTGTCCTGTGCTGAAGGTGGTGGAGGACAACCTCGGCATCGAGAAAGGCCACATCGAGACGGTACATGCCTACACCAATGACCAGAACCTGTTGGACAATTACCACAAGGGTCCTCGTCGCGGCCGCAGCGCTGCCATCAACATGGTGATCACCAGCACCGGTGCCGGGACGGCCGTTGCCAAAGCGATCCCGAGCTTGAAGGACAAACTGACAGCCAACGCCGTGCGCGTACCTACCCCGAACGGTTCCTTGGCCATCATGAACCTGACGTTGAAGAAGCCCATCGCCGACCTGGCCGCCATGAACGACATGATCCGCAATGCGGCACTCGTGGGGGAACTCGTGAACCAGATCCACTACCAAGTGGACCCTGAGCTAGTGAGCAGCGATATCATCGGCGATACCTGCTGCAGCGTGTTCGACAGCAATGCCACCATCGTGAGCCCGGATGGCAAGAGCGTGGTACTCTATGCGTGGTACGATAACGAGTTCGGCTATACCAAACAGGTGATCCGCCTCGCTAAGCACGTGACCAAAGTGCGCCGTTTGGTGTACTACTGAGAAAGACCTTCACCCAAGTAAAGCCCTCCCCTCGCGGAGGGCTTTACTGTTTGTCCTGAACGGCCGGTGTTCCACCATGAAAAGCCGGAACCCCGGCGTATGCCAGGGTTCCGGAGGTCCGGTGGGTCATAAGTCGTTTGCTCCGAACGAACACCCACCAGGGGATACTGTCTCAAACCACTGGACGGTACGTGGTCCATGCAAGCAACGCTAAGGCGACGCACGCGATCATCAACGCGGTCAACGTCATACCCTCGGAAGAAACCTCTGGGAACGCCTTACTCGGTATGTCCTGCCTGTTCACAAGACGAAGTTCCACAAGTTAGTGGCCTCCTGCAATACCCACTTTTCGGTATTTTGACGGGGGTAATAATTCACTATACTGATCCACTGGGTGCTTTTAGGTAGAACGCTTTTATGAAGGATGGCCTTCTTGTCGCGGTAGAGCTTCCAACTTGGTAAAAAGCAATGGCCCCCACCGATCGGATCGGTGGGGGCCATTCACAACGTGCGATCGTTACTGGATCACCAGTCGCTCCACGAACTTCTTGTCGCCCGCCGTGATGTTCACCAAGTACATGCCTTGTGCAAGATCATTGTTCAGGTCGATGGAGGTGTTCACAATGCCATCTTGCGCAGCAAGGCTCCGGGTATTGATCCGTTTGCCGCTGAGATCGAAGATCTCCACCGTCACTGTCCTGATCTCGTTGCCCACGTGCGTCATGGAAACGAACAACTGATCACCCCGGTTGGGGTTCGGGTACATCACCAACGTACTCTGATCGGTGTTGGTGCTTTGTACAGCGCTTAGAGCGGCACAAGGTGCAATGGTCAAGGTGCAGACTTCACCCCACGGTGTGAACGGTTGGGTGGGGTTCGGTGTGTCGATACACCATGTGGCACCAAGATCTTTGCTCACGCGCACATCGACCGTGTACGTCACGCCACACTGAAGAGCAGGTGCGTTGGTCCAGTTCAGAGGTAGGATGTATGTATTGCTTTGACGCACCACTTCGAAACCTGCACTGCGGAACCTGAACTGGTAACGCAGGAGCGATGCCGCTACAGCAGGTGTGAATTGTGGTGGCTGGGCGTATACGAAGTTCCCATTGCTGAAACTACGGGTGACACCGCAACTGTTCGTGGAACCTGTACCGCTCAGCAGCTTCGTTAACGGGCATGCTGCGCGTGCTGGATCGAACTTGAAACGGCAAGCCGGACCAAACGCTGCATTAGTACCGTTCACACGGCTTCGCACGCGGATGTTCATTAGCACTCCCGCGGGAATGTGCGGGGTCGAAACCGTATTGCTCCAACCATTCACCTTCATGTGGCAAGCGCGCACCGCATTCGCAGGGGACCGTCCATCGCTCACGTTATGGCTACGGAATCTACGGAAGCTGTACGACCCGTTCGGATCGAAGATCCAGAACTCATACCCACTATTGGCAGGTTGAACGGCATTCACCCCGCCCGGCACCCATGTCGCACTTACAGCCGTGTTCTCAGATGCTACCACGTAGTTGGTTGCAATCCAATCCAACTTGTCACAACTCGAAGCGATCAGACGATCGGTCCCCAGCGGGAAACAGAATCCTTGTTGCCCGAATATGGCGCTCTGACCACCTGTGGTGAAGTTATCGCGGTTATCGATGATCCGCAGATCAGAGGACTGCTCACGGATGATGTAACCACCGCCCGCAATACCGTCACCTGCGCTATCGATCATGCGGAACGCATAGCAACCCTGCGGCAAGCAGCAGGTCTCGCTGATGGTGGTGTTAGCCCCATAGGATCCAGCGCCACTGCACAGCACCGCACCACCACCCTCGGGAATGATCTCCCAACCGGTTTGAGCAGGTGAAGCATCCGTTTCGAATTCCACGGCAATGACCTCGGTGCAATTTCCGATCGGCGTGCCTTGGCAAACGCAGCCGGCCAACCAAAGGTCGTTCGTGGTAAGCAGGTTACCATCGTCACATGAAGATCCAACGATCGCCGAGCCGTTCGGAACGCCCTCACAATCCAAGCAGGAGGCGTTCGGTACCAGACCCGTGTTACCACCGGAGCATACATCGCAAAGGTCGATGGCAGCTGAGCCATTGACCACGCCCGCACAATCCGTGCAACTGCTGTTCGGGATAATGTTCGTTATACCTCCAGAGCACACATTGCATTGATCGATCGATGCCGTCCCGTTCGGTACACCGGCACAATCGGCACACGTTGCATTCGGGATCAGACCTGTAGTACCACCTGTGCAAACACCGCACTCATCCACACCGGCCGTTCCGTTGATCTCGTCGTTGCAATCCCTACAGGTACTGTTCGGGATAACGTTCGTAGTACCACCGGAACAAACACCGCAGAGGTCGATGGAAGCGGATCCGTTCGGAACACCGGCGCAATCCACACCGATCGGGGTTCCTACGCACTCGCAGTCGGAGGTCCACTTATCATTCGAAGTGGTGATGTCGTCATCATCACAGTTCGTTCCAGGAAGCGCTGTACCGTTCGGAACGTTCAGACAATCGGAGCAGGATGCGTTCGGTACAAGACCCGTGGTCCCACCGGTGCATTCACCGCATTGGTCGATCGACGCCGTTCCGTTGATCACGCCGAAGCAATCCGTGCAACTCGCGTTCGGGATCAAACCTGTGGTGCCACCGGAGCACACACCACACTGATCGACCGAGGCCGTCCCGTTCGGAACACCCGCACAATCCAAACCGACCGGTGTACCCACACAGGCACACCCAGCCGTCCATGTATCATTCTCGGTGAGCGCGTTCTGGTCATTGCATGGCGTCCCCGGTAGCGCAGCACCATTTACGACTCCCAAGCAGTCCGTGCAGCTCGCATTCGGGATCAGGCCCGTCGTTCCACCGGAGCACACATTGCATTGATCGATCGCAGCCGTACCGTTGACCACACCGAAACAGTCCGTGCAGCTCGCATTGGGGACGAGGCCCGTTGTACCGCCGGAGCAAACATTGCATTGGTCGATCGCAGCCGTACCGTTGACAACACCAAAACAGTCCGTGCAACTCGAGTTCGGGATCAAGCCTGTGGTGCCACCGGAGCACACACCACACTGATCGACCGAGGCCGTACCGTTCGGAACACCCGCACAATCCAAGCCGACCGGAGTACCAACACAGGCGCACCCAGCCGTCCATGTGTCATTCTCAGTGAGCACGTTCTGATCATTGCAGGCCGTACCAGGCAAGGCTGCACCACCAGGTAAGCCAAGGCAATCGATCACTTGTCCAGCACATACGCAGTCCGCACCGACCACGTCATTGCCGGTGTTCGGATTGTTGTCGTTGCACGTACTACTGATCAAGCCGGGCGTGGTGGGGCAGTTATCTAAGCTATTCTGCACTGTACCGGTCGGTACTATGCAAGCGAAGCCTGCAACCGGAGCTGCCGGATCACCAAAAAGGTCACCGTCCACATCCGCGTAGTAGGTGGCAGCAACATCAGCAACACCGCAACCACAAGCACCAGGTGCGATCTTGTTCCCATCAGCAGGGCAGAGGTCGTTGTTGTTGGCTACATAACCCACCGGCTGATCGCATTGGTCCAACACCACGTTGGGATCACCAGCACCATCGGCGTCGGAGTCCTGGTACCATGTGCCGGTTGCGGTCTCGGTAACGGTCACCGTAGCGGTGGCAGCTCCTGTGCATGGGGCCGTTGCAGCTACCGTGTAGGTGTAAACGCCAGGGTTCATGGTAGATGGGTCGTACAAACCACCAACTACTGGGCTTGGTCCGGTCCATACTCCACCAGCGTCCGGTGTTCCACCCAACTGGGCGAACAGGCTCTGAGCTGCTGCAGTGGAGCAGATCGAGAGTGTACCATTGGACCCTGCGCTCGGAGCAGCTTGCTCGCTAACGACCACTTGTGCCGTTGCATCAACCGTGCAAGGTGTAACAGCGGCAACAGTGTAGGTGTACGTTCCAGCGCCAGCAAGAGCTGGGCTCCATACGCCACCGGCGTTCGGGGTTCCGCTCAACGCTGCGAAGAGCTGAGCCGCGCTAACCGTGCTACCAGCACAGATCGTGAGGCTGCCATTGGTACCAGCATTCGCAACTGGTCGTGTGGTAACAACGACTTGTGCTGTAGCGGTACCTGTGCATGGAGCAACAGCCACAACCGTGTAGGTGTAGGTGCCAGCGCCAGCGAAGGCAGGGCTCCACGTACCACCGGTGTTCGGCGTGCCATTCAATGCAGCGAATAGTTGAGCAGCGGTAACTGTTGTGCCAGCGCAGATCGTGAGCGTACCGCTGGTACCAGCGTCAGCGCCGGAGCCTGTGGTCACTACCACCTGAGCCGTAGCCGCACCTGTACAAGGAGCAACAGCCGTAACCGTATACGTGTAGGTGCCAGCACCAGCGAGTGAAGGGCTCCATACGCCACCGGGGTTCGGGGTTCCGCCTAATGCCGCGAATAGATCAGCCGCGGTCAAGTTAGTACCCGTGCAGATCGAGATCGCACCATTGCTACCGGCGTTCGGTGTAGGCTGCGCGGTAACAACCACTTGTGCCGTGGCAGAACCTGTGCATGGCGCAACGGCAGCTACCGTGTAGGTGTAGGTACCAGCGCCAGCTGGGGTCGGGCTCCATACGCCACCGGCGCTCGGGGTTCCACCCAGTTGAGCGAACAACTGTGCCGCAGTCACGGTGCTACCCGCACAGATCGTGAGCGTACCATTGCTACCCGCGTTCGGTGCAGGCTGAGCGGTCACAACAACTTGTGCAGTTGCTGATCCTGTGCAAGGAGCAACAGCAGCAACAGTGTAGGTATAGGTACCAGCGCCAGCAAGAGCTGGGCTCCAAACACCACCGGCGTTCGGATTTCCACCCAATTGAGCGAACAACTGGGCCGCAGTCACGGTGCTACCAGCGCAGATCGTGAGGATACCGCTGGTACCGGCGTTCGGTGCAGGCTGAGCCGTAACAACAACTTGTGCCGTAGCAGAGCCTGTGCAAGGGGCAACAGCAGCAATGGTGTAGGTGTACGTTCCAGCACCAACGAGTGCTGGGCTCCATACGCCACCGGCATTCGGGGTACCACCCAATTGAGCGAACAACTGGGCCGCAGTTACGGTGCTACCAGCGCAGATCGTGAGGGTACCGTTAGTACCGGCGTTCGGCGCAGGCAGAGCTGTAACAACAACTTGTGCCGTTGCAGAGCCCGTACATGGCGCAACAGCCACCACGGTATAGGTATAGGTGCCGACACCAGCAAAGGCAGGACTCCAAGTACCACCAGTATTCGGCGTGCCATTCAACGCGTCGAAAAGCAGCGCTGCGGTCACTGTTGTACCAGTGCAGATCGTTAGAGCACCATTGGTACCGGCGTTTGCACCAGAGCCTGTGGTCACTGTCACTTGAGCTGTGGCAGTGCCTGTGCAAGGAGCAACAGCGTTGATCGTGTAAGTATAAACACCCGCGCCAGCAAGTGTTGGGCTCCATACGCCACCGGCATTCGGTGTACCGTTCAAGGCATCGAATAGTTGAAGAGCTGTAACCGTTGTGCCAGCACAGATCGAGATAGCACCGTCGCTACCCGCGTTCGGTGCAGGCTGTGCGGTAACAACCACTTGGGCCGTGGCAGAACCTGTGCATGGCGCAACGGCAGCCACCGTGTAGGTGTAGGTACCAGCGCCAGCTGGGGTCGGACTCCAAATGCCACCAGCGTTCGGGGTTCCACCCAATGAGGCCAAGAGCTGAGCCGTGGTAACGGTGCTACCCGCACAGATCGTGCGCGTGCCGTTGCTACCCGCGTTGGGCGCCGTATTCACCACTACACTCACGGTCTGTGTAGCATTCGTTCCACAGCCATTCGAAGCCGTGACAGTGTAAGTGCCTGTAGCCACAACTGTGGCCGATGAAATAGAAGGGTTCTGGCTTAAGGACGAGAATGAATTCGGACCTGCCCAGCTATACGAGATCGTTCCTGTGCCGGTGGCTGAAGCGGTCAAGTTCAACGTGCTTCCAGCACAGATGGGACTATTGCTTCCCGACGCTGTTATGCTGGGTCCTGCGATCGGTGTCCCGCTGCAACCGCAATTGGGCGCAGTTCCCGTGTACACATCATTTACCGTACAGGCGTTGTTGTCGTTGCACGGGGTTCCTGGTAGGGCCGTACCCCCGTTAACACCAAGGCAATCAACCGAACACGGGCCGCCAGAGGTAGGTGTAGACAGGATGGACCCTGTGCGGGGATCGATCAGGAATGCGTAGTAGTTCTGGTTCGCAGCAAGCGTATAACTGTCGTTCACGATATTCACTGATGCGCATCCCGTGAAATTCGAAAGTTTTATCCAACCCACGACTGCAGGTGTGGTCGTCAGCGGACACGGTGTAGTGGCAGGCAAGGTTGTCCCCTCCAAAGGATTAATACCATTGATCTGGAAATTGTAATACCGGAACCCGGTACCTCCCGGAGGATTGGTGACCATTCCGAGGGGATTGGGTGTCAGTGAATACCTGCTGCAATCCGAAGCAAGATTCGTCACCTCACCACCAGCAGCATCATTCCAGCGAAGGGTGAACTGGCCGTTCAATACCCCTTGTGTGCCTCCGGTCCAGGATGCACTGAGGTTCATGCGCACCTCGAACGAATCCGGGACAGCGGTGGGATAAAGGCCGATATTGATGAGCTGCGCCGAGGCTGGCAACGAAAGCAATCCGACGATCGCCAGATTTGCAAATAACCGCAGGGGCTTGTGGAAACGCATAGTGGAATATTGGGTTAGGTCGATCGATCGGAGAAAACTTCGCTAGGGCAATTGTTGTAGACGGGAATTGGTCGGGATGACGCCGCCAATGTTCGAAAGTATGGGATCGCGGTCATTCCGCCCACCGGCATACAATACGCGGCCGTCCAAATTCACATCCGCTGGCAAATAGCCAGCTACGGTATTCGTAGGTATCACCCCGCCGATCGCTTGCAGGATAACGTCACGGTCGTTGTTGGCACCAGAGTAAAGGACCACTCCATCGCGGACCACATCACCCGCCCAAAGGACTTGGACATCACCACCCAACGTCTTCCGCGCTCCAGTGCCAAACACAGCAGTGCCTGCCAATGTGAAATCAACAGTTGAGGGTGTGGCCGAAAGTGATACAGCTGCAGCGGTCATCACACCAAGATGATTCCTGTGACGCAGCGCAACGAAGTAGTTGCCGGCAGCAACGCCCAAACGTACTGCAGAGCCTGTGGTGGTTTGTACTTGGCCTGTGCGCGTGATCACCGCACTTTGGGTTGCTACGATTGTCGTAGGAGTTGTGGCACTGCGCAGTTCTACCAAGACCCAGTCCACGATCGCGTTATCGCCGGTGGTGGTCAACCTGGCAGCGGGAAGGGTTTCGCCACCACCACCTGCAGTATGCGTGAAACCAAGCCCTGTGAAAGGCTCGGTCAGTGGAATAAGGTTGGCAATACGCAACGAATCGTGCATTCGACCGCTGTTCGCGTCGAAGGGACCTTCCAACATTCCTTTGAGGTCGAGCACAACACCGTTGGTCACCTGCACAGTTACTGGCACCCGCGCAGTTTCAGCAATGACCTCATCGGTCTCTACCTTCCAATCATATAGGAAAAGGTAAACACTTGCACCTAGGGTGGAGCCCGTGATCGAACCTACTGTTCCGACCGGATAGGGATAGGAGACACCGGTCGTGCTGCGATGCAAGTCTTGAAAAATGATCTGCACTGTACTCCCGTTACTTGAGCTTACAGCCCCACTATCGTAAGCGGATATCTTATGTTGTGTCCCCGCTGGTACCCGGAAGCCCAATTCAACCGTCTGTTGTCCGATACCCAACTCCACCTGTTTCTCGGCGATGAGGTTGCCCACATTGTCCACCAGAACAAAGTGGCGAACGCCAACAGCATTGGAATATACGTTGACGGACCGCAGCGTAAATGGTTGGAATGCGTTGAACAACAACCACTGTTTCCCATTGTAGTTCGATCCATGACCGGCCACATAGGTCTTTCCCGCTGTGACCGATGTAGCGGGAACTTTGTTCCGGTCACTGACCCAATACGTTGCATCCGCTGCCAGCACCGGTGTGGTGAAGGACGGGCCTTGGTGCAGCACGGTTCCGCCCGTTTGCGCGGCATACCACTGTGGTTCCGTACCGGTACAATTCAGGGTTGTTGAAGCGGGGCCCATGATCGTGGCACCGCTCGGTGCAGGTGCGGGTGGTGTTGATAATGAGGAGACGTTCAGGACCCCTGTCGCCAGTGAACCGCATGGTGCTGAGATGGTACACGAATAGTTCCCGGCTTGCGATACGGTGATGCTGCGAGACGTCGCGCCTGTGCTCCAGAGGTAGTTGTAGCCCGGTGTAGCGGTAAGCTTGACCGTACTAGTGGCTGTTACAACAGGGGTCTTGTCCGAGTGTATATAACCACTACCCGCACTGCTGCCCGAAACACGCTGCAGCGCGAGACGGAAAGGGATCGCCGCCCAGTTGTTGGTCTCGTTCTCCTCGCGGAAGACGTTGGTGGGATCCACCTCCGCCACGATCCAATAGTTGCTGTCGCACAGATTGGGCAACAAGTTGATCCACATCCCTTCCAAATGTTCCCCGTAGATGTCCGTACGCCCGGTGGAGATACCTTGGAAATCCGCGCCACAGGAATAACCACGATACAAGCCATTGTTCGGGAATTGTCCCGTGCTATTCAACACCGAACCGCTTCCGCTCATCCCTTGCGCGGTGCGGCAATGCCCGCTCACTCCCGAGTCCCAGCAATTATTGTAGTCCATCAGACAGAAGCCGATCTTGGCCCCCGTGGCCACGATGGGCCATTTGGTGGGAAGTGGTTCGCTCGGATCCTGGATCCGCAAGGTCATGGTCGTCCAATCATCCACGTGGTAGTGCCCGTGGTTGGGGTGGTAGGTCATGGTCCCGGTCTTTTCGTCGGTATAACTCATCACCGATCCGTTCTTGTGGTAGATGCGTTGATAGAGGACCTGTTTGGGTGTCTCCCCATTGGGGCATGTGTAGCTCAGTTGCCCCGCAGCAACGATGTTGGTGTCGGTCCCGCAGATGAATGCCCTGAAACCGCCATCGGTTATTCCGCGCACCTCCAAGTTCCCCTTCCCGATATTGGGTGTTGAACCCGACACTCTGAGACGACCCGGATTGGATGAACTAGCTTGACTGTATTCACTTGGACCTGATGCGTAGTTCAACAATCCACTCCAACTGATGGTCATGTCCGGAAGGAGATCGCAGTTGGTCTGTCCTCCGGTAGCACATACGCAACTGGTCGCATTGGTGATCGAGCACTGACCGACAACTTCACTTGAAGGTACGGCAAACACAGCAAATATCCCGATGAATGGAAGGAAACGTGACCGCATGTTTGTTGGGATTTGAGCGAAAGGACCGTAAAATTAAGTGGAAATGGGGGTACAGGTCAAGCCGAACACTACTCGACCACCAAAGGCGCGATGTACCGAAGCCCTCCGTTCACGAGCAGCAAATGGTAACCTCCGACGTCCAATCCGGCCAGTGGGATACGGATGGCGGTCCCCGACGCCAGACCGCGGGCCACCGGGCGACCAAGCGCATCATGCACTTCCCAATTCCAAGGCCCCGAAACCTCGGGGGTGGTGACCGTGCACCAATTTGATGCCGGGTTCGGGAATACACGAATGGTTGGACCTTGGGCTGACTCCCGCATCCCGGCCGTTGGCTGAAAACGTACTAGACCACCGTAGACCGTTCCCACCCAGATCGCTCCATCCGAAGTGGCCAGTAGCGAAGGGATCTCATTATCAGGCAGGTCCGAATTGGCCTCGGTGAACGAGGTAAAGTTATCGTCGACATCCACGCGGATCAATCCAAAGAACTGTGTCCCGGCCCATACCTGGCCCATACCGTCAATCGCTATGGCATTCACGGCGTTGGACGGGAAGCCGATGCTGCTGTTCCATTGGTACCAAGACCCTCCCACCGCCGGCCCCTGCTGCCGCAGCAGGCCTGCGGACGGTGTGGCCACCCAGCGGTCCCCGGAGACCGGAACGAACAGGACATCCGTCGCTGTATTGTCAAAGAACCCATCATTGAACGTGGTCAAGAAGGACACACCGGTCTCTGTGATGAAGTGGAGCCCGCCATTGAATGTCCCCAGACAAACCAACCCATCCGAGCGCACGGCCACGCAGCGGGTGTTGCTGGTGTTCAGGACCAGACCGCCAAAACTCTGTTCCGAGGCATTGTAGATGCGCCATTCCGTGCCCGTGTAGCAGGCCAAGCCTCCGGAGGTGGTTATCCACACCCAGTCCCGGTGGTCCACGAAGAGGTCCCTGACCCCGCTCTCCGGGAGGGGTGAATTCCCCGTATTGTACGTGGTCCATGTAACACCATCCCAAACACAGAGGCCATCGGACAGTGTACCTATCCAGAGGCGCCCCCCGCCATCCACGGCAAGGGCGCGAATATCATTGCTCGGGATACCGGACGCGCCGACCTGATAGACCTGCCACTCGGTTCCTCCATCAAAATGACAGAGGCCCCAATCCGTCCCGATCCAGATCCCACCATTCGGGTCCTCAACCAAAGCGTTAACAGTCGTGCTGGGGATGGGACTATTAGAAAGGTCGAACACCTCCCATGTTTGTGCAGCGAGTGAAAGGGGGATACTCGTCATGAACATGGCGCACCCCATGGAACCAATAAAAGATGCTGACCGTATGTTCATGGCCGCTCCACGAGCCATGATAGGGTGCTGTGGATGTTCGTACCGATCACCCGGACCATATAGCTTCCGGCCGAGAGGGTGTTCGCATCCAGCACCACTGTTGACGTTCCCACCAGAATGGTGTGCTGTTGCACCAAGCGGCCTGCTGCGTCCAGAACTTCCACGGCCACCTGACCTTCATGGTCTACCCCTAAGCTCAATTGTGTGGACCCCTCGGAAGGGTTCGGAAAGATCGTGATCGATGTTCCCTCCGAGGAAGGGTCTGGCACGGCAGTGGAGATCTCATAAACAACACCCGTTCGATCCTCACTATTGAGGGAAACGTAGTAGTTCCCCTGTGAGTTCGGTGGGCAAACTTGAACGATCTGGAATGTGCCGGGACCGTCGATCACATCGAAATGCCCCAGTACGATCTCTTGGTCGGCCGCCCAACTCAAGGGTGGAAAATCACTGTACAGAGGGGAGAATCCGAACCCTACATAAAGGTCGTAGATGTAGCCAGCGTTCGTGACCGATTCGGAATAGGACAGGTTGATATGACCATCCCAAGGTGGGGCTATCGTGAAGCCGGCAAGTGTCGCAACCGATGCCTCATCCCGGCGTACGCATACCGTCAGAGATGAGAAAAGACCATCGAAGAAAGCATCGGGGCGCATGCGCACTTCGAGCCGTCCGTCCTCCAGTGGTACCATGCCGATGTCAAGGAGGGGCAGTTGCGCGTTCGCCTTACCGGCAAACAGCGTGAATGAAACTGCGAGAGAAAGTATAAAGATCTTCATCGTGATGCGTGACGGTGATCGAACAGCCACGAACACAAAGCTAGGTGCTATGGCGCACGAAAGAAAGTGCCGACCGGCGCTCTCCTGAAGTCCACGACTAAAGGATGCCGTGAACGATGCGATCCACCGTAACGCCATCGGCCTCAGCCTTGTAATTGCGCACCAGTCGGTGACGAAGGATGGGCAATGCTACGGCCTGTACATCGGCGATATCCGGGGAGAACCGACCGTGTGCCAGAGCATGGCATTTGGCACCGATCACCAGGAACTGCGAAGCCCTTGGCCCGGCTCCCCAACTGAGGTTGCTGGTGATGATCTCGGGTGCTCCACTGATACCCGGCCGGGTGCGGGTGGCCAATTTCACGGCATATTCCAGTACGTTGTCCGCAACCGGGATCCGACGGACCAAACCTTGGAAGTGGATGATCTCTTCCGCGGAAAGCACCGGGACGACCACTGCCTTGATATCGCCGGTGGTGGCTTTTACGATAGCGAGTTCTTCTGTGTAGGTGGGATAGTCCACCCAGATATTGAACATGAAGCGGTCCAGCTGTGCTTCGGGAAGTGGGTAGGTGCCTTCTTGCTCGATCGGGTTCTGCGTTGCCAATACGAAGAACGGCTCTTGCAATGGATGTGTGGCACCAGCGGCCGTCACCGATTTCTCCTGCATCGCCTCCAACAAGGCGGCTTGCGTTTTGGGGGGTGTACGATTGATCTCGTCGGCAAGGATGATGTTGGCGAAAATGGGACCCCGCACAAAACGGAACCTGCGGTCCTGGTCCAGGATCTCGGAACCGATGATATCGCTCGGCATGAGGTCCGGGGTGAACTGGATCCTATTGAAGGTGAGTCCTAAAGCTTGCGCCACCGTATTCACCAAGAGCGTTTTCGCCAGGCCAGGCACGCCCACCAGTAGGCAGTGTCCACGGCTGAAGATCCCCTGTAGTACCAGGTCCACTACCTGATCTTGGCCGATGATGACCTTATTGACCTCTGATCGCAGGCGACCATATTGTTCGCCGAACCGATCTACTGCTTGTGTATCGTTCATGATCATGGTGCGGCGCTCGGGCCGGCATCTTCAATTTCCAGTCGTGTCCTTTCCGGTCCAAGCGTGGCTGAACGTGCAGGTGGCAAAGTCCGCGTCGATCCGGACATGGGTACCTTCCAACCTATCACGCACCCACTGGTCCACTGCTTCAGTGCGCAGTTTCCCTTCGGCCGCTTGTTGTATCATTCGGTAGTCGTCCTTCAGGTTCGCGCGATGCGGTGGGGTCCTCACCAAGAGTTGCACGATACGATAGGCTTTGGAAGCGTCCGCAAGAACGATCAGTTGAGGTTCGCTGACTTCGCCATCCTTCAATTTATCGAGGACGAAGAACGCTTGTTGATCCAGTGCGCCAATATCCCACCGCGGCGAGTTGCTGTTGGGCTCGATGAGCAGGCCATTGGACCCCTTGCTTTCCTCGTCCTCGGAATACTCCGTTGCCAGATCCGCAAAGGTGACCTTCCCATTGCGCACCAAACCGACCAAGCTGTCCAACAGGTTGCGCTCGGCCTGCAATTCAGTTGACCCTACCTGAGGGCGCATCAACACGTGACGGGCATTGTAGTGTTCGCCGCGCCGTTCCACCAATTGCATGAAGTGGTATCCGTACTGGGTCTTGAACACTTGGCTCACCTCCCCTTCCTTCAAGCTCATGGCGACAGCATCGAACTCCGGAACCATAGCACCCAACGGGACCATGCCCAGCTCCCCACATTCCTTGGCCGAAACCGGGTCCTCGGAATACAGGATGGCCACGGTACACATGTCCTTCTCCCCTTTCAACACGTTCTCCCTGAACTCTTCGATCTTTCGCCGCACCCGGCGTTCCTCCGCATCGCTGGCCTTGGGTATCCGCAGGATCTGTGCATACTCCACTTCCGCATTGATCAACGGCACGCTGTCCGATGGGATCTGCTGATAGAATTTCTGGACGTCACGCGGGGTGATCCGCGTATCCGTGGTCACCTTCTGCTGCATGTTCTGCACCATCAACTGATCATGCACCTGATCCCGGAATTCAGCCCGGATCTCCGTGACGGTCTTACCATAGAACTGCTCTAGTTTATCCTCCCCGCCTAGTTGTGCGGCGAAGTAGCGGATGCGGCGATCCAGTTCGCTATCGATCTGTCCCTCATCCACCACGACGCTATCGATTCGCCCTTGTTCCAAGAGCAGTTTCTCGTAAAGGAGATCCTCCAGCTCGCCGCAAAGACCATCGCGACCAAGCGTTCCGCCATTCTGCCGTGCTTGGTCCGCACGTCCGGTGAGATCGGAGTGAAGCACAGCTTCCCGACCGACGACGGCGATGACCCGGTCGATCACTATCCCTGCCGGTTGGGCGTGCAGCGCAACAGAGAACAGCAGCGCGGCGAGCAGGCTAATAGTACAGTTCCAAGTCCTCATGGTCCATGGCTTCCTTGTAAACGGTCTCCCGCATGGTCTCGATCAACTTCAGCTTGCGCTGGTTCAAGAGGATCGAACGGATATCCTGTCGCACCAAGCCCATGGGTGGAACGCTGTTACGGTCGCGGTGTTCAAGCACCTCTACGAACCACGCCGCCGTGCCCTCTTTCACTACAGCTTTGCCGTTCCGCAGTGCGACCTCGGCTGCTTCCTTCTCGTTCAAGGGGACCTCCTGCAGTACTTCGGACCATGGGGTCCACGTGTTACTGCGGTCCGTGATGGACACCCCCAGTTGGGCCAGCCATAGCTCCAGTTCATGGAGCTGGTCGTTCTTACCTCCGAGGAATCGCTCTTCCATCTTCCTGACCACCCGCTTGTCCGGCTCGTTCACCTTGAACCACCGGGCGCGAACGATATTGTCCTTGAGCTCGAAGTTCGATTTATGCGCCTCGAAATAGGTCTGAATATCCTGATCGGTCACCAAGGTGTCCAACTTCTGGTCCACCAAGGCTTGCTCATAGTTGAATATCACCAGTGAGCGACGATAATTCTCCAACTGGGCTTCCAGTTCTATGCCTTCGTTAGTGAGATTGCGCTCGGCCATATGCAGCACAGCTTGCTGTCGAAGCCAGCTATCGATGAATCGCTGGGCGAGTGTCGCGCTGTCCGCCGAAGTTGCTTCCAAGGGGATCACTTGCCTTAGGTCGCTCCAGTTCAGCACTTGGTCATACGCCCGTGCAAGGGGCCGGTCCGAAGGGTCTTCCGGAGCGGTGCAGGAGATGGAGCATGCGGCGGCCATGCCGGCCATTCCGATCGCACGTGGGGCCAGCCAAGCATGCTCCAGCACTGGGCTCACTTGATGGAGTATAGGACGTCCTGATCGACAGTGACCGGATACTTGGCGCGCAACTCCGCGATCCAAGCTTTCTCCAAACTGTCTTGGTATGCGGCAGTGATCAGACCACGCGCTTCTTCAAGCGTCTTAGGTTCCGGAACACGTACGCCTTTGATGTCGGTGATCACAATGCGGTCGTCCAATTGGATGTTCTGGCCGAGACCCGGCTTGGTGATGCCCTTCAAGCAAGGCTTCTGTTCGCCGGTGAACAAACCGTTCTCGATCGTCAGCGCGAGCGGGTTGGTCTTGTTGACCACATCGGTGAGTTGGGCCCCACGCTTTTTTTTGATGAGGAGTGCCCGTACTTGTTTCGCTACTGCCGCATCCGAGCAGGTATAGATGTCACCTTCATACCGGGTATCCCACATGAAATCGGCACGGTGCGCTGCATGGAAAGCTTCAAGTCCGGCAGTATCGCGCACGGCCCTGCCCCATACTTTCTGGTCGGTCAGTTCGAACAACAAGATGCCATCGCGGTACTCCTTCATCAGCAAGCGGAAATCACTGTACTTCTCCTCCAAGTGGGCGTCCTCGTACGCCATGATCTTCTCGTCCATGAACTCCTCCGAGCGGAGATCCACGTATGAGGCGCTCGGCACTACGCGCTCGCGCTTCTGCTTGCTCTCGAGGAAATCGAGCAGGTCCTTTTGGGTGAACGTTCCTCCTTTGAAGGAGAAGACGGGCTTGGTCAATTTGGCGGCTTTGTTGCGGTCGTAGCTCCAGCCCTCCATGATGGTGCGCACCACGACAGTGTCATCCACGGTCTGTGTCATTTCATCATATTGGCGGCTCTTGGCATTGAGCAGCTTGCCACCGGAGATGGCACCGAGGATCTCCCGGCGGTAATTGGACCCGTTCTTCACGAACGGCCCTTCCACCACGTTCTTGCGCACCAACGTATCACTTTCCGAAGTACCCTTCTTGAAGATGGACGAATCGACCATGGCGTATACCGCCTTCATGTTCTTGGGATAGGTCATTGCCCCGTATTCTTTGCGCAGGCGATCGATGAAGACCTTCCGTGTGATCTCCGCACGGCTGTCTCGCGAGATCTTGTTCTTCAGTTCGGCCTTGGCCCCGTCGAAGTCGGGCGGGGTTTGTTTCTCCAGCAATTTGATGATGTGCCAACCATAGCGTGACTTGATCGGAGCACTGATCTCTTCGGGCCGTTGCAAGGCGAAAGCGGCATCCTCGAACTCCTCGATCATCTTGCCGGTGCCGAACATCGGTAGTTCGCCGGCCTTTGTGTTGGAGCTTTCGTCCTCACTGTACTTCATCGCAGCTTCGCCGAAGGTGATCTTGTTGGTGCTGAGCTGCTGGTACACCTCCTGGATCCTCTTTTCAGAGGCTGCTTTTTGCTCCGGCGTATCCTGATCGGTACTCCGCATCATGATGTGCGCTACTTTCACTTGGCCACGTGCCGGACGTTGACCGATGACCTTGATGATGTGGTACCCGAAACGGGTGCGCACCGGTGTGCTTATTTCACCAAGTTTGGTGTTATAAGCTGCGTTCTCGAAAGGGTACACCATCTGCAACGCACTGAACCACCCTAGATCGCCGCCGTTCTTCTGCGCGCTGGGATCATCGGAACCAACCGTACCCTTGGCAACGGAGGCGAAGTCCTCGCCCTTCAGCACACGATCACGAAGGACATTGACCCGCTTCCATGCGATGACGGTGTCCTCGGGTGAAGCTTCGGGTGCCACCTGGACCAGGATGTGGCTTGCACGAACTTCCTTCTGCATGCGGTCGAAGGCCTCACGCATCAATGCATCGTTCAACTCGCGATCGATGAGGTATGGACGGGATAATTGCTTGCGGTAACCGTCCAGTTCGTTCTTGAACTTGGAGATCGTATCCATGCCCAATACTTCCGCTTCGCGCACCTTCAACTTATAGTTGACGAAAAGATCGAGGTATTCGTCCAACGCCTCTTTGGTGACCTGCGCGTCCTTGTTGTTCTTCTTGTAGATCGCCTCGAACTCGGCACGCGTAACAGGCTTGCCATCAACGGTCATTACCACAGGCTCCGGTAAAGCCTGTTGGGCCATTGTAACGACCACCAAGAGGGAACACAAACCGGCGATGACGTACTTCTTGATATCCATTGCACTACGGGGTAAAGTTCTGAAAGGGTGCCAAATGTAACCGATCGCCCTACCATGCTGAAAAGCCAATGGATGTTAACGGTTCAGCGAAGGGTTCCGGCCTTGGTGGGAACTCGGCCAGTACATTTGGCCAAAGCGTGCCGCGGACAGGTCGGGAACCGCCGGAGCGCCACTCCTTGCATGCAACACGGCTTCCTTATCACGGCTTACCGGGACATTGAAGGACTGCTGGCCCTGATCGCCGATCTCGGCCCTGAGGCGCATGTCTTCGTGCATCTGGACCGGAAGGCACTGTTGTCCAAAAGTGAGTTGGATCACGTAAAGGCGTTACCCACTCTGCGGTTCCTGAGCCGCCGATACGCCGTGAACTGGGGTAGTAGGGACCATTTGCTCAGCATCATCGAACTGGCGCGCGCGGCGGCCAAGGACGAGCGGATAGACTATCTGCACGCGATCTCGGGCAGCGACCGGCCGTTGGTCCCTTGGTTTGAATTCAATACCTTCTTCGAACGGAACGGAGGTAGCGAATTCATCGAGCATTTTCCATTACCAACTCGCTATTGGAATGGCGGAGGATTGGATCGGTTGACGCTCTATCATCCGCTGGACCTCTTGGACGTCCGAACACCGCATCAAAAGCGATCTCTTGACCTCTTGCTGATGATGCAAGGAAAACTCGGTGTGCGCCGTTCCCTGCGAGGTCTTCCTCCCTTGTTCGGCGGTTCAACGTGGTGGAGCCTATCGCGTGCGTGCGTATCCCATTTGTTGAAGGGATCCGATTCGAACCCCGGCTACTTGCGTCGGTTCCGGCACTCGCACGTACCAGAAGAGGTCTTCTTCCAGACCTTGATCATGGCGTCCCCGTTCGCGAAGCATGTCGTGAACGACAATCTGCGTTACGTGGACTGGGTCGCACGCAATGGGAACAAACCAGCCGTTCTGGACCTGAGCGATCTGGACAAGGTATTGGCCTCTGGTAAGTTGTTCGCTCGCAAGCTGATGCAGCCCACATCACAGGGACTTATCGACGCGTTGCGTGAACATATACGGAGACCGCACGAACGGCCGCACATGGAATAGCCCGGTCTAGTGGTGGCTGTAGTTCGGGGCCTCGCGTGTGATCTGAACATCGTGCGGATGGCTCTCGCGCATGCCGGCCATCGTGATCCGAATGAATCGTGCACCACGCAATGCTTCCATATCCGACGCACCGCAGTAACCCATGCCCGCCCGAAGGCCTCCGACCAGTTGATGGACCACCTCGGCCAGCTTGCCCTTGTACGGTACCCGGCCGCTGATCCCTTCCGGAACCAGCTTCTTGATGTCGTCCTCCATGTCCTGGAAGTAACGGTCCTTGCTGCCCTGCTGCATGGCCTCGATGGACCCCATGCCACGATAGGTCTTGAAGCGGCGACCTTCGTAGATCACCATTTCACCGGGGCTTTCCTCGACTCCGGCGAACAGGCTACCTATCATGACGGTGCCTGCCCCGGCCGCCATCGCTTTCACGACATCACCCGTGTAGCGGATCCCGCCATCGGCGATCACGGGAACACCACTGCCTTCGATGGCCGCAACACACTCCAGTACGGCCGTTAGCTGTGGCACGCCTACTCCGGCAATGATCCGCGTGGTGCATATACTGCCTGGACCTATCCCTACCTTGACCGCATCGGCTCCGGCCGCCACCAGATCCCGTGCAGCTTCGGCCGTGGCGATGTTGCCCACGATCACGTCCACGTTCGGAAGTTCGCTCTTCACGGTCCGCAACATTTCGAGGACGCCACGGCTGTGGCCATGTGCCGTATCGATGACCAATGCATCAACGCCTGCTTCTACCAAAGCACGGGCACGATCCACCGTGTCACTGGTAACGCCGATCGCTGCAGCAACCCGCAGGCGACCGATCTTGTCCTTACATGCGTTGGGGCGCTGTTTCAGCTTGATGATGTCCTTGTAGGTGATCAAGCCCACCAACTTACCGGTCGTGTCCACCACCGGCAGTTTCTCGATCTTGTAGCCTTGGAGGATCTCCTCGGCTTGGGCCATTGTAGTGTCCGGCTTTGCGGTGATGATGTTCTCCTTGGTCATCACATCGGCCACAGGACGTGCCATCTTCTTCTCGAAACGCAAGTCCCTGTTGGTGATGATCCCGACGAGCTTGCCTTGGGCGTTCACCACGGGGATCCCGCCGATCTTGTTCTCGGCCATCAGCTTAAGGGCGTCGCCAACGACGGCATGCTCATCCAACTTTACCGGGTCCAGGATCATGCCGCTCTCGGAGCGTTTCACCCGGCGCACTTCGGCGGCTTGCTCGGCGATGGATTGGTTCTTGTGGATGACCCCGATACCGCCTTGTTGGGCGATGGCAATGGCCAGTTCGGCACCCGTGACGGTATCCATAGCAGCCGAAACTACAGGAATGTTCAGGCGGATGTTCCGCGTGAACTGCGACCGGATATCGACCTCCCGTGGCAGCACCTCACTATACGCAGGCACCAACAGCACATCATCATAGGTAAGTCCTTCGCCAGTGAATTTTGAGACCGTCGCGCGCCCATTGGGGGCGGAACCTGAGGCGACATTCGTGTGGGGGACCGTAGCGGATCGTTCCATGCACAAAAGTAGGCACGGGGACGATCCGTCCATCAATCCACTGCGGAGAGCATGGTGACCGTACCCCGCTTTTCGAATACCCGACCAGCGCCGTTCTTGAAGTTGCAGTAGTACGCATACAAACCCATCGGCACGGGTTTGCCACCTGCTGTTCCATCCCAAGCGACCGTGGGATCGTTGGTGGTCCAGAAGACCTGGCCCCATCGGTTGATGATGCTCAGCTCATACTCCGACACATCGACGTAGGCCAGCACCGGCCGGAAAACCGGGTTATAGCCGCCGATCACGAACGCGTTCGGGATGTACACGAGTTCTTCCTGCACGGCACAAACATCATTGCTTCTCGATGTGGCATTGATGCCGGAAGGATTGGCGGTCTCCAATGCGACCGCATAGTAACAGAAGCGCCCTGTGGTAGAGGTCAAGCTGGAAACATCATCCGGAAAGAGCCATGGATCGGCAGGGACGATACTGAGCAAGGTGAACGGCGCTTCTTCCACCTGACGGTACAACGCATAGGCCTGTACTTGCCCTGCCCAAGCGAGGTAACCGTTCCATTGTAGCGTGTTGTAGCCCCTTAGGTCCGGTTCTGCGGTAAGCACGATGTTCGCCCCGATGTTGCTGGTGATCGCGTCGGCACCACAGGCATCTATCACGACCACGCGGTATTGGTAACCGACCGATCCGGGTACCACGTCGGGATCCACGAAGATGATCACGGGCGTCAAGCTCGGCCCTTGTGTGGCGATGGTGCCGAATGCGCCACCGTTTTCCGATCGCTCCAACCGATAGCCGTTTACGACTGCCGCTACATCCAAACTATCCACGATCGTGATCACCGACGCACCGCTGACTGTGACCGTGCGGATGTAGTTGAAGGATGGAAGACCGGGATAGTCGGTCTCCAAGCACGTGCTGTTGGAAAGGGATGCCGCCAGCCCGGTTCCTTGCGAAGCTTGCACTGCGTAACAGTAGTTCCGGAATGGCTGCACTTCGTGGAGGTAGTCCGTCGCATCACCCGGCAGGTTGGCCAACAGCGTCCATGGACCACCATCCACCTGAACGAACAGTTGTTGGCTCTCCACCGCCCAACCCACGTACGCGGACCAACCGAGCGAGACTTCACCAGCACATTGGTCGTAGGTATCAACGAGGTACATGGAGGTATGGAACGGCAGTGTCGCACTGGTGTTCGGACTCGGTGGGACGCCAGTTTCGCAGGTATCAAAGGCCGCTATGGTGTAGGATTCGGGCCGCGTTCCCGCAAGGCTTTCGAACCACTCGTACGCGGTGTTGTTCTGACCGTAGACCGTATCGATGATCGCTGCGCCGCCAGGCGCATTGAACACGATGATGTATCCATCGGTATCGGCTTCCGGGCTCGGCTCCCAGTCCACGGTGGCCAAGCCTGTCAGGGTATCCACGGTAACTACGGTGATCACCGGCGAGGTGGGCGGAGTGACATCCTGGAACCGATCACCGGTAAAGTTGCTCGATGAGATGCATCCGGAACCATCCGATCGTTCGACACGGAAGGTGAGCGAATCATCGCACACGGAAATGACGTGCTCATAGGAAAGCACTGCGGAAGGGATCCCGCCCAATAATTGCCAAGTGCCTATGGGATACTCCATCCACACACTGAAGGAGTCGTTCGCTGTGGGTGACGAGGGTGTAGCTGTCCAATTGAGTTCTGCGCTGCCAGCCGGAGTGCTTTGGAACAGCTGCAGAAAGATGGTGGCCAACGTATCACTCGGGGCGGATTCCACTGGGGATGCACCGGAGGTCAACGTGGTCATGTAATAATACTGGGCACCTACATTGGCATTGGCCCCGATGGACAGGAACGTTGTGGTCGCATAGACGCCGATCCCGGTGATCGGCGCAAAGGGACCATTGAGGTCCGTTGATGAATAGATGCGGTAGGTACCGAACTCGCCGCTGGGGTCTGGTGGAATGGACCACGTAAGTGTGACGGCACCACCCACATCCACGCTTGCGCAAAGGAGAACGGGTGGGTCAATTGCTGCAAAGGAGCGTCCCGCGCCGATAAAGAGCAATACCAGTGCGAACTTCAGGAAAAAAGCACCTACCCCTCCATCGGTCTTCATAGATCGTAGTAGCACGTTAGGATAGACGTTCAAGACACCTGCAATGTTGCCACCCTGTCCATCCGCTTTCAAACACCTTCCGATGATCCACGCAAACCGTCGAGCGCCTTTTGGTAATCGACCATGATCTCCTCCACGATCGCGGCGGCGGGCAGCACCGCTCGGATCCGACCACTGACCTGCCCGATCTCCAACTCACCCTCTTCAAGATCCCCCTCGAACATGCCTCGTTTGGCCCGGGCCCTGCCCAAAAGGCTCGTCAACTCTTCAATTCCAGCGCCACGGGCATAGGCCTGTTGGATGTCCATAAAGAACTTATTGCGCATCAAGCGGACTGGAGCTAACTCCTTTAATGTCAAAATGGTAGCACCTTCAGATGAACCAATGATGTGTTCCTTGAAAGCGCTGTGGGCAGAGGATTCCGTAGCGCAAACAAAGCGGCTACCGATCTGCACGCCATCGGCACCCAGGCACATGGCCGCCAGCATGGACCGGCCATCGGCGATCCCGCCTGCCGCGATCACCGGGATCTGCACGGCGTCGGCCACCATCGGGACCAGGACCATCGTGGTGGTCTCCTCACGACCGTTGTGCCCGCCGGCCTCAAAGCCTTCGGCCACCACGGCATCAACACCTGCTGCTTCGGCACGCAGCGCGAACTTCACGCTGCTCACGACATGTACCACCTTATGCCCGGCCTCCTTCAGGCGAGGGGTCAATTTGCGCGGGTCACCGGCCGATGTGAAAACGATCGGCACGCCCTCCTCCAGTATGGTAGCAATGTGCTTCTCCACTTCGGGATAGAGCATGGGCACGTTCACCGCAAAAGGTCGGTCGGTGGCGGCCTTGCACTTGCGCACATGCTCGCGTAGCACATCGGGGTACATGGAACCGGAGCCAATTACGCCCAAGCCACCGGCATTGCTCACCGCCGAGGCGAGTTCCCACCCCGAACACCAGATCATACCGGCCTGGACCAGCGGGAACTTGGTACCGAACAACTTCGTCACACGGTTCCCCATCGGCATATGGCAGCAAAAGTATCCCTCCATCAGTATCCGTGCCTTCCTCAAGCGCTTTCGAGGGTGATTGTTGATATTCTGGTCGATCCATACGGAACATACATGGCGAACTTTCATAAGTTTGCCCGATGGTACCCGGTGTGCCATTCTCAGTCATGAGCTTTAGAACATTACGAATTTCGGTCTTGGTCGGTCTTGCTGCCCTTGCTGGCAGGAGCGCTCATGCCCAATACGCATGGGATTTCGGCGTCCATTTGGGCGCTGCGAACTATTTGGGCGAAATGGGTGGAACCACCCAACCCCGCCGCGATTTCGTGTGGGACATGAAACTGAGCCAGTCCCGTTGGGCTGTCGGTGGTTTTGCACGCCGCAAGATCAATCGGTTGATCTCCATCAACACGGGCCTGATGTATCTGCGCATACAGGGCGCCGACGAGCTTTCGACCTATCGTCCACGTCGCGGCCGTAATTTGAATTTCCGCAATGACTTGATCGAGTGGTATCTGAGGCCTGAATTCACCATCTTCCAAGACAACGACCTTGGCGGTCGTGGGCGATACCGTTTGGATTTCCGTCTTTTTGGATACGTTGGTATTGCAGCTTTCTATCACAACCCGAAAGGTCAGCTGAACCGTGAAGGTGATTTCTATTCCTTGCGACCACTCACCACCGAATTGGTGGATTACTCGAGTATCGGCGTGGCGGTCCCGGTGGGTATCGGCTTCCACTTTACACAGAAGCGTAGGCATCGTTTCGGCATGGACCTGGGCTGGCGCACCACCTTCACCGACTATTTGGATGATGTAAGCACCGTTTACAAGGATCCCGACCTGTTGCCTGAAGGTGCCAATGGTTTGGCTGCCCAACTCTACAATCAACGGCCTTTGGTCCCTGCTGATGTGGATGTGCCGGACGCAAGCAATTATGGCTACTACGACACGCCCGGGCCTTCGCCGAAGAAGGAGAATGTGCGTGGCGATCCAACCCACAATGACAGCTACTTGACACTGACCCTCACCTACAGCTATGTGCTTCGTGGGCAGTCCAACTTCTACCGCCAGCGGTACAATTGGATGCGTGGTAACAAGCGTGTTGGGCGCAAGTCACGCGCCAAGTTCTGATCCACGGATCCAATTCTTTTGAAAGGGAGACTCCGGTCTCCCTTTTCTTTTTGTACTGGACCCATGCTCTCGATCCAAGTCAGGGCGGCGCTTGGCGATGGATCAGTACCAGGTCAGCACAAAACCGGTTGCTCCAATGGCTTTGATCGTTCGGGAAACCGGACCAACACGATACCCGAATGATCAGGACCATCGCACACGCGGAGATATCCGAGACTTCAGCGGCCAAAAACCAGCGTGGACCACTTTGGGTCGATCGCCGTTCTCCCGTGTTCGGGTTCAGCGGGAAACGGTGGTGCGCTCCAATATGCGCTCCAGCCCTGTTCGCAGTGGCAAAAGCTCCCGACCGAGCAACCCGCGCATCCGTGTGATGTCCGGCATACGTCGTGTCATATCTCCCTCTTCCAGTGGTGGAAGGTGTACGATCTTGGAACGACTGCCGGTGGTTTCGATGATCAACTCTGCAAGTGTGCGGATCGTGATCTCGTTGTCCGATCCGATATTGACCACATCGTTCATTACCTCTTTGCGGTGGTAGGCCGCCAGGCACGTGTCGATGTTGTCGTCGATATAGCAGAACGTGCGCGTCTGAAGTCCATCACCATACAACGTAATGTCATCGTTGGCGAGTGCGGCGCGTAGGAATTTGGCGACAACGAAATCCTTGCTCTGTTTCGGTCCATAGGTGTTGAAGAAGCGGAAGATGGTATAGTCCAAGCCGAACTCCTTATGGTAAGAGCGCAGGAAGGCTTCCCCGATGTTCTTGACGATGGCGTAAGGCAGCTTGGAGTTCAGCGGCGTGGTGCGCTCGTTCTGCGGTATCTCTACCGGCTCACCGTACACTTCGCTGCTGCTGGAGAACAATACCCTTTGCACACCTGTATTCTTCGAGAGGTCCAGGATGTTGCGGATGCCATCGATGTCCCGAAGTACCATCACAGGGTTGTCAGTGGTGCGTTTCACCCCCACCATCGCCGCGTAATGGAACACATGATCGAAACGATAGGAGTAGAACACTCCGCTAATGTCATCGAACCGGTTCACATCGCATTTGATGAAGTGGAGATTGCTAAGGTCGGGTGCAGCGATCTTGGCCACTTCCCCCGTGAGCAGGTTGTCCACAACGACGACATCGTTCTTCGGGTCGGCGGCCAATTTCAAGGCCAGATCGCTTGCGATGAATCCGGCGCCGCCGGTGACCAGAATTCGTGCCATGGTTCGTCTTTGACTTGCTCGGTAAAGCTAGCAGAAGTTGATCGTGACCTGTCCGTGCCGCTGTGCTTTTCGTTGACGCGACCAGGTTGGCGAGGTTGCCGTTGAGTTGACCGATGACCTGTTCGTGCAATGCTACTTCTTGCGCCGTCGGGCCAATGACCAGAGCACCATGAGCATTAACGCCGTACTTCCCACACCATACCAGAAAGCGGGATGTGTAACGTTCATCCGGATCAAGTAGGGGATCCTTCGCCAATGGAATTCCTCGGTAACACCCATGCGGGCTTCCCACCACGCGGCATTGTACGTATCCACGGGATCCAATGGCATTCGGGTCAATGAAATGGATGACCATTCCACGGCTCCGGAAGAAACATCGGCAACAAGGAGAGCATCGCGCAGTTCATCCCGCACTGCACATTGGATGTAGGTGATGTTGGTCTCTTCGGGTTGGAAGAAGATGCTGGCCGGGGCCCTACCGGCCATGCTTCCACTGATCCAGAACACTTGGCTTTGCTTTGCTATCCGCCGCAACAAGGGTAGCACGTCGGATACGTAGTTCGATCCCGCCAATGCGCGTGTGTTCCCTGCGAAAAGCGCGCTGTAACGCGCATCTTCTTCTGACCATATGGGGCGATGACTGATGATGAAGACTCGGTCGATGGCACCAGATCCCGAACTCTTGGCCAATTCCGCGATCAACCCCAATTGGTCGCTCAACACCCGACTATCGTCACGCTCGGTATCCAAGAGCAGGATGCGATCACGCCCCATCGTGAGCAACAAGGGCGTGTTGCTTGATGGGTCGAAGGCCTCCCCTTCCAGATCATGGTTGCCCGGTGCATTGAACAAGGCCAGATCCAATTTGCTGAAGAACGCGTGCCTGTAGCGTGCGCTATCCCGGTCCGGATCCATGAACAGATCACCAGTACTGAGGAATACGTTCGCCCGCGTTGCGTTGATCGCGTCCAGACCTGCCAGCACGGTGGAGGCAGGATACCCCGAACGGCTGGTGCTCGCACCATGGAAATGACCACCTATCAGGAGCCTGTAGTTCCCAAGGCTATCGGGCGGGACCAACGACTTGGCCGTATAGGGGGAGACCTGTGCGGTCGCCATTTGAAGGGCAACCGTCGTAAGCACTGTGAGTAACGACCTCATTTCGCAGTGCTGGCCGTAGTTGACCCCACGGTCTTCCCATCCACCAACAAGTGCTCACCCTTACCGATCTTGAACGGATCGGGCGAACCACCCAAGTCCACACCGGTGAGTTCCACGCTCGAATGGCCATGGCGCATGTGCAACGCGTCGATATTGAGCGCGACACCTTCCATCGATGCCAATGCACCACCGATGACCCGTAACGTGGACCCTTCGGAGACTGCAACGGCATTCTTCGTCGCTGAGACCCGTGTGGCCTTCAACGATGCTTCCGCGTTCTCATCCAGCTTCAATCCCATTCCCATCGCGCCTGAGAGATCACCTTCTTCGACCGAAATGTGACTTCCTTTCGCAGAAAGGGCATCGTCACCAGCACCGTTCAACGAGGAGCCTATCACCTGCGCAGTGCAATAGGCAAGGGTTACTTGATCCTTTCCACCGGCGAACGTGCATGACTTGATATCGACCTTGCCGCGCACCACCAAAAGAAGATCCCTGGTGCGGACCTCAGCCAACCGGCAGTGCTCGAAACGTACGTCCCCCTCTTGCACGACGATAGAAGGAACACCTGATGCGGACGGTCCGAATCCTTCAAAACGGACCTCATGGAAAATGGTAGTGCCTTCGGTCCCGAGCATTAGAAGCCCACCCCCACTGTGGTCGGTTGATGTGATCACGATCGGTGCCTCCTCCATGCCTTTCCAGTGCATGCGGGACCGCGATACGATACGAGCACCCTGCACCAGATCAACCCGCAAAGGTGCTATCGCCTTAACGGTATAACCAGCAGGTATCACGATGTCCTCAGCGATGGACCAACTGCCCGGACGGAACCTGATAGTATGTGAACTGTCGTCCACGATCATGCATTCAACAGCCCGAATGTCCTTGGTATTGGGCTGGCTAACGGATGGAAGCACCAACCCGTCCAAATAACCGTAGGGAAACACTTCCAACTCCTTTTGCACGGATGCACCCAGCACGCTGTACCGTAACCGCAATGGTCTACCGGGAGCAAGTTGCACTTTACCGCCCACCACCACAGCGCACTCCAGCGGTACGCCCATCCTATCGGGCATCCGGCACGGCACGATCACCGGGGTCGTGGGCGCAAGTATGGCACCATCGTCGGCCACAAGTCCATGTACTTCGATGGGTAGACCTTCGACCGGAACGATGGTGAACCGGAGCGTATCGGTGCCGCCATTGAAATAGGCATGGAACCCCTTCGGGACATCGAGGATCCGGCGGATCAGGCTCTGGTTCTTGTAGTAGATGGTGCGATCCAATTCCTTGTACGGGAACTCGCGATAGATCAACGCTGACGCACTGTCCAATGCCGGTGCCAATACGGTGAACGCACTATCGAGGTACATGGGGCGCGAAACACGTTCCAAGTGATGGACATAGCTCCGGAAAAGATCGGGATCATTGAAGTAGGCATCATGCAGATCCATGGCCTCCATGTGCTTACCGATGTAACGATCGGAGCCTGCCAAGGTGTGGATCGGGAACGCGCTGAAACTTTCGTATGCCACCGGTTCGATCCGCTTCAGGACTGGATCGTAGTAGAACTTCACATCGCTCCAATCCATGCTGTGTTGGCCACCCACCAGATCGAGTATTGCATGTCGACGGCCCAACTTATCGGCATCGAAAACTTCTGATGCGCGCAGCTGCCCACGCCGGAATGCATCCATACGTGATACGGCCTCCTCGAACGTGACCCGTTGGGCGCTATCCTTCTCCAGGTCCCCGGAACCAAAGGCATCAACGGCCGCAGCTTGGTATGCCCGGAAGGCTTCGCTGTACCGCACGCCCTCGAGCCTGTTCAACCGGTGTTCCCAGAACAGACCGGGATCGAACCGGAACAACGGACCCTTCAGCCTGCCATTGTTCGCCAGCAACTCCGGACCGAAGTGCTCTTCGTAAGCATAGATCCCGAGGTCCTCGCCATTGAACTTCAACCGGAGGAAACCATAACGTAAGGCGATGATCCCTTCACCGCGCATCAGACGGTGGTAGAACCAATCGCACAGGTAGTTGCGGGTACCGGGGTGTTGTAAGGAGAACCGCTGCATTCCCAAAAAGCCTTTGTCCTTCTTCGCCACTACGCGGAACGACCACTTGCTGCCCTGCACATGGTCGGACATCTTCCCTTTTATCCGAAGCTTCGCATTGAAGGAGGTGCCGTCGAAATCCAATTGCGCAGGAACGAATTCATTCCCTTCGGGCATGATGACCCCTCGTTCGCGAGCAGCTGCCACGACCGCTTCCATGGCCTCCATATCCTTGGCATCCACTTGGATATTCAGTTCCATGGGTTCTACTGCGAAGGAGGCGGGGTAGTTCACCCACCATTGCTTCAGGAACTTGGACAGTCCCGCGTGGTTGCGACCTTTGAGCATGCGATCGGCCATGAAACCACCAGCACCTAATAGGCCGAGTAGAACAGTGAACAGTAGGAATTTACGCTTCATAGAACAGGCTGTGCGGCAAAGTAAGGACAGAGCGCAAGGGCGGGGAGGTATTCACACATGTTCACTATTCTCCACGAGCATCCCGTAGTCGGGCTGCGGATCGTTCCCCGAAGCGATCTCCTCTTCGGTCACAACAGTCATGATCAGTACCAGGATAATGGTATACGGGTTCAACGAACTGACGAGCCACGACTCGTAGGTAATGGAGAACAATACCGCGAACATGACCCCCATGCTGATAGGGACCAACTTGCTTGCTTTGATGAATACGAGGATGAAGCTCCGGAGGAAGATGAACAGGCCAACGATCCCCAAATCGAGCCAGAAGGACAGGTACGTATTGTGTACACCACCTTGGTGACCCATGCGTTCCAAGTAATGTCGATTGGCCCGCATGATACGCTCGTCGTTGGCGAATCCACCGCCAAAAATGAAGAACTTCTGGATATGTTCCCACGCAAAGCTCCAAGCGAAGTAGCGACCACTGCCCGTTTCGAGGGTTTTGAGCCGGACGTAATCCTCCAGCCCGAAGAACATGACGATGGGTGCAATGTTGCTGAGAACGACCTCGGATACCCCAAAAACACCAATGAGCATGAGGAACCCCAAGAAGGGCGAGGCAGAGAAGAACCTGCCGAAAACCACGAAAATGATCACCGCGATGAGCGATGACCGGGATCCTGAAACGATCAGAAAATAGAGCGCTGTACCATAGGTTAAAAGCTTCTCCTTCCAAGTGAAGAAATCGTGCCGGATAGAATTGAGAACCGCCGTGAGCACGATCAGCAGGAAACAGAATATGGCCATGCCGTTCGGGTTGCCGAAGAGCCCCCTGAAACGACCGATCATGTATGCGTAGAACGTGCCGTAGTACAGAATGAGGAAGCCTGCCAGAAGGATCACCGTCATGAAGCGGATCAGGTCACGGAAGAAATCCCATCCATACCGCCGGAAATTGTACAGCACATAGTTGGGTACGACCAAGTACAATAAGGCATAAGAGATGGTCTTCTCGAGACCGATGATGATGGTGTCCGAGAAGATCAGTGGGAAAAAGCTGTAGAGGAAGAACGGCAGGAAGATGTTGAAGATCCGCGCGAACGGCACGAACCGGTGGCGTTCCAAAAGGAAGATGAGGGACAACGCCGAGATGTACGTGTTCTTGGCGCTTTTAAAGACTTGCATGCTGAAGAACTCCGGCGTGATGTCCGACAGCACCAAGACGATGATGAAACCGAATATCATGTCGGCCCAAAGCTCACGGCCCTTGAGCAACAACACCGAAAACGGCATCAAAACGAAAAGCAGTGGACGCGCATAGATGCCCACTATCACATAGAGGAGGATGAGCAAGTAGAACTGGTAGCTGCGTTTGAGGTAGCTCAGCATCTGTTCATTCACTTGAGTTCTCGAAACGATCGAGCTGCCGAAGGACATTGCCCTCCCGGTCCTCCGCGAACCGGCGCATCACTTGCACATGGTCCATCCATACACCACTGTCCGCTGGCCTTCTCCACCTCGCCGTGTGCAGGTCCATCTCGGGTCCCATCAATGCGACAAAACGCTCTAGTTCCTGTGCCGATGCTTTCGCCGACAAAGGCCCTGATGCAATGGACCGTGCAATGGCGACGAACCGTTCCCGCATCTCGGGTCTTTGCAATAGCCCACGGAACAACCATGTGATGGGAACATCCACCGTATTCACCCGGTTGAACATATCAGACGTAGCAGGATCTTGGACGCCAAAGCCCAGGTCCGAATCGCCCATGATGAAGTACCAACGCCCATCCAAAGGACGTTCGTTGCGAGGCTTGCCTGTGTAGCGCCAAAATTTCACGTTCTGTCCTGGCCAATCCACATTGGCGAATATCATCTGCGTTGCCATATAGGACAGGAATCCATCAATGTCCACCTTGGCGCTCAGGCTGTCCATCCAAGCAGGATCGGCCCCATCCCACTCCCTTGTACGATCAATGATCTTCCAAAATCGGGATACCTCCCCTTTGTCCCCACGATAGGGTCTTCCTTCATCCTCCAAGATCGCTATGCTCTCCGTTGGTATATCGTATCGCCTAGCGATCTCCATTTCGTCCATGCGAGGCCTGATATGATGCACACCCCAGTATGCACCATTGATGTAGACCACGCAGGTGCGATGACCGGAGACCTCAAAAGGAAGTGCTCGGCAAAGTTCATGTTGGAACGCATCACGCATCATCGCCTTGATCTGGTCGTTGCCCGCCGCACGAAGCACCACGGATCGGTATCCCTGCTTGATCGGTTCACCGAAGATGTCCTCGTGCACCGCCTCAGGAAAGGTCAACCGCAGAGCATGCTGTGGAAAGCCTCTGGTCATTTGGCCGTTTATCCGGACCTCCGCATGGGACTGGAAGATCTCCTGCCCGTTATGGCCGATCAGCTGAACGATGCCCTCACGGCCCCACGCCTTGCCCCTAAGGTGGAAATTGCCGGGATACTTCCACCACCTAGGGTCGTGGTATTCCACATTGAGCAATTTCTCCGGAGCATGGAAAATGGCGTTCCCGACTACCATCAGGCCTGTATCTGGATCGAAGAGCGCGCCGTGCGGTAAGTAGAGCGAAACCACTGGGAGCTTGCCATGGTCCGCGACCACTGTGGTACGCAGAACGACTGCACCTACGCGGCCTCGTTCGTCCTTCTGCGCAACGCGCAAGATGTGTGCGGAAGGCAAGCCGATCAAGGGATGCCGCCAGTTCAACGAGATCGGGATGGACAAGATCCCGGCCGATGCTCGTTCATCCGGATCGACCACCACCATTGTCCCGGATGGATGGTGCTCAAATTCACCAGAAGGACCTACCGCTACGCTCAACCCATCACCATTGGTCGACCTCAGGGTAACCCGATCTCCGACCAGCATGAACGCCGATGCCGGTTCGCAGGTGGCTCGGTTCCACTGGTCCCCGATCCGGATAGCTGGTCGCTGCTCCCTGAAAAGGAGAACCGATAGGAATGAAAGTACCATACCCGCACCCATATAGAGAACGGTCCTGCGGTCCGCCATTCGACCGGGGCTCATTTCCGCTGGTCCGGTGCAACTGCCCAGCGCATGATCAGGATAAAGGGGAGCATTGCAATTCCCACGACCACGGAGGCGCCGCTGCCACAACCGATACCGATGGCCAATGCGCTGAACAATAGAACGTTATTACCCGTGCCTACTTCTCTTTTCCCGACAAGAACGGCTGCGGCAAGGACCAACACAGCAATGGGGAGTTGGGAACGGACAAAGGCTGTGGCCAATGCAGCTGCTCCGGCCCAGATCGACACCGAACGCGCAACGCTGGCCGCTTCGCGGGCACCCCATCGCGCCAAGGCAAAGCCGAAGAACGTTCCGGAGAAAACCACAAAGAGGACCCCTGGGATATCATATACCGAAAAGTGGCCCATATGGTCCGCAATGGCCCCTTTGATATCCATACGATCAAATTTGCCCCAAAGCTAGCCAACGCGCCAAATTTGGGCTGCGCCATCATTTATCTTTACGGACTATGGCAAACAGGCCTTTGTGCTTTTTCCTGATCGTTTTCCACGGCGTGGTCTGCTCAGGCCAGAACGCGGCCCTCTCATCAGGCTCCTTGACGGTAGTAGAAGGAACCACACTGCGTTTGGATGGTCCGGTGGCATTGACCATTGCGTCCGGAGCGCAATTGGTGAACAACGGCGTGATCGACCTTGGCGAAAATGCCACCTTGGTCGAACAGGAGGGTGATCCCATAACGGGTGCCGGCACCGAGGTTGCCCGATCACAGGGGACGGGGCCTTTCAATGCCTTGGAGCCCGGGGGGCTTGGGTTGATCATCACGAGCTCTGGTGCGATCGGTCCTGTAGAAGTGGTGCGCGGCCATGTGCCCTTCATGCTCCCCGCAGGTGTACCAAGCATTGCCCGATGGTACCGGATCAATTCAGGGACGGATGAAGGAGGTACACTTCAACTTTTGATGACCTATGATGAGTCCGAGTTGAACGGTCTGCTCGAAGGTTCCATGAACGTCTTCGGGTCGGGTTCCGAGCTAGGCCCTTGGAGTGCCTTGGCGACCACATCGGACCCTGGAGCAAACACGCTTTCGGCCATCCATCAATATCCTTGGGCGTTGATCACGGCGTTCGATGAGAATGCCTCCATCCTTTCTCCAACCCTATCGGCCGAACATGCATTCCATGTTTGGCCCACCGTTTTGGACGGCGCAGTGAACATTGTATCACGGAAGAACGAAGTCGTGCATTCCATCGAACTGTTCGATGGCCTTGGCCGTTCGGTTCCTGTGGTACTCTTGTACAGATCGGGGTCGACCGTCATCGTGGATACGCGTAGTTTATCCAGTGGGCTCCACGTCATCCGCGTCAATGGATCAAGCACATTCGATCTGATCAAGCCATGAGGTCCGGCGTTGCATGTGTGGCTTTTTTCGTTGCCCAGATAGGTGCTGCGCAATTGGAGGTTCCCGTGCGCATCATTATGGACGGTGCGCAAGCGCAGGACCGCCAGGTGATCGGGTTGGCCGATCCCGTTGGCCGGGACGCGGCTGTTAGCGTTGATGCGCTTAGGGCCGGTAGTGTTTCGTTCGTTCACGTTACCGGTACCGAAGCATTGGTCGGCGATCTATTTCCGACACCGTTGGCCTACACCGCCGGGATGGCTATTACCATAGTGCCAACGGACGCGAACGATGCGAATGCGCAGTTGGACCTGAACAGCCTAGGCCAACGCCAGATCGTGAAATGGGGTCAGCTTCCGCTGGATAGTGCAGATCTCACTCCGGGCCTTGCTGTGCGGCTTGTATACGATGGCACCAAATTCCTTTTGTTGAGCAATTCATACAGGCCCTGCCCTAGTGGCTTTTCGTCCGTCAGTGGAACATCGTGCATCTCGGATTCCGTTGTTTCCATTGGCACCCTGCTTGAAGCGGCCTCAGCATGCGAAGCACTGGGCGCGCGCTTGTGTTCCGTTGGCGAATGGATCGGTGCGTGCAGGAACAGTCCGGGGTTCCTTGGTACGCTCTCGGCTCTTGAGTGGGTGGACGATGGTGCCAACAATGCCGCCGATGGTAAGGTGGTGGGCACGGGCTCGTCCGGTGTGGCCGCGGTGACAACGTTCGCCTGCGAATACGGTGGCAGTAGTGTTACGACGATACCACGTGCTTATCGCTGTTGCTTTACCCGATGAGGAGCTTCGCCTATTCCGCCACTCTCCTGATCAGCGCTGTTTGCCACGGCCAAGTGACACTTGATGTGCCTTTGCATCTGACGGGTGCAGAAGTGGAAAGGCGTATTGACGGCTTGGGACCACCCGTATCGGAAACTGGTGCTTTGAGTGTTGAGGCCTCTTTGCTCGGTGATGCCAGTTGGGCCGAAGCCACTGCGAACGGCACCACCATATCGCTGGAGCCAGTGGTTCCGTTGGGCCAGTACCGGGACGGTCTTTTATTCCGTTTCCGATGCCCGGCTGCATTGTACGATTCCCTCCTACTGAACTGCAGCGGACTGGACGCCTATCCACTGCTTCGCCCTGATGGTACCCGGCCTGTTCGCGGCCAACTGCGCGAGGGGATCGTGTGCGAAGTGCTTTACGCCAATGGGACTTGGGTGTTGCTGAACGCGCCAGAGCAGGGTTGCCCCGCTGGCACGCTGCAAGTGAATGATCGGCTTTGCATAGAGACGACCGGTGTAGATCAACTCCTGTTCTTCGCGGCTTCCGAGCGTTGTTCGGATATGGGCGGACGCTTATGCAGTTGGGGTGAATTCTACTGGGCTTGTACTCAATTTGGTACCCAACTCACTGGTCTGCTGGATGCCTGGGAATGGGTGGATGATACTGCCAACCACTCCCATACTGCAGTGAACGTGGGGTTCGGCGCCTGTACTGCCCAGCGCTCCGTCACCCCTCCTATCAATTTCGCGCGCGCGCGCTGCTGTTTCGACCCCCGCTGACCATGGCACTGCGCAACCTTTTCCCCTTCCTCGGCATCGTGATCACGTATTCTGTAGCCGGACAGGTCTCTTCGGACAAGCCGATCCAGCTGAACGGCGCTGGTGCAGGGGAACGCCAAGTGATCGGTCTGGCGAATTCGACCGAGGCCGAAGCTGTGTTGACCGCAGGTGTGGAGCAGGATGGATCGTACCGCACCGCACAGGCATCGGGAACATCTCTTTGGACCGTGGAGTTACCATCGCTCGTCTCGGCTATTGCGGCTGGTACACATCTCTTGGTCTTGTCCCCTTCAAATGCGACAGGGGATGTATCCCTGAACGTGAACGGACAAGGGCCGTTCGCGGTGTTGAACGGATCCGGAGAATTGTTGCAAGCGACAGGCCTAGCGGCGGGTACACCACTTTCCATTGTTTTCGACGGCACCGCATTCCAAGTGCTGAACGGTAACGCTTATGCACGCAAGCCGTGCACGAATGGCACGGTCGCAGTGAATGACCAATTCTGCATTGAGCCCACCGAGCGCGCCGGTACCGATTTCTTTTCCGCGGTGACCGCTTGTGGGAACTCCGGACTTCGCTTGTGCAGTTGGTCGGAGCACATGATCGCGTGCGTAAAAGCGTCTGATCTAGGGCTTACCGGTTTGACCGGGAATTGGGAGTGGATAGATGATGCGGTGAACGAGAACGGCAGCGCGAGGGTCTCGGGCTCCACCACATGCGGTGCCGCGGCATCCAGTGTTGTTGGTGGCACCCAAGCCGTTCGTTGTTGCCAAACACGTTGATGAGCTTCACAGGTGGGACTCCGCGTCGGGAGTTCCAATGATCAGAGATCACACGCTGGACATATCGAACAAGCTCAGTTCGAAAGCTGCTTCATGGTCCTTTCGAAAAGTGAAATGAATGCGGTCGCGATGGTCGGCCAACCGAACTGGTCCCGTGCCCTCTGGAACGAGGCCGCAGCCATAGCCTTTCTTCCCTCGGTGGGCATGGCGCTGAAAGCAAGGATCGCCTTGTACAGCGCAACAGCATCCCCTTTGGGTAGCAGGTAACCATTGCTCACGTCGACTTGTTCAGCAGTGGCCCCCACATCGCTGACCAGGATGGCACGGCCACGCGCCATGGCTTCCAGCACGACCGTCGGCATTCCTTCGAAACGAGTTGGCAACACCAAGGCATGGCTCCAAGCGTACGCCTCATCCAGAGCACTGTCGTCCAGATTCCCCAGGATCTCCACATTCGCAGGAAGGCCCTTGGCCAGGATGGATGCCATGAGCGGCCCATTACCGACCAACTTGAACCGCACCTCATTCGCGCGGCCCTCTTGCTGGAGGCGTTCGGCAACGGAGATCAACAGGTCCAATCCCTTGTTGTGTGCGAAACGGCCAACGAAGAGCAAATTCAACGGACCTGTTCCCGAAGGATAGGTCATCATCTCCGCTGGAATATCCACCGCGTTCGGAAGTACGACGACCTCGGTGCGCGCTCCCTTCACGCACTGTTGCAGGATCGGTGTCAAACGCCCGCCAAGGGAAATGCACACTTTGGCGCGACGCACTATCCAACGCATTACAAAACGAAATGGCGCGCCAAGAACACGATCACGCAGGGTGAGTCCTTGGAACATTTCGAGCCCATGCGGATGTACGATCAACCGGGCGCCGAAACGATCGATGTCCTTCCAAACGGAGAACCCTTGGGAGAGGATCATATGCGGTCGCACGCGATCCAGGACCGAGGCCACGCGGCCGCTGTAGGACCATAGCTGTGCCAAGTAGAAACGCGACGCATCTATCGGGGCAACGAATTCCTCTTGAATACCCAGCGCGGGTGGGAAGATCGCTGCGCCATGGGGATGCACCACCGTCAACTTGATGCCCGGCATGACCGCTAAATGCTCGGCCAGCAGCCGTGAATGCCGCTGCATCCCCCCCACTGCATGAGGAAAAACACCATCGGTGCAGAGTACGACGTGGAGGTCAGAGCGGGACATCGTCGGTCAACAACGTGCGCACTCCTTCGTCCAAGCTCCATTGCGGTTCCCAGCCGGTCATACGCTTCAATTTGGAAACGTCGGCAAGCAGGTGAAGGCGTTCCACTTTGCGCACTCTGGTCGGATCCACTTCGATCAAAAGCGGCTCACCCAATTGGCGCTCGAACGCCTCCACCACTTCGCGCACGCTGTACTCGATGCCACGTCCGATGTTGACCTTCTCGAACCCCGTTGAACCAACGTCCAATAACGCTGACATCGCACGAGCCATGTCCTCCGTATGGATGAAGTCACGCTTCGGGTCCAGGTTACCGAGCTTCAGCGTTCGCCCACCGGCCAGCACTTGGCGCTGTATCTCCGGGATCAAGTGCGGATTCGTTTCATTGGGACCGAACGCATTGAAGAAGCGACCTACTATTGCAGGTATCCCGGTGCGCAAATGGAACTCACCTGCCACCCGCTCGGTGGCCAATTTGGTGATGCCATAGATATCCATCGGTCCTGTCTCATCGTGTTCCGCTACCGCTCCATCCATGATCGGATACACCGCAGCAGTGCTTGCCACGAACACCTGTTCATGGGACTTCACTTGGCCGCAAGCATCGAGTACGTTGATGGTCCCGCTGATGTTGATGTCAGCAGCTTCCACCGGATGGTCGTTGCAGTAGGGTATGAAATGCACCGCGGCAAGGTGCAGCGTCCAGTGCGGACCGACCTCGCTGATCACACGGAGCACTTCATTCCTATTCCGGATGTCAACGGTGTGGAAACGGTCGTCAGGTACAGGTGCCAAATGGCGCCTACCGAACGAGAGATCGTCCAGCACATGCACCTCGTGGCCCTGTGCCACCAGATGCGCGCCCAAAGCAGAACCGATGAAACCCGCCCCTCCCGTGATCAAGACCCTCTTCGACATGGCGCGAAATTAGTGGAGAACGGCCGAGCCCAAGGGGACTGGGCCATCACTTGGCGAGCGCACCCATTACATTCGCCGAGCCTTTGGAAATCCCCACAAGGTGTTCTTGGAATTCATGCTGATATCGGTCGTCGTGCCTTGTTACAATGCGGAAGATTGCGTTGAGCGTGCTGTAAGGAGCGTTCTTGCCCAAACCCACATCGAGAGCGAGTTGATCTGTGTTGATGATGGAAGCACAGATGGCACGCTCGACCTGTTGATCCGCCTGCGCGACCGTGCCCCGGACCGAATCCGCGTGATCGAACAACCGAACCAAGGGGCGTGCGCGGCGCGTAACAACGGACTCGCGCACAGCAGCGGAACTTACGTTGAATTCCTCGACGCGGATGATGCACTTATGCCCGAGAAGCTGGCGCATCAAGCCGCTTTGGCACAAGCGCGCGGCCTTCCGGACTTGATCATCGGTAGCTCGATCACCCGCTCCCCGAACGGGTCGATCGTGGAGACCGATATACAGAAGGGACCGGACCGGGACCCATGGTTGGACCTTATGCGGCACAAACTCGGTGGCACACCTCAAAACCTTTGGAAGCGTGATGCCGTGCTGGCTGTCGGTGGTTGGAACATCGCCATGAAAAGTAGTCAGGAATACGACCTGATGTTCCGGATGCTCGCGAACGGATCAAACCTCATTCTCGACGAACGGATCCTCACGGAGATCCATTTCATGACGGGAGGAAGTATCTCGCGATCCAACTTGGACAGCAATTGGGAACGCTTCGTTGAGCTGCGCGCAGCGATCATCGGGCACTTGCGTTCGGCCAAGCCGGGCATGGACCTACAGCCCCACTACCAAGTGCTGTTCGATAGCATCAGGACCTTGTTCCCGTATGCACCCGAACGTGCTGAGCAATTGCACCAACGCTACATTCCGAAGAACTTCCGCCCAGGCATTTCACCAGCAACAGGCAAGGGCTACTTGTTGCTGCACCGCCTATTCGGCTTCGTGCTGGCCAACCGGATCCGCCAGTCTATCGCGCGGTCCTCGGCCAACCGGTCGTAAGCAAGGAGAACAGCACAAGGTTGACCCCTGGTATCCGCACTGGACGCAGGTTATACCAACGCACGACACGGAGCAGGACTCTTTTGTATGGTGGCAAGGCCCCCACCCAAGAGGGCGCGAGCAGCAGTGATTCCAATGCGAGGAATTGCGCCGTTGTGACCCGACCATCCTTCGCGTGAAGCAGGATCTGCAAGTAGGTGCGATGTATGATCCCCAACAACAGAGCCGGGCAGCCAAGCTCTTCTGCGGCCGACATGAACTTCTCGCGATAGAGCACAGCGGACTCGCTGAACCGCGTGAGCAATCTGACCGGGTCGATCACCTTGCGTTCCTCGGCGATCCTGTAGTAACAATCCGGCTCCGAATTCCAGAGGCGATAGTTCACATGCACCTGCAGCAAGGCTCTTGTATGCAGTTCCACGTCCTGATGCCGGGAGAAGGATGGATCAAAGCCATTCAATTCGACCAAGAAGCTCCGGTCCCATATCGGCTGCATCGTCTGCCACGGGAGCTTGTGTCGAAAGAAATCGAGCAATGGCTCCTTGGTCACTGGATCCCACCGTTGGCCGATATCACCGGGTACGTTCCGGAAAACTTCCAAGGTGAATACGGAGAAGTCCAGCCCACTGGCCCGCATCGGCACAAGCCGTTCAGCAATACACTTGGGTGCAAGCAGGTCGTCCGCATCAACGAACACCACATACGGTGCGTGCGCTTGCGCGATACCCAGGTTCCGGCAGTAGTTCGCGCCTTTGTTCTGATCCAGAAGAACGATGCGTATTCGAGGTTCGGCCGCTGCTACGGAAGCGAGCAATTCATGGCTACCATCCGTGGAAGCATCATCAACTATGATCAGCTCCCAACGGGGGTCGGTCTGCCGCTGGACGGAAGCGATCATGTCCCCGATGAAGGTGCGTTTGTTGAAGCTGGGTACCACGAACGAGACCACCGGTGAGCCGCTGTTGTCCACATCCCTGTCCAATATGCCGTTCCATTCCCGAAGCACGGGTCCGAGGTGTTGGAGCATGGTGGCATACTGGTCATTGAACGCCTCCTTCACGAACTTCTCCCGCGCAATATCGATCAGCTTGGCACGTATTCCCGGACCAGGCTTGACGACATTCAACGGTTCTCCGGGGATGTATATCTGGCCGATCCCCATAGTGCGCACCATTTCACTGAAATCGCCTACGTTCTCGGAAATCACCACCGGAAGCCCTGCGCCGAGGTACTCGGCGAATTTGGTCGGCGATGCGACCTGGTTCGTTACACAAGCGTTGCGCAATAGGATCCCACAATCGCATTCCCTAAGCGTTTCATGCACGTTGTTGTGTGGCAACCATTCCCGTTCGACCTGACCGGCATGATCCTTCCTGAGTTGGTCGATGACCGGATGTTCCTGACTCAGGAAGAGCACACGGTGCCGCTTGGCCGAGGCCAGCCATGGACCCAACGCCTGGCGCATCAGGTCCAGCGACTGCCACCCCACAACGGTCCCGGAATAGACCATGACAACATCCTCGGTGCCCCAACCGTAACGCAGGCGCAAGCCAGCCCGGTCGCGATCCTCGTTCTCGCGCGATTCCATCTGGCGTCCCAACGTGCAGGGTATCACAATATGACGTTGGCCATGGTAGCCGAACTTATCACGCCAATGCTGTACCAGTGCCTCACTGACGGCCATCCTCAGATCCGCCCTGTTTACTACTTCCCTTTCCAACGCCGCGCACTCGGCGATCAGCCGGTCATCGTCCACGACCCGGAATTCCTCCCACTCCGATCCATAGGCTGCTCTTGCATCAAAGCAGACCTGGGTCACCAAACCGAGATCGCGCATGCGCAGACCGATCGCGGTGGCGAATATGCCACGTCCTATGATCCCGGATGGTCGATGCCAGCGACAGAGGAAATACAACCAGATCCAGTTGATGCGCCAATTGTGCGCACGCGGGACCATAGGCACCACGATAGCATTCTGATGGCGCTGCTTGATGGTGCGCCTCGTGCGGAAATAGTCGCGCAAGGAGACTATGGAAACCAATCGCACATGCTCTCCCTCGGTACCGTCCAGGTGATCGACAACGTCTGTGACCTGGCTCCAGTAGACACCGGACGGATGATCATTGTATGTAACGAAGAAGATCAAAGAATACTGCTCAAATGGTCGAAGATCCGTTCGGTCGCATAGCCATCCCACAGGTCGGGGATACGTCCTTTCTTGAATGTCCCATTCGCGATGCGTTCCATGGCCGCCTCGACCTGCGCGGCATCGAATTCTATCAATTCATTGGTCCCCTCGTCCACTGTCACGGGTCGTTCGGTGCTCGGGCGCAGTGTCAAGCATGGTATCCGGCGGTAGGTGGTCTCTTCTTGCACACCTCCACTGTCCGTAAGGACAAAAGCGCTTGTAGCGATCAGTTTCTGAAAGGCCAAATAATCCAATGGGCCACAAATATGCAGCCCAGGAACTGCACGCAAGCGTTGCATACGGCCCATGCGTTCCACATTGTTCATGGTACGCGGATGCATGGGAAATACCACCCGGTACCGCTGCGCGACCGTGGTGATGAGATCGAACAATAGATCCAATCGCAGCGGATCATCCACGGTCGCTTGCCGATGGATCGTCATGAGTGCGTGCCCCCCTTTCCCCAAGGCCATCCGTTCCAAGATCCCGTCCGCTTGGATACGCCCTTCACAGGCCACGAGCGTATCGATCATGGTGTTGCCCACCATATGGATCATGGCAGGATCGTACCCTTCGCGCAACAGGTTCTCACGAGCGCTAGGCTCGGTGGTGAACAAATGCTTGCTGAGACGATCCGTGAGGATCCTGTTGGCCTCTTCAGGCAACCGTGGTTCGTGGCTCCGCAAACCACTTTCCACGTGGACCAGACACAGGTCCATCTTGTTCGCCGTTAGTGCGGCGGCGAGCGTGCTATCCACATCGCCCACCACGACCATGGCATCGGGCTTCCCACTGGTAACCAAAAGTTCCAGGGCGAGCATGATGTGCGCTATACGTGTGTTCGAAGAGCCGACCGGGACATCCAACCAATGGTCAGGCCGCATGCCGAACTGGTCGAAGAACACGGTGGACATACGATCATCGGTATGCTGACCGGTATGCACGATCCGTACTTGGATTCCCCCGCGTTGTTCAGCGACGGCTTTGAAGCGCATGACCTTTACGAAATTGGGGCGCGTGCCCACGACCACCAGCAGCTTCTTCATACGGGGGTGCGCGTTCGTGTGGCGATCAAATACTCCTCGCTCGTTATATCACTGATCTTCCTTGCCGGTGCGCCGGCGATGGTCATATGGCCCTCCGGAAAAGAGCGGCCGACAACAGCATTGGCTCCGATCACCAAATTATCACCAAGCACCACTGCACCGAAGATCTTCGCGCCCGGACCGATGTAGCAATTTTCCCCGATCCATGGAACCGGCTCCGGTGGTGGTCCCGGACGGGTGCCGATCACGACATCCACATGGATACGGCAATTTCGCCCGATGCGTGCATCGGGATGAACGATCAAGGTTCCGCGATGGGCAATGCTAAGACCCGGACCGAACGTATTTGGCGGGACCTCGAAACCACAACGCACGCTTTGTCGATGGAACCTGTACGACAGCAGTTTCTGCATCGCCCTGCCTAGCAGACCTTTCCGGCCGACCCGGTTCAATGAGAACTCCAACTTGCGCAACAGACGCTGGAAACGCCACACCTCGTCGTACAAAGCAGGGGTATGCCCACTCCGTCGCAAGGCGATACGGTCTTCCTCCAAATAGTGATCGAGGTCTGCTTTGGTGCGTATCATTTCCGGCCTGTCAACCTGCGCAAGTTATCCAACACCGACGCAGCGAATTCAGCACTGCGGAAACCAAGGCACCGGTGCACGAGTGCGTAAGGTCGTGAAAGTGCTTCACCGGGCATCGGTATGAAATCCGACGGTATGTGCGCAGCGTGCAACTGCATGGCGGCTCGCGGATCTGTCTTGGCAAGCACACGTACAGCTCGGAAGATGTACTGGTCCGTTTCTGCGATCTCCGCCCGGTACTTCAACGGATCCAGCGCAAGTAGATGACTGCGGATCGAGGCTCGCAGCGCGATGTATCGCTTCCAATTGCCCCATTCATCCACCCGACCAATGGAGCCGTGAACCCGCTTGACGATGGTAGCCACGACCCGCGGATCCATCACCGCCCGCCCGCCGGAACGCATGATCCGGAAGGCCAGTTCATAGTCCTGGCTGCTCTTCAATTCTTCATCCCATCCACCCACTTCCAACAAAGCCGAGCGTTTCCAGAGATCCGCTGTGGTGGTACCCAACTTTGTCCGGATCAAGGACATCCATGCATCGCCTACCCCTGGAAGCACATCGTCTGTAGTTCCATCGGACATGCTGTTGCGGTAACCTCCAATGATCAAGGCGGGGCGTTCATGCTTCATGGCCAACACCACTTGACCCGAGATCTTCTCAGGCCAAAGGACATCGTCCGCATCAAGGAATTGGACGTAATCCCCGGTGGTGCGGGCAAGCCCCCTGTTGCGCGCACGGCCAGCGCCACCACGCTCTAAGGTCTCCCACTGGAAACGACCGTTGTACCGCTCGGACAGGCCGATCAGTTTCGCCCGCGTTCCATCGGTGGATCCATCGTCCACTACATGAATATCCAGATCCGCGTAGGTCTGTTCCATGACCGAGCGAAGGGCTTTCTCGATATAGGCTTCCACGTTGTAACATGGAATGATGACCGAGACCCTCATGCGTCAAATATCAACCATGGACGCCAGAGCGACCACATATCCTGCGCTGTTGGGCAGTGCATAGCCGTAGAACAACCCAACGAATTGCGGTCCTATGCACCGCGGGCCGGTCCTATAGCAGGGACCATCAAGCGATCCAGGATCGCACGTGAGTTCCCTTCCGCATGGAAATGCTGCTCCCAAAAGTGCCGCACGGTGCTTCGGAACGACAAATTGCCTTGGGGTGAACTCGAGAACCGTTCCAATTGAACCGCGATCTCTTTGGGATCAGGAGCAGGGTCGAGCAGGATGCCGGAAGAAGCCGTGACCACTTCTGCAACACCGCCCACCTTGTTGGCCATCAGTGGGATGCCGAAACCGGCTGCTTCCATCAAGGCCACAGGCACACCTTCGTGATCGCTAAGGTGGACGAAGAGGTCCACTGGATTCTCGCGGTACCATTGCATCACTTGGGCATTTCCCACCGTACCCTTCAGCGCCACCGTGATGTTGCCCGGCAATTCGGCGATCATGCGCTCCAGTTCCATGCGGTACTCGCCGTCGCCAAAGTGGGTCCATAGCACCGGGATAGTCACATGACGAAGCGCGCTGGCCAGAAGATCCACGCGCTTGGGAGGCCGCAAATACGCACAGCTGACGATGCGCAATGTTGTGTTGGGTGTCCACGGTGCCTTGCCATGATCTATCGTCCCAAGATTCACCGTGGTGATCCTGCTCTCCGCCTTCGGATAACTTGCCTTCAGGTAGCCGGCACCCTCCTCGGAGATGCACAGGACCCGCTCCACAGCGCGCACTTGCAGGTCCCGGAACGGTATGCGGCCGCCCTCGCGACGGTCAGCGAAAAGGTCCCAACGGTGGGCCATAGAGGCAAAGTGCAGGGCAGGATGACGTTGCTTCAACAAGGCAAGTACCGTGACCCAATCCTCCATCCAAATACAGAGCATCGTTACACGCTCCGGGTCATACATAGGCATCAAGCGACCATCCAGGATATCCACCTTGCGCATGAGCTGGCGCACATGACCGATCGCTTCGCGTGCTTGTGCAACGCTGCGCCAACGAGCATCACCTCGTTCACGCAGCAATCGGATCAAGTGGACCGTCTTCCGGATGGACCCCAACAAGGAAAGTGGTCGAAATGCATCTTGACCCTTCCACAAACGCAACTCCTCCACACCGTCGGGAAGATGGACCTGTCCCGGCGCTTCGAACATGGGGATCACACGGACCTTATCGAAGTGCTTCGCCCACACAGGCATGGCGCTTTCCAAGAAGACCTCGCTCGTTCCTTGCGGATATTGCCGCGTGAACACCCAGAGCTCCTTCACGGCCGATGGATCATTTCGCCACTGTTGCCCAGCAGCGTTCGAATGAGGTAGTAGGCGCGTGCGGGATCCAAACGACCGCCTTCCCGTACATAGGCCCACACCGCCTTGGACCCAAAACGGGGCATGTGATGGAGTAGCTCGTCCCAAGCGCGATCCACCGTTGCTTGAAGGGCCTGCCCGTCCAGCATGCCGGATCCTGTGTTCATTGAGACCAGTCGGGCCAACCACTCTTTCAGATCACGCAACTGCGTACGATCCGGAACACGCTGGAACACTTTTACGACCATCGCATTGAGCTCGGCTTGATGCGGATCGGGAGCGCTAAGCCCAAGGATCGGGAATACCATGGCATAAAGAGATAGCAGGTCTGCGAAGTGATCCCTGCCGTACGAGGTGTTCTGAGCACCGACCCGATAGTGGACCAATGCTCGATCGATGTTGGCGAAAATCGTGTGGCGCGCCGCAACCGCTTGGAACAACCAGTCCTCACCATAACGAGGCCAATGCGGCGCATAACGGATAGTGTGGGCAACAAGTATACTTCGGCGAATGACCATGGTGGGTTGGAACAGGGCTACACCGAACGGCAGGTATGCCTTGGCGTCCGCATCAGCTGTAGGCTTTCGGCGCACTATCCGAGGATCGTTCATGAGGCCTACGGATGTTCCGCACAGCCCCACTGAAGGATGCGCCTCCATGAACGCTATTTGCGCAGCGAAACGCTCCGGCAGCATCACATCATCAGCATCGACACGCATCACGAGTTCGCCTTGCGCCTCGTCCATGCCACGCTGTGCGGCGAGGCCCGGACCTTGGTTGGTATCCATGCGGATCACCCGCAGCCGTGGGTCGGTGAAGTTGGTCAGGATCGCGGAACTACCGTCGGTGCTCGCATCATCGATCGCGATCACCTCAAAATCCTGGAACGTTTGGGCGAACACGCTGTCCAAACACTCCTTCAGGAACGGAGCCTTGTTGTATACCGGAACGACCACGCTCGCCTTCATGACAGGAGGTGATGGATCTTGCGCTTGACGCGGAAAGCCAGCCATCCGGGAACGCTCAACTGGCGGTCCAACAATGCCAACTTCTGCTGTTGCACATCATCCATCGGCACAGCCGAAAGGTCTACCGTTCTTCGGAAGGAACGCATCATCTCGAACTGCGATCGCTCATGAACGGCATGATCCCATTTCAAAAGGAAGTGGATGATCATGCGACGAACGATCGGAATGTGCTCCCGTGCCACCGGCATAGGACGCACCTTGGGGGCGGCCACATAGCCCAGGTCAAGGACACGCACCAGATCACGCTGATCCAATTGAACGGCCAACTGCCGGAGGATCGCCGCTGTTTCCTTGGGGAACGATGCTTGTTGTTTGAAGGTCTTGCTTTCTTCGTGAGAGCGGAATACAGCAAGATCGACGGGATCGAAACGAAGGTGCAGTGTCCCGTTCGCAAAGAGCACCTGCCACCAGAGTTCTAGGTCCATGGCGTAGTGAAGAGCTTCCTCCACCCCTCCGATCCGCTTCACCGCATCCATGCGAAAAAAGGTGGATTGTTGGTTCACCAGCGGGTCGGTGAACAAGGCATCAGGCACATCGGGACCATCCAGTCCGGAGACCTTATCAGCACCCGTTGCGCTGCGGAAGATCCGGCGACCACCAAAGATCAGGAGCTCCGGATCGTCGGCGAACGCCGCGGCCACTGTGCTCAAGGCATCGGGCAACAGCAGATCGTCGCTATTGAGCCAACCGAAAACAGCACCGGTCGCATGGGCCAAGCCCTTGTTGATGGCATGGCTTTGCCCCCGATCACGTTCGCTGCACCACCATGCTAGCTGATGCGCGTACCGTTCGATCACCGCAACGGACCCATCCGTACTGCCACCATCCACGACGATATGCTCAAGTGCCGGATAGCCTTGGGCGTGCACCGATGCCAAGCAGTGTTCCAAGAAATCCGCCTGCATGAAACTGGGCGTGATCAGCGATATATGCGGCAAAGCTTGCATCAGCGGTCGTTCGAAGATACCGATCGATAGACCTTGAGCACATCCTGCGCGTACCGTTCGATCGTAAAATGAACAGCAGCATGCACGGCACCGGCTTCACCCAATTGGACAGCGTATCGGGGATCAGCGAGCAAAAGGACCATGCGTTCTGCAAGATCGGTAGCACCTTCGGTGTACAAAAGTCCAGTAATGCCATCTTCCAACAATTCCACCGTGCCCCCGGAAGCATGACCGATCACAGGAAGCGCACAGGCCATGGCTTCGACGGTGACACGACCCATGGCTTCGTTGCGCGAGCACATGAGGAATGCGTCGGCCTTGATAAGGACCGGGAACGGGTCCTCCAAGAAACCGGTGAATTCCACCGAGTCCGGTATTCCCAATTCCTCGATGCGCGCATGCAAGGGTCCTTCCTTACCGCCACCTACGATGACCAGCCGTGCAGGAATGCCGGACCGCAGCACGATCGCCATGGCGTCGATCGCTTCCAACTGTCCTTTGGACGGATGGATCAAACCGACCATGACGAACGTGAACGGCCTTTGGCGGGGACCTGCACTTCTTTGGTGAGCGAGCCGTTCGGCAAAACCTGCTTCGGTAAGGACACCGTTGTAGATGACCGTATGATCCGGAAGAACAGGGGTGTACCGTCGCAGGTCATCACCCACCGCCTTGGATACGAGGATCAGGTGCTTGGCCTTGCGCAATGCCTTCCCGAACCCGCGCGATCCTGGATCCAAGTGCAGGCCATAATGGCGCTCCGGCATCTCCCGGATATGCCACACCAATGGTCTTCCGAGCCGCCGCGCAAGATCTACCGCAATACCAACAGCAGCAGAATTGGCATGGATGATATCGATGTTCCAAGTGCGCAACAACGCGACCAAGGACGGCATAAGAGCCACGTTGCCCCTGATGCGATGCCGTGCCGCCCTCCGATGGCCGATGAACTGGAACAGCCTGTGGTGAAGTCTGCCACCATAGTACCGGTCGGACATCCAAGGTTGGAACGGGACGACCGCAAAAGGGATCTCTTCGAGCGCAAGTATTTCGCTCAATCGACCTTCTTGTGGCAACAGGATGAACGGTTCCACCGTCCCGCTCCTTTTCAGCTGCCGCACAAGATCAAGAAGGCTTCGATTGGCCCCGTAAAGATCCGCGTAATGGGTGATGTATGCGACGCGCATCGGGATGGCGATCAGTGCGAAGCGATCAGTAGGTCAATTGCACTGAAACTCTATTCCTTAGGCCCATCCATCGCCCCACTGTGGCCTTGACGAGGTAGGTCGCTTCACGCAACGATGGGCCACCAGTAGCGGAGAGGTACAGGAGTGTAGCACGCAGGTCATGTTCCGCGAACTGGTAGAACGCTCTTCGCCTGCGGCGAGCTACTTCCTTCGTGAAGACCTCCATCGGGAAGACGCCCAACGCTTCCACGCGTGCCAGCAATTCTTTCTCCCAATCCAGAAAACGACGCACTAGACGGGTATCGGCGTTGCTACGCAATAGCTGATGGAACAAGAGATGGACGTCCAACTCCTCCTCGCTGAGCGGGATCCCGAAGTACCGGAACACCTCTTTGCAAACGGCCGACCGGTCCTCCATGGGATCGCGGCCATGGCGTTGGTTGTGCTCGCCTATACGATAGCTCATGAGCACTTGTGGCAAATTGGCGAAACGGGTATGCGGGCTCCAGGTGAGCATGAAAAGATAGTCCTCAGCCGGCAAGGTCCATTGCGCATTGCTACGAAGGCCATGTGCTACCATGACGGAACGGCGCATGATGCTTGAACCGTAGAGCACCGGATCGGTGAACAAGAGCCTACCCCGACATTCCGCATCGGTCAAGGGCCACTGCGCTACACCTTCCTTAGATCCGAAATAACGCGCAGCACTTCCACATACACCCACCTCCGGATGCTCGTCCATGAACGCGACCTGCTTGGTGAGCCGGTCCGGTTCCTGCACGTCATCGGCATCCAAGATCGCGATGTAATCGCCTCGCGCGGCAGCATAGCCCTTGTTGGCGGATGCTGCCCTGCCCATGTTGCGCTCATTGGCAAGCAACCTCACACGGGGATCATTCAGGGAGCGAACAACATCAACCCCACCATCCGTGCTGGCATCATCCACGATCAGCAACTCAAGGTCCCGAAAGGTCCCGTCCAGCACGCTACGGGCCGCAGCCGCCACAAAGGGGGCTTTGTTGTAGAGCGTCATCAGCACAGTCACCTTCACCGCCATGCTCGGATCTATCGTGCGATCATCCGATGTTGGACGACCTGCCACAGGTTGCTCTCAAAGATAGCGCCCACTGCGCTGGGGCTTGAAAAAGCAGCGGTCCTATGTGCTTCGAACTTGGGGTGTGTGCATCAATGGACAGACACTGGTGGCGCACCACCTTTCACTTTCCATAGCAATGCATGCAGCCGACGGACGAATGGTGTGAACGTGCGTGTAAGCCAGGTACCGCGACCGAAGAGCATCGACACGAATGCCTCACTGATAGGGATCCTCTTCAGCAGGCCCGGATGGCGCAACACGAGACCGATACCCTTTACACGATCCTGCGCTGAAGCTGCACAAAGGATCCGGTAGTAGACCACATCCTTGTGCAACTTGATGCGCACGGCATCCCCAACGGGTGTGCGTTGCGACCATTCAAGCAAGGAGTTGAACATGATCAGCTTGGAAGCGTTCCGGTCCGGATCTTTGGTAATGCGATTGTCGGCATGTACGCCGCGCAATGAAACAGGCGCATCCAGCACCCCGGGATAAAGTCGGGTATGGAAGGCCAGCCGGTGAATGAACTCCGAATCCTCGCCGATCCCGATATCCTCCCGCATCAGCTGTGGCATGCTGAGCAAGGCGGACCTTTTCATGGTGAGTCCATCCAACGAGAAATGACCCACATCCAGGATCCCAGAAAGGCCGATCATGGCAGGGAACAACTGATCCGGCGGCAAGTGGACCCGCACGGTGGTGAGCTTGTTGCGGAAAAGGCGATCGAAGCGGCGCTGGCCCTCTTCATCGTGGTAGTAAACGCCGATCGCACTGTAAACGCCATCCGCATCCGGATGGTCCCTGAAGATCGGCACCTCGGCCGCGAACCGTTCCGGCAGGAACCGGTCATCGGCATCGAGGAATGCGACATACGTGCAAGTCGCGTTGCGGATGCCCACGTTCCGGGACGCGGCAGCACCCTTGTTCCTACCGCCCTCATGCCTGAACAACCGGACCCGGGTATCGGAGCCTACCAATTTGTGGCAATGCGGTAAACTATTGTCCGGCGAACCATCCTCTACCAGCACAACCTCGCGCACCTGCTCGCAGGCCAACGCCGATCGCACCGCATCGTTGATGAATGCTTCGGCATTGTATACCGGTATCACAACGGAAACATCCATGTGGGAGTCGAACTGGTCACACGTGTATTGCCGCACATCGTTCAAATCCTCGGTGTATCCGTTGTTGCTTCGCACTGCGCGTCAAGATCCACTTCCCACGCAGCGCTGAACAACATACGTCCCAATTGGCTTTCCTAGACCGGATCATGGCCTGAATTTCGAAAATGAGAACGACGTGCTTTAAGGAATGCGCTCGCCAAATAGTAGAGCTGTGCCCAACTCGTACGACTGAGCCGCCAATGTTCCCATGCCGCGCGCGGGTGGGCATCAGCCAGTACAAAGAAAAGGCGACCCCAGCGCCGGGCCAACTCCGCATGGAATGCTTCCTGTGGCATTCCCCTTCGCCCTGGGATGTCGGCTATCAACCTCTCCTTCCAACGAAAAGCAGCACGCACATCCGTTGGATCGATCCGATCCGGAACGAAATGGTACAAGAGCATTTGTGCCTCCATTTCGGCTTTGTCCGGAACCAATCCGAACCACTCGAGGATAGCTTTGGAAAGGGCCGAACGGTCGCTGTTTCGATCCCTTCCATACGCCATGTTCTGATCGCCGATCCTGTATCGCGTGAGAGGCATTCCAAGATTGGCAAATTCACCATATTGCCCCAATGCCAATAGGAACAAATGATCCTCACCCGGCAGATGCCACTCCGATACGGCCCGCACGCCCAACTGCTGGACAATGCGGGTGCGGAACATGCATGCGCCATAGCTCACCGGTACCGAAAAGAAGGAACGCGCACGCAATTCCGGCCCTCCTTTCGGAAAGCGCATGAACTCATGGGACCCATCGAAGCACTGAAGTGAAGATCCAACGACCGCAACATCAGGATGCAGATCGAGGAATTCTGCTTGGGCGGACAGCCGATCCGAAGCCATCATATCGTCCGCGTCCAATACTGCGATGTACTCCCCCTGTGCCGCCATAAAGCCCCGCTCCGCCGAAGCCGCGCGCCCGCGGTTACGGTCACTTGAAAGCAACCTGATCCGTGGGTCACCCATGGACCGAACGATATCCGGTCCATCATCCGTACTTGCGTCATCCACCACGAGCAACTCGAAGTTGGCCAGATCACTGGCCAAAACGCTCTCCACGGCTTCCTTGACATACGAGGCCTTGTTGAATAATGTCATAAGGACTGTAACCTTCATCGTTCGGTCCGGATCAGGTCAGCGCCAAAGAGAACGATAGTTCCACACCACTACTGTGGATCCATGAATCGTTCAACACCCTTGGACCACGCTTCTGCGAATTCCTGGTCCAACGCGCTCAATGAGCGTTGCTCCATGTAGCGCTTACCGTTCTTGAAGAAATCGTAGAACCTGCCACGGACAAGGTCATTAGCCAATTGCGCCGGCCTCATGCGATACGGACGGTCCGGTCGTTTCACCGACCGACCGTGCAAATGCCGAAGCAGTGCATTGGAGAAACCGATGCCTTCGCGCAACCGCAGCAGGTACTCCTTGGTCGTGCGTTCCTTGCCGATAAGATGGACTATGCGCAGATCAGGGAACATACCCTTGATATAGCCTTCCTCACACGCCACCCACGAGACCTCATCATCACCCCCGGAATTCAATTGGTTCCCCTTCCTATCCAGCAGGGCCATGGACGAAGATGTTCGGATCTTTCGCTCGTACGCTTCCGCCACGGTACGCCGCACGACCATACCAGCACCGCACGGAACGACATGATCATCCGGAAGGTTCGACCATAATGCGCGCTGTTCATCGCGCAGTGCGAGCATGGGCAGATATGGCGTGAATTCAGGTGGAGGCGGCTCCTCGAATTCCGGTCGGATGATACCAGCACCGAAGCATCCAAGCTTGGGGAATTCAGCAGCGAGCTGGAGCACAACCTCGAGATACGTTGGGTCCAGTACGTTGTCGTCATCAATGAACAACACCAGGTCCGCACTGGTCTCAGCGATACCGCGAAGCCGTGCCGGTGTCAAGCCCAACCTATCCTCGCGTACATGGCGTCCATTGACGTGCCAGCCAAGATCCCACACGTCGCGAAGGATCTCGTTGGAATGATTGTCGATCAACAACAACTCCCATTGCGCCCTATCCAAGGTCTGCCGTTGCAGGCCTTCCAGCGTGCGTCGCAAATGGTCGGGACGCGGGTTATGCGTGCAAATGATGGCGGACAGCTGCATGTTGTGTGGGCTAAGATCCGTGAAACGGATGATATTGCGCACCGTTCACCACAAACAGGCCATTTGCCCCGCGAATGAAGTTACGCACCACGTAGAATTTTTCCGAACCGCTTGATCCGCCTATCCAAAAAAAGGATGCACCGCATGATCGGACCATGAAGATGAATATTCAAATGCACGACTTCTGCGTGCAATGCGTCCACCCTATCGAACAAGGTTCTGGTCAACGTCCCACGAGATGCGTTGAAAAATTCAACGTGCTTCGCATACAACCTACCATGCAATATTCGCATGCGGGTAGTGTCGCTAGACGCAGCGGCAATATGCTTCCGATAGCTGGATGTATGCTCCTTTAATATTACGAAACGCGCACCCTCCTCAACCAATCTGATCCAAAGATCATAATCCTCGATGTGTTGAAGGGCAACATCCGTGTCGAAACCACCGACTTTAACAAGGGCCTCCCGTCGCACCAGCGTAGCCGACGGTTGAATGAAATTATTCAACGCTAGCGATGCCGGGAAGGACCTGATCTGCCACTCTGCTATTGCCCAGACCTGTGCTGCGCGCTCATCTGGTCCATCCCAAAATGCTTCGACCGGGCCTGTGGCCACATCCAACCCAACGCAGGAGGTGAACTGCTCGAACAACCTTTCCAAGTGCATGGGTAACCAACGATCATCCGGATCCAAGAAAGCGACAAATTCACCATGTGACGCTGCAATTGCCGTATTGCGGGCAGCACTAACACCCATGTTATGCTCGTGCCGGATCAATTCCACCCGATGTTGCGGATGTTCCGCAGCGAACTTGTGAACTATGGTGGCCGTACCATCCTCTGACGCATGATCATCCACCACTATCACCTCCCATTGGGTGTGGGTTTGTGTTGACACGGTGTGCAATGCCTCACCGATGAACAAACCCATGTTGTAAGCTGGGAGGACGATGCTGATCAATGACCTTCGGTCCAAAGTGGCATCAAAGCCCATTGCTTCCATCCATCAAAGGTAGATGGCCGTTGTGAGCAAATGTCCGGTCATAGGAAAGCCGTTCCTGGATCCAGTTCTATCCCAGCGGGCCAAATGCACCAGGCGCTAAGAAGCATGGCCTCGTCTATCGCGTATTGAACCATTGTCGAAGACCAAGTAGTTGGATCCGACTTCGATTGTACGTCAGCAGGTATGACCAATCATTTAAACGTTGCTGAAGCCCTACCCGATATGTCCAATCATATACGCGACGCCTTTGACGCGCCCATATACCGCTCTTTCCGTTAGACAACGGATGGGTATCCAACGAAACCCCCTTGAATAACCCACTTGTTACACCAGTGGGTTGATAATGCTGGAATTGTGTACCGAACGTGGTCATTCGATGACCATACTTCAAGGCGCCTTCCACCGGTAAGGGCTTTGCTCCATAAATGACCATATTCATTACCTCGTCATGAGAGCGTGGCTCGTAGACCGAACCCAGACCGGCATAGAACGCAGAACCCACCATAACGCTGGGCTTTCCCCAGAACGCGGCCTCAATACCCATGGTGCTGCCGAACGTGATCACCAGGTCCGCAGCCTTCATCAACGCATAGGTACTCACAGGTGAGTCGGATGGTATGATGGTGACGCCAGGTGCCGTGAAATCCCGAAGGAATCTGGTCTGGGAATTATCCACCGTCCTCAAGTTTGGATGCGACCTCACGTACAGATGATAACCATTCCCGAGTTGGTGAATGTCACGGGACAAGGTTCTGATCGCGGCCTCTTGGCCAGCATATACATCCGTGGAATAGGAGCTGTCGATGGAAGCGAATTCGTCCTCGGATGAATTGAAGATCACGATGTTGCGAACAGCAGGGTCGAAACCCGCAGGCATTGCGCCAGGATCCTGATCCTGGATGAACGAGAACCAGGACTGTACTTGGCCCTTAGCGCGGCCTTCGAAGAACTTGTGCGCTAGAGCGGTCTTCAAGGTGATATCATCATTCCCATTCCACGCCTCTTCCGATGCGGCTTTCCAATACCTCAGGTCATGAGGGAGCGTGTTCGGATAAAGGGAGTAATGGTGAAGATCGCAACCTCGTTCATGGGTGTAACATTCAACCCCCTTATTCTGGCATGCCCGCAATACGGCGCGTTCGATAGCGAACCTCCCATTGAACACATAGAACCTATCGAACCGCTCGATCTCCAACTCATTGCGGACCGAACAAAACACCGCCAGCGCGGAGCGCATTAGATCCCTTACCAGATCGCGATGCTCCATGAGATCCGGGCGAGGTTCCCGAACATGTGAAATGAGCGAGGAAAGGACCGCATAGCCGATATCAAAGCCTTGAAAGGTCTCCTTCTTCAACTCTTCAAGAGTGGCGAATGTGCGCCCTTCCTGCTGGGCCAACACCTCGCGGTCCATGGAAGTGAGGTTGATATACCGCCGTTGCTCCACCCGCCCATCGATCAACTTCATACCGTTGCCGCGTCGACTGATACACCGCTCACATGCACTTCTGGTATGATGGATGTTCGCATCGCATGCGAAGAGTTCTCCATCGCATCGGTACTGCACTACGATGTCGCCAGCATCAAGATGGCGCTGGATGAGTTCCAGTTCCGTTTCATAATGAGGTATCCAATTGGTGAACCCCGTGAAAAATGCAACTTTCATACCCAGATCATTTCGTGAACGGTCCATTGCCCCGGATCAGGGCCCCAAACTTGGTGAGGCGAAAGTAACGTGTTGACCCCAGCGCGATCGGCGGCGGTCCATACAGCCCGTGCATCGACTCACGGATGCGTGAATCAGCTGCTAAGGGACGCCGATCTGACCCGCTGGAGCTGGAGTTCCCTACGGATCCGTTCCGCATTCTTAGAAAAGAATTCCTCCAGCCGGATCTTGGTCTCCTCTTCAAGGTCGGCTTGAAATCGCATGGCATTGATAGCCTTCAGTTCAGGGTGTTGCTTCAACAGGGAGACAGCCTCACCAACCGTGGGCATGCCAGGCAATTCCTTGAAGATGGACCGCATCAACTCCAGGTCCTCGGGGTAGTCCGTGGTCAACCGCATAGCGGGCATCCGCATGTCCTCTTCCGCATCGATCATTTCCACTGCGAAAATATGCGGCTTGTTCAGCAAATAACCCCAGAATCCCGTATCCTCCTCTTCCTTGGTCGCCAGCAACGTCTCCAACGCAGCGCGGCTGATACCATAAGGCGAACACCCGATCGGCAGCCCCACATACCGGACAAGGTCCTTACCAGCTGCGAGGCGATCGCGGATCCGCAGACAATGCTCCAACTCGAAGATGGGGTTCTCCCCGGTCTGACCCACCATTCCCATTCCTCCGCGTTCACGCAAAGCGCCACACAACCGGAGCAGGATATCCTCCGGGTGCCCGCGGAACACGCCAATTCCATAACGCTCTGAAACGCGCACAAGATCATCATCCATGGGCAGAGGGGACGTACAGAGTATCACATCCTCCTTGCCGAAAGCCGCAATGGCCCGTTCTATCACCTTGCCCACCACCTCGGTGCCATCCAATTCGAGCATAAGCTTCCGGGGCAGACGGACGCTGCTCAACCGTGCGGTGATCAAGAAGGGAATGCGCATGTTCTTCGACTGGTCTTATGAGGGATCGATTCGCGTTGGTAGGTCGGGTAAGGCTGGCTTGACCTTGTTCAGGCAGTGCCGCGAACGAGACGCGCACGTTCGAGATCCTCATGTTTGCCGATATCGAACCACGTGCCGCTGATCGGGAATGCCACTACCACTTTCCCTTGGTCCAACAGGCTTTGCAAGATGTCGGTTGCATTGTACGGCACACCCTTCGGCACGCGGCCCAACACGTGCTTTTTCATCAAGTAGATCCCGGCATTGCACGGGTAGGCCATGGACGGTTTCTCGCGGAAGGAGCGCACGCGATCGCCGTCCAAGTCCATCACAGCGTAGGGAAGATCCACCAAGTGATCCGTGGTGGCAATGGCGAGATCCGCGTTGCTTGCCTTGAACCGACGGTACATCGCATCCAACGCGACGTCGGTAAGCAGGTCGCTGTTCATCAGCAAAACGGTGTCGTACTTCACATCGGTCATCAAGCCCAAGGCACCTGCCGTACCCAGCGGGCGATCTTCTTCCACATACCGCACTTGCAGGCCGAACGCAGTGCCGTCGCCCACGTGATCCTTGATGCGTTCGCGCAAGTAGTTCACCGAGATGGACGTGCGTTCGATGCCATACCGCTTCAAAAGACCGAGCGTGTGTTCAATGATCGGTTTGCCGGCCACTTGGATCAGCGACTTGGGCATGGTGTCCGTATAAGGCCGCAATCGCTCGCCGCGCCCACCGGCCATGATCAATGCTTCAATGGGGAGGATGCTCTCCAATCCTTCGAGATCCTTTACCTGAACAAGATGATCGCCGACATCGATGACCGGCAAAAGCCGGATGCCTCTTGCCTTCAGTTTGCCAACGATGTCGGAAGCATCTTCACCCACTACCAAGCGTTGTGGTGTGGTGTTCATCACCTGCGTTACCGGTCCATCCACCGAATTGCCCGCGAGCAAACCCCTGCGCACATCTCCATCGGTAACGCTACCGACCAAGCGACCATCCGGATCGAGGACGAAAACGGTCTGGTGTCCGCCGGAGCGGTTCAACGCTTCCAATGCAGCACGTATCGTGGCTCCATTGGATAAGGTTCCGGGTAACGTCACGCTCATGAAAAGGACTTCAGTAGGTTGACCATTCGTTGTGCTGACGCGCCATCGCCGTAGGGGGCATCAAAAGTAGGGATCCGCTCACTGCCCGTCCGCCCCACAGCAGCGAGAATGGCGGATGCGTCGATGGGGCAACGGATCATGTTCGGCGTAACGATCCGCCCGGTCTGGCGTTCGCCGACATCGATGACCCATTTCGGGAAGAACGACCCTTCGATGTAGCCACTGGAACTGTTGCCAAGGATGAATGACGCATGCTTCATGCAGGACAAATAGCCAAGGGCACCGAGCGAATCCACGCCGATCGCATTGGGTGCCGTATTCAGGAACTCCATCCACATGGCCCGAAGTTGCAGGCCTTTGGTATCCGCGTTCGGGAGTGTCACCAAAAGTTGGTGACCTTTGACGATCTCGCTGAGCGCAGCACTGAACTCGCGCCATTGCGAATGCATCCTATCCGGCTGCACTGTTTCTGGGTGGAAAGTGATGAGCACCGTGGGAAAGGAAAGGTCCACGCCGAACCGCTCTTTTATGGCGGGCACCGAGAGCATCTCCATGGTGCGCAGATTATCCACGCTGAGCGCTCCCGTGTTGTACACATGATCAGCACTGCCCAGCAGTTGCACCACACGTTGCCGGTATGGCTCTGCACTGGTGAAATGCAACTTCGACATGTGCGTGATGGAATGCCGTAAGGCATTGTCGATGGCGCCCATGGTCATTTCGCCGCCGTGCAAATGCGCGACCGGGATACCGAACGGAAGCGCAGCGGATACTGCGGCGAACATCTCGTACCGGTCGCCCAGTGCGATGACCATATCCGTAGGCTGTTCGCTCCAAACACGGGCGAATTGCTCCATAGTACGTGCCATGGCCAAACTGATATCCGCAGGGCCGTCGTGATCAAGAACCGACGGAAGCTCAACGATCTTTCCTTGGAATTCCCGTCGGACCTCGGTGATGGTACCGCCGAAGCGTTGGTCCAAATGGCTGCCGAAAGCGATCACCGTAAGATCGAACGACGGATCGTTCGCGATGGCCCGCATCAGTGGAAGTTGGATGCCGAAGTCGGCACGGCTACTGGTGAGCAGAACGACCTTCATTGCAGATCGGCTTCGCCCAGTTTATGTCCTTCGGGTAGATCTCGCTGCACCTTCTTACCCACCACTTCATCGATCCGCATGGGGGAGATAGCATCGCCGGGGCGTAGCATGATGAGGTCGCCTCTATCGATGATGTGCCCGTTGTTCAGCGCACGCCGAAGGTGGATACTCTTGCGCGCAATGGCGCGATTGGGCAACTCACTTGGTGATGGCTCCTTGGTGGTGGAACCGAGCGCTTGCTCAATGTTACGGATGGCTTTCACCATGGCCGTCAGTTCATCCGGCTCCAAGGAGGCACGGTGATCCGGACCCGGCAGTGTGCGATCAAGTGTAATGTGCTTCTCGATGACCTCGGCACCCAACGCGACGGCTGCGATCGGCACTTCGATACCGAGCGTGTGGTCGCTATAGCCGATGCGTGTCCCGAAGATCTCGCCCAGCGTGCGCATGGCCCTCAGGTGTACATCGGGCATCGGCGTAGGATACTCCGTGTTGCAGTGGAGCAAGGTGATGCGTTCACGTTCCGCACCGGCGTGTTCCATCACCTCGAGCGCAGCACGGACCTCATCGACCGTACACATGCCGGTGCTCAGGATCAACTCCGGGAACGCACGCGCCATGTCCTCCAAGTAGGGCTTGTTGGTCACTTCACCACTAGGGATCTTGCCCACGGTGATGCCCATGCCTTGCAGCAATACGATGCTTTCCGGATCGAACGGTGTGGAAAGGAAGCGGATGCCTTTCAGTTGTGCATGCGCTCGAAGCAACTCGTGATCCGCGGCGCTCAATTCCAATTTGCGCACCATGTCCAACTGGCTTTCAGCCTTGCCGGTGGTGCGCTCCTGATAGGCCGCTTTGGGGGCGTTGGATGCGATGATGCGATCGGACCGGAAGGTCTGGAACTTCACCACATCGGCACCGGCACTGGCCGCTACGTCGATAAGGCGGCGTGCCATGTCCATGTCGCCATTGTGGTTCACGCCCGCTTCGGCGATGATGAGCACCGGTTGCTTGATCGCATTCATGGGGTGATGGCATTGGCTGGCACACCGACCACGGTAAGACCGGGTGCTACATCGCGCAGCACCACAGCGCCAGCGCCCACTACGCAGCCTGCACCTAGGCTGATGCCTTGCAGCAGCACCGCACGACTGCCGATCATACTTGCGGCTCCAACGACACATCCACCGTTCACAATGGCACCCGTGGCGATATGGCAATGGGCTTCCACCATCGCATCATGCTCGATGATCGCGCCTGTGTTCACGATGCAATTCTGCCCTACGCGCGCACCGCTGTTCACCACTGCACCATGGCCGATCGTGCTGCCATCACCAAGCTGCGCATCAGGCGCTATGTAGGCCCGTGGCGATACAACGGTGACCAGCGTACCTCCTGCGGAGCGGATCGAATCGAAGACATTCTTCCGCACTGAAGAACGCCCCACCTGACCTATGGTGACCACAAAGCTGTGACCTTCTTCGATCAATGCACCGATCATCGCGTCCGTGCCGATGATCACGCAACCGGCAACACTTTTCCCGATGTTCTCCTGTTGATCAAGAATGCCATGAATGTGGTATTCACCCACGGACCTGATGAGGTCGATGACCGAACGGCAATGGCCACCGCCACCGACCAGCACCAACGAGGAAGTGCTCATGGATGAGCGCTGCTAGGTATGTTCACGAGGCGATCCTGCAATTGCCTTGAAACCGGGATAGGCCCTTGGATCGCGTTCGCGTACATGTGTTGATCCGTTGCGAGTTCCCAAGCGGGTCTTGCTTGTATACCTGCATCCACACAGGCCTGAAGGAATGCATCACGCTCTGTTCGATCGCGCATCAGTATGGCGTTCAACCAGTAGTTGCTCGTTGTAGCGGTGGGTTCCTCGACCAACTTCCATGGCGTGTCCATGAACAATGACCGATAGGATTCGTGCAGCTCTCGCTTCACCTTCAGGTTATGCGGCAACTTGCTTAGTTGGGTGCGGGCAAGAGCTGCGTTAAGGTTCGGCATCCGGTAGTTGTAGCCGGTGCGGTCGTGCGCAAAGGCCCACGGGTGCGGCACTTTGGCCTGGGTGGTCAAGTGCTTGGCGGCGCGCGCGAGTTGTTCGTCCTGGACCAATAGTGCACCACCTCCTCCACACGTCACGATCTTGTTCCCATTGAAACTGAGCGTTCCGATGGGTGCGATGGTACCCGCGTGCCGTGTACCGTGATACGAACCGAGCGCCTCCGCAGCATCTTCGATCACGGTGATGTTCCATTCGGTGCATAATTCCAATAGTGCTTTGATGTGCATGACACTCCCGAACGAGTGCATGGGTATGCAGGCTTTCACGCACTTGCCCGATGGACGATGAATGCACGTGCCTGATCGCATTTCGCACTGCTCTTCCAACCAACGCTTGGTAGCTTCGGCTGAAAGGCCGAGCGTGTCGGCATCACAATCGATGAAGACCGGTGCAGCTCCCGTGTAGGCAATGGCGTTGCAGGTGGCGATGAAGGTGAAGGGCTGGGTGATGACAAGATCGTTCGGCCCAACGTCGAGCAGAATAAGCGCGGTGTGCAACGCTGCTGTTCCATTGACCACGGCCACGGCGTGCGCTGAACCGGTGAGGGCAACCAGGTCCTGCTCGAAAGCGACGATCTCCGCACCCACGGAAGAGACGAAGGTCGATCGCACACAGGCCGCAACGGCTTCTTCGTCAGCCTTGTCGAACCACGGCGCGTGCAGCGGAATGATGCCGCTGGCTTGGCCGCTGATCCGGCGAATGCCTGCTATGACCGCATCAAACATTGTAGATCTGCCACTTGTATCCGGCACGGTTCACGGGATCACTGAACCATTCCACGGTGCGCTTCAACCCACCGTCCAGATCATGAGCAGGTGCCCAGCCTGTTAACCGCTTGAGTTTCGCTGCGCTACCCAATAGACGCTCCACTTCGCTGTTCACAGGGCGGATACGTTCATCACTTGTCTTGATCGAAGCGCGTTGGCCGGTCAGCACCATCAACTTCTCAGCAAGGTCACCCACGCTGATCTCCTGTTCGGTGGCGATGTTCACTTCCTCGCCGATGAGTTTTTCCGATCCTGCGATGGTGATGAATGCCTTCGCCGTATCCTTCACGAAGACCAGGTCGCGTGTGGGCGTCAACGAACCCAATCGCAGCTCTGGCGCACCGGCCAATAGTTGTGTGATGATGGTGGGTATAACGGCACGCGCACTTTGCCGTGGACCGTACGTGTTGAAGGGGCGCACCACCGTGACCGGTGTGCCGAAGCTGAGGTGATAGGACAACGCCAAATGATCCGCACCGATCTTGGTGGCCGAGTAGGGTGATTGGCCTTGGCGTGGATGTTCTTCCGTGATCGGAACTTGACGTGCCGTTCCATACACCTCGCTGGTGGAGGTCACCAGGATCCGTTCGATGTTGGCATCACGCGCGGCTTGCAGCACGTTGAGCGTCCCCTTCACATTGGTATCCACATAACTATCGGGCGAATGGTAGCTGTACGGAATGCCGATCAATGCCGCGAGGTGGAACACCTGTCCGCATTCCTGCATCGCCACACGCATGCCGTTGGGATCGCGCACATCACCCGCCATCACTTCGATCTGATCTCGGATCTCGGCAGGTAGGCTATCGAGCCAACCCCAACTATTGCTGGAATTGTAACGCACCAAGGCCTTCACCGCGAAACCTGCACGGACCAGTTCTTCTGTCAAGTGACTACCGATGAAACCGGCGGCGCCGGTCACTAGGATCTTCTTACTCATGTGCTATACGCGGCGTATCACGTTTCGTCTCGGACTACTTCTTTGGGCGACCGTTGCATGCTCGTTGGAATGGTATGTCGCTCTTGTTGGCATGATGTATCTACTACCATCATTCAGCGTTGGTCACCACTTCGATACCGGAAAATTCCACCTCCACGTTCGAGGTGTCAGGTAAGTAGGGAATGTTCGCAAGAGGCCGGTGTGGACTCGAAACCCTGATCTCTCCTGCACGCATCAACCAGACCAAATGTTCAATGGACCCGGTCCTTGTTACACTGAAATTCCACAAGTAAGATCCGTCGTGAAGATGCAAAGGCGAAATGTGGAAACGTATCGTTTGTACTCCTTTTCGGATCCGTATCGGCGTGCTGCGACGGCTGGAATGCCAGCACAACACAGGACGTTCTTGCTGATCCATCAGTGTGAACGAGAAGACCGCATCGGAAACATCCTGTCCGCAAGTGATATTCACCTCTACCGTGATCCGTCCACCATATTCCACTTCGGTTTGCAGAATGTGCGTGGAGTGCTTCATTACTGGAGGATAGAACGCTTCCACCTTGCCACCATCTTCCCACTCTCTAACGCCCGACTCATTCTCTTTATAGTATGCGGAGATCCCTTCAGCCGGACTATCGAAAAGCGTTGGCCGCCCTTTGCGCATCAGCATCACCGCATTACACGTGGCACCGATGTGGTCCATGCTGTGCGAGACCAGTATCACGGCCGTGCGCGACATCAATTTGGCGATGCGGTGGTAGCACTTGTGGCGGAAAGCGGCATCACCCACGGCCAGCACTTCATCCAGGATCAACACATCGGGATCCAAGGAGGTGGCGATCGCGAAACCCAGGCGCACGCTCATGCCACTGGAGTAGTTCTGCACCGGCGAATCAATGAAGTCACCGATCTCTGCAAAGTCGATGATCTCATCCAACTTCAGATCCACCTCCTTCTTGGAAAGACCAAGCACAGCTGCGTTGACGTAGATGTTCTCGCGACCGGAAAGCACAGGGTTGAAACCGGAGCCCAATGCGATGAGCGCACCGATCCTGCCATGCATTTCGATCCGTCCTTGATCGGGTTTGATCAGACCGTTCAGCATGCGCAGCAAGGTGGTCTTGCCCGCTCCATTGCGCCCGATCAGGCCCAAGCACTCCCCTCGCCGCAGTTCGAAGCTGACATCCTTCAGCGCCCAGAATTCCTTGGGGCGTAGCTTTTGGCTCCGCGTGCGACCGAACACTTCGGAGCCCAAGTCATGCATGCCATACCACAACGAGGTACGCATGTCCTTGCAGAACTTCTTGGAGATCCCCTCGGCACGCACCAACATTTCTCCCGAATGGCTCATGGGCTCATGCGTTCTATAAGGATCGGCATCGTAACGCGGAACAGTATCCAACCCAACAGAAGGAGTACCGTGGAGGCGATCGTTACCCACAGGAACTGCTCCGTGTACATTCCAGGGAAGCCCGTTAGCCAAGCACGTCCTTGAAGGATCAGCGGGGTCATGAAATTCGCTTTGAACAACTTGGCCGTGATGCCACCCGCAGGTATTGCAAACACAACTGGAGTAATGAACATGGCGAACTGTGCGAAGATCGGAATGGCCCTACCGATATCGTTGTACAGCAGCCCGATCGGTGCGATCAGAAGTCCGATCCCCGTACCAACGATCAAGATGGAGAGCATGGCCAAGGGTACCAATGCCAGACGTTCATCCGGGAAAATGCCGAAGAAGAACAGGACCGGTATAAGCACCAATAATTTAACACCGGCGTTGAACCACCATTTGATGATGCCGCTCAATATCAACGATTCCCGGGGGAAGTTGAGCTTGGTGAGCATGGTCTTGGCATTGGACACCTGCTGCAGCGGTGCTTGCAAGGCTTCGATGAACATCTGCCAGAGCATGGTGCCGGTGAGTACGTACACCGGGTACGGAAGCCCTGTATCCGCCACTTTGATGATGCCAGCAGAGTTGAGGAATACCCATGCTACAGCATTGACCACGGGCAGGATAAAAGCCCACAAATAACCCAAGAACGATTGACGGTACTGAGCGCTGATATCGCGGCGCGCAAGACGCCAGGAAAGCTCCCGTGAAGCCAGAAGATCCTGCACCATGCCCCGGAGCATCATCCTGGGATGCAGAATGGCCGATTCCGGAGTGTAGGTGGTTACTTGAAGCGCCAAGCCTTGTTCGTTACCTACTGATCCTTGTTCACGGCCGGTGGTCATCTCTGGTTCCTGCTGAAGTGCGCCTTTCCTATACCCCGATATGGTCCTTCGAAAAGTTGGACCCAAGGAGGCTATCAGGACCCGCCCACGTGGAGGGGAATGCGCAGCGCACAGTTGGCAAATATAGGACCCAGCCCATTGATGGATGGGAGTCCCGGATGAACAGGGATACAGGAGAGGTGGCCTTTAAGTCCCTGTAAGGACCGCAACTACTTGATGCACCGGGATGTGGCCACCTGATGCCTCTCCTGATGTGCGCCACGTCCCTATCCTATCGCAGAAGGTCCTACGATCTCCGTTCTCAGCAGTTTCCAAGACCACCGGAAAAATGCCAGCTAAGAACGATGAGCTTCCCCCCCAACCATGACCCTTTGCCGAGCAGTGCGTGGACCATCTGTTCCCGCACATAATGGCTCTGCAGAACAGAAGGACGAGCGATCACCTCACGGACCACCTTCCAAGTCGTACCCTTTGATCCGGCAGCAGGCAATGCGTTGAGGAAATACCGCTCCATGAACTGCTCGTGGACCGACGCAAGTCCGGTTTGTGTGGAAGACCATTGTGCCAAATGACGATACAGTTCCGCCCGGCTGGCATGCAGGTCGTGCCCCGCTGTGATCCTATTGTTGTTATGAACTGTGCGATAAGCGACCGGTTGCTCCAATGAGCCGGGATAGAGCCGCGCAATGTGCGCTAGGCGGAATATGAAGTCGGTATCCTGATGAAGCCTGAGATCTTCGCGAAACCATGGCTGGAACAGTTCGAATGCAGCGCGCTTCACGGTGAGTGCGTTCAAATGGAAGCCTCCGAACCATGGTGTCATGGTCAGCCCAATGAAAAGATCCTCCGGAGCACAGACCTTCCAAACAGTGGTCAGCGGATTATGGAACCGGTGCAGGAATACGGCCCTGGCTTCATCATCCTCGAATTGGGCGAGCACGGCGCCATACACACCGTCCGCATCGGGATGTGTACCGAACACTTCGCCGTCGGTGGTGAACCGCCCCTCCGCATAGTAGTCATCGGCATCCAGGAAAGCGACATACAGCTCGGTAGCCCTACGGATCCCAAGATCGCGTGAAGCCCCTGCTCCATGATTGCCAGTATCAGGGTGCTGCGTCAGGACGACACGTTGATCGTTCGCAGCCAAACGCCTGCAGGCCTCCAACGTCCCATCCGCTGAGCCGTCCTCCACCAAGATCACTTGTTCTACCTCCGGTTGTGCCAGTGCCGACCGTACCGCGCGATCGATGGTCCCTACACAGCGGAATGCGGGTATTATGACGCTGACCTTCACCTTGTGCGTGCGAGGACGGCTATCGGGGTCCACCGTACTTGACAGTGAAGATCACCATTAGCGTACAAAACGAAGCTCCCAAGCCCCTTTTTCAGTGTACAGATAGTCTGTGGATACAGCCCCGAACTCTGCCGACCAACGCCTCACAGCTTCCTTCTCGTCTGCACGGGCACCATCGTCCAACAACACTGTGGTGCGTGCCCCGAAATGCGGGTGCAGCAATGGCAAGGCCGGATAACGCGCCAGTGGTTGTGTCGATTCCGGCGGTCCATCGATCACGAGAAGGTCTATGGGGGCACCGAATTGCACCGACATCAGGTCATACCATGCGCGGGCTTCACCACCGATGTCGTACTTCTTCAATGGTGCATCCACCACTGTAGCAATATCCTGAAGGTCATGCAGGGCGATCATGTCGCGTGTCCGCTGAGCATAGATCGGGTCATGTTCCAAGGCCATAACTCGTCCTTTGCCCAAGCGCTTCAAGCAATAGGCGATCACCATGGTGGAGGTTCCACTGCTCGCTTCCACCACCAGATCCGGCTGCTCCTTCAACACCACCTGCACCACACGACGGAGCAGGTCGGGCGAAGCCGCCCATTTTCGCGTTGCGGGCAGCACCAACGCGGGCTGTATGGTCGCCAGCACACCCATCCAAGCTTCCACTTGCCAGTAGTGGGTCAGCAGGCTTTCTTCCAAGATGCGCTTGGCGTTCACCGCCGATTGCGCCGAGCGCCTAGCGGCCTCTTCGCTGGACCGTTGCAGCAGAATGAAGGAATCAACATGCAAGAGGACCATTACAACCACGAGGATAACCCCTACAAGGACCACCATTGTCGATGCATTGCTGCCGAGCCCAAGTGCCAAATAGGCCAAAAGGATAAGTCCAATTAGGAGAACACCCACTAGGACGGTGCGCTTTCTGCTGTTGAACATGGTCATGAAGGAATAATAGGAAATGGAACGGTCCCGGACGGGACGACTGATCCGTGGGACGCAATGAAATGTGATATCGCGACCCCGCAGCTGATCATCGCTCCCATACCATACGTGGGCGAAGTGCACCGCCCCATTTGTCCAACCACGTGCCATTTCGCTGAGCCTCCTGCACCTCCACGGTCAGGACGGCATCCAGCTTGATCCAGTGCTTGCCTTTTCGTGTGAACACGGTATTGATATGATACCCACCCGCGTTGAGCAGATGACCGGGAATGACACAACTGATGCGGTTGGGGCCGACGGGCCATATCATTTGGCCGATGCTCTCCTGCATGTCCGAAACGAAGGCGACTACATCGGACTCGGTGCGCACGCCGATGCGGATGTTGAGGTCATCGTCCATGATGCCATGGTTCACCAGTTCGAACTCGATGCGGATAGGATCGCTGATCATGAACACACCATCGGAACGCGTGCTGATGGCCTTCACGCTTTTAACGCGCAGATCATCGTTGCCGGGCGCATCGGCCTCGGTCCAAACGTGCTCATGCACCTGCGCCGAATACTCGCTCAAGTATGCCGGTACCACCTCATGGGTCAGACCATCCATGCGCACTTTTCCCTGTTGCATCCAGATGGTGCGCGAGCAGAGACCTTGGATGGCGTTCATGCTATGGCTCACGAACAGGATAGTGCGGCCTTGATCGGCAACACGCCGCATGCTGCCCAGACATCTGCGTTGGAATTCGGCATCGCCCACGGCAAGCACCTCGTCCACAATGAGTATCTCGGGTTCCAGATGGGCGGCCACGGCGAAACCAAGACGCACTTTCATCCCGCTGCTGTAACGCTTGATCGGGGTATCCATGTGGTGTTCGATACCGCTGAAATCGATGATCTCCTCCAGCTTCCGATCGATCTCCGCTTTGCGCATTCCGAGGATGGACCCGTTGAGGTAGATGTTCTCCATGCCTGTAAGCTCCGGATGAAAACCCGTTCCCACTTCCAACAGGCTGGAGACCTTGCCACGCATGCAGATCCGCCCTTGGGTAGGCAGGGATATGCGGGAGAGCAGCTTCAGCAAAGTGCTCTTACCAGCACCGTTGCGCCCGATGATACCCAGGATCTCGCCTTGGTCCACTGAGAAGTTGACACCTCGAAGAGACCAGAACGCATTGCCGTTCCGTTGGGAGCCCTGCTCGCTATCCACCTTCAGCCTCGGGTCGGGGCGGGAGCGCATCCTCGCCCAGAACGCAGCGAACTCATCGGTCAGTTGCGAACTACCGATCACACCCAGCTCGTAGCGCTTATGAACATCCTCCACACGTATGACCTCCCGGTTCGTCATGCCCATCAGATCACATCCGCGAATTTGCGCTGCGCACGCTGGAACATCGAAAGGCCGAGCAACAAGGTGGCACCGCCGAACACAACAGGATAGGACAGGGTAGACCAATCCATCGGACCACCCAGCAGCGCAGCGCGGAAGCCTTCGATGATCGGTGTCATCGGGTTGGCCATGATCACATCACGGGTGGTGCTGCCCACTTCCGCCTTGGAAAGCGGGAAGATCACCGGGCTCATGTACATCAACAGTTGCACCGCGAACCCGATGAGGAAACCAAGGTCTTTGTAACGCACCGTGAGCGCCGCCACCATCAGACCGATCCCGAAGGCCAACATCACTTGGAACAGCACGAGGACGGGAAGCCAAAACAGCTCCGGTGCGAAGTTGAACGGATACGTGCCGGAGAAATGATAGTAGGCCGCTATGCAGAAGAAGCAAGTGAGCTGGATCAGAAAGCCCACCATATTGGAGAGCGTTGCGGCCAATGGGGATATCAGACGGGGGAAATACACCTTCGTCATCAAGCCGGAGTTCACCGAGAGCGTGGTGCTGGTGCGTGTGATCACACCTGAGAAGAAACTCCACGGCACGACACCGCTCATATAGAACAGAAGTGGGGGGATCCCCGGGACCGACATGCGGGCCATGAGACCGAAGATCAGCGCGAACATCACTGACGTAAGCAAGGGTTGCAACACCTGCCACAAGGGACCCAACAAGGTCTGTTTGTACTGCGCTGTTATGTCGCGCTTGACAAGCAGGAAAAGCAGGTCCCGGTAGTGCCAGATCTCGCGCAGATCCAACCGCCACCACGGTTGGTCCGGGGTGATCACCACATCCCACTGCCCGTGCCGTTCATTCTGGTCCATGTTCCGGACGAATACCGCGCTGCTTAGTTGGCCGTGTCCTTCCGGTCCGGACCCTCCCCCTGCTTCTTGGTGGAACGCTTTCCGTAGCCGTAACCATAGCCCGTACCATAGCCATAGGCATAGCGATAGCCGTACCCGTAGTTCGTATTGTAGTAGTACTTGCTCTTCTTGATGCGCACCCCGTTGAGGATGAAGCCGGTATTTGCCGAAGGATTGGCCTGTATTACATCAATGGCGTTATTCACATGGTCCTTGCTGGCGAAGCGCGTGTTCACTACGAAGAGCGTGGCATCCGCGTGGCGCATCATCAATAGCGCATCCGTGATCAGACCTACGGGCGGTGTGTCCACCAGCACATAATCGAATTCCATGGACGCTTCCTCGAACAAGGTCTGGAGATGTTTGCTCAGGATCAATTCCGATGCGTTCGGTGGGGTGGGGCCGGCCAAGATCACCGAGAAGTTCTCGAACTGGGTGGGCAACACCACTTGCCGCCAATCCAACTTTCCGATCAACACCGTGCTCAATCCCGTTGGACTGGTCATTCCCAGACCCACCCCCACTTTCGGCTTGTGCAGATCGAGCTCCAGCAAGAGTACTTTCTTGCCTGCCTTGGCCAAGATGCAGCTCAGGTTCACCGAGCAGAACGTCTTGCCTTCGTTCGGCCTGTAGCTGGTCACCATCACCAACTTCCCCCTTCCTTCCTGTCCGGGTACGTACTCCAAATTGGTACGCACCGTGCGGAACGATTCGGTAATGGCCGCTTTGGGGTCACTATCCACCACCACATAGTTATCTTCCGCCTTCTCGCTTGCGATGATCTCCCCGAAGATCGGCATCGTGGTAAGCTCCTTCAACTGCTCGGCGTTCTCGATCCGGTCGTAGAACATGATCCGCACGAACACCACCAATAGCGCGATCACGGCACCACCCAGCATGAAGGTGTAGAAGACCTTGACCTTGTCAGGTCTAACCACACCGATACCCCTGGCGCTCTCGATCACTTTGGTCTGTGGAACGATACCGGCACGCGCGATCACGGTGCTGGCCCGCTTCTCCAGCAAGAACAGGTACATTTTCTCGTTCACCTGGAGGCGACGCTCGATGTTGAGGATGTCCCGCTGGCTCTTCGGAAGGTTCCGGATCAGTTGTTCGTAATCGTTCAGCTGCACTTGGATATCACCGATCTTCCCGGTAATCGCGTGCCTTGCGTTCTTGATGTAGGTCAGCAGGTTCGCCTTGTTCAGTTGTATCGTGGAATCCAGCTCCTGTATCGCCATGTTGACGCTGGTCCCTGTGAATAGGCCGGTGTTGCGTTCCATTTGCATGGTATACAACTGCCCAAGGGTCTGCTTGAGGAATTCGTCATTGGTGATGAAGACCGCAGGCGGAAGCAGTTTCTCATCGGCACTGTTCCGCACATAATCCTCAAGCGCGTCCAGGGATTGCACTTGCATTTCCTGGTCCCGGCGTTGTTGGTCGTACTTCAGCAGTTCATTGAAGTACAAGTTCTCCTCACGACTTAGGTTCAGGATATCCTTGTTCTCCTTGTACGCCTGCAGTTCATCCTCGTGCCGTTCCAGGATCACACTGACCTCGGACAATTGCTTGTCGATGTATTGCAGGGTCTTCTCGTTGATATCGATCTGGCTTTGCAGCGTGTAATTGATGTACTGCATTGAAAGGGTGTCCAGGAACATCTTGGCGCGCACACCCACCTCGTCCTCTACGGTGACCTCCAAGATGGTCGTGAAGTCCTGGTTCTCCACGGTCAATCTTCCCTTGTAACGCTTCACCAGTTCCGTGCGCTCATGTCGAACGAACTGGTAGTCCGTTTCCGTGAGCTTCGATAAGGTACCTGCGTTGAAGTACGGCGATCGTGTGACGCGCAAGATGAACAGGTTGTCCGGGTCGCGCGCATCGGTATCGAACTTGAACTGCCGGGTGGTGAGTTTGCCGTCGAATTCGTAGCTCAGCTCATAGGTCTCTAGATCAATGATCGTAAGATCAAACGGCCGTTGGTAAAGCTTGGGGTCCAACACGTCCATGTGGACCGAGAAAGGAAGCGTCCCGTAGACCTGGGAGGTCTTGAAACGCCCCACGATGAAATAGGAAATATCGAAATCCAACTTGCTCAACGCAGCATCCACCAAGTCGTACGAGGTGAGCACACGCTTCTGGTTCACGATATCGCTGTACGACTGCACATAGCCAAGGCTCTTGTACATTTGGCTCTGGTAGTCGTACACCTCATCATCCTTCAGCAGGATCTGTGTCGTCGCCCCATAGATATCGGGCAGCTTATAACTGTATAAGTAGGATAGTACTGCCGAAAGCACCAAGGCTACTGCGACGAAATACCAGTTCTTCGAAGCGATCCGCAGGAAATACCGCAGGTCTTTCGCATCAACGATGCTTGCGCGCTGGTTGTTCTTGGTGGCTGCCATGCAGGGCGGAAAGGTCTCCGCTAGCTATTGCCATAGGACACCAAGTAGTGTCTGATCGTCACGAAGGGTGGCAAATATAGCAGGTGGGCTTGGACCTGATCGGACTTCATCGGGTATCACTCCACTTCCGTCGAACAGGACTGGACAATCGTGCTGGCAAAACAATAGATTTGACTACATTTGACCGCTCTCGGGTAATCGGATCATGAATAACCTACTACGTTTCGCTTTCGTCCTCTTCGTGTTGGCCGCCCCTTTCGGAACAGAAGTGATGGCAACGGGTCTTGGAGGAGCACCTCCTTGCTGGCCGCCGCCGTGCATCCCGATCGATGGTGGACTGAGCTTGCTCATTGCTGCGGGCACGCTCTTGGGTGGCAAGAAAGCACTGGACCTGCGTCGCACCCGCAAGCGTTCGGCCTAATGGCCCGCCCCATCACCACCACGGTGGTGAAAGGGGATCCGGTCATACGTTTTTTGGTCCTGGCCGTAGCACTGTATGTCGGGTGGTATGCATTGTATGAGTTCGTGTTGCATCCCATGGGTGCGCTGGACCGTGCTGCTATTGATAGTCTGATCGAAGTTGGTGGACACATACTGCGTGCACTGGGCTACGAGCTGATCCCTGAACCCACCAACGCTGAGAACATCCGCACGATCGGTGTACAAGGAGGCACGTTGCTTTGGATCGGTGACCCATGCAATGGCGTTGGTCTTTTCGCCGTGTACCTCATCTTTCTGATCGCCTATCCCGGTCCGTGGAAAAAGAAGATCTGGTTCGGTGCATTGGGCCTTTTGTCCATCCATCTTATCAATGCCTTGCGGGTGGCCTTGCTGTGTATCATCGTCAAGTACGATTATGAGCTTCTCAACTTCAATCACGATTACACCTTCTATGTGATCGTGTATGGCTGGGTATTCCTGCTTTGGGCGATCTGGGTGCGTCGTTTCTCGCCATCCACCATTGACCTATGAACCACCGGCGGGTGCTGATCGGAATGACCCTGCTGATCGCCGTCGTGGCAGGTGCGGCGCGCGAATTCCTGTTCATCAACTTGAATTACGAGATCGACAGGGTGCAGCACCACCGGGATGTATTCTACGCCCACAGCCTTTTCAGGTCGTGGGTACACGGATTCGACCTGCGCGGTCTCTTAGCCTTGAAGTGGGCCTTCGCACTTGCCTTCATCGGCCTTATGCTCGCGCTTTCCGTGGTGTTGGCAAGAACCCTATTCGGAGGCACGCGCTATCGCAAGGCGATCATCATCGGTTTCCTCGCCATCGGCTTGCTCGCTTTCGGTCTTCATTTGCTGAGCGGACATCTGCCACCGCTGGAGGGCATTTCCACCAAACTTCTCCACCTGTTACAATATCCCGTGTTCCTCTTCTTTCTATGGGCTTCCGCCTTGCTGAGCGCCCGTCCGGTGGAACCGTGACCCGCCGGTTACCTTTGAGCCTACCATCCAGACAGCGAACATGAACCGTGACAACGCGATCTTCGACCTTATTGCGAAAGAGAAACTGCGCCAAACGAATGGCTTGGAACTCATCGCCAGCGAGAATTACGTGAGCGATCAGGTCTTGGAGGCCATGGGATCGGTGCTCACCAACAAGTACGCTGAAGGCTTGCCTGGCAAACGGTACTACGGCGGATGCGAATTCGTTGATGAGGTGGAGAACCTGGCGATCGATCGGGTGAAGAAGCTCTTTGGTGCCGTATGGGCCAATGTGCAACCGCATAGCGGAGCGCAAGCCAATGCAGCCGTTATGCTGGGTTGCCTGAAACCGGGCGATACGATACTTGGTTTCGACCTTAGCCATGGGGGACACCTGACCCATGGCAGTCCGGTGAACTTCAGTGGCAAGCTTTACCGCGCGACCTTCTATGGTGTGCAGCAGGAGACCGGGCGCGTTGATATGGACAATGTGCGCCGTATCGCCCTGAAGGAGAAGCCCAAAATGCTGATCTGCGGGGCCAGTGCGTATAGCCGCGACTGGGACTACGCAGGCTTCAGGCGCATTGCCGATGAAGTTGGCGCTGTGTTGCTTGCCGACGTGAGCCACCCCGCCGGACTGATCGCGGCCAAATTGCTGAACGACCCGCTTCCCCATTGCCACATCGTTACCACCACCACGCACAAGACCCTTCGTGGACCGCGCGGTGGATTGATCATGATGGGACAGGATATGCCCAACCCGTGGGGATCGAAGACACCGAAAGGCGAGATCCGACTGTTGAGCGCTGTGCTCGATGGCGCCGTTTTCCCCGGCACACAAGGGGGGCCGTTGGAGCATGTCATCGCCGCCAAAGCGATCGCCTTCGGAGAGGCGCTCGAACCCTCGTTCACTGTGTACGGCAAGCAAGTGATAGCCAATGCAAAAGCCATGGCGCACGGTTTTGTGGAGAAAGGGTACAACGTGATCAGCGAGGGCACGGACAACCACTGCATGCTCATCGATCTACGCAACAAAGGCCTCAATGGCAAGATCGCGGAGCAGGTCCTCGGCAAGGCGCACATTACCGTGAACAAGAACATGGTGCCTTTTGATACCGAGAGCCCCTTCGTTACCAGTGGGATCAGGATCGGTACACCAGCCATCACAACGCGTGGCTTAAAGGAGGCCGACTGCGCGCAGATCGTACAGCTGATCGACGCTGCACTGATCAATCGTGAGAATCCCGCTGAATTGGAAAGGATCGGATATCAAGTAGGCGGAATGGTGCGACTGAAGCCCCTCTACGACCTCGGTTGACGTCGGTCCGGGACGTCTGGTGGACGCAACCTACCCCGGGGATCAGGGCTTCTTCAACACCAGCGCTTAGCCATATGGGGATCCCCCGTCGTGCGCTTGGAGAGATCCCGGCCGAAACGTGGACCTTCGAACCCCACCCTGCCTCTTTGGACCATTCGCACAGTGACCGGCCGACCATGGTGACCGTAGTGACGTTCTTCGAGATCAGGTCCAGAAGGCCTAGTGTCGCCCCAGTCCACAGAAATGCGCAAGGTGACGAGATCCTCGCTGGGGCCAGAACACAGGCACGTTGCCACACCCCACAACGATCTATCGGCCATTGGCACACTTGCACAACACGCAGAGGAGGATCCTGCGACCGGATCAGCCATGATCCGTGATGCCACACTGCGGAGATCGGATCACATGATCCGCGCAGCCGAACCTTGTGGTGAACCAACCTACCAGATAGCCGGAGCGTTTGTTGGGTAAGCGCCGCTTGTTCACGCCAGCAGTTCCTTCCAGGGCATGCATCAGCATTACTCGATCACTTGGGCAATTCCCTTCGTTCGTTGGAGCTTAAGCTTGGTCGACAACCAAATGGCGCCCGTACCGTTCCACCAAATTGGATAGACCGCCAAAAAGGCCAGCCCCATGTCCATTATGCCAAAACAGATACCGCTGCCAACGTGGAACAGCAGACCGATCCACATCCACACGGCGCGCGATTGACGCCACCACATCGCTAGTGGGAAGAGCAGCTGAAATGACAGTGTAGCATAGGTCAGCAACATCGTGAGATGATCGTGACCAATAAGGAACGCCGGTCCATAATCTGGATCCGAGGCGACGATCCCCACCGCTTTGCCTTGCAACCATTGGGATCCACTCAGCTTCTGCGCAGCGGTTGCACCATATGCGACGAGAAGCTGCAAACGAATGATCCAGAACGAGGAGACCGCAACGGTCTCCTTGAATGATGCTATGATGGCCCTTCCCGATAAAGTTGCACCCGAGCCGTTGGGAAGGAAGATCATCCAAAACAACACGTTCGCCATCAGTTGGTGACCACCGGTGCCCACTAACCAAGCATGGTTCATGAGACTGGTGAATAAGGACCAGATAAGCGCCGAACTCCACCACCGCGAAGGCCGCAATAGGCCACGTATGCTCAGCAAGAAAAGCACACCAACAGCTGGCAAGGCGAATGACCCTGGAAGCCAGGAAGAGAAGGCGTGTGTCATGTACCGGAACGGCCCCGGCGGTCCTAGCAAGGAGGAGGAGATCGGCTGGTCCCAGATCCATTCTGCGGCTGGCAACGAGATCAGGATATGGATGATCAGCCAAGCGTGGATCGCCATCCGAAACAACCGAACACTGCTTTGTGGTGCGTTCATTTGTCCGAGAACCGAAGGGGGGTGATACGCTCTGTGCGCTTTTCGGGGCGTGAAGGATCCTGAATGCAGCGCTCTATCAAGCGGAACTTCAGGTCGTCCCCCTCGCGGCCGACATCGCGCACTGCGGAGCGTATGGCTTGCTCAAGCACGGGGAGTACAATGGTGTCGCCGTGTATTATCCGATGTTCCACATGGTCCGCAAGCGGACGGGCCATTCTGCGCTTCAACCAATACTCCTCAGCATCGAAAACAGGCCGCCACTCGCCATTGGGCAACCCCACCTGTAGTTCGTTGGCGCATATCGGCGGGTCAGGTGCGAACAACAACCATTGCTGATGGAACACCGGACGCACATACATCCTGCCCACCGCTTGTAACCGGGCGGGGACCCACTTCGATGGCAAGGTGTAGGCCAACAACAAGAGCACGTGGCCACCCACAACGGTGATCACGAGCAAGCGTTTCCATAGCAGCGACATGGCGGGGTGAAGATGGTGAAACCTCCGCTCAACTATGCAAATGCGATGAACACCACCATGCCACTACTGAGCCGGTGAATAAGATCCGCCCTTTGCGCAGTTGGACAGCAGCGGGTGAAAGAGTGCGAGGGTGCGAGGGGAGCGTGCTTCACTCTCTCACTCTCTCACTCTCGCACTCTTGCACTCTTCATCGGTCGCTTCTTGGTTGCCGTCTCAGTAAAGCGAATATGCACCTGGTAATGTCCAAGCTTGCGCCCATCTTTCAACAAGTGGTTGCTTCAAACAAAAAGACGTTTAACTTTAACAACCATGATCAAACCATCATGACACGTCACAGGTCACAGGTCACACGCCACACGCCACACGCCACACGCCACACGCTCTAAGCGCATCGCGATAAAGGCTCTGGTCGCCGTATCTATGCTCACTGTAGGTCTAGTTGCATGCCGCAAGGAAGATGCAGCTTGCCTTCCCACGGAAGCCGGTGCTGATGCATCGGATGTAACCCCACGTATCAAGGCATTCATCCACCTCACTAAGGAGGGCAACCAGAACAAGGACAATTCCATTCTTACGAGCGATAGCGCCGAGTGGTACATTGAGGCGGCGCTCAACTTGAGTGCTGGCGAAGCGTGGCTGGAATGCACAGAATACAATGTGGACAGCCTGAGCATTTCGATACCGGTGAACGAATTCGGGATCACCTCGGACAATGCGTTGGCCGCATACGTTGACTTAGAAGCACAGCTGTCCTCCCGGATCGTCGCTGGTGTTAACCATCTGATCGTTGCTGATGTAGCCTTCTTGGATAACTTACAAGGCAACATTACCGCGAAGGTCCTGCTGCAATTCGGATCCGGTTACAACAAGATCGTGCCTCCCTTGCAGACGGGCTACGGCGCTAATGAGTTCATTTACTATGGCTTCTCTTATCTCGCCAATCCGAATTGCGGTTGCGGGTCGAACAACGGTGGGGCGACGGAATGTGCCGATATCCGGATCAAACAACGCGTTAACGCCGCACTAGAACCACTTACCTACCCGTGCTATTATTCCAATGTGGAGACCAGGGG
>Ga0209181_10000364_pt1 | contig 85329 bp, 84 predicted proteins | sample MAT05_FD_187208 | JGI IMG/M metagenome (GOLD analysis project Ga0209181, IMG submission 187208) | Freshwater microbial communities from Lake Fryxell liftoff mats and glacier meltwater in Antarctica - MAT-05 (SPAdes) (version 2) | ecosystem: Environmental > Aquatic > Freshwater > Ice > Liftoff...
TGTTCACGGACAAGCAACTTACGCTCCACGCTTCCTTCCCACACTCGGTCACCCTCATGCAGTTGCGCTTCACTTCGCTCACTGTGATCAGCTCGCGGGAGGACTTGCACCTCCAAGAGTGCGCCCATGCTGGGCGCACCAAAAAAAAAGCCACCTTGCGGTGGCTTGTCGATCACAGCGCATGGCGCTGTTGGATCGGGCTTACTTGGAAGCAGCGGCGGACGCAGCGTCAGCAGCGGGTGCAGCGGAGGCATCTGCGGCAGGTGCAGGAGCAGCAGGAGCCGGTGCAGCAGCCGGTGCCGGCTCGGGCGCAGGCGCGGGGGCTGCTTCCTTCTTGCCGCATGCAGCAAGAGCGGCAGCGGCGATCACCGCGGCCAGAATGAGCGACTTGTTCATGGTTCAATACCTTAGAGAGTTGGGCGAATCGGGTTTGGAGAATATCGCTGCCAGCGAGGGCAACAACCAAGGAAGAAAAGCAACTGCGGTTTCTACCTAGCCTCTGAGTATACAAAATGCGGGCGGCTTTTACGGGAAAACCCTCGGCACCCCCAAAATTTTTACAGTCCCAAAGTGGTGGAAGGAAAGCCCGGGCCGCTGATCGCGAGCAGTTCGTCGATCTCCTCGCGAATCCGAAGGCGCCGGTCGGCGGCCGTGGTGCTCACGCCGGTACTGCGCACCAGGTCCAGCCGGCGCATGGCCCACGCGGGGCTCCAAACCAAGCTGGGAAAGTCCTGCGGATCGCGATGGCGGCAGAGTCGGCACTCGATGATGTGGTCCCAGCGCTGGCGCCAGGTGACAAAGCGGGCCTGGTTGCGCAGCACTGCGTCGTAACGCGCCGCGATCATCGTGAGTTTGCGTCCCGACCGTGACCATTGCTGCAGGCTGTCGACCACCGCGCGTTCATGCAGCGGCCAATCCTCGAAAGATGCATCGCAAACGACCAGTTCACGCCAACCTCGTTGCGCCGCGTGAAGCAGGGCGTCTCGCACGGCCTGTTGGAATGCGACCGGCCCCTCGAAACGCCCGCTGGAAAGCGTTTGCGGGAGAGGTGGCGGCGGATCATGTTCCATGCAACCACCCCGACTCGGCCCATTCCTGCAGCAGGCTACGCGCCACCGCGCTGGCGCGCGCATGGTCTGAGGCGGACAGTTCCCGATCGTCGGCCAGCCGGTGCATCAGTGTGGCATCGCGTCCGCCGGCGCGATAACTCTCGCCGTTGATGAATAGATGCTCCGCGTCATACATCATCCGGGTCTTGCGATTCAACCGGATCGCAGCGCTGGCAGGCACATCCGATGCCGCCGGCTCGAACCAGACCTGCGCCTTGGGCTCGGTCAGGTACTCGCCAAGCGCACGGTGCAGGAGCACCGGATCGCGCACCATGCGCGTCAGCGCGTCGCTGGCAAACGCCTGCAACTCTGGTGGTATCGCTGCGGGTGCCGGCACAGCCGCCTGGCCGGGATCACGGTACAGCGCGGCACCGGCGACTTCATCGGCATCCTGGGCCAGTCGCTGCAGCATCTCAGCGGCCAGATCACCGCGCGCTGGCGCCTTGAAACCAACCGACAGCGTCACGCACTCGCCCAGAGCAACGCCGTCGTGGGCATAGCGGGGGGGCAGGTACAACATGTCACCCGCATCGAGTACAAACTCCTGGTCGGGCCGGAAGTCGCGCAGGATCTTCAGCGGCAGCCCGTCGCGCAGCGTCAGATCCTTCTGGCGGCCGATCTGCCAGCGGCGCCTGCCATGCAACTGCAGCAAAAAGACGTCGTAGCTGTCGAAGTGCGGGCCGACGCCGCCACCGTCCGAGGCAAAGCTGACCATCACATCGTCCAGCCGCGCATCCGGTACGAAGCGAAAACGATTCAACATGCGGTGCGCGGCTTCCAGGTGCAGGTCGACGCCTTGCACCAGCAGCGTCCAGCCGGGTCGTTTGAGCGCTGGCAAAGCGCGGCGCTGCAGCGGACCATGCCGCATCGTCCAGGTATCTGACCCGGACACCGGGCCCACCACCAGACGCGACTCGACCAACGGGTGGGCTGCCAAGCCGAACAGTGCCCGGCGGTCCAGCAAGGAACCCGCATCCGGCACGGCCTGCCGGATCAGCAGCGGCTTGCGTTGCCAATGGCGCCGCATGAAAACATCCGGGCTGAGGCCCGCCAGCAGCGGCAGGGGCAGGTTCACATCCATCGAAAATCCGATCAGGGTTCAGGGTCCGGGCAAACTGCGACAATTCTCCTATGGAAATCACCCCGCAGTGCGTTGTTGCGCTCACCTGGACCCTCAAGGACACGCTCGGCGAAGAGCTCGACGTGCTGGAAGACCCGGTCGAGTTCCTGGTCGGCGGCGACGACCTCTTCGAGAAGATCGAAAGCGCGCTGCAGGGGCATGCCCCCGGCGCACGGGTCGACTTGCATCTGGAGCCCGAAGAAGCCTTTGGCGACTTCAACGAAGCGCTGGTGTTTCTCGGTGCGCGCGCCTTGTTCCCTGACGCCATCGAGGAAGGCATGACCTTCGAGGGCCATGCACTGCCCACGGGCTGCGATCTGTCCATGCCCAAGGATGCGCTCTACACGGTGACCGAGATCTATCCCGAGCATGTGGTGCTCGACGGCAACCATCCGCTGGCGGGAATTGCGCTGCGGCTGAGCCTGCGGGTCAAGGCCGTGCGCGAGGCCAGTCAGAAAGAGATCGGCGCCGGTACGGCAGGCACCGGTTTCTTCAAGGTTCAGCTACAGCGCGACGATGGCCGTGGCGACGGCGCGGCGCCCACCCTGCACTGACCGACCCAGCGCCCGGACGCCTGCCGGTCAGGCCTTGCCAGTCGATCCGTAACCATCCTCGCCACGCGCGCTGGCGACAAAATTGTCCACCAGATTGAATTGCGCCTGCACCACCGGCACGATGACCAGTTGCGCAATGCGTTCCATCGGCTCGATGGTGAAAGCCGCGGAGGCGCGATTCCAGGCGCTGACCATGAGTTGCCCCTGGTAATCGCTGTCGATCAGGCCGACCAGGTTACCCAGCACGATGCCATGCTTGTGCCCCAACCCGGAGCGCGGCAGGATCAGCGCGGCAAAACCGGGGTCGGCCAGATGCATGGCCATGCCGGTCGGCACCAGTTGCCACGCATTGGGTGCGAGCACCAGCGGCGCATCCAGGCACGCCCGCAGATCCAGGCCGGCGCTGCCCACTGTGGCATAGGCCGGCATCAGCGCAAGGAGCCGGGCATCGATGATCTTGACGTCTACCCGCATGGAGTTCCTGCTGCTTTTTGGGCGCCCCCGGCAGCCAGTTCAGCGCAGCGTGCCACGAGCCGGCGCGCCAACGCGAGCTTGGAGTCGCGCGCGAATTCCTCGACGCCATCGGCCGTGACCAGCAGCAAGGCGTTGTCATCCCGTCCGAACGTGGCAGGGCCAATGTTGCCGACCAGCAGTGGCACCCCCTTGCGCAGCCGCTTGGCTTGGGCAAACGCCAGCAGATCCTGGCTCTCGGCGGCAAAACCGACACAGAACAAGGCGCCGCACCGGGCACGCTCCGACTGCGCCACCGTGGCCAGGATGTCGGGGTTCTCTTCGAACTGCAATCGAGGCACCTGACCCGTGCTGTCTTTCTTGATCTTGTGTTCTGCCGCGTTGGCAATCCGCCAGTCGGCAACCGCCGCCGTGGCGATGAAGATGTCGGCATCGGCCACCTGCGCCAGAGTGGCGGCGTGCATCTCGCGTGCCGACCGCACGCTGATGCGCATGACACCTCGCGGTTCGGGCAGACTGACCGGTCCACTGACCAGCGTCACCCGGGCACCCGCCTCGCGCGCGGCACGGGCCACCGCATACCCCATCTTGCCGCTGCTCAGGTTGGTGATGCCGCGCACCGGATCGATGGCTTCGTAGGTGGGGCCTGCTGTCACCAGAACATGGCGCCCGCGCAGCAACTGCGGCTGGAAATGGGCCACCACATCCTGCACGATCTCGGACGGTTCGAGCATGCGGCCGTCGCCGGTCTCGCCACAGGCCTGGTCGCCACTGCCTACCCCCAGGAGGATCGCGCCGTCGTGCACCAGTTGGGCCGCGTTGCGTCGGGTCGCCGGATGGGCCCACATTTCGCGATTCATGGCCGGCGCCAGCAGCAGCGGCACAACAGCGATGGGGCGGGCCAGGCACAGCAGGCTCAGAAGTTCGTCGGCCATGCCCTGGGCCAGTCGCGCCATGAAATCAGCGCTGCAGGGCGCGATCAGAACCATGTCGGCCTCGCGGGCCAGGTTGATGTGCGGCATGTTGTTGGGTTCGCGCGCGTCCCACTGCGAGGTGTAGACGGCCCGGCCGCTGAGCGCCTGCAGGGTCACCGGCGTGATGAACTGCGCGGCCGCGGCCGTCATCACCACCTGCACGGCAGCGCCCTCCTTCACAAGCGCCCGGCACAGGTCAGCCGCCTTGTAACAGGCAATGCCCCCGGTCAGGCCCAGGACAATGTGTTTGTCTTGCAGATCCATGGTGGTCGTGTGGCGTGCCCGGCCGGCCTGGGGCAGTGAATTTCCGGCTGGCCGCAATGTAGCAGACGCCTATAATTTGGCTTTGCCACCCCCTCGAACCTTGCAGGTTCGCCCCTGACATGACCAAATTTGTCTTCGTCACCGGCGGTGTCGTGTCCTCCCTCGGAAAGGGAATCGCTTCAGCCTCCCTCGCTGCGATACTGGAATCGCGAGGCCTGACAGTCACTTTGATCAAGCTGGACCCCTACCTCAACGTCGACCCGGGCACCATGTCGCCGTTCCAGCATGGCGAAGTTTTCGTGACCGAAGACGGCGCCGAAACCGATCTCGACCTGGGCCACTACGAGCGCTTTGTCGAGACTCGCATGCGCCGGTCCAACAACTTCACCACCGGACAGATCTACAAAAGCGTGCTCGAGAAAGAGCGCCGCGGCGACTACCTGGGCAAGACCGTGCAGGTGATACCGCATGTGACCAACGAGATCCAGGAATTCGTGAAGCGTGGCGCACGCTTTGGCGAACCGGATGCGGTGGACGTGGCCATTGTCGAGATCGGTGGCACCGTGGGCGACATCGAGTCCCTGCCCTTTCTGGAGGCCGTGCGCCAGATGAGCCTGAAACTCGGCCCCAACAACTCGGCCTTTGTCCACCTGAGCTACGTACCCTGGATCGCCGCCGCCGGCGAGCTCAAGACCAAACCGACCCAGCACACCGCCAAGCAGCTGCGCGAGATCGGCATCCAGGCCGACGCCCTGATCTGCCGCGCCGACCGCCCGATCCCCCAGGAGGAGCGCTCCAAGATTTCGATGTTCTCGAACGTGCCCGAGTGGGGCGTGATCTCGATGTGGGACGTCGACACCATCTACAAGGTTCCGCGCATGCTGCACGAGCAGGGCCTGGACGGCCTGATCTGCGACAAGCTGCGCCTTAACACCCCGCCGGCCAAGCTCAAGCGCTGGGACGACCTGGTCTACGAGACCGAGCATCCGCAGATCGAGGTCAACATCGCCATGGTGGGCAAGTATGTCGACCTCAGTGACAGCTACAAATCACTCAACGAAGCGCTCAAGCATGCCGGCATGAAGAACCATGCACGGGTCAAGGTCGATTACGTCGACTCCGAAACCATCACGCCGGATACCGTGGCCCAGTTGGCCCGTTTCGATGCGGTGCTGGTACCTGGCGGCTTTGGCAAACGCGGCATCGAAGGCAAGATCACGGCCGCCCGTTTCGCACGCGAGAACCAGGTGCCCTATCTCGGCATTTGCCTGGGCATGCAGGTGGCCACGATCGAATTTGCACGCAACGTGGCCCACCTTGTCGATGCCAACAGCACCGAGTTCGAGCCTCTGTCGCCGCACCCGGTGATCGCCCTGATAGCCGAATGGCAGGATGCCGACGGCACCATCAAGAGCCGCAACGAGAATTCCGATCTGGGCGGCACGATGCGCCTGGGCGCGCAGAGCTCCGATGTCGTTGCGGGCACACTGGCGCATTCCATCTATGGCAATGTGGTGACCGAGCGGCATCGGCACCGCTACGAAGCCAACGTCAACTACCTGGACCGGCTGCGCGCGGCCGGCCTGGTCATCTCGGCGCTGACCCAGCGCGAGCAGCTGACCGAAATTGTCGAATTGCCACGCGAGGTGCATCCCTGGTTCGTCGGCGTGCAATTCCACCCCGAGTTCAAGTCCACTCCGTGGGCCGGGCACCCGCTGTTCAACGCATTCATCAAGGCCGCGCTGGATCACCAGTCCGAGGGCAAGAACCTCAAGGCTGTCGCGTGACACCGACTCCGGGGGCACCGGCATGAAGCTCTGCGGCTTTGAGGTGGGACTGGCCCACCCCGTGTTCCTGATCGCCGGCCCCTGCGTCATCGAGTCCGAACAGCTGCAGATGGATACCGCCGGCATGCTATGCGAGATCACCACGGAACTGGGCATCCCGTTCATCTTCAAGAGCAGTTTCGACAAGGCGAACCGCTCCAGCGGGACCAGTTTCCGCGGGCCGGGCATCGACCGGGGCCTGGAGATCCTTGCCAAGGTGCGGCGGGAGCTGGGCGTTGCGGTATTGACCGACATCCACTCCGAAGACCAGATCCTGCAGGTGGCTGACGTCGTCGACGTCCTGCAAACGCCGGCCTTCCTGTGCCGCCAGACCGACTTCATTCGCGCGGTCGCGCAGTCGGGCAAGCCGGTCAACATCAAGAAGGGCCAGTTCCTTGCGCCCGGCGACATGAAGAACGTCATTGACAAGGCCCGCGCCGCAGCGCGCGAGCTCGGGCTGGAGCCCGACAACTTCATGGCCTGTGAACGCGGCGCGAGTTTTGGCTACAACAACCTGGTGAGCGACATGCGCTCGTTGGCCATCATGCGCGAGACCGGGGCACCGGTGGTGTTCGATGCGACCCATTCCGTTCAGCTGCCGGGTGGCCAGGGGGACCGCAGTGGCGGCCAGCGCGAGATGGTGCCGGTGCTGGCCCGGGCTGCGGTGGCAGCCGGCGTGTCGGGCATCTTCATGGAAACCCACCCCAACCCGTCAATTGCCCTCAGCGACGGGCCCAATGCCGTTCCGCTGCAACATATGCGGGCCCTGCTGCAATCGCTGATCGAACTCGACCATGTCACCAAGCGGCATGGCCTGCTCGAGCAGGCCTTTGCAGGCTCATTCTGACGACGCACCGGTCACCGCCACCATGTCCAGCGCCACTATCATTGCCAACCGGCGAAGCGTTTTTTCCTGAAAGATCCCCATGAGTGCAATTGTTGATATCGTCGGCCGCGAAATCCTGGATTCCCGCGGCAACCCTACCGTCGAATGCGACGTACTGCTGGAAAGCGGCACGATGGGCCGTGCGGCCGTGCCCTCCGGTGCCTCCACCGGCTCGCGCGAGGCCATCGAACTGCGCGACGGCGACCAAGCCCGTTACCTGGGCAAGGGCGTGCTCAAGGCGGTCGAGTTCATCAATACCGAAATTTCCGAGGCAGTGATGGGCCTGGACGCCTCCGAGCAGGCCTTTCTCGACAAGACCCTGATCGACCTGGATGGCACCGACAACAAATCCCGTCTGGGTGCCAATGCCATGCTGGCCGTGTCGATGGCCGTGGCCCGTGCCGCCGCCGAAGAATCCGGCCTGCCGCTGTACCGCTATTTCGGCGGCATGGGCGGCATGCAGATGCCGGTGCCGATGATGAACGTCATCAACGGCGGCGCCCATGCCAACAACAACCTCGACCTGCAGGAGTTCATGATCATCCCGGTAGGTGCCCCGAACTTCCGCGAAGCGCTGCGTTACGGCGCAGAAGTGTTCCATGCGCTCAAGAAAATCCTGCACGAAAAGGGTATCAGCGTGGCCGTGGGCGACGAAGGCGGTTTCGCACCCAGCGTCGAGAACCACGAAGCCGCGATCCAGCTGATCCTGGACGCGATCGACAAGGCCGGCTTTGTGGCCGGTGACCAGATTGCGCTCGGTCTGGACTGTGCAGCGTCGGAGTTCTACAAAGACGGCCTTTATGTCCTTGGCAGCGAGGGGCTGAGCCTGACCTCCGAAGCCTGGACCGACATGCTGGCAGCCTGGGTCGACAAATACCCGATCATCAGCATCGAAGACGGCATGGCCGAAGGCGACTGGGACGGCTGGAAGGTGCTGACCGACCGTCTGGGCAAGAAGGTGCAGATCGTCGGCGATGACCTGTTCGTCACCAACACCAAGATCCTCAAGCAGGGCATCGAGAAAGGCATCGCCAACTCGATCCTGATCAAGATCAACCAGATCGGCACGCTGACCGAGACCTTTGCCGCCATCGAGATGGCCAAGCGCGCCGGTTATACGGCCGTCATCAGCCACCGCTCGGGAGAAACCGAGGACTCGACCATCGCCGATATCGCGGTCGGCACCAATGCCGGCCAGATCAAGACCGGCTCGCTGAGCCGCTCCGACCGCATGGCCAAGTACAACCAGTTGTTGCGCATCGAAGAAGACCTGGGCGATGTCGCCAGCTACCCCGGCAAGGCGGCCTTCTACAACCTGCGCTGAGCAGGCCCACTGCCGAACTGCAGCACCATGCAGAACCGCGTCATCGCACTGGCCCTGGTCGCACTGCTGGCGATCCTGCATGCACAGTTGTGGGTGGGTCGCGGCAGCATCCCCCATGTGGCCGGCATGACGCAGCAACTGACCGCGCAGCGCGACAAGAACGACTCCGCCCGTCAGGCCAACGAACGCCTGGCGGCCGAAGTGCGCGACCTCAAGGAAGGCATGGAGATGGTCGAGGAAAAGGCCCGCTTCGAGCTGGGCATGGTCAAGCCCAACGAGATCCTGGTCCAGCTCACCCGCTGAGGGCGGCCACCCTGGCGCGCGCTAGTGCGGGGCCGAACCCCCGGCGGCCAGCGCACTGGCCGGCTGGAACAATTGCGTCGCATCGATCGGATCAAAGTGGTATTGCATGCCGCAGAATTCACAGGCTACTTCGATGTCGCCCCGCTCGGAAATGATGCTCTGCGCCTCCTCCAGGCCCAGGCCCACGATCATGGCACCGACTTTCTCGCGGCTGCAGGTACAGGCAAACCGCGGCCCCGTATCGCCGATCAGGGGCTCGAACCGGGTCACGGACTCTTCCCAGAACAGGCGACGCAAAATGGTGTCTACATCCAGCCCGAGCAGCTCTTCAGGTTTCAGGCTGGACGCCAGCAAGGCGATGCGTCGGTAATCTTCGTTGCGACCGATCTCATCTTCGTTGCGGGCGTTGTGCACCGCACCGGCCGGGTTGCCACCGCCCTGCGTTGGCAGGCGCTGGATCAGCAGCCCGGCCGCCACCGTGTCATTGGCGGCCAGTACCAGGGTGGTGTCGAGCTGCTCGCTTTGCAGCATGTAGTGTTCCAGCACATCGCTGAGTCGCTCCAGCTTTTCGCCCTGGTCGCCAAACAGCGGCACCACCCCCTGGTAGGGCTGCTGCCCGGGAAAACGGTTGCGCGGGTCGAGGGTGATGGCGCAGCGGCCCTGGTTGTGCACATTGACCATGGCGCTCAGGCTGATATCGGCTGGTACCTCGCCACGGGTGGTGGCGGTCGCCCGCATTGCGAGGTCGGCCTGCACCTCGGCTACGGCCAGCTTGACCGGGCCGTCCCCCACGATCTGCACGACCAGCGCGCCGTCGAATTTGATGTTGGCCTGCATCAGCGCTGCCGCCGCCAGCAACTCGCCCAGCAACTGCTGCACCGGCGCCGGATAAGCGCCCGACTGCGTGTTCGAGGAACGCCGGCGCAGCATCTCGGCCCAGGTGTCGGTCAGCCGAACCACCATGCCGCGCACCGGTAGCCCGTCGAAGATGAATTTGTGCAACTCAGACATGGGCAACTGCGCACTTTCCGCCAGCCTTGCTTGTTCCAGATCCCTTGCCAACTGTATCCCGCACCATTGGACGCTCCTTGTTGTGTTGATTGTAAAAGCCGGGCCCTTTCGGCCAGGAGGCTTCTTGGATGCCCTATGCTTGTCGACCATGACGCTGCGACAAGTTGCCCTCGAACTGCTCCAGATTCAGGACCCGGACAGCAAGGCCGCGAGAACCATCGCCACAGAGGTCGCCACCTCGCCGTGCGGCGGGCAAGCCGTGCTGGTCGAGCCGCCGCTCCTGCCGGGTCGACCGGATCGCCCGATGCTGGTGGCTCCCCGGCAACAGGCACAGCGTGCCGTCGGCACCCGGGAAGGCCGCACAGCGCTGCTGCATGCCCTGGCGCATATCGAGCACAACGCGATCAACCTGGCCCTGGACGCCTGTTGGCGTTTTGCCGGCATGCCGGAGGCCTATTACCGAGACTGGTTCTCGGTGGCCCGCGAAGAAGCCCAGCACTTCGGCCTGTTGCGCGACCACTTGGCCACGCTCGACGCCCGTTATGGCGACCTGCCGGCACACGACGGCTTGTGGGACATGGTGCGCAAGACGCGCGGCGACGTACTGGCCCGCATGGCCCTGGTGCCCCGCACGCTCGAGGCACGCGGGCTGGATGCGTCACCTGCCGTGCGCCAGCGCCTGGCGTCGGTCGGCGACCAGGCCGGCGCCCGCATCGTCGACATTCTGCTGCGCGACGAGATCGGCCATGTCGCCATCGGCAACCACTGGTTCCGCCACCTCTGCACCGAGCGGGGCCTGGAACCGCTGGCCTGTTACGCCGCGCTCAGCGAACGTTACGGAGCACCCCCGATGTTCGGCCCATTCAATCTGCCGGCGCGCAAAGCAGCCGGATTCACCGATGCGGAACTGTCATACTTGGTGCAAACAAGACAATCTCCCCCAGCCGGGAAGCCGAACAAGACACGACCCGATGGCTCCAGTCCCCACCATCCAGCACGGCGGTGACCGTGTTGCGCAGGCCTTGCTCGCGCACGGTGTACGCAGCATCTTCACCCTGTGCGGCGGGCACATCTCCCCCATCCTCACTGCCGCCAAACAGCGCGGCATCCGCATCGTCGATGTCCGCGATGAAGCTACCGCCGTGTTCGCCGCCGATGCGACGGCACGCCTGTCCGGGCTGCCCGGCGTGGCAGCCGTGACAGCCGGGCCGGGCATCAGCAACACCATCACAGCCCTGAAGAACGCCCAGTTGGCACAGTCGCCGCTGCTGCTCATCGGCGGCGCGGCGCCCACGGCCCTGCAGGGCCGCGGGGCGCTGCAGGACATCGACCAGCGGCCGCTGGTCACGCCCCATGTCAAGCGCTTCTTCAGGATCCGCCGCGTACGCGATCTCGGGCCGGCAGTCGCGCAGGCGCTGGCGCTGGCGCGGTCCGGCATCCCCGGCCCGGTATTTGTCGAGTGCCCGGTCGACCTGCTCTACGACGAAGCCTCGATTCGCCAGTGGTACGCCGACGCCGCAGGCAAGGGCACCGGGCTGGCCGACCGCGCTCTGCGCTGGTACCTGCAGCGCCACGTGGCACGCATGTTCGACCACCGTGACGCACCAACGCAAGACCGGTTGCTTCCGGTTGCGGTTCCGAAGGCCAGCGCAGGCAGTCTGCGGGCTGCGACGGCAGCGCTGGCCCTGGCTCAAAGGCCGGTGATGGTCATCGGTAGCCAGGCACTGGTGCAGTCGCAAGAGGCAGTTGCGCTGGCGCAGGCGATCACCCGGCTGGGCATACCTGTCTACCTGTCTGGCATGGCGCGCGGGTTGCTGGGCCCTGCGCACCCCTTGCAGATGCGGCACCAGCGACGCCAGGCGCTGCGCGAATCCGATTGCGTGCTGCTGGCCGGTGTGCCCTGCGACTTCCGCCTCGATTACGGCAAACATGTGCGCCGCAATGCCACGCTGATCGCTGCCAACCGCAGCACCAGGGATGCCCGCCTGAACCGCCGCCCCGATGTGGCCGCGATTGGCGATGCAGGGCGGTTTCTGCAGTCGCTGGCGGGCAGCCCGGCGCTGGCCGCGCCGGTGGCCGCTTGGCAAGCCTGGTGCTCGCTGCTTCGCCTGCGCGATGCCACCCGAGAAACAGAGATCGACAGCCAGGCAGCCGTGGCGGGCGATTGGGTCAACCCGATCGCCCTGCTGCGCGAGGTGGAAAAGGTCGCTGGCGACAACGCCCTGCTGGTGGCCGACGGCGGCGACTTTGTTGCCACGGCGGCCTACATGCTGCGCCCGCGTGGGCCGCTGCGCTGGCTCGACCCAGGCGCCTTCGGCACGCTGGGCGTCGGCGCCGGCTTCGCCCTGGGGGCCGCAGTCTGCGAGCCCGACGCGGAGGTCTGGATCATCTTCGGCGACGGCGCCTGCGGCTACAGCCTGGTCGAGTTCGACACCTTCGTGCGCCACGGCATCCCGGTGATCGCCCTGGTGGGCAACGACGCCGGCTGGACCCAGATCGCCCGCGAGCAGGTGAAAATGCTGCACGACGACGTTGGCACGGCGCTGGCGCGCACCGACTACCACGCCGTGGCCCAGGGTTTCGGCGCCGAGGGCATCCTCGTGCAGCATCTGTACCAGGTACCTGCGGCCCTGGCCCGGGCCCGAGAACTGGCCCGCAGCGGGCGTCCGGTATTGGTCAATGTCTGGCTCGACAAGACCGATTTCCGGGAAGGCTCCCTCTCGATGTAAGACGATAAACCGGAGACAAACAATGGCAAACGGCACACTCATCCTCGACCGCATCTACGAGCACGCGGCCTCCAAGGCCAACACGGTCTTGCTGACCCAGCCACTGGGCGGCGGCCAGGTCGCCGATTACACCTGGGGCCAGGTGCTGGACCAGGCCCAGCGCATGGCAGCCCACCTGCAGGCACAGGGGTGTGGCGCGGGCAGCCATGTCGCGATTCTGTCCAAGAACTGCGCCCACTTCTTCATGGCCGAGCTGGCGATCTGGCTGGCCGGCGGCACCACGGTGGCGATCTTCCCGACCGAAGGGCCAGACACGGTCCGCTTCGTGCTGGAGCACAGCGACGCGCAGCTGCTGTTCGTGGGCAAACTCGACATCTGGGAGCAGCAGTTCCCCGGTGTGCCGGCCGGCATGCCCTGCATCGCGCTGCCGCTGGCACCGTCGACGCAGCTCGCGCGTTGGGACGACATCGTCGCACGCACGTCGCCACTGGCCACGCGGACCACCCGCAAACCGGACGACAACGCGATGATCATCTACACCTCGGGCTCGACCGGCACACCCAAGGGCGCCGTGATCAGCTTTCGTGCCGTCACCGCCGTGGCTGAAGGCTACGCCCGGGACATCCGCGAACAGTCCGGCATCACCGGTGACTACCGTGTGTTGTCCTACCTGCCGCTGGCCCATTCGTTCGAGCGCGCGGTCATTGAATGCGTTTCCTGGCTCGACGGCGGCGGCCACATCTTCTTTGCCGAGACCCTCGACACCTTCCTGGCGGACCTGCAGCGCGCCCGCCCGACCCTGTTCATCTCGGTGCCGCGGCTCTGGCTCAAGTTCCAGCAGGGCGTGCTGTCCAAGATGCCCGCCAGCAAGCTCGATTTCCTGCTGGGCCTGCCCATCATCGGCAAGCTGGTCGGGCGCAAGGTCTTGACCGGTCTGGGACTGGATCAGGTGAAGCTGGCGGCCAGCGGGTCGGCGCCGATCCCGCCGGAACTGATCGCGTGGTACCGCAGGCTCGGCCTCAAGCTCATGGAGGGCTACGGCATGACCGAGGACTTCACCTTCTCGCACCGCTCGACAGCGGCCCTGAACGCGCCGGGATATGTCGGCACGCCCTACCCCGGCGTCAGCGTGCGCATTGGCGACGGCAGCGAGATCCTCATCAAGTCGCCTGGTCAAATGACGGGGTACTACAAGCGCCCGGACCTCGATGCCGAGTGCTTCACGAGTGACGGTTATTTCCGGACCGGCGACATGGGAGAACGCCGCCACGACGGGCTGCTCAAGCTGACCGGCCGCGTGAAGGAACTGTTCAAGACCGCCAAGGGCAAGTATGTGGCTCCGGCGCCCATCGAGAACCTCATCAACGAGCACCCGATGGTCGAGTTGTCCATTGTGTCAGGTGTCGGCCAGCCAGCCGCTTTTGCCTGCGTGGTGCTGGCCGAAACGCTGCGGCCGCGCCTGTCGGACGCCGCGGTGCGCGCCGAGGTCGAGAGCGAAATGGCGCAGGTGCTGCGGCGGGTCAATGCCGCAGTCGCGGACTACGAGCGGCTTCAGATGCTGGTAATCGCCCGCGAGCCCTGGAGCATCGAGAACGGCTGCCTGACACCCACGATGAAAATCAAGCGCAGCCGCATCGAAGCCAATGTCGAATCGCAGCTTGACGGGTGGTACCGCAGTAAATCGGCCGTGGTGTGGTCGTGAGTGCAGCCGCACAGACCTAGAATCGGTTCTTCACCTTTCTCTGTCGAAAACACCCCATGTCCATTGATGCAGGCGACGACCCCAGCAAGCTTTCACTGGACAACACGGCCATCGCGCGTCAGGCCATCGTCGACAAGATCGGTGGTGTTTTCGGGTACGAGCTGTTTGACCGCTCGCTGACCCACCTGCCGCATAGCGCGGCCACCGATGCGCAGCTGCTGTTCAATGTGTTGTCACACGCCGACAACGGTGCGCTCATCGACAACCGCAAGATGTTTGTCAACTGCACGCACGCCAGCCTGGCGGGTGCGCATCTCGAACTGGTTCAGCCCGAACGCATCGTGCTCGAGGTGCCACCGGCCGACGGGGATGCGCGCGAAGAGATCGCCGACCGGCTGCCGGCGCTGCAGGATGTGCGCAAACGCGGCTTCCATCTCGCCTTCAAGGAAAACATCCTCGACCCGATCTACGCGTCCTGGTTGCCGCTGGCCAGTTTCATCAAGATCGACATGATGCAGGTGCCAGCACCGCAACTGCCCATCCTGATTTCCCGCGCCCGCAGATCCACGCGGGCCCAGTTGATCGCAGAGAAGGTTGAAACCGGCGAGCAGCACCAGCAACTGGTCGACCTGGGCATCACCCTGTTCCAGGGCTACTGGTTTGCCAAACCGGTGCTGGTCACCGGGCAGACGATCCGCCCCTCGCAGGCGGTGATCATCCAGCTCATCAACCTGGTGCGCAAGCAAGCGAGCACGGCGGAGATCGAGGAAATCCTCAAGCGCGATGCCAGCCTGTCCTTCAACCTGCTGCGCTTCATCAACTCCTCCGGCTTCGGCCTGAGCTGCGAGATCACGTCATTCCGCCATGCGGTCATGATCCTGGGTCTCAAGAAGCTGTTCCGCTGGGCCGCGCTGCTATTGACCACCTCACGTGCCAGCGGCGTACCGGCGGCGGTGGGAACCACCGCTATCGTGCGCGGCCGCCTGATGGAACTGCTGGCCGCCGAGTTGCTGCCGGCCGAAGAATGCGACAACGCATTTGTGGTGGGCGTGTTCTCGCTGCTCGACACCATGCTGGGCATGCCCATGGACAAGGCGCTGGAGGCGATCTCGCTGCCCGAGTCGGTGGTGTCCGCGCTGCTGCTGCGCCGCGGCGTGCTGGCGCCTTTTCTGGAGCTCACCATCGCCTGCGAAACCGCAGACGACGAGGCCTTCGCCCGCTGTGCCGACGAGTTGTCGCTGTCGAACCGGCAGGTCAACTGGGCTCACCTGCAGGCCCTGGCCTGGGCCGAAAGTCTGCAGGGCTGAACCGCCCGGGTGCTCAACCGCGCGGATGGTGCTGCGCATGCAGCACCTTGAGCCGCTCACGCGCCACGTGGGTGTAGATCGTGGTGGTCGAGATATCGGCATGTCCCAGCAGCATCTGTACCGCGCGCAGATCGGCACCGTGGTTGAGTAGGTGGGTGGCAAATGCATGGCGCAGCGTGTGGGGCGATGGCGCCGTCGCAATGCTGGCCTGGCGCGCGTACTTCTTGATGATGTTCCAGAACATGACGCGCGACATGCCGGAACCGGCGTTGATTCCCCGGGCGGTTACAAACAGTGCCACTGCCGGGCTGGGACCCGCCAGTGCTGGCCGCACCTCGGCCAGGTAGCGCGACAACCAGTGGCCGGCCTCTTCGCCAAAAGGCACCAGCCGCTCCTTGTTGCCCTTGCCGAACACCCTGACCACGTGCTCCTGCAGGCTGATATTGAGCAGCCGCAGGGTTACCAGTTCACTGACCCGCAAGCCACTGGCGTACATCAGCTCCAGCATGGTGCGGTCGCGCAGGCCCAGGGGGCTGTCTGCATCGGGTGCGGCCAGCAGCGCTTCAACCTCGGCTTCGGTCAGTGTCTTGGGCACGCGCAGCGCCTGGCGCGCAGGCTGCATCTGCAGCGTCGGATCCACAACGACACGGTGCTCGCGCAGTGCCCAGCGGAAATAACGCTTGAACACGGAGAGCCGGCGGTTGGCCGAGGTGGCCTTGGTGCCGGAGTGGCGGGCTGAGAAATACGCCAGCAACTCATGGGGGTGCATGGTATCCAGCGCCTGGCCCTGCACAAGCAGCCAGCGCGCCAGCAGGCTCAGGTCGCGGCGATAAGCCGCCAGGGTGTTTCTGGAGAGCCCCTCTTCGAGCCACAGCGCGTCGATGAAGTCGTCGATGCCGGTGGGCACAGGCGCCAGCTCCATCAGCGCCAGGCCCTATTCCAGCTTGAGCTTGGCAGTCTCGACAACCTTGCGGTAAACCGCCAGTTCTTCCTTGAGCTGCACCGCAAACTGCTCCGGCGTGTTGCCCAACACCACCGAGCCGGTGTCCTCGATGCGTTTGCGCACGGCGGGGTCCTCCAATGCCTTGCGCGTGGCGGCGTTCACCTTGTCGACCACGTCGCGGGGCAGGCCCTTGGGCCCCAGGATGCCGTAATAGGCCATGCGGTTCACCGGCTCCAGGCCGAGCTCCTTGAAAGTCGGCACGTCGGGCAACGCGGCCAGTCGCGTCGGAGAGGCGACTGCCATCGCCACCAGACGACCAGCCTTGATGTGCGGCAAGGCGGAGGGCACATTGTCGAAAATGATCTCGACCTGTCCGCCCACCGTGTCGCGCAGGGCCGGGCCGGCGCCGGAATACGGGATGTGCGTCACGAACACGCCTTGCAGGCTCTTCCACAGCTCGGTCTGCAGGTGGCCGATGCCACCGGTGCCCGACGACGAATACGAGTAGCGGCCAGGAGACTTCTTGAGCACCGCGACGAATTCCTGATAGTTCTTGGCCGGAAAGCTGGGGTGCACCGCGATCACGTTCGGCGTCGCGGCGATGTTAATGATCGGTGTGAAGTCGGTCTCGGCGTTGTAGGGCATCCTGGGGTTGATGGCCGGATTGGCTGCGGTGGTGGACACCGTGGCCATGCCCAGCGAGTAGCCATCCGGTGCCGACTTGGCCGTCTCTGCGGCGCCGATGATGCCGCCGCCACCGGCCCTGTTCTCGACCACCACGCTCTGGCCCAATGCCCGGCCCAGGGGCTCGGCGATGACGCGCGCAACGATGTCGGTGGTGCCGCCGGGGGCGAACGGCACCTGCAGTTTGATCACCTTGTTGGGGTAGGGCTGGGCCATCGCAGCGCCGCATGCGGCAAGGAGGGTCAAGGCGAAAAGTGAGCGATGGTACATGGTGAGAATTCCCTGGTAGCGGATCAACTTGACAACAGAATGGATGAGCCCTGCAATGGTAGCCGGCGCACCCACTCGCTTTTTTCAGGGAAAACGACTAGGTGCAAACCCGGACCGGCAGACTCGCGGGACCGACTGGTATTCTCGACCGGGTGCACTACGCCCAGCTCCTGGTACCCGACTTCTCGCTGATCCTGTGTGGCTATCTGTTGTGCCGCTTCACGGCGCTTAACCGCAGCGTGTGGTCCCAGGTCGACAGCCTGGTGTACTACCTGCTGTTTCCGGTGCTCCTGTTCCATTCGATCGCGCGCAGCCCGCTGGATCTGGTGGCCGCATCGCACCTCATCGCCGCGGCACTGGCATTGTGTTGCGTGGGCATCGCGCTGGCCTACAGCCTGCCCTGGCTGCCGTGGGTCGGTCGCCACCTGGACCGCCGGGCCCACGCGGCCGGCGCCCAGGTGGCTTTCCGCTTCAATTCCTTCATTGCGCTCGCGCTGGCCGAACGCCTGGCTGGCGCCCCTGGCCTGCTGCTGATCGCGGTGGTGATTGGCACCTGCGTGCCGCTGCTCAACGTGGCTGCCGTCTGGCCGATGGTACGCCACGGCCAGCACGGCATGGTGAGCGAGCTGGTCCGCAACCCGCTCATCATCGGCACCGTCAGCGGTCTGGTCGCCAACCTGCTGGGGTTCTCGGTGCCGGTGTGGCTGGAGCCCGCGGTCGTACGCATCGGCAATGCGTCGCTGGCCCTCGGGCTGATGGCGGCAGGCGCCGGCCTGCAACTGGGCGCCATGGCGCGCGGGAAGGTGCTGACCGTGGCGCTGTTGTCGATTCGCCACCTGTGTCTGCCTCTGGCGGCATGGTTGCTGGCGCGCGCGCTCGGGCTGGACAACCTGCAGACCACAATCTTGCTGGTGTTCTCGGCCATGCCGACTGCGTCCAGCGCCTATGTACTGGCCGCCCGCATGGGCTACGACGGCGCCTATGTGGCCGCTCTGGTGACGCTGTCGACTTTGCTGGGCATGCTCAGCCTGCCGCTGGCGCTCGGCGTCTTGCGCAGCCTGTAGGCCAGAGCGTCAGGCCACCAGCAGGTAACTGGCTGCCGTCGACAGCTTGAAGCGGCCCACCGACTCCATCATCTGTTCGGCCTGCTCGCGCAGGGCCTGGGCGAAGGCAGCCGACTGCTCCACCATGGCCGCATTTTGCTGCGTCATCTGGTCCAGCTGACCGACTGCCACTTTCACCTGCGAGATGCCGTTGCTCTGCTCGGCGGTCGACTCGGCGATATCGCGGATCAATCCGTTGATAGCATGTACTGAACGCACCAGCCGCGTCATCACCTGGCCGGTTTCCTGGACCCGTTTCTCGCCACTGCGGGTCTGGGTGACCGAATCCTCGATCAGCGCCTTGATCTCCCGGGCCGCCCCCGCGGAACGCTGGGCCAGCGTGCGCACCTCGGTGGCGACCACAGCGAAGCCCCGGCCCTGTTCACTGGCACGGGCCGCCTCCACCGCAGCATTCAGGGCGAGGATGTTGGTCTGAAAGGCGATGCCGTCGATGATCGCGATGATGTCAGAGATGCGCGCCGAGGCCTTGCTGATGTCGGCCATGGTGCGCACCACCTTTTGCACGATCTGGGCCCCCTCGTTTGCCACCTCGCTGGCGGCGCCCACATTCTCCTGGGCCGAACGCGCGGTCTCGGCGTTGTGCGCCACTGCGCGGGTCAGCTCCGCCATCGTGGCCGCGGTTTCCTCCCGGCTGGCCGCGGTCTGCTCGGTGCGGCTGCTCAGGTCCATGCTGACCGCGGCAATTTCGAGGCTGGATTGCGACAACTGGCCGGCTGCACCATGCACCTGGCTCATCACGCCATTGAGGTGCTCTGACATGGTTTTCATCTCGCCGATGAGATCACCGATCTCGTCGCCGCCGATCAGATGGATGTCCTGACTGACGTCGCCACTGGTGATGGCGCGCGCCACCCGTGCCGCCTTGTCCAGCCCGCGCACGATCGACTGGTAAACCAGTTGCAGCATGACCATGATGGCGACCAGCGCAGCCACGATCATCCCGCCGTCCGACAGCGCGCGGTTGACAAACTGGGCACGCAGGTCGTCAACATACATGCCGGAGCCGATCACCCAACCCCAGGGCTTGAATCCGGTCACGTACGAGGTTTTCTCGACCGGCTTGTCCTGCGGGTACTTGATGCTGCTGACGTCGTTGCCATGGAGGTCGGGGCGGAACGGATGGGTGATCAACTTTACATCGAGGTCGTTGATCCAGAAGTACTCCTGGCCACTGTAGCGGGCGTCGTTCACCAGCCGGATTGCCAGCGCCTGCGCCTGGGCGGTGTCCATCGCCCCGCGGGTCTCGAGTTTGTGCACCGTCTGCACTGTGGCGGCAATCGTCTCGACGGTCTGGCGAATCGCCACCATGCGCGCCTCACGGGCGGCCTGGTACTGGTTCCACACCAGGTAGCTGGAAATGGCAACCAGCACCACCCCACTGAATATCGCCAGCCGGGAGTGGCATGGGTGCACCATGACGGTTCGCAGCGCCAAATACCGGCTCCAATCGGACACTCAGGCCTTCTACCCGCGAAAGTCAGTCGTCTACCTGAGCCGCCAGACGCGGCGCGTGGTCAGCGCGCGTCGATCACGAGGGCCATGCGCCGCTGGATCCGCGCCACCTCGGCGCTGTCGCCCGCCGCCAGCGCGCGCTGCGCCTGCACACCCAACCAGGCCAGCAGGGGCCGGCGCCACCCCTGGGCCGAGGCGGTGTCGATGGCAGTGGCGATCACAGCCGGGTCGGCGCGACCGGTCTGTAGCAATACGCCGGCGGCAACCAGGCGGGCCAGGGGGTCGGTCACCACTTGCAGGCGCGCGGCCGCTGCCGCACCGCCAGCTCCGAAAGGTCGGTGCTGCTCCGGCAAGAGGGCGACGTCCTGCACTAAAACGGCGCCCGCCAGGTAGGCGGCATAGGCCCGCTCCGGCGCGGCGGCGTCGGCCTGCAGGGCGTCATAGGCACTGCAAGGCTCGATGACGAGGCTGGCCACGCGCGTGGCGCAGCGGGTGAGTTCGAGCCGGGCCAGCAGGTCGGCACGGCCGGTACGCGCCACCTCGGCGCGGGCGCGGGCGAATTCGACCGCCTCGACCCGTGCAATGCCCGACAGGTAGGCCTCCTGAGCGCGCTCCATGCTGCCCTTGGCATTCATCTGCCAATCAGGAACAGGGGGCGAATTGCCGCAAGCTGCCAGCCACACTGCCAGCAGCACGGGGAGTATCCAGCAAGTCTTTTGGCTACTGTCGTGCTGCACACAGCGGTGCCGAGCGCCTTCGGGTGGACGTGCGGCACTCATGGAAGCCGGATCTCCGAATCGCGCTTGAACGGCCATTTGCGGTTGATCTCGTTGACCAGCTGCTCCACCTTGCGCAGGCTGGCATCAACCTCGCCCCGCAAGGCGCCGAGGTCGTTGGTCGCCTCGCGGGTGTTGGCGCCGATGGCCTGCGCTTCGATCAGCACGGCATCCACCTTCTTGAGGCTGTTGCGGGCGTCTGCCAGCAGACCATTGAGCTGCACGACCGTGGCCCGGGTCTCGGGCACCACACCGGTGGCGCCGAACACCTGCGCGTCGGCATTCGCCACCAGGCCATCGGTGCGCGCCGCGATGCTGTCCGCCTTGACGACCAGCCCGTCGATGCGGGCCAACAGCGCATTGGTTCGGTCCACGGCCAGCGTGATCTTGCGGATATCGGCCTCGTTGCCCAGCAGCAGACCGAGCGCGCCGCGCGGGCCGTTCAGGCGTTCGGCAGCCGACTGCAGGCTCTGCAGGCTGGCGTTGAGCGGTGCGTCGGCGCCGGTCAGGGCGCTCAGATTGCTGACCAGCTCGCGCACGCTGGCCACCATGCGCGGAATCTCGGCCGCAGCGTCCCCGCGCAGGACCCTCCGTTCGGCGCCATCCGGCAATGGGGGATCGGTCAGCACGCCGCTGAAGGCCCGGATGCGGGTGCTGCCGACCAGCCCGTTTTCCATGGTGAAGACACTCGACGAACGCAGCCAGTGCGCATCGCGCCGCGGTATATTGACGATGATGCGGGCATTGCCCTCGGGCGAGAGCTCGATGCGCCCGACACGCCCGATCGGGAAACCCGAGAAGGTCATGTCCATGCCCACCACGATGCCCTCGGAGTCGTCGGCAACCAGTACCAGCGCCTGGGTGCGCTCGAAGGCGCCACGCGCATACAGCAGGTAGGCCACCGCGCCGGCAACCAGCAATACCATCAGCAGCAACAGCAGGCGGGCCTTGGCCTCGAGGTGCGCCACGGGCGGCACGGAGTCTGGCGTTGGGGGCGTGGACATGCGCGGTCAATAGTAGTTGCCGACCAGCGAAAGCACTTCGCCCAGCAGGATCAGCGCGAATACGCGCCCGAGCAGGCCGATGTTGTCGCGCTTGTTTTGGCGGACTGCGCCGCGTCGAAGTTGTTCGGGTGCCACCGGCACGATGGCCACCGTGAGACTCAGAAACAGCGCCTTGAAGGCAAAGATCAGCGTCACTGCCGGATTGAACACCTGGCCCACCGTGCGCGTGTAGTCATCGAACGCCCAGGTGGTGAAACCGTAGACCGTGAGGTAGGTGAGCAGCAGCGCCAGCAGGCAACCCAGCGACGCCAGCAGGGCCACGGCAAACACGCCGGCCAGCACCCGGGGCAGCAGCTCATCGCGGGCCGGGTCGCGCCCGGAGCGCCACATCGCATGTAACGTCCCCTGGGCACGCATGGCAGCCACCACTTCGGCGCCCGGCATGGTGTAGCGCAAGGCCACGAACAGCGCCACGGTGAGCGGCAGCAACTCCAGCACCAGTGTGCGCACCAACACATCGAGCGCATATCGGCTCAGACCGTAACTCTCGGCTGTGGCAACCACGATCCGGATGATGACCAGGCTGAGCACCGAGGCAATGACCACGAAGGTTGGCAACAGCGGCCCTGTGGCGGCATAGAACTCGCGGTACATCACCCGTCGCTGGCTCTGCCGGTAGCTCGACGGTGACAGCGCCAGCACCAGCATCTGGGATCCGAAATCGACAATTCGCCACCATCCCGCCAGCCAGTGCCACGCGCCCCTGCCCCACTGGCCGGGGGAACCGCCCCAGAGCGAGCGCAGCAGGTTCATCCGCTGAAGGCCACCAACGCCTGCGCTGCCGTCATGGTGCGCACCCCGCGCCCTGGCAGCCGCGCAAGAAAGGCCCGGCCGGCTTCGGAAAAACCGGCGACCGGGCTCATGCAGTCGGTCAGGAAAACGGTGCTGCGCAAACGGGTGTCATCCATATGGGCCAGCATGTCCTCGCCGGACGCGGCCACACAATGGCTGAGCGCCTCCCCGGCCACCAACAGCGTTGCGCCATCCTGGGCCAGCTGCGCCAACAGCGCTGCGTTGACCGTGGTGCGGGCGTCGTCCGCCCGCGGCACCTCGGCCCGGAAGGCGCTGTACTGCTCGGTCATCGGGTTCTGGCCCTTGAGTACCTTGTTGCTGTTGCGGGTACGGGCAAACTCCCACTGTGCCAGGCCCTGTGCCAGCCGGCTCTGCATGGAATGTCCCCAGGTACCCAGCACACAATGCACGGGCCAGACGATCAGGGTGCGGCCACTGGCGGCTTCCAGCGCATCCAGATAGGCCTGCACCTCGGCGTGGTGCGCGGGGTCGCGTGGCCGGTACGCGCCGGCCCTCGCCTGCGCGGCGGTGATCCGGGTGAACGGTGCCACCGGGCCGCCGTCGGCTGTGCTCCAGAACGTGGTGCGCTCGATGCCGACGCCTGGATGCGAGTCGAGTGTGACCACGATGTCGTCGATGTGCGACTGCAGGGCATCCACCAGGCCGGCCACGCGGTCCATGTCGGCATTGGCACCAGGCACCGGCAAGGCCGCGCCCGGAATGTCCATGAAGTCGTTCTGGGGGTCGATGACGAGCAGTTGCAGGCGGAGCATGGATCGGTCTCGCAAGGGCGGGGGCGGGTCAATCGGCACGGATACCCGCATGGTAGCCCAAGGCCCAGGCCACGTGCTCGCGCACCAGCACGCTGGGGTGCTCTGCGCGGGTCTGCAGCGCCAGCGCCAGCGCCGGATCCGGATCCGGCTGCTGGCGCAGCGCATTGCCGAGTGCCACGGCCAGGTTGCGCAGCCAGCGCGCATGGCCGATGCGCCGGATGGCACTGCCCTCGGTGTTGCGCAGAAACTCGTCTTCGGTCCAGGCAAAAAGGGTCGCGAGTTGCGCGCCTTGCAGGCCGTCACGCGGGTCGAAATCCGCCAGGGCACTGCGACGTGCAAACTTGTTCCACGGGCAGGCCAGCTGGCAGTCGTCGCAGCCGTAGATGCGGTTGCCGATGAGCGGGCGCAGCTCCAGCGGGATGGCGCCGGCATGCTCGATGGTCAGGTAGGAAATGCAGCGCCGGGCGTCGAGGCGGTACGGCGCCACGATGGCCTGCGTCGGGCAAACGCTGATACAGGCGCTGCAGCTCCCGCAGTGGGCTTCAGCGGGCAAGGTCGGTGGCAGGGCCACATCCAGGAACAGCTCGCCCAGGAAGAACATCGAGCCGCCATCGCGGTCGAGCACCAGCGTGTGCTTGCCACGCCAGCCCAGCCCGCTGCGCACGGCCAGCTCGGCCTCGAGCACCGGCGCCGAGTCGGTGAAGGCGCGAAATCCCAGCGGCCCCAGGCCGGCCCGCACGCGTTCGCCCAGTGTGTGCAGGCGCTGGCGCAGCACCGGGTGGTAGTCGCGGCCGCGGGCGTACAACGACACGATGCCTTCGGCCGGCCGCTGGAGGCGCTCGAACTCGACCGCCTGCCACCCGGCGGGGGTTGCGGCAGGCAGGTAGTCCATGCGCACGGTGACCACGCTCACGCAGCCTGGCATCAGCTCGGCCGGCCGGGCGCGCTTGAGGCCGTGGCGCTCCATGTAGGCCATCTGGCCATGGAATCCGGCCTCCAGCCATGCCAGCAGTCCGGGTTCCGCGCTGGACAGATCGATGCCGGCCACGCCGATTTGGGAGAATCCGAGTTCCAGGCTCCAGGCCTGAATACGGGAAACCCATTGACTGCCATCGAGAAGCGAGCGGGAATGCATGTGGCGCCGATTGTAAAAAGCGTGGTGTGGGCTGACGAATCCGCCACGCGGGCCTTTGCCAGCGCTCTGGCGGCCCATGCGCGGCTGCGCGATTGTTACGTGGAATTGCACGGCGAGCTGGGCGCGGGCAAGACCACCCTGGTGCGGTATCTGCTGCAGGCGTTGGGCGTGCAGGGGCGCATCAAGAGCCCGACCTATGCAGTGGTCGAGCCCTACGAGTTGCCGCACACACCGCAGGACCCCCGACCGCTGGCGATCTGGCACTTCGACTTCTACCGCTTCCAGGACCCGCGCGAGTGGGAGGATGCGGGGTTCCGCGACATCTTTGCCAGCCCCGGCCTGAAGCTCGCCGAGTGGCCCGAACAGGCGGCGGGGGTGTTGCCACGCGCCGACCTGATGATCCGGATCGACGTCCGGCCAGACGAGACACGTCGCGTGCAGCTGCTGGCCAACACCGCTGCAGGTGCCGACCTGCTGGGCGCCTGCGCCCCATGACACGCCGTCGGCTGCTGCAGGCAGGAACCCTGGTACTGCTGCTGGGGCAGGCCCACATCGCGCGCGGCGCAACCATCCTGGCGGTACGGGTCTGGCCGGCGCCGGACTATTCACGCGTCACCATCGAGTCGGACGGTGCGCTCAAGGCGCGCCATGGCTTTGTGGGCAATCCGCCCCGGCTGGCGGTGGACATCGAAGGCATCGAGCTGAATGCCGCGCTGCGCGAACTGGTGGCCAAGGTGCGCTCGGACGACCCGACCATTGCCGGCATCCGCGTCGGCCAGTACGCGCCTGGCGTGGTGCGCCTGGTACTGGACCTCAAGCAGCCGGCGCAGCCGCAGGTGTTCAGTCTGCCACCGGTGGCAGCCTACCAGCACCGTCTGGTGTTCGACCTGTACCCTACGGCAGTCGCCGACCCGCTGGAGGCGTTGATCGCCGAGCGCATGCGCGAGCGACCGCCGGGTGCGACCAGCGCGGCTGCCGCCCAGGAGCTGACTGGCACGCCCGCCACCAGGCCCCTGGCGACGGCCCCGCCAGCAGCCGCCAGCGCCGATGCCGACCCGCTGGGCGCACTGATCGCGCAGCGGGAAACACGACCGACCGCCCCGGCAATCACCCCACCCAGGGCCGCTCCTGGCGCACCCGCTGCAGCCGTGCCTACCGCACCGCCGATGGCTGCGGCCAACACACCGCGCAACCCGCAGCTTCCCACGGTGAGCGCCGCAAGACCCACGGCTCCGGCACGGACCGACCGCCTCATCATCGTGGCCCTGGACCCGGGGCATGGCGGCGAAGACCCCGGCGCCATTGGCCCGGCCGGCACGCGCGAGAAGGACGTGGTGTTGCGCCTGGCCCACCTGCTGCGCGACCGCATCAACGCCACCAGCGTCAATGGCAATGCCATGCGCGCCTACCTCACGCGCGACGCCGACTTCTTTGTCCCGCTGCACGTGCGGGTGCAAAAGGCCCGCCGGGTGCAGGCCGACCTGTTCATCAGCCTGCACGCCGACGCCTTCTTCACGCCACGCCCGCAGGGTGCCAGTGTGTTTGCCCTGAGCCAGGGTGGCGCCACCAGCAGCGCAGCACGCTGGATGGCGGACAAGGAGAACCAGGCCGACCTGATCGGCGGCCTGAACGTGGCGACCCAGGACGCCGAAGTTCAGCGCACGCTGCTGGACATGAGCACCACGGCGCAGATCAAGGACAGCCTGGTCCTGGGTGGTGCGATGCTGGGCGAAATCGGTCGGGTCGGCAAATTGCACAAACCTCGGGTGGAGCAGGCCAGCTTTGCGGTGCTCAAGGCGCCCGATATTCCCAGCGTGCTGGTCGAGGCCGCCTTCATCAGCAATCCGGAAGAAGAAGCACGGCTCAACAGCGACGAGTACCAGCAGCAACTCGCCGACGCACTGATGCGGGGCATCGCGCGTTACTTTGCGCGCAATCCGCCGCTGGCACGTAATCGGTCGGTCTGAGCCCGTATCTGCCGCGACCATGGCGCAGCCTTCAAGGTCTGGGTTGCCCTCACGGTACTGCACCACGAACAGACGATGCGCAGTAGGACCAGAAGTTCGAGGTCAACGCCACTGCAGGGCATTCAGTGGCAAGAAGTGAAACCACCTGGTTTACCAGCGCGTGGGGGGGGGACCCTGTGGGAACAGATAGACACCAGCAGGGGCAGAGCGCTGCGTCATCCACCCTTGCGTCGCACCATGTAGATGTGTTCGGCAACCAGTACGGTTTCGCTACGCTGATTCAGCACCTCGAGCAATTCCCAGACGCGACCGAAATCTGCCTTTTTGGGATCGGGCTCCTTGCGTGCGATCGTCAACCTGGTTTTTATTGTGTCACCAATAAAAACAGGTTTCACAAATCGTAGCTTATCGTAGCCATAACTGAAGGCCAACGGGTTGATCACACTGGCCGTCAAACCGACGCCAATGGCGAAAATCAAGGTCCCATGGGCAATCCGTTGGCCAAAGTCCTGCGTCTTCATGAACTCTGCATCCATGTGGTGCGGAAAGAAGTCACCGGTGTGGCCTGCATGCACCACGAAGTCTGTTTCGGTGATCGTCCGACCGAAGGTCACTCGCCTGACACCAATTTCATAGTCCTCGTAATACGCGGTTTGCTCCATATTCAGTAAAACCTATGGTTTTCCCTAGTTAAACTTACTTTCATATTTGAATTATTCTCTCATATCTGCTCAACCCACTAGCCGGCGGTGGCCCGGTCCAAAGGAGTGTTTAGCGTGAATTCAACGGCCGTTCTTCGAGGCATCACTTGGGGACATTCTCGGGGCTTGTTGCCCATGGTAGCAACCGCCCAGCGGTACACCGAACTGCATCCGGACGTGCGCATTCAGTGGGAGGTGCGGTCCCTTCAGGCATTTGCCGACCAGTCCATAGAAGCGCTCGCCAAGGACTACGATCTGCTCGTCGTCGACCACCCCTCGATCGGCGAGGCGGCCGCACACGGCCTGTTTCTTGCGCTCGACACACACCTGCCGGCCGCATTCCTGCGCGATCAGGAGCAGCAATCCGTAGGTCCGTCCAACCGGAGCTATGTCTATGGGGGACACCAATGGGGCCTGGCCACTGACGCTGCAACGCCGGTGTCTGCCGCCAGGCCTGACGTGCTCAAGCGGCATGGTTACGCCATTCCCGAGACCTGGGAGGAACTGATCGCTCTGGCGCGCCACAACCTGGTGGCTTTCGCGGGCCTGAAGATCGATTGCCTCATGAACTGGTACACGCTGTGCATCAACGAAGGGGCCGAGCCATTTACCGAAACCCACCGCATTGTGGATCCTGACGCTGGGGTACCGGCCTTGCTCGCCCTCCAGGAACTCGTGGAGGCCTGCGGCCCTGCTTGCCAGCGGCGCAATCCAATTGCCGCCTACGAGTTGCTCAGCATGTCAGACGACTACGGCTACAGCCCGTTTGCTTACGGCTATTCCAATTACGGGCGCGCCAGTTATGTCGGCCAGACCTTGCATTTCGGCGGACTTGTGTCGCGCAATGGGAAACGTTTGCGCTCCACGCTTGGCGGCGCGGGCCTGGCAATCTCCGCCGCTTGCAAGCAGATACAACATGCGCTCGACTATGCGCGTTTCGTGGCCAGCGGCGAGGTCCAGACCGGTCTTTTCACTGCGATGGGTGGTCAACCAGGCTACCGCGCAGCCTGGCTGGACGACGAGAACAATCGCATCACGGAGAACTTTTTCCGCAACACCTTGCCCACCCTGGACGAAGCCTATCTGCGCCCGCGTTATCCGGGCTACATCTCGTTTCAGGAGCAGGCCCCGGGTGTAGTGGCACGCTTCCTTGAAGGGCAAATCGACGCGAAGGCCGCATGGGCGGACCTGAACGCACTCGATGCCTCCGTGCGCAAAGGCCGGCTGGACGAGCGCCTCGGTAAGCCAGTGCTGACGATATGAGTGCCGCCCCTCTGGAAGGTTTGCTGGTGCTGGATTTCAGCCAGTTTCTCGCGGGTCCCAGTGCGGCGCTTCGCCTGGCGGACCTGGGTGCCACGGTCATCAAGGTGGAGCGGCCGGTGCAGGGCGAATTGTGCCGCCGCTTGTACATATCCGATCTTGAGATTGATGGCGACAGCACCTTGTTCCACACCATCAACCGCAACAAGCGCTCGTATGCAGCGGACCTAAAAAACCCGGGCGATCTGGACAAGGTCCGCCAACTCATCGCCAAGGCCGATGTGATGATCGAGAACTTCCGTCCGGGCGTGATGGAGCGGATCGGCCTGGGTCATGCGGCCGTGCGGGCCTTGCAGCCGGGAATCGTCTATGCCAGTGTCACGGGTTATGGTCCGCGCGGGCCCTGGGTCGATCTTCCTGGGCAGGACCTGCTGGCGCAGAGCCGCAGTGGACTCGTCTGGCTCAACGGCGACGCCGACCAGGGCCCGGTGCCCGTGGGGCTCGCACTCGCGGATATCCTGACCGGCGCGCACATGGTGCAAGGTATCCTGGCCGCACTGGTGCAGCGCTCAACCAAGGGCATTGGTTGCAAGGTCGAAGTCAGTCTGCTCGAATCCGCGCTGGACTTCCAGTTCGAGGTGCTGACAACGCATCTCAACGACGGGGGGCAGCCACCGCGCCGCGCCAAACACAACAATGCGCACGCCTATCTCAGCGCCCCCTACGGCATCTATGAAACACAGGACGGCCATCTGGCGCTGGCCATGGGCTCCGTTGAAACGCTGGCACGGGTCCTCGACTGTCCGGCGCTTTCGCCCTATTTCGACCGGGAGACCTGGTTCGTGCAACGCGACGCGATCAAGCAGATCCTCACCGACCATCTGGCCACACAACCAACCCAGTACTGGCTTGATCGCCTGGTGCCCGCGGACTATTGGTGCGCGCCGGTCATGACCTGGTCCGAATTGCTGGAGCACGAAGGCTTCAAGACCCTGGACTTCCTGCAGGACGTACGACGTGCGAGCGGCGCGGTGGTGCGCACCACTCGCTGTCCGATACGTATAGACGGCGTGCGCGCAGGCTCCGCCATGGCAGCGCCCACAGTGGGCGAGCACAACACATGGGTCGAGCACACGTTTGGCATCACGGAAGCGGAGAAACTCCATGCAGCGTGAAAAACCCCACAACACGCCACGCGAGCGCCACGCGGAGATCCGGGTCTGGAATGCCGAAGACTGGTACTGGGAGGATATCGTGGTGGGCACGCAGATCCGCTCGATCCGACGCACCTTGTCGGAAGGCGAAAGCATGCAGTTCAACGCGCTGGTGCTCGACATGCACCCATACGTTGCCGACGATATCTTCGCCACTCAGGAAGGCGTTTTCGGCAAACGTCTGGTGGCTGGGGCGATGGTCTTCAGCGTTGGCCTGGGCCTGGTCGCAACCAATTGCGTGAACGCTTTCAGTTACGGCTACGACCGGCTGCGCTTCATCGGCCCCGTGTTCATCGGCGACACCCTCTACACCATCAAGACTGATCTCGAAAAAGGCCCCAAGAACGCCGAAATGGGCCTTTGCCGTTCGAGCTACGAAGTATTCAAGAACCAGGGCGAACTGGTGCTGTATTGCGAGCATCTTCAGATCGTGAAGTACCGCAATGCGCCAAACGCATGAGGCTTGAACAGGCCATTTAGATTCCGTCCCGCGCAGCCGCGCACAACCAACCGAGGAGACTAACCATGACCCCGACCAAGAAACAACACCATGGCAAAAGGCGCCGACTGCTGGTGCTCGCCGCGTTAGCAAGTGCCGTGCTCAGCACCCCGGCCTGGGCGCAGGAATTCAAGCTGCGCTTTGCCACCTCCGTGGCCAATACGCAGGAGGCCTCCTACAAGGAGATGGAGGCTTTCGCCCAACGCGTGAAGGAGCGCTCCAAAGGCAGGATCGAGATGCAGCTGTTCCCGGCCGAACAGCTGGGCGCGCAAAAGAAGGTCAACGAAATGATCAGCTCAGGCGCCAACATGATGAACATGACCGACTATGGTCAGATGGGCCAATTCGTGCCCGATGCCGGGGTATTGGCAGGACCCTACATCTTCGGCAACTTGCAGCAGGCCAACAAGCTGTTCGATTCACCGGTGTTCAAGGACGTTGCTGACCGGCTGGAGCAAAAGGGCATCAAGGTCATCATGGCCAACGGGTTGTTCGGCAACCGCCACATGATTGCCGACAAGGCGATCCGCAAACCCGACGATCTCAAGGGCATGACCATGCGTGTTCCGCCTTCGCCGATCATGGTCGAAACCTTCAAGGCCTTCGGTGCCCGGCCAACCGAGATTCCCTTCGGTGAGTTGTACAACGCCTTGCAATCCAACGTCGCGAATGGCGCCGAGGCTCCCTTCGGCGCCTTGTGGGGATCCAAGCTGTATGAAGTGCGCAAGGTGGTCTCCAAAACCGCCCACCAGATCATGTTCACGAACTGGGTCGTGAGTACCAATTTCTTCAAGGGCCTGCCAGCGGACCTGCAGCAGATCCTGATGGAAGAAGGCAAGAAGTCGGCCGAGAACCTGACCAAAGCCACGACGGACCAGGACGAGCAGTTCGCCAACATGCTGCGCCAGGCGGGAGTGCAGATCATCACCGATGTGGACATTCCCGCTTTTCAGAAGGCCAGCGCGTCTGTCTACCAGAGCCTGCCGGGCTTGACGCCCGGGTTTGTCGATCGCGCGCGTGCCGCCATGCGTTAAGGCCCCGCCGTAACCGTCTGCAGTAGTCAACAGTCTGCGGTCGGTCGCCCAGTGCGTCCGACCGCAACATCGGCCGATAAGGATCGATTTCCCATGCACGATAACCAAGCGCGCCAGGCCAGCCACCGGTCCATCGCCCGCAAGCTGCTCAATGTCCGTTACGAGGAATACATCGCCAGCGTGGCCATGGTGATCGTGGTCGGGTCGGTGATATGGGGCGTCCTTACGCGGTACCTGTTCCCCCAACCAGCGCCGTGGAGCTACGAGGTCGCCACCATCGCATTTGCATGGCTGGTGTTCTTCGCAGCCGCGGCCGGTGTGCGCCACCGGCTGCATTCGGATATTGACGTATTCGTCCTCATGTTTCCCGCTGGCCTGCAGCGCGCCGTGGCGATCTTCAATTTCTGGTTGCTGGCGCTCTTTTTTACTGCGCTGACGGTGTTATGTGCGATGCACACTGTCGACGCGCAGAAATCCACCACCATCGCGTTGAATATTCCGCGCTCCTTCATCTACATGCCCTTGTGCCTCGCCGCCGCGATGATGCTGTTGCGCCATGTGCAGACATGGCTCGACCCCGACAATGCGACCTCGTTCCTGCATGAGGCCAACATCACATGAGTGCCGCCCTTTCCTGGTCGCCCTTCATCCTTATGTTCGTGCTGTTCGTTCTGCGCACGCCTGTCACCTGGGCGATGGCGATATCGGCACTGGCTTTTTTCGTGCTCAATCGGCAGGACATACCGTTGTCCACTTTCTCGCAAGAAATCATCGAAGGTACCCAGTCGATCTCATTGCTGGCGCTGCCATTGTTCGTGTTGGCGGGATGCATCATGAACGCGGCTGGGATCACGCGTCGCCTGCTGACTGTCGCCGAAACCCTAGTCGGGCACATGACCGGTGCGCTTGCGCAGATGTGCACCGTGCTGGCCACCTTGCTGGGCGGGTTGACAGCCTCTTCCAACGCCGATACGGCCATCCTGTCCAAGACCATAGGTATACAGATGGTCGAGCGCGGTTATTCACGTCCATTCGCGGCAGTCATCACGTCCAGCGCATCCATCATCACGGCGCTGATTCCACCATCGATAGGTCTGATCATTTACGGCTACCTCACCGAGACCTCGATTGGCCGCCTGTTCGCCGCCGGCGTGGTGCCAGGCCTGATGCTTGCGGCAGGGCTCATGCTGACCACCTATTTCGTTGCGGTGCGCCGCGGCTATGGACCACAACGGACTCGCCGTGCCACCCTGAAGGAGGTAGGGAAAGCCGCGATCGACGGGATGTGGGCACTGTCGATCCCGGTCGTGATACTCGTCGGCACGCGGTATGGCGTCTTCACGACGACCGAGTCGGGTGCCGTGATCGTGGTCTACACCTTATTCATCGGCATGGTGGTGTACCGCGCATTTTCCTGGCGCCAGATCCCTGCCATCCTGCAAGAGGCGGTACTAGACACCGGCGCGGTCATGGTCATGATTTGCGCGGCTTCGGCGCTGGGCTTTTATCTGGCCTGGGAACAGATACCGCTGAAGATGGCTGGCGGATTGGCCGGCGACTGGAGCCCGCTGGCCCTGTTACTCATGATCAACCTGCTGCTGATCATCATCGGCACCGCGATCGAGGGGTCTTCCGCACTCATCATTCTGACGCCGGTGTTGCTGCCATTGATCCAGAAGGCCGGCATCGACCCGGTCCAGTTCGGCGTGGTCATGGTAGCCAACCTGACCATCGCGGGCATCACGCCTCCTGTGGGCGGCATGATGTACATCGCCTCGCGTGTGCTCAAGGTCTCGATGAAGGAGTACTCGATCGCAGTCATTCCGTTTCTGCTGTGCATGCTGGTCCTGCTGGCGACGCTGAGCGCTTTTCCCGCAATCACACTCTGGCTGCCCAATCTTCTCTACAACCGTTAAACTGATAAACGGCAGTTACCCGTTCGTCAGCGGAACCATTCCAGGAGTCTGAATGCGAATATCCGCCATCGAAGTCCGCGCTTGCCACCGCGCAGCCGAACGTTTTTCCAGCGAAGCGTTACGGGGGCGTAACTTCACTGGCTTCGACTTCATCACCATCACGATGAAGACCGATGCGGGTATAAGCGCGTCCATGTTCGGCTTCGCAGGCCGCTCCGCGCTCGGCGCAGCCCATCAGGCGGCCGACGTGCTGCGCCCGTTTTTCCTTGAAAAGAACCCATTCGATCGAGAGCAACTCTGGCACGACTTCCGCGTCGCCGACCGCTGGTGGGGCCATCTGCCGATCTACGCCTACGGGCCTTTCGATGTGTGCTGCTGGCTGTTGTGCGCGCAGGCTGCGCGCCAACCGCTGTTTGAGTATCTGGGCGCCGCGCGCAGATCGGTGCCGACCTATGTTTCGTCGATGGTTCTGCCTGGCGCAGATGCCTACGCCGATGAAGCGCTTGCCGCGCGGAGTGCTGGCTACAAGGGCTACAAGCTGCATCCAGCCGGCAAGGATGTGAGGCAGGACCTCGAAAGCCACCGGCGCGTGCGCGAGGCCATTGGGGACGACCCAACCTTTTCACTGATGTCCGATCCAGTCGGGTCCTACAACCTCGAGGACGCGATTCGCCTGGGGCGTGCGCTGGAGAAAATGGACTACCACTGGCTGGAAGAACCACTGGCTGACGAACACACCCACGCGTTGCGCGAACTGACGCGGGTGCTTGACATACCCATCGTGGGAACCGAAGTACTGGCAAAGCACCCCTATAGCGTGGCGGAATGCATCTCCCAGCGCGTGGTGGACCGCGTGCGGGCCGACGTATCTTGGACGGGTGGTGTCACGGGGGCATTGAAAACCGCTCGCCTGGCGGAAGCGTTCGGCGTGAATTGCGAGCTGCACACCACGATCTTCGCGCCGCTGGAACTCGTCAACCTGCATGTCGCGGCAGCGGTAAACAACTGCGAGTTCTTTGAGCTTTTATGTCCTACAGAAGCCTTTGGTTTCGGCTTGGCAGGGCCCTTGCCTGTCGTGGATGGAATCGCTCGCCCGCCAACCGGCCCTGGCCTGGGCATGGAGCTGGACTGGCCGGAGATCGACCGCTGTACGCTTGCGATCCTGTAGAACTCCGAAGACACAGCATCATGGCATCCAGGGCGCCACCAGCGACAAAACGTTCGAAAACGAAAGCCGACACCGCTCCCGGCAAAACCCGCCCTATCAAAGCCGAACCGCAATACTCGGCACCTGCGCTGGACAAGGGACTGGACATTCTCGAGGCATTGGCAGACGCTGAAACCGGCTTGACCATGGCGGAGATAGCGCCGCGCCTGGGTCGCAGTATCAGCGAGATATTCCGCATGGTCGTGACGTTGGAGCGCCGCGGCTGGGTCAGTATCGAACCGGGCGACCGATACCGGCTTTCGTCGCGCATGTTCGAGTTGGCCCACCGGCATCGTCCGTTGCGCAATCTGAGCGAGGCAGCGCTGCCCACCATGCAGCGCCTGGCCAAACAGGCGTTCCAGTCCTGCCATGTCTCCACCATCCAGAGTGGCAGGATCATCGTGATCGCGCACGTCGACGCGCCGGGAAGCCTATCCATGACCATCCGCACCGGCGCCATCATGAACCCGTTCACGTCGATCTCCGGCAAGGTCCTGCTGGCCTTCAACAGCGAAGCGCAGCGCACTCGGATGATGGAAGACCATCTTCTGATCACCGGGGACATGCCCACGAGCCTGGAAGACTTCAATGCATTGCTGGCACCGATCCAGCGTGACGGGCAGGCCTGCCAACCCAGTGCCAAGGTTCGCGGCGTGACAGATCTAGGCTGCCCTGTGTGGGGGCGTGACGGCCAATGCGCAGGCGCGCTGACCATTCCATTTCTTGAAGACATCAGCGCGCAGCATGGCCCGTCCGTGCAGACCTGCGTAGCCCTTTTGCGCGCTGCCGCTGCCGAGATTTCCCATGCGATGGGCTTTGTGCCCGGGCCGGCAAGCAATGCCGGCTGATACGGCGGACAAGCATTTTCAGAAGGAGCAAATTCATGGACACCCGATCCACCAACCAGCATCTGACCGAGCGGCTCGAACGCTGCTACACCGGCGTGGTACACGACATCATGCGCGCCATGGGCCTGCGCGACTTCACACTCCCCGCCGAGATCCGTCCTTTGTTACCGGAGCAAAGTATGGCGGGGCAGGTTTTCACGATCGAGGGCAAAGTCGACAAGAATGCCGACGGCCACGAAACCCTGCTGGCGTGGACGGGCCTTCTGTCCAAGGCCCCACCGGGCTCCATCTGGACGTCGCAGCCCAACGACCGGGAAGTCGCGCACATGGGGGAGTTGTCGGCCGAGACGCTGCGCAACAAAGGCGTGCGCGGTTGCGTAGTGGACGGCTTCATCCGTGACGCCAATTTCCTGCTGGCTCTCAAGTTCCAGGCCTGGGGCAGGGGCTTCACACCACGCGACGTCGTGGGTCACTGGCTGCCGACCGCCACGAACGAGCAGATACGCATCGGCAACGTCGAGATAGCACCCGGCGATTGCCTTGTTGGAGACCGCGATGGGTTGCTGCGAATTCCCGGCGGGCGGTTGGAAGAAATAGTCGAGAAATCAGAAGTTGCGATGAACACCGAAAGCATGGTGCGCAAAGCGATTCTGGAGGGCATAGATCCGCAGCAGGCTTACTTGCGTTTTGGCAAGTTCTGATCCGCCCGACATGGCTGGCCGGTTTGAAGGTAGTACCTTCTGACGTGCCGGCACCAACAAACAGGCGGCCGCCAGCCTCACCTTTGGGGGCCCATACCGATGATCCAGTCGGCGAAATAGGTCCCGTCCTGATGGGTCTCTATGGCCAAAATGGGTGCTGGCAGCGTCGCGCCGGTGTTGCAGTAGCTGGACCAGTAAGGCAATCTCGGCGAAATGCAGGCCGATGGCTGGTCCGACACGGATACACAAGGTACGCTCGATAGCGGGCTTGGACAACCACAGAGCCAGCACGGCGGGCAGCGCCTTACTGCCCGACAGATAGACCCATTCCTGCACGCAGCGGAGTCAACCAGGCATTTGCGCAGTTGCTCCAAGCCAAAAGCAAAGGGCAACTGCCCTTGGATGCCGACAGCACGGGCTCGCTAGCCACGCCCCCCCGCAGTCGCCGCGTTCCGCCGCGCCTTCCAGGCACCGAAAAGGACCAGCAAACCGGGCACAAAAATCATCGCCCAGATGATCTTGTCCAGATGGGTCTTCACAAACGGAATATTGCCGAAGAGGTAACCCACCGTCACGATCCCGACCACCCATATCAAGGCGCCGATCACGTTGTAGGCGGTGAACTTGGAACGCGTCATCTCGGCCACACCGGCCACGAACGGGGCAAAGGTGCGCACGAACGGCAGGAACCGGGCCACGATGATCGTCACGCCGCCGTGTTTCTCGTAGAACGCATGGGCCTGGTCGAAAGCCCGCTTGTTGAAGAACTTCGAGTCTTCCCACTGAAAGACCTTGGGGCCGAAATAGCGCCCGATGCTGTAATTGCACTGGTCGCCCAGAATGGCGGCGGCGACCAGCAGGGCCATCACCAGCGGGTAGTTCATCAGGCCCACACCACACATGGCACCCACCACGAACAGCAGCGAATCTCCCGGCAGGAAAGGCATGACGATGAGCCCGGTCTCGACGAAAATGATCAGGAACAGCAATGCGTAGACCCAGGGGCCGTGATCGCGCACGAAGGCTTCCAGATAGCGGTCCACATGCAGGATGAAGTCGAAAAGCAGCGCGGCGTATTCCATGGCGCAGGATTATCGCCGCTGGTCTGCATCCCCCAGGTAGCGACCTAGAATGCTTCGGTGACCCTCCCACCTGCTCCCGCCCCACGCAACGCAATCCGTGAACTGCCCGACGAACTGATCAGCCAGATCGCAGCCGGCGAGGTGGTGGAGCGCCCGGCCTCGGTGGTGCGCGAGTTGCTCGACAACGCACTCGATGCGGGCGCCACGCAGGTGACCGTGCGGCTGCTGGCCGGCGGCGTGCGCCTGATCACGGTCGAGGACGACGGCGCCGGCATCGTGCGCGAGGAGCTGTCGCTGGCGCTCAAGCGTCATGCCACCAGCAAGATCCGCAACCTGCATGACCTGGAAGCGGTCGGCACCTTCGGCTTTCGCGGCGAGGCGCTGGCCGCCATCAACGCCATTGCCGACTGCAGCTTGTCGTCGCGGGCGCTGGGCGCAGACGCCGCCTTTGCGCTGGACGGCCGCACCGGCGAGTTGCGGCCGGTGGCCCGCGCCACCGGCACCACCGTCGAGGTGAAAGAGTTGTTCTTCAGCACGCCGGCGCGGCGCAAGTTTCTCAAGACCGACGCTACTGAACTGGCGCATTGCGTCGACGCGGTGCGCCGCCAGGCGCTGGCCCGCCCGGAGGTGGGTTTTGCGGTCTGGCACGAAGGCCGGCTGGTCGAGCAGTGGCGTCAGAAAACCGTCGCCCCGCGCAACGACGCCAGCACTGCCGCACTGGTGCTGCGCATGGCCGATGTGCTGGGCGATGACTTCGTGCAGCGTTCGGTGAATGTTGACTTTTTCACCGGGGCTGCACCGGGCCAGGCGGCACGCGGCGAGAGTCCGCATCCGGTGCGCGTGCGCGGGCGCGTCGGCGTGCCCGATGCGGCACGGGCGCGCAGCGACCAGCAGTTTTTCTATGTCAACGGCCGCTTCGTGCGCGACAAGGTGCTGTCGCATGCGGTGCGCTCGGCGTACGACGATGTGCTGCATGGCCAACGCCAGCCAGTCTACGTGCTGTACCTCGATGTCGACCCGCGCCGGGTCGATGTGAACGTGCACCCGACCAAGATCGAAGTGCGTTTCCGCGATGGCCGCGAGGTGCACCAGGCGGTGCGCCACGCCGTTGAGGACACGCTGGCGGTGCCGCGCGCCGGCGCCGGCGGCGCGCCGGCCACTACCGGCCTGGCACCGCTGCAGCCACTCGACACGCCCCCGGCCGGTCGATCGGCTCCCTGGACCCAGCCTGCCATGCCCTTTGCGGCGAACGTGGGACACCGCGTTTCCGATCTGGAGGCCTTGTGGCAGATCAGCCGGCCAGCCGGCTCACCAGCTGGCCACGCCACTGACACACCGCCGTCAGCGTACTGGACAGCCACGGCAACCGCCACCGCCGATGGCACACCCCCCGCAACGCCTGCCCCTGTCGCAGCACCTGCCGACACGCCTCCCCTACCCGAAGGCGCCTGGCCCCTCGGCCGAGCGCTCGCGCAGCTGCAGGGCGTCTACATCCTGGCCGAGAACACGCAGGGACTGATCATTGTGGACATGCATGCTGCGCACGAGCGCATCGTCTACGAACGGCTCAAGACACAGATGGATGCGGCCGCCTCCGCCGGCACAGCGCAGCTGGCAGCCCTGACCCGCCAGCCGCTGCTGATCCCCGTCACCTTCGCCGCGACCGCCGAGGAGATCGCCACCGCCGAGGCCCATGCCGACACCCTGCAGATGCTGGGCCTGGAGGTCACGCTCCTGTCGGCCAGCTCGCTGGCCGTGCGGGCGGTGCCGGCCACCCTGGCCCGCGGCGACGCGGCCGAGCTGGCCCGCAGTGTGCTCGCTGAATTGGCCCAGCACGACGCCAGCACCGTGGTGCAGCGCGCACGCGACGAGTTGCTGGCCACCATGGCCTGCCACAGTGCCGTGCGGGCCAACCGCAAGCTCACGCTGGAAGAGATGAATGCGCTGCTGCGTCAGATGGAAGCCACCGAACGCTCCGACCAGTGCAACCACGGCCGGCCCACCTGGCGCCAGCTGAGCCTGCGCGAACTCGACACCTTGTTTTTGCGCGGGCGCTGATCAGCGCAGGCCCCACACCAGCAGCAGGTTATTGGCTGGCATGGCATGCCGCTCGCGCAGTCCCAGCCCGTGCAGCGCGGCCACCGCAGACACATCTTGCAATCGCCGAATGCCCCAGGCGGGGTCACGGGAACGCAGGCTCTGGTCGAACGCGAGGTTGCCTGGCGCCGTTTCCACGGCATCCTCAATGAATGGACCGTAGACCACCAGCAACCCAGCCGCCTCCAGATGGCGCGCAGCACCTTCCATGAGTGCCGCACAAGTAGCCCAAGGCGCGATATGCAGCATGTTGGCGCAATAGACCAGGTCATAACGCTGCGTCACGGGCCAGGGGGTTTGCAGCACGTCCAGCTGCACTGGCGCGCGCACATTGCCATGGCGGGCATCGGCAAGACGCTGTGCCAGCCCAGGCAGCATGTCCGCATCGGCATCGGTCGCTTGCCAGACCCAGCCGGCCAGGGCGTCGGCGAAACACAGGGCATGCTGGCCGGTGCCGGACGCGATTTCCAGCGCCTGCCCCTGCGGCTGCAGCAACTGCATCAACACCGCCAGGATGGGGTGCTTGTTGCGGTCGGCGGCTGGGCTGAAAGGTGGTGGCGAAAGGGACATGTTTACTTTCGGTTGGCCGACTATTGTGCCGATGCGACGACGCACCACCCTGGCACGGTTTCCGGGAGCCGCCCTATTTGCGCGTAAATGCGAAGCCGCTGACTTGCTGCGCCATGCCGGGGCACAATAACAGCATGAAATGGGCCTCCCGGATTGCCGCACTCGCGCTCGCGCTGGGCCTGCTCTCGGGCTGCACCGCACTGCACGAGAAGCAAGGCGAGTGGATTTTCCAGCCGAGCGACCGTAGCTGGGGCGGCTACGGCGCTGCCGATGGCATGCGGGACACCTGGATCGAATTCGACTCCAAACGCACCGGCGCCCACACCCGCTTGCACGCCCTGTGGCTGGCCGCCGAGCCCCGACCGGGTGTGCAGTCGCAGGATGCGCCCGTGCTGCTGTACCTGCACGGCTCGCGCTTTAACGTGGCCGGCTCCGCATTCCGTGCCCGGCGCATGCAGCAGTTGGGCTTTTCGGTGCTGGCGCTGGATTACCGGGGCTTCGGCAAGAGCGATGCAGTCACCCCGTCGGAAGAACTCGCCGCCGAGGATGCGCGGGCCGCCTGGGAATGGCTGGCGCAACAGCATCCGGGCCAGCCGCGCTTCATCTTTGGCCACTCGCTGGGTGGCGCGATCGCCATCGACCTGGCCAGCAAGGTGGCCGACGAATCCGGCACCATCGTCGAAGGAACCTTCACCTCGATTCCCGACGTAGTGACCACCATGAAGTGGGGTTGGCTGCCAGTAGGCCCCTGGATCACGCAGCGTTTCGAGGCGGTCAAGAAGGTCGCCAGCATCGGTTCGCCGCTGCTCGTGGTGCACGGATCGCAAGACCAGCTCATCAAGCCCGAACTCGGGCGCCGCCTGTTTGATGCGGCCCGTAACCCCAAGGCTTTCGTGCTGGTGGAAGGCGGCTCGCACCACAATACCAACTCCTTGGGCCAGGCCCAGTACCGCAGCGCCATTACCGAGCTGTTCGGCTTGCGCCTGCAATAACGCGCGGCCTGCAGCAGTCACTGCCGGGCGCCACGGCGCCGGCCTATCTGCTACGCTCGACTTCAATGCCTTTGCCGCTTCCCGCTTCTCCCACCCTGCCCGCCCGCCCGAGCCGCACCGCCACCCCCGGTGTGACCGTACTCATCCTGTCGGCGTTGCTGGGCGTGCAGCCGATCACTACCGACCTGTACCTGCCCGCCCTGCCCGCCCTCACGGCCGGCTTCGGTGCTTCGATGTCGCAGGCACAACTCACACTGTCAGCCCTGCTGCTGGCCTTCGGCCTGTCGCAACTGGTCTGGGGCCCGCTCTCGGATCGCTTCGGGCGCCGCCCGATTCTGATCACCGGGTTATCCGCCTACACCGTGGCGGCGATCGGCTGCGCCATGGCCAGCTCGATGGAGATGCTGATCGTCATGCGTACCTTGCAGGGCGTGGCGATGGGCGCTGGTGTGATGGCGGCGCGCGCCATCATCCGCGACCTGTACACGCCGCCCGAGGGGGCCCGGGTGATGTCCAAGGCGCTCTCCGGCCTGGCGGTGGTCGCCTGCCTCAGTGCGCCTACGGGCGGACTGCTGTCGGACCTGTTCAACTGGCGCGCGGCCCTGCTGGTGCTGGCGGTGTTCGGTGCCGCCTCACTGGCACTGATCGTGTGGCGCTTCGAAGAGACGCTGCAACAGCCCAACCCGCGGGCGCTGCAGCCCGCGATGTTGTGGCGCACCTGGGGGCAAATCCTGGGCAACCCGACCTTCCGGGCGTGGTCGGCGCTGTCCGCCACGTCGTACGGTGGCCTGTTCACCTTTTTGGCCACCTCGTCTTTCGTGCTGATCGATGTGCTGCATTTCAGCAAGACACAGTACGGCCTGCTGATGTTCTCGATGTCGCTGTCCTATTTGCTGGGCACCTTCATGTGCCGCAGACTACTGCAGCAAATGGCTGTGCGCCGTGTCGCCGCCGTCGCGTCCGGCATGACGCTCACCGCCGGCACCTTGCTTGGCGTTTTCGGCCTGAGCGGACTTGCCGGTGGGCCCCACGGCGGCTGGTTCATCATGCTGCCCTACTACCTGTTCATGCTGGCGCATGGCGTCCACCAGCCTTGCGGCCAGAGCGGCGCTGTCGGACCGTTCCCGCAGGCCGCCGGTGCGGCGTCGGCGCTGAATGGCACGTTGATGATGCTGGCGGCCTTTGTGATGGGTTCCTGGCTCGGCAAGCACATGGACGGCAGCGTGCTGCCGCTGACCCAGGGCATCTGGATGTGGAGCGTGCTGATCGCGCTGTCGGGCTGGACACTGGTGCAATGGCACGGCGAGCCAACCCGCACGGTCGCGCCCGGCCCCGCGCCATGACCGGGCCGCGCTGCCTGGCTCTGGCCGGCCCGACGGCGGCCGGCAAATCGGCTGCGGCGCTGGCCATTGCCGCATGCCAGCCCAGCGAGATCATCAGTGTCGACTCGGCGCTGGTCTACCGCGGCATGGACATCGGCACGGCCAAACCGACGGCGGCCGAACTGGCCGCCGTGCCGCATCACCTGATCGACATCCGCGACCCGCTGCATGCCTACAGCGCGGCCGAGTTCGTGCGCGATACCGGGCAGCTGGTCGGCGAGATCAACCAACGCGGCCGGCTGGCGCTGCTGGTCGGTGGCACGATGATGTATTTCAAGGCCTTGCTGCACGGCATCGACGCGATGCCGGCGGCAGACCCTGTCATGCGGGCTGCGCTCGAGCAGGAAGCTGCCAAGAAAGGCTGGCCAGCCATGCATGCCGCGTTGGCCGCGGTGGACCCGGTCACTGCGCGGCGGCTGGCGCCGGCCGACAGCCAGCGCATCCAGCGCGCGCTGGAGGTGTACCGCGTATCCGGCCAGCCGATCAGCCACTTCCAGCAGTCCACACGCAGCGGTGCACCTGCACAGGCCCTGGCCACCATGCCCATGCTGTCGCTGGAGCCAGCCGACCGTGCCTGGCTGCATGCGCGCATCGCGGAGCGCTTCGACGCCATGCTCGAAGCCGGCCTGCTGCAAGAAGTGCGCAAACTGCGTGCTCGCGGCGACCTGCATCCCCATCTGCCCGCCATGCGCTGCGTCGGTTACCGCCAGGCCTGGGAGGCGCTGGATGGCGCCTTCCCGATGGCCGAGTTGCGGGCGCGCGGCATCGCGGCCACCCGCCAGCTGGCCAAGCGCCAGATCACTTGGTTGCGCGCCATGCCGCACCGCCATGCGGTGCCCTGTGACCAGCCCGACGCGCTGGCGCACCTGCTGACCCTCACCCAGCAACTGCTGACCGCGCCATGAGCTTGCAGATCGAACAGTTGCGCAAGTCCTACGGCGAAGCTGTGGTGTTCGACCGGGTGAACCTCGAAGTCGCCCCGGGCGAGTTCGTGGCCATCGTCGGCGAGTCGGGCGTGGGCAAGTCCACCTTGCTCAACTGCATGGCGGGCTTGGACACATGGAACGCCGGCCGGGTGCTGTTCCAGGGTCAGGACATCGGCACCTTGTCGGATACCGAGCGTGCGTTGCTGCGCCGGCGCCATGTCGGATTCGTATTCCAGGCGTTTCATGTGCTGCCGCATCTGGACGTGGCGCAGAACATCGGGCTGCCGCTGCTGCTGCTGCAGCAGCACGACAAGGCGGCCACCGACGCGCGGGTGCAGGCCATGCTGGAGGCCGTGGGGCTGCAGGGGCTGGGTGGTCGCCTGCCGCAGCAGCTCAGCGGGGGGCAGTTGCAGCGGGTCGCTATTGCGCGGGCGCTGGTGCATCGGCCCTCGCTGCTGCTGGCAGATGAACCCACCGGCAACCTCGACCCGCAGACCGCAGCCTTGGTGATGGACGCGCTGGTCGCCCAGACCCGCAGCCACGGCGCCTCGCTGGTGCTGGTGACCCATTCGCAGGCAGCCGCCGCCCGCGCTGACCGCACCGTGCGGCTCAGCGCCGACGGCATCACTGCCTATACTAGCGCCGACCACTCCACCGCCACCCGATGACCGCCCCGATACGCTCCTCCTACGAGGATTTCATGCGCCATGTGTACCAGCATGGCGTGCAGAAGCCCGACCGCACCGGCACCGGCACCCGCAGCGTGTTCGGCTACCAGATGCGCTTCGACCTGCAGGAAGGGTTTCCGCTGGTCACCACCAAGAAGGTGCACCTGCGCTCCATCATCCAGGAGCTGCTGTGGTTTCTGACCGGCTCGTCCAGCAACCTGTGGCTCAAGGAGCGCGGCGTCTCGATCTGGGACGAATGGGCCCGGCCGGACGGCGACCTCGGCCCGGTCTACGGCGTGCAGTGGCGCAGCTGGCCGACACCGGACGGCGGCCACATCGACCAGATCGCGCAGGTCATGCAGACGCTCAAGACCCACCCGGATTCGCGCCGCATCATCGTCAGCGCCTGGAACGTGGCCGACCTCGACAAGATGGCACTGATGCCCTGCCACGCCTTCTTCCAGTTCTACGTGGCCGAAGGCCGGCTCAGCTGCCAGCTCTACCAGCGCAGTGCCGACATCTTCCTGGGCGTGCCGTTCAACATCGCCAGTTACGCGCTGCTGACCCACATGGTGGCGCAGCAATGCGACCTGGCGGTCGGCGATTTCATCTGGACCGGTGGCGATTGCCACATCTACAGCAACCACCAGGCGCAGGTGGAGCTGCAGCTGGCGCGTGCGCCCTTCGCCTATCCGACGCTGCACTTCCGGCGCCGGCCGGCCAGCATCTTTGACTACGCGTTCGACGACTTCGAGGTACGCGACTACCAGTGCCACGCGGCCATTTCGGCGCCGGTGGCGGTCTGAGCGCTGGGGCGGGCCCGTGCGGGTGAATCTGATCTATGCGCGGGCCCGCAACGGCGTGATCGGCCGCGGCGGCAGCATGCCATGGCATCTGCCGGAGGACCTGGCGCACTTCAAGCAACTGACCGCAGGCTGCCCGGTCATCATGGGGCGCAAGACCTGGGACTCGCTGCCCGCGCGTTTTCGGCCCCTGCCCGGCCGGACCAATCTGGTGGTGACCCGCCAGGCGCACTGGCATTCACCCGGCGCGCACAATGCCGGCAGTCTCGAACAGGCACTGGCCCATTGCCAGCATCTGGCGCCGACGCCTGCAGACGTATGGGTCATCGGAGGCGCTGAACTGTATGCGCTGGCCCTGCCCCTGGCGGTACGGGCCGAAGTGACAGAAGTCAACATCGACGTCGACGGCGATACGCACATGGCCCCGCTGGGGCCGCCCTGGCAGGAAACTGCACGCAGTTGCCATGACAGCACGAGCGGTGTGTCGTATGCCTTCGTGACCTACCGCACCCTGCTGCCCTAGACGGCGCACTGAGCGCTTTGCGACCCGCGCTACAGCGTGAGGATGGTGCAGCCGGTCGTCCGGCGTGCCTCCAGGTCCCGGTGCGCCTGCTGCACCTGATCCAGCGGATAGCGCTGGTCGATGCGGATCTTGACCTTTCCGCTGGCGACGATGTCAAAAAGTTCGTCTGCCATCTGCTGTGCGGCCTCACGCGTCGCAATGTGGGTGAACAGCGTCTGGCGCGTGAGGTAGATCGACCCTTTGGCCGCCAGCAGGTTGGGGGAAATCGGCGCTGGGGCACCCGATGCATTGCCGAAGCAGGCCATCAGGCCGAACGTGGAGAGGCAGTTGAGTGATTTGTCGAAAGTGTCCTTGCCGACCGAGTCGTACACCACCTTGACGCCCTTGCCACCCGTGATGTCCTTGACGCGTGCCTCGAAATCCTCGGTGTTGTAGTTGATGGCATGCGCCGCGCCGTGCTCGAGCGCCAGCCGGCACTTGGCATCGCTGCCAGCCGTGCCTATCAGCTGGTAACCCAGCGCCTTGGCCCACTGGCACGCGATCAGCCCGACGCCACCGGCCGCAGCGTGGAACAGGATGTGGTCGCCGGCGTGCAGGCCGCCCTGGGGCAGCGTCCTTTTCAGCAGATACTGCGCGGTCAGGCCCTTGAGCATCATGGCCGCACCGGTCTCGAAGCTGATCGCGTCGGGCAGCCTGCAGACGCACTTGGCGGGCAGGACGCGCTCTTCGCAGTAGCTGCCCGGCGGCTGGCTGGCATACGCCGCGCGATCGCCGACCTTGAGGTGGGTGACGCCCGCCCCCACCGCCTCGACGACACCCGCCGCTTCCATGCCCAGTTGCAGGGGCATGGGCAGCGGGTACAGCCCATCACGCTGGTACACGTCGATAAAGTTCAGGCCCACCGCCTTGTGGCGGATACGGATCTCTGCGGGACCGGGCAGACCGACCTGTACGTCGACCAGTTGCAGGACTTCGGGCCCACCGGTTTTCTCGATGCGGATGGCTTTGACCATGAGTTTCTCCTTGATTTCGAATGGTGAATGTCGCGTGCCGGGGTGCCAGGAGTCGCCGCCGGTCATGCGGGCCAGTCCGGCGGCCGTTTGTCGATGAACGCCTGCACGCCCTCCAGTGCTGCCGCATCCATCATGTTGCATGCCATGGTCTGCGACGCGTCTGCATAGGCGGGGGCAATGCCTGTCTCAAGCTGCCGGTAAAACAGGGCCTTGCCCATGGCCACCGCGACACGCGGCTTGGCCAGGATGCTCTGCACCAGTTGCGCGACCGCCGCATCCAGTGCGTCTGGTTCGGTTACGCGGTTCACCAGGCCGCGTTCGCGCGCCTGATCGGCACTGATGAACTCGCCGGTCATCAGCATCTCGAACGCCTCCTTGCGCCCCACGTTGCGAGACAGCGCCACACTCGGCGTCGCACAAAACAGGCCCAGGCCGATGCCACTGACCGCGAAACGCGCTGCGCTGGACGCCACCGCCAGATCACACATCGCCACCAGCTGACATCCTGCTGCCGTGGCCATGCCCTGCACGCGCGCAACGACCGGGACCGGCGACCGCTGCAGCGCCAGCATCATGTCGGCGCATTGCGAGAATAGCGCCTGGTAGTAGCCCAGTGACGGCGCACTGCGCATCTGCTTGAGGTCGTGCCCGGCACAAAAGGCCTTGCCGGCGGCAGCCAGGACCACGACACGGGCTTGTTCATCCGCGGCGATGCGGGCCAGCGCCGCCTGCAGGGCATCGAGCATTTCGCGCGACAGGGCATTGAATGCCGCTGGCCGATTCAGGGTCAGCGTCCACACGCCGCGCGCGTCACGGTCGCTGAGCAGGAGATGGTCGTCGGTGGGGGTCATGGTCTTGATGGATAGGGGGTCACGTGGGCATGGGTCGGGGCAGGATCACGGTGCAGCGACCACCGCCAGCGCCTGGTCGATGTCCCAGAGCATGTCGTCGATGTGCTCGATCCCCACCGACATGCGCACCGTGTCTGGCAGCACGCCGGCATCGAGTTGCTGCTGCGGTTCGAGCTTCCCTCACACCGAACGCGATCAGGCCCGACGCCCCGGGCAGGCCATCCACCGATCGCATCTGCTTGTGGACCTGTCCATGCTGCGGGTGGTCCGACGAACCGGGGTAGTTGACCCAGCCGACGCGCGGGTCGTCCTGGAGGAACTGCGCCACCTTGCGCGTGTCGGCGCAGTGGCGTTCCATGCGCACATGCAGGCTCTCGATGCCCTGCAGAATCTGCCAGGCCGAAAACGGCGAGAGCGTCGAACCGTAGACCCGCAGCACCTCCATGCGCGCAGGCATCGAGAATCCGAAGTCGCCAAAGGTTTCGTAAAACTTGATGCCTCGGTAGCCCGGCGAGGATTCGGTCAGGCCGGGAAACTTGCCGTTGCCCCAGGGAAATTTGCCGCCTTCGACCATCATGCCAGCCAGTGTGGTGCCATGGCTGAACAGGCTGGCCGCAGGGTCGGCATTGTCGAATACGAAGCTGGTGGTCTGGTAGATCTGCAGGGCGCGGCACCCATCGCCGGATCCGGCAGCGGGTATTCACGCCAGCCCAGTGCAAGCCACCGAACAGACGCGCATGCTCGATCTTCACGCTGCGGTCCATCACCGAGTCCAGCCCGGCGTCGCCCAGGATGTCGGCTGCGGTGGCCGCACAACGCGGATTCACCGGCACGATGCGGTAACCATGCGACTGCCTGTATTTGGCGGCAAATTGGCCAGACGTTCGGACGGCCGTCGGCGCGCACGGTAGATAGGAGGCCTGGAGCTGAGGAAAATCTGGCGACTCCATCGGGCGTTCATGTTACCCCCGGTGTGCCAGGAACCAGTTCCACCATGAGCCCTTCGTCTAGCCAAACGTCCATCAGCCCCAGCCAGCGCCACCCATGAGGCAAACCAAGCTGTTTGCAGGCTGATTCAATGGCAACTGCCGTCATGGGTATGACCAGGTTGACGTGGGATCCGGCTCCCGTTGCCTGGCCCCCTTCAACGCCCACAAACCGCGGGCGTGCGCTGCCGTCACCTGCTGCAAGCCTGATGTCGCGTGGGTAGATCTCGATGAACTCAAACTCCCAGCCTACACGATCACTGGCAAGAAAGCAGACCCACGCGCCATCGTGGGGCGGGAAAGGGGCGATCTGGCCGCCGATCAACCGTGCCAAAGCTGACGCGGCGGCTTTAGGCTCGTGGGCGTAAACCGAGACATGCCCAATGCGAGGCCAGGATTCGTTCATGCGTCATCCTTTGGAAGGTCTGCCAGCGCCGCTGCCCCGTAAGGGTTGTCGACCAAGTAGACCCAGTTTCCGTTTGGCAACCGCTTCATGATGTCACTGGAAGTGCCGTTCATATCTAGCGCCACACCATCGGACATGGTGGCTTTGAGCGTCCATTCATCCAACCACGCCGCAATATCGCCGGTTTCAAATGACACACTGCGCTGAGCCTGTAAATCGGGCCTCATTGCGCATACAAACTCCAGGGCCGTTCGTATATCAGCCTTACCTTTGACCACAGTTCCGGGCTGCGAAACATAGACGGCATCGTCATGAAAGGAGCTGAGAGCCCCCTCAATATCACCGTTGCGGATACAGTGTTGAAAATACCGTGCTGCGCCGAGAATGGTGGTTCGATCAAATATTTCGCTCATGAAGTTCTCCTGGATTGTGGTCACCTGTTTCGGTTATTGTGCCGTGGTGTCGGGGGAATAACGATCAACGTCTATCAGCCGAGTCGCAAAATGCTAACGGGCTGCTGGTCGAATGGCCGCCGCTTTTTCATAGGCGAATCGCATGTGAGGGCGGTGATTGACCGCTTGACCTGGTCAACTATGATTTGCACACCTGCGTCCGCGGTCCTGGCTTGGCACGTTGTCGCCATCGGCGTCTGACGGAGCATTGACGCACGACTTGTTCGCTTAGCCAGCAGCATAGCCAGCGACAGAAATAGAGCAAGAATTCGTATGTCATTGAAATTGAACCCTGCTGTTGACTTATGAAGCTTGCCACCTGGAACATCAACTCCCTCACCATCCGCCTGCCCCAGGTGCTGCAATGGCTGGCCGCCAACCCGGTCGACGTGCTGGCGCTGCAGGAAATCAAGATGACCGACGACAAGTTCCCGTTGGCCGATTTCACGGCGGCCGGGTACCAGGCGCAATGGTTCGGCCAGAAGACCTACAACGGGGTGGCGTTGATCACGCGCGCCGCGGCAAGCGACGTGGTGCGCAACATCCCCGGCTTCGACGACGACATGGCACGCGTGCTGACCGCCACGGTCGACGGCGTACGCGTGATCGGGGCCTACTTTCCCAATGGCCAGGCGCCCGGCAGCGACAAGTTCGAATACAAGATGCATTGGCTCAAGGCCCTGCGGGCCTGGGTGCGCACCGAACTGGAGCGCCACCCCCGGTTGGTGCTGATGGGGGACTACAACATCACCTTCGACGACGCGGATGTATGGGACCCGGTCGGTCTGAAGGACACCATCCACTGCACCGAGGAAGAGCGTTACCAGTTGCGCGCGCTGGTCGCGCTGGGCCTGACGGATGCCCACCGGATGTTCTCGCAACCGGCCAAGAGCTACAGCTGGTGGGACTACCGAGATTTCGCGTTCCGGCGCAACCGCGGCATGCGCATCGACCATGTGCTGGTGAGCCAGGCCTTGCTGCCGGCAGTGCGGTCGTGCGGGATCGACAAGGCGCCGCGCAAGAACGAACGCCCCAGCGACCACACACCAGTGGTGCTCGACCTGGCGGCCTGAGCGAAAGGTCAGTCCAGGCCCAGTTCCTGGATCTTGCGGGTGATGGTGTTGCGCCCGATACCGAGCTTCTGTGCGGCCTCGATGCGCCGACCCTTGGTCACCTGCAAGGCGGCCTCGATCATGCGGGCCTCGAATCGGCGGGTCAGGATGTCCCAGACATCGGGCTTGCCAGCCACCAGCAACTCCAGGGCCTCATCGCCGAGGGAGCGCTCCCAGGGCGCGGCCAGCGCCTCGGCCGGCTTCGGGATCACCAGGCCACCGTCGGCAAATGCGCCCGGTGCCGCAACGCCCGCGAGCGCAACGAACGGCAACACATCGACCACTGCAGCCGGCAGCGCCGATACGGGCGGGGCTGCGCCGTCAGAGGCCGCCAGCACTTCTGGTGGCAAATCCTTGGCCTCGATCACCTGGGACGGCGCCATCACCGTCAGCCAATGGCAGATGTTTTCGAGCTGTCGCACATTGCCAGGAAAGGCGAACAGGCCCAGGCGGGCAAGTGCCTGGTCGGTGATGCGCTTGGGCTCGATGCCGAGCTGCACCGCGCTGACCGCCAGAAAGTGCCGCGTCAGCATGGGCACATCTTCACGGCGCTCGCGCAGTGCCGGCAGGCGCAGGCGGATCACGTTGAGGCGGTGGAACAGGTCTTCGCGGAAAGCGCCCTCGCGCACGCGTTGCTCCAGATCCTGGTGGGTGGCAGCGATCACGCGCACGTTGGTCTTGACCGCCGTGTGCCCGCCGACCCGGTAGAAATGGCCGTCGCTCAACACGCGCAGTAGCCGCGTCTGCAGATCGAAGGGCATGTCGCCGATTTCGTCCAGGAACAGCGTGCCGCCATCGGCCTGCTCGAAGCGACCACGCCGCAGGGTCTGGGCGCCGGTGAAGGCGCCGCGCTCATGGCCGAACAGCTCGCTTTCGAGCAGGTCCTTGGGAATCGCGGCGGTGTTGATGGCCACAAAAGGGCCGTTGTTGCCGGCGCTACCGCGCGGTGAATGCTTGTGCAGCGCGCGGGCCACCAACTCTTTGCCGGTGCCCGACTCGCCGGTGATCATCACCGTGACATTGCTCTGGCTGAGGCGGCCGATGGCGCGAAACACATCCTGCATGGCAGGTGCCTGCCCGAGCATCTCGGGGGCGGCTTCGACCTGCAATTCGGCCACTTCCTCGCGCTGGCTTTCCTGCACGGCGCGGCGGATGAGTTCGACCGCCTTGGGCAGATCAAAGGGCTTGGGCAGGTATTCGAAGGCTCCACCCTGGAACGCCGATACGGCGCTGTCGAGGTCGGAGAACGCCGTCATGATGATCACCGGCAGGCCGGGATGCTTGGCCTTGACCTTGTCCAACAGCTCCAGGCCAGAGCCACCCGGCATGCGGATATCGCTCACCAGGATCTGCGGTCCATCCTTGTCGCTGGAGGTGGACAGCGCGCTAAGCACATCACGCGCGTTGGTAAAACTGCGGGTCGCCAGGTTCTCGCGCAGCAGCGCCTTTTCCAGGACGAAGCGAATGGACTGGTCATCGTCCACGATCCATATCGGCTTCATATATCGGGTTACCTTTGGCAACTAGGGAAGAGGTAGGAGCACCTTGAAATCCGTCCGCCCTGGAACGCTCTCCACCTCGATCATCCCGTGGTGCTGCTGAACAAAGGTTTGCGCCAATGTCAGCCCCAACCCGGAACCCCCTTCCCTGCCGGATACCAGCGGATAGAAGATGCGGTCTTTGATCGAGTCTGGCACGCCAGGCCCGTTGTCGATGACATGCAATTCCAGTGCCAACCGGTAGCGGTGTTTGCCAAATGTGATCTGCCGCGCGACGCGTGTGCGCAGCGTCAGGCGCGCGTCGCCCCTGGCGATACGCTCGGACAGCGCCTGGCAGGCATTCTGCGCAATGTTCAGCACCGTCTGGATCAGTTGCTCGCGATCGGCCCGCAACTCAGGTATGGAGGTGTCGTAGTCACGCACCACCTTCAAGCCGCGTGGGAACTCGGCCATGATCAGGGAGCGCACACGCTCGCAGACCTCGTGGATGTTGACATCCTCCTCCACATGCGCGCGGCGGTGCGGTGCCAGCAGGCGATCCACCAGGGATTGCAGCCGGTCGGCCTCGCGGATGATGACCTGCGTGTACTCCTTGAGCCCACGCTCATCGATCTCCATTTCGAGCAACTGGGCTGCGCCACGAATGCCACCCAGCGGGTTCTTGATCTCGTGGGCCAGGTTGCGGATCAGCTCCTTGTTGGCCTGCGCCTGGTCGGCCAGGCGTTCCTCGCGCCCCTGGCGCGCCTGCTGCTCCTGCGGCAACAGCTCGACCACGATCTCGTCGGACAGCTCGGTCTGGGTCACGATGACATGCACCGGAATCGGGTCATGGTTGAGGCGCTTCAGCCAGGCGTCGTAGCGCAGCGCAGCAAATTGATTGCCGCGTGCGCCCAACAGAGCGGCTGTCAGCAAATCGGGTTCGGTGAAGCAGTCGGCGAACTGCGACTCCTCGATGATCCGGCGCGACGTGCCCAGTGCATCTTCCAGTGCCGAGTTGGCAAATAAAACGATGCCATCCGCGTGAACCACCGCCACCAGGGTGGCGAGCAGATCAAACGAACGCAGGTGCGCGGTGGGAGAGGAGGAAGAGCCCACGGGATCCGCCGAGCACGCGCCGACTATCTTGAAACCGGAAGGCGCCCGAGCTCACGGCGGATGCCGGAAATATCGCTTTCATTGCGTTGCAGGTTGGCCTTGAGCTCGGCCACACGGTCCAGGTACTTCTGGTGGTTGCGCGCTTCGTCGCCGCGCTTGTCCGGTTCACCATTGTTGAATTCGCGTGTCAGTTCAACCTGCCGGGTCTCGGCCTTTTTCAATTCGGACTCGAGGATCACGCGCGCGTCGGAATCGCGCGCCTTCTGGTCAGCCGCATCGATGCGAGTTCCGGCTTGTGGAGCGGTTGACACCCTGACCGGTTGCTGGCCGTTCGAGACGCTCCGTGGCGCGCTGGCCGCGGGCGGGGGACGGAAACCCTGCACGATCGTGAGGTTGCCGCCTTCGACCAGCTTGCAATGGGCCTTTTGGGCTTCGGGCACCGTGTTCGTGTACTCGTTGCCGCAACGGTAGATGGGGCCCTGGGCAGCCGCACCGGCTGCTAAACCCAGGGCCAGCAGAGGAACCAGGGAGGAAAAATTCATGCGAGCTCCACGCCTCCGAAGATGTCGGAATGGGCTTCTAAGTATGCGCCAATTGCCATCAAACACAAAACCCGGGGAATTGCACGAAAAAAAGGATGGTCGCAACCGTCCGGGTGAGCAGTGCCGGCCCGCCTTGCGGCAGGCGCGGCAGGGCATCACAGCGAGTAGTACATGTCAAACTCGATCGGATGCGTAGTCATGCGCATGCGCGTGACTTCACCCATTTTGAGTTCGATGTAAGCGTCGATCATGGTGTCGGTGAACACGCCACCCTTGGTCAGGAAGGAGCGGCCCTTATCGAGGTAGTCCAACGCCTGGTCCAGGCTGTGGCAGACGGTTGGCACCTTCGCATCTTCTTCGGGCGGCAGGTGGTACAGGTCCTTGGTGGCGGCTTCGCCCGGATGGATCTTGTTCTCGACACCGTCGAGACCGGCCATCAGCAGGGCCGAGAAACACAGATAGGGGTTGGACAGCGGATCCGGGAAACGGGCTTCGACCCGGCGCCCCTTGGGGTTGGCCACATACGGAATACGGATCGACGCCGAGCGGTTCTTGGCCGAATAGGCCAGCTTCACAGGGGCCTCGAAGCCGGGGACCAGCCGCTTGTAGCTGTTGGTACCGGGGTTGGTGATGGCATTGAGCGCGCGGGCGTGCTTGATGATGCCGCCAATGTAGTACAGCGCGAAGTCGGACAGCCCCGCATAACCGTCGCCGGCGAACAGGTTCTTGCCGTCTTTCCACACCGACTGGTGCACGTGCATGCCTGAGCCGTTGTCGCCAACCAGTGGCTTGGGCATGAAAGTCGCGGTCTTGCCATAGGAGTTGGACACATTCCAGACCACATACTTCAGAATCTGCGTCCAGTCGGCGCGCTGCACCAGGGTGCTGAACTTGGTGCCGATCTCGTTTTGGCCTGCGCCTGCCACCTCATGGTGGAACACCTCGACCGGAATACCGAGCGATTCGAGGATCAGGGAGATCTCGGCGCGCAGATCCTGCGTGCTGTCGACTGGCGGGACCGGGAAGTAACCGCCCTTGACCGTGGGGCGGTGGCCCTTGTTACCGCCCTCGATCTTCTTACCCGAGTTCCAGGGTGCTTCGTATTCATCGATCTCGACAAAGGAGCCCGACATGCCGGAACCCCAGCGCACGTCGTCGAAAATGAAGAATTCGGGTTCAGGGCCGAAGTAGGCGGTGTCGCCCATGCCGGAAGCCTTGAGGTAGGCTTCGGCGCGCTTGGCGATCGAGCGGGGGTCGCGATCATAGGCCTTGCCATCACCCGGCTCGACCACGTCGCAGCTGAGGAACATCGTGGTCTCTTCGAAGAACGGGTCGATGTTGGCGGTGTTGGGATCGGGCATCAACAACATGTCGGAGGCTTCGATTCCCTTCCAGCCGGCAATCGACGAACCGTCGAAGGCATGACCGGAGCTAAACTTGTCTTCATCAAAATGGGACACCGGCACCGTGACATGCTGTTCCTTGCCACGGGTGTCGGTAAAGCGGAAGTCCACAAACTTGACTTCGTTTTCCTTCACCATCTTGATCACATCTGCGACGGTCTTTGCCATCAAATACTCCTGTTGGGCGGTGGTTGAAAAGTGTTACGTCCGGGCAAACGCAGTTTTTGTGCCAAGGCAGCGACCCCGGCCGATTCTGCGATGCACTGTATTGTGCCCTGACCCTGCAAGGCAGGCGCTGGGCAAATCCCTCTGACGCCGGCTTTCGCCGGCTGTGGCCGAACGGTAACGCACTTTAATAGTGCGCCAATGACTCATTTTGGGTCGGTCTAGTTTCGCACCAACTCAGGGCCCAGTCGGGCATCGACATGGCGCAAGCCGTCTTTCATCGCCGTAAAGGCGTTGGAAACGGCCGGCCCGTCTCCTTTGACGCCCAGCTCGATGTGCCTGCCGTACTGGGGGTGGTCGACACTGGGCAGACTGAATACTTTCACACCCGCAAACTGCCGCTCGATGCTTTCCATGAGCGGGGTGAGCGCGGCCTCCATTGCACCCATGACGATGATCGACAGCTCGGTCCAGCTACGCTGGCGGGCCAGATGGGCATGGTGTGTGTCAAGCACCCATTCGATCATGGGCCAGGCCATCACGGGAAACCCTGGCACGAAATGGACGGCAGCTCCGGATAGTGCCCCGCCAGCAACTGGGCTACAGCTGAAACCCGGAATCTTGTTGTAGGGGTTCGGAATGATCTGCGCACCGCGCGGAAACATCCCCATATGGAGCCGATGCAGGTTGTCGGGCCGCTCAGGCACGAATGGCAACCCCTGCTCCAGGGCCATGTCACGCATGCGCCCCAGGATCAGCTCTCGCGCCTCGGGGTGCAGTTCGAGGGGCACGCCGAGGGCCTGCGCGGCGCACTGGCGGGTATGGTCGTCGGGTGTCGCACCGATGCCACCACACGAGAACACGATATCTCCGGAGTCAAAGGCCCGGCGCAAGGTCTGTTCGATGCGGGCCGGTGAGTCACCTACATAGTGTGCATAGGCCAGGTCCAGGCCCCGGGTCCTCAGGCGCTCGATCGCCGCCGGCATGTGTTTGTCGACACGTTTGCCCGACATGATCTCATCGCCAATGATGATGAGCCCGATGGCGGGCCCGGCCAGCGGCGCAGGCGGCGCACTTGCTTCAGGGCTTTTCATGCGGCAATGCCGTCGCGGGCGGCGTGACAACCGGAACGGGCGACATAACGACCGGGGCGCCCGGCGGCACATCGGACTCGGCGCGCAGCACCTGCAGTGCAGCCAGACAGAAATGGGCAAACCAGAGCGAAGAGAAGGCAAACACCCATGTGTAAACCCAGATCGCCACCGGCACCAGAATGACGAATCCGACGGCGAACAAAACCGCCGAGGCCCAGAACAGGCTGGGGGCAGCCCCCAAAAAGCCGGCGACGACGCCAATGCCGAGCAGCCAGCCACGGTGGCGCCGGAAGATCTCGACGCGCTCGTCGCGGCTGGCATGCTCTGCCAACGCGTCATAGGCCATCACCCGGTAGGTCAGCCAGCCCCAAATCAGGGGTGGCAGGATCAGGATCAATGGGGGCACCAGCCACAAAGGGATGGATACCACCAGCGCCACCAGCGCCAGCAAGGCCGAGCCCAGCGACCAGAACAGGGCGCTGGCCCAGGAACCGCCCCGCCGGCGTTCGAGCTTGGGGAACCGGCGCTCTGCCACCAGCGCGACCAGTGCCGGGGCCATCAACAACGCCACCACCAGCAGCGACATGACCACAATCAGGGGTGTCACGGCGAAAATGACGAGCAAGGGTGCCAGCGCCGGCTTCAATCCACCGGCACCGATGCCCTCCAACCAGTCGAGCAAGGTCTTGATCGTGGAGGTGGACTCCAGCCAGGCCCGCACTGCATCCAGGGCTGGCTCCCAATACAGATAACCCAGCCCCAGAGAAAGCGCCACCATCAGGACCAGCGGCAAAAACGACAGTGCAATCACGCGCGGGCGCATGCAATAACCCACTGCGCGCCAGAAAGAGTCGAGGAACAGATGCATGGTGCAAGCATAACGGTGCCGGCAGGCTCCGGCAGGATCAGTCAAATGCCAGCTGTACACGTGCAGGGATGCCGCCTCGACATGCAGGCGGTTGCCGCGCCGGACGCGGCACCCGCTGCTGCGCCTATGGTCTTGCTGCACGAGGGCCTGGGATCGGTCTCGATGTGGCGCGACTGGCCGTCCAGGGTGGCCCGGGCCACCGGCCGCGCGATCTGGGTCCATTCGCGGCGCGGTTACGGCCAGTCGGATGCGGTAACCGACGTGCGTCGCAGCGGTCGCCTGCCGCCAGACTACCTGCACCGCGAGGCCTGGAATGTGTTGCCGGTGCTGCTGGCGCAGTGGGGGCTGCAGTGCCCGGTGCTGCCGGGGCACTCCAACGGTGCCAGCATTGCTTTGCTGCCTGCGAGCCGCTTACCGGTGCAGGCATGTATTGGCAACGCCTGTCACGCCACCATGCGGACGTGGATGGCGCCTGCTGGCAATGGAGCGACGCCTGGCTAAACCCGGACTTCCGCGCGTTCGACGTCTGTGCCGACTGCCGCCGGATCACGGCGCCGGTGCTGGCCCTCCAGGGCAGCGACGACCCCTGGCGCCGCTCGGCGAACACCCCCAGGGCCTTTGATCAGGCGCTGATCGCCGCCAGATCGTCCGGGCCCAGCCAGCTCCAGTGGCCGGGCAGCAGATCAGCCGGCAAGCTCAACCCACCGATGCGCGAGCGGTGCAAGGCCTCGACGCGGTTGCCAACGGCTGCCAGCATTCGCTTGACCTGGTGGTACTTGCCTTCGGTCAGCGTCAGGCGCAGTTGGTGGCTTGCCACGGCTTCGCAGGCGGCGGCACGCACCGGCTTCGGGTCGTCGTCGAGCACCACACCCGCCAGCAGTCGCTGGATCTGGTCTGGATCCAGCGCATGTTTCACGGTCACCTCGTACACCTTGGGCACATGGTGGCGCGGGGAACTCATGCGGTGGATGAATTGGCCATCGTCGGTCAGCAACAGCAGCCCCGTCGTGTCCTGATCGAGCCGGCCCACTGCCTGCACGCCCTGTACTGCGGCCTTCTGCGGGCGCATGCGAAGCGGCGATGGCAGCAAGGTGTAGATGCTCGGGTAGGTGGAGGGCTTCTGCGAGCACTCTGTGCCGGCCGGCTTATGCAGCATGAGGTAAGCCTTGTCAGCATAGGGCCACTGAACGCCCTGCACCCGGAAATGCAGCCCTTGCGGCTGGACTTCCATGCCAGGTTGCAGACCTTCGACGGCCTCGAATGCGCCCTGCCCCGCCTGACGAACCTGGACCAGACCCTGCTGGATCAGGCCGGCGCAGACGCGGCGGGTACCAAACCCCTGGGTGAACAGGACATCCTGTAGTTGCATGGGCCGATCATAGACACGCGGCTGACCCCGCCAACAGCTCAGGGGCCGGAGCCCTTGGGCAGCGCCAAGCCCTTGAACGCCATCGAGGCACGAAGCCGGTCGGGGTAGTCGCTGATGATGCCGTCGACACCCCAGTCGATCAGGCGCTCCATTGTGGGGCGATCGTTGACCGTCCAGGGAATGACCTTCAGCCCCAGATCTTGCGCTTCGCGCACGAGGTCGGCGGTCAGGCTGCTGAAATGCGGCGACCAGACCACGCCGACGGCCTTGCCAGAGGCCGCCCGCACCATTTGCGGCACCGACCCGTTGTAGTCCTTCAAGTGGTGACCCGCCGTCCAGAGCCCACTTGGATAGCGGTCGGCGACAGGGGGCGGGACGGTCAGGTACACCGTGCGGAGCTGCGGCTCAAGACGCTGAACGATGGCCAGCGTGCGCCAGTCGAAGCTTTGCACCGTCACGCGCTTCAGCATGCCGGGCGTGCCGATGACCCGCAGCAGGGCCCGCACAAAGGATTCCGGATCCAGCGTGTTACCGGGCACACCCGGATCGGTCTTGGTCTCCACGTTGAACTGCACATCGGACGCACCCATGTCCCTGACCAACTGGAAGAGCGCCGCCAGGGTCGGTATGCGTTGACCGTCCTGGGCTTGCTGCAGCGGGAACTCGCGCCCGTAGGCTTGCCGTGGATCAAGCCGCCCCACGTCGTACGACTGGATCTGGGCCAGTGTCATGTCTTTTACCAGCGGCCCGGCCCGGAGCAGCCACTCGCCGCGCGCGTCTCGCGTGAGCGCCGGATTCAATGCCGGGTCATGGGTGACCACCGGCACACCATCGGAGGTGATGGCGATATCGAGCTCCAGCGTGGTGACCCCCAGACGTATCGCATGGCCGAAGGCCGCAAGCGTGCTTTCTGGCCACAGCCCCCGACCGCCCCGGTGGGCCTGCAGGTCAAAGGCCTGCGCCGCTGTGGCTGCCAGCAGGCAGACTGCCCACAGGCAGCGCCGGACCGACACAGCGCGCATCAGGCAGCGCCAGCGGCAGCGAAAAGATCGGGGTCGCTGCGCTGCAGGCGCCTGAAGTTGGCCTGCCACATCTGCTCGCGAAAGCCATACTTGTAGTAGGCCTCGCGGTAGGAGCGAGCTGCAGAGGCGTCCATCGGCTGGCCACCAACCGCCATGGCGGCCAACTGGTACTCGCAGGCCAGGTCGAACACCATCGTCTCGATGGTGGTGAATTCCAGGGTTTCGCCCACATGAACCGAGCCATGGTGGGGCATCAGCACCACCTTGTTCTGCCCCAGCGCTGCGGCGATGGCCACACCCTCCTTGTCGGGGGTCATGCTGGGGTCGTCGACGAACTCGGTCACCAGGTCGGCAAACATGCTCCCGTAGACGTAGTACACGCCAAACTTCTGCCGCGTAGTGGCCAATGTGGAGATGTTGCGTGTGTGGGTGTGGATGACGCAGTTCACGTCGGGACGGGCCATCATCACGGACGCATGAAAGTTGATGCCGGGCGATGCAGGCAAGGTGGCGGGCTCGATGACCTTCAAGTCAAAGCCGACCTTGGATACGTGCTCTGGCAGGGTTTCATCAAAGTACTGGAATGGCGTGACCCAGAAGGCATCTTCGCCCGGAACGCGCAGACTGACATGCCCGCCGATCTGGCTGTCGAGCCCGGCTCGGTACAGCATGCGCCGCGCAGCTGCGATCCGGAAACGGGGAGAGGACGTGTCGCGAACGGCCGGAACGCCAGTCTTCGCATGCAAGGCATGAATGCTCATGGTGTCTCCTGCGGGCTGCCGGCGCCGGCCCGGCACCGCCACTACCCCAAGGCTACTTTAGCAGACCTGCCACGGCAGGCCATGCCTGTCAGTGCCGAGGAACCCGCGAGCTGGTGCGCACGCTGAGCAGCATGGTCAAGGCCAGGATTCCCACCACCACCCCCAGGGAGATGCTCACCGGGATCTTGTAAATATCGATCAGGCACATTTTGGTTCCGATGAAAACCAGGATGACCGCCAGGCCATAGTTGAGCAAGTGGAACTTCTCGGCAACGGCTGCCAGCAGGAAGTACATGGCACGCAGCCCCAGGATCGCAAACACATTGCTGGTCAGCACGATGAAGGGGTCCTTGGTGATGGCAAAAATGGCGGGGATCGAGTCGACGGCGAAGATCACGTCGGTCAGTGCGACCAGGCTGATGACCATCAGCAGCGGAGTGGCGATTTTCTTGCCGTTCTCGATCGTCCAGAACTTCTCGCCGTCGTAATGCTTGCTGACCGGCAACCAGCGACGCAGCAGTTTGAGCGCAGGGTTGTCGTCGAGTGCCGGCTCCTTGCCAGCGGCCCACCACATCTTGACCCCGGTCAGGATCAGAAACGCCCCGAATACGTACAGGATCCAGTGGAACTGGGCCAGCAGCCAGCCGCCCACCAGAATCATCACCGTGCGCAGCACGATGGCGCCGATGATGCCGATCATGAGCACCCGCTTCTGGTACTCGGGCGGTACCGCAAAATAGGTGAAGATCATCAGGAACACGAAGATGTTGTCGACGGCCAGCGACTTCTCTATCAGGTAGCCGGTCAGGAATTCGAGTGCGCGGGTGTTGGCGATCTCCGAGGAGCCGGTGCTGTCCTTCACGGCCCACCAGAACAGGCCGTTGAACAGGAAGCTCAAGGCCACCCAGATGAGCGACCAGTTAAGCGCCTCCTTGACGCCCACTGCATGCGCGCCCTGCTTTTTGAGGACCACAAAATCAACGAACAGAGAGACGAGCACGATGGCTATGAACGTGAGCCAAAGCCACAGTGGCGCAACGGTTTGCATGGCAAGACCTTTTACTTGGGAAGAAACATAACGGTCCTGAAGGTCTTGCGGGAGAGAGCCCGAGGGCTCCTCTACGTGCTCCGGCTGCGGCCCCAACCCGATGGCGATGGCCGTAACGTATTGACGAAACACGAGGAATCAGCGTTGTCACGCCAAAACTGCTACTCCCCTTGAGGATGCGGGATTCTGCCCGCAGAAGAAAGGCCCCAAACATTCTGATGAATTGAAGGCACCCCGCCCAACGACCCACGTGTTCAGGACTGCATGAACCTGCGCAAGGTAGTGAAATGCCGCTCGGGCGAGTCGCGCACCACACCATGACCGCAGTCCGAGAAGCGCTCGAACTGGACCAGGTCAGGTGGAAGACTTGCAACAATCGTCTCACTGAAAGCGATCGGCGTGATCGGGTCGCTGTCGCCTGCCATCACCAAAGTGGGGCAGGCAACTTTTGCCAATTCGGCACGGAAGTCCATCTGGTTGAATCCATGGGTCAAGAAGTGCAGGTTCACCGGGTCGTGCACGATCGCGCGTGCTACGTTCTCGCCATCATGGGCGGGCCGGGTGTAGTACAGCAGGTGGCACTTCTCGCGATAGGCAATGCGTCGCTGCGGCGTTGCCGTGAGCCAGTAGGCGCGCGCCAGATCGCGCGCCTCGGGCCCGCCGATACGCTCGAAGGCATCGAACACGGCTGGCCAGTCTGCGCGTGCCGCGGTGCTGGTCAGGACCAGCTTGCCCGGATGCGCTGGATGGCGTGTTGCGTACGATTGCGCCACGAAACCACCAAAGGACACGCCATACACGACCGGCTTCTCAATGCCCAGCGCATCGCAGAATCCGCGCACATCGTCGCCCCATTGCGCAAGGTTCCAGTGCTGCGGGTCGCCATGCTCGCTGCGGCCATTGCCACGGTGATCGAGGTAGACAACCTGCGCAATGTCGGTGAGCATGGAGAAAGCCGGCTTGAACAGGCTGTGGTCAAAGCCAGGCCCTCCATGGAGCAGCACGATCGTGGGCCGCTGGCGCATGGTGTTGCCATCGGGCACCAGGCCGGAGCCCTCGACATCGAAATACAGGCGTACGCCGTTCACAAAGACGTGCATGGCGGAGGATCTTTATGCCATCAGGCCGGCCCCGCGCGCATCTGCCAAGGCGAGGTCGAGCGCGCGCCAGATCTTGTCGAACATCTCATCGATCTGCGCATCGGTGATGATCAGTGGCGGGCACACCGCCAGCGTGTCACGCAGCGGCCGACAGATCACACCCACCTCCAGACCGGCAGACTGCACGCGCGCAACGATGCCGCTGGCCGGATCAAAAGTCTTGCGCGTGGCCTTGTCCTGCACCAGTTCGATGGCGCCGATCAGCCCGGTGCCGCGTGTGGCGTGCACCATCGCATGGCTCTCCAGCCCGCGCAGACGCTGCAGAAAATGGGGCGAGATTCGGCTGGCATGGCCCACCAGGTCGCGTTCTTCGTAGATCTTGAGTGTCTCGATGGCCACCGCCGCGCACACCGGGTGGCCGGCATACGTCACGCCATGCGAGAACACGCCGTTCTTGGTGCTGCCGCGGGTCAGGCCCTCGTAGATCTTGCTGCTGACCAGCGTGGCGGAGATCGGCAGGTACGAACTCGACAGCGCCTTGGCAACGGTCATCATGTCGGGCTGGATCTGGTAGGCGTCGCAGCCAAACCAGTGGCCCAGTCGGCCAAAGCCGGTGATCACCTCGTCGGCGACCAGCAGGATGTCGTTTTTCTTCAGGACCGCCTGCACCTTTTCCCAGTAGCCTGGCGGCGGGATGATCACGCCGCCTGCGCCTTGCACTGGCTCCCCGAAGAAGGCGGCGATGGTGTCGGCACCTTCGCGAGCGATCAAGGCCTCGAGTTCGGCCACGATGCGGTCCACGAACTGCGCCTCGCTCTCGCCCGGTTGAGCATAGTGGTAGTGGCTGGGGCTGGCGGTGCGCAACACCCGATCGCCGATGGGCAGGTCGAAATCCATGTGGTTACCGGCCAGCCCGGTCAGGCTGGCGGACATCACGGTCACGCCGTGGTAGCCCCGTTCGCGGGCGATCAGCTTCTTCTTGTTCGGCTTGCCGATGGCATTGAAGTAGTACCAGATCATCTTGACGGCCTGGTCGTTGGCTTCGGAGCCGGAATTGGCGAACATCGCCTTGTCCATGCCCAGGTGCCGGGTCTTCTCGATCAGGCGGTGCGACAGCTCGATCGACGGCTCGTTGGCACGGCCGGCAAACAGCTGGTAGTAGGGCAATTTTTCGAACTGGCGGGTGGCGGCATCGATCAGGCGTTGCTCGGAAAACCCCAGCGATGTGCACCACAGGCCGGACATACCCTCCAGGTAGCGGTTGCCCTGGTCGTCTTCCACATAGATGCCGTCGCCACGGGTCATGACGAGGGGTCCGGTTTCGCGTTGCCTGGCCAGAGGCGTGTACGGGTGGAACAGGGCCTCGACGTCCTGGGCAACATTGAGATCGTGGGTGCGCAACATGGTGTTTGTCCTTGGGATCCATAACGGGTGAATGGGATCGCTGTGCCCGGCGGCAACGGCTAATTGCCGGTCCGACGCGCGCCTGAAAGCGCCGCCAGCACCTGCTGCGTGTGTTCGCCTAAAGCGGGAGGGCGCGTGTTCACAGGCACCACCGCGCCATCGATCTTGACCGGGCATCCCACGGTGCGTGTCTGCACGCCATTGGGCAGCGTCATGGGTTGTACCAGCTCCAGATACTGCGCCTGGGGATCGGCCAGCGCCTCGGCGTATCCGTTGATCGGCGCAGTGGGCACGCCAGCGGCCCCGAAGGTGTTGAGCCAGTGCGCCACCGGCCGCTGGTCGAAGCGGGCTTCCAGCAGAGCAGCCAGCGCAGACTGATTCGCCGCGCGCAAGGTGGGGGTGGAAAAGCGCGCGTCAGTCAGCAACTCCGGCGCAGGTGTCAGTTCGCCCACCAGTTGCCACAACTTGTTGTTGCCGGCTGCCACCGCAAACCAGCCGTCGCTGGCCCGATAGGCCTGGTAAGGCGCGTTTCGCGGGTGCGCCGACCCCAGCTTGCGCGGGTTGTGCCCGGTACCGAAATACTCGCTGGTCTGCAGGGCTGACACGGCGATCGTGGTGGAGAACATCGGAATGTCGAGCTGCCCACCCGGCCCGCCACCGCGCACGCGCGCGATCATGGCGGCTATGGAAAAGGCTGCGTACAGGCCGGCGGTGAAATCCACCAGGGGAACGCCCGCCTTGACCGGCGCGCCGTCGGGTTCGCCGGTAACACTCATCACGCCCGCGCTGGCCTGGATGGTCAGGTCAAAACCGCCCTCTGGCCCGCGGGGACCACTTTGCCCATAGGCAGAAATCGAGCAGTAGACCAGGGCGGGCTTGCGCGGCCCGAACCAGTCCCAACCCAGACCCAGGCGGCACATCGCGCCGGGGCGGCTGTTCTCGATCAGCACATCGGCCTCCAGGACCAGATCGCGGGCCTGCGTGAGTTGCTCCGGATCTTTCAGGTCCAGCACCACCGACTGCTTGCCGCGATTGAGCGAAGCGAAGTTTTCGCTGTAGCCCTGGCTCAAGGGGGGCCACTGCCGCATGGCATCGCCTTCAGGCGACTCGACCTTGATCACCTGGGCCCCGAAATCGGCCAGCAACATGCCGCAGAACGGACCGGCCGCCACATGGCAGAACTCGACCACTTTGACACCTTGCAACGGTTGAACAACTATCGGCATGCACCGTCCCATGGTTTTGTTGGATCTTCTCTGTTCTCCAATGACGAACAAACGTGTCTTACCGACGAATATACTGCCACAGCAAAAAAACTGCTGCGAGGGAGAGACAGGCATGTTCACAACGCCCATCGGCAAAGAGCTCGCCACATCGCACTGGGGCGCTTACGATGTCTTGCGCGAAGGCAGCCAGGTGGTCGGCCTCGCCGGCCGGCAGGACGACCCGGCCCCCTCCCCGATCGGACCCGCCATGTGGGACGCCTACCGCTCTCCACTGCGCATCCAGCGCCCGGCAATCCGTCAGGGCTGGCTGCAGCGGGGCACGTCCAACGCCCATGGCAAGGGTCGAGGACGCGAGCCGTTTGTCGAAGTGCGCTGGGAACACGCGCTGGAACTGGTTGCCGGCGAAATGCAGCGCGTCATCGCCGAGCACGGAAACGGAGCCATCTTTGGTGGCTCCTACGGCTGGTCCAGCGCCGGCCGCTTTCATCATGCCCAGAGCCAGGTGCATCGATTCCTCAACGTACTGGGAGGCTATGTCTTCAGCAAAGACAGTTACAGCCTGGCCGCAGGCAGCGTGGTGATGCCGCATGTGGTGGCGCCCATGGACCAGTTGATGGGCAGCCACCATGGTTGGGATGTGCTGGCCAGGCATACACGCCTGTTCGTGAGTTTTGGCGGCGTACCCGCCAAAAACTCGCAGATCGGGCATGGCGCGTCGTCGGAGCACCGGGCCAGCGAAGGTCTGAACGCGATGGCCCGAGGCGGATGCCGCTTCGTCAATTTCAGCCCGGTGGGCAGCGACCTGCAAGTGGATGGCAACACCCTCGAATGGATCCCGGTCCGGCCCAACACGGACGTTGCCATCATGCTGGCGCTGAGCACCGAAACCATTCTGGCGGGCCGCCAGGACAACGCGTTCCTGCAGCGTTATTGCGTGGGTTTCGAACGCTGGCGCGACTACCTGCTGGGCAAGACCGACGGTGTGGTCAAGAATGCCGAATGGGCGGCGCCCATTGCCGACGTGAGCGCCCAGCGGCTGCGCGACCTGGCCGCCCAGTTGTCCGCCAACCGCAGCATGGTCAACGTGTCATGGTCACTGCAACGCGCCGACCACGGTGAGCAGGCGTTCTGGGCCGCAGTGGGGCTGGCCAGCGTACTCGGGCAGGTGGGTCTGCCGGGCGGCGGTTTCGCCATGGCCTATGGCCCCATCAACAATATCGGCAGCCCGCACCGCCTGTTGCCAGGCCCCACGCTTCCCCAGGGCGTGAACCCGGTCAAGACCTTCATCCCGGTGGCCCGCATTGCGGACATGTTGCTGACACCGGGCGCGCACTACGACTACAACGGCGAACACCTCCAGTACCCCGACATCCGGCTGGTCTACTGGGCCGGCGGCAACCCGTTTCACCACCACCAGAATCTGACCCGGCTGGCGCAGGCCTGGACCCGTCCCGACACGGTGGTGGCGCATGAACAGACCTGGAATGCGCACGCCCGAATGGCAGACATCGTTTTGCCCGCTACCTCCACGCTGGAACGCGCTGACATCGGGCACGGCACACGCGACCCCCTGCTGATCGCCATGAAACAACTGATGCCACCGGTGGGCGAGTCGCGCGACGACTACGCGATCTTTGCCGACATCGCCACCCGGATGGGACACGGTTCCGCCTTCACGGAAGGCCGGGACACGATGCAGTGGCTGGAATTCCTGTACGAACATTCCGCCCGCGGAATGAAGACGGCTGGCGTCGAACTGCCGCCATTCCAGGACTTTTGGGCCAGTGGCGGTGTACACCTTCCACCGGCCGAACGCAGCGTGGTGATGCTTGAGCAATTTCGCGCCGACCCGAAGGCGTATCCCCTGGACACTCCGAGCGGGCGCATCGAACTCTTCAGCGAACGCATTGCATCGTTTGGATATGCGGACTGCCCCGGCCACCCGACCTGGTTCGAGCCCGCCGAATGGCTCGGGTCGCCGGCTGCGGAAAAGCACCCGCTGCACCTGTTGTCAGACCAGCCCCATACCAAATTGCACAGCCAGCTCGACCACTCTTCCTGCAGCCTGGCTAACAAGGTGGCTGGGCGCGAACCGATTCTTGTGCACCCCAACGACGCCGCCGCGCGTGGCATCGCCGATGGCGACGTGGTGCGGGTGTTCAACGACCGGGGGGCGTGCCTAACGGGTGCTGTGCTCGATGACCAGCTGCGCCAAGGAGTTGTCAAACTCAGTACCGGCGCCTGGTGGGACCCGCAGATGCCAGGACAACAGGATTCACTGGACCTGCACGGCAACCCCAATTCCCTGACGCGGGACATGGGCGCCTCGGCTCTGTCTCAGGGTTGTTCCGCACAGACCTGCCTGGTGCAAATCGAGAAGTTCACCGGAACGCCACCACCGGTGAAAGTGTTCAGTCCACCGGTTTTCGTGCCGGCCTGAGGGCAAGCGTCAACGCGGCTTCGCAACCCCATTGCCATTGCCTTCCAGCCGTTCTTGGCCGTCACCACAGAGTCGAGTTCCCATGACTTGATGGTCGTGGTGTATTGGCGCGCATTGCTCTTGCCAAGGCCCGCTTGCGTCGCCAGGTTGGTGACGCCCATCGCTCGCTCGACATGGGCCAGCATCTCGCGCAGCGCCAGGCCTTTGATCAGCGGGTTGTTCCTGGCCCGTTCCGACGAATCGGTTGAAGGTACTGTACCGGGCACCGGCGCCTCAAGGCCGGTGCGTCGGGCGCGGTTCGTTCCTGGCGAGCAGGCGCTCGCGGAACCGCGCAATACGGGCTTGGAGCCCCGGGACCGAAGCACTGCGCACCAGAGCGGCAAGATCGGCATCACGCATGTCGGCCCGCGTGGCATGGCGAATCAGGCGGGCCGTCGCGGGCTCCACCGCCGGACCGACAAGATCCGGCGAGTCACCGATGCCAGAGGCGAGGCCACTGGAATGCGCCTGGTGCGCATCGAGTTCAGCGCCCTCGAGTACCCATCGGCGCGCCATATCAGAGCCCACGCGTTCGGCCAGGCGGCGGGTTCCCAGCACGATGCCAAACTGCGCGCCTGGAAAACGAAAAGTCGTGTCGGGCGCGGCCACGCGATGCTCGCATGCGACAAACAGGTCGGCACCGGCGCCCCAGGTGCGGCCACTGGCCAGGGCTACTGTGCGAATCGGGGCCTGCCACAGCAGTGACAAGAGTTCCTCGATGCGAACGAGTCGCAGCAGAAAATCAGCATCGCTCGCTGTCACAAGGTCCGAGAGATCCAGCCCCGTACAAAAATTTCTGCCGTTGCCACACAGCACCAGCGTGTGCAGGGTGGCATCGGCGATGCACTGTTTGACGTGGCCCGTCAATGCATCTACCAGGCCAGGGCTCAGGGCATTGCCCCGCTCGGGACAATTCAAGGTCAGGGTGGCGACACCCGCGTGCGCAGCAACAAGAATCATGGAGCCGACCGGGCGCGCGCCGCGGCTGAGCGGTCCCACAGGTTGGGCACGACTGCGCTGTCGTACCCGGAGACGAACTCGATCATGGTTCCACGGTCATCCAGCCGATGGCGGCGCACGGCCCCGATATTGCCCCCATAGACATGGATGCTCACGGCGGCCCGATCGTCCCACGCATGGCTTACGCGGTGCCAGTCGCCCAGGGCGGGGGACACGGCTTCAATGTCGCCTGCCTGCATCACATGATGGTGCCCCGTCGCCACGGGCTTCGCCTCTTGCTGGCGGAACTCGTCGCAACGCTCGGCGCCACGCAAGACACCCACCAGACCCCAGACGGTGTGGTCATGGACCGGCGTCTTTTGCCCAGGTCCCCACACAAAACTGACGATGGAAAAGCGCTCCAATGGATCGCAATGCAACAGGTACTGGGCATAACGATCCGTGCGCAGCGCGGAGAAGTCCCGGGACAACCAGGCATCGTTCGCGATCAAGCGGGCCAACAGCGGCCGGCCTTGCGCAAGCAGCCGCAATTCGTCGTTGGTTTCGCTGACGAGCCGCGTCATCGCCTGGATGAATTCACGCAGCGGAGCAACGGCATCAGGCATCTTGTTCTCCTGTTGGGCTGCCTCAAGCGCCCTCTCCTCGCACTTTACTGCATGGCAATTCTGTTTCACGAAAAAAAGGGGAGCCCGATGCGCCTTGCGGGTGCGAGCCCAGGCGACGCTTGGTCGGATCACTGCGCTGAATCCGCGGGCGCTCCCGACAGCAGGCGCTCCAGCAGGTCCAGGCGATGCCGGTGCGGCGTGGTGATCGCGTAGAAGCGCTCGTGCAACTCCGCAGAGCGCCCCACGGTGACCAGTTTGCCGGTCTGCAATTCATCCTGCACGACCACATCGGGCAATACCGTCAGCCAGCCACTGTCGCGGGCGATCAGGCGCAGCATGGCCATGTCGTCCACCTCCGCGCGCATCCGGGGGCTGACGCCTGCCGCCGAGCAAAGCGCATCGAACTGCGCCCGCAACGCGTGGCGCGGGCCCGGCAGGGCGATCTCGACACCATCGAGGTCTTCCGGTAAACGCAGTTGACGCCCTTCCCACAGAGAGGCCGGCCCGACCAACGCCACCGGTTGACTCCCCAGGAACCAGCAGTGCAACGGCCGCTCCGGATTGGCTGGAACGGTCTCATTGGCCAGCACCACATCGAGTTGGTGCTGCACCAGCCGCACCAGCAATCCTTCGAGCAAACCCGACTCCAGGGTCAGCACCACCGCAGGGTCTGCCAGCAGCGGACGGATCCAGTTCTCCTGGTAGTTGCGCGACAGGGTCGCCACGCTGCCAACGCGCAACCGGACCAGGCCCGCACTGCGGCCTTCGAGCCGCCCGAGCATTTCCTGGCTCAGGCCAAAGATGTTTTCGCAGTACGAGAGCACCAGTTGGCCCATGTCGGTCAGCACCAGCCGCCGGCCTTCGCGCGCAAAGAGTGTTTCGCCCAGCCGATCCTCTAACTGGCGGATCTGGGCCGACAGCGCCGATTGCGAGGTGTGCAAGGCCTGTGCCGTCTGGGTCAGATGGCCCGACTTGGCGACCCGCCAAAAGTAGAACAGGTGGTGAAAGTTCAGTTGCTCGAGGTTCATCGTTCTTTTTAGCGCATGGATTCGTTTGAATCATTGGAATTTACAGAATAAAAAAGAAATAGCAAGATGGTTATCCGCAGCAGTTGGCAAGCTGGCTGGCCAAGCTGACGCCCTGCGCCATGACTATTGAATTTGCCGGGTTCTTCGGACTCCCGGTGGCCTGCACGCCCTTGGCTACCCCGGCCCGGCGCAAGGAAAGCCGTCGCAAGTCCAGCGTGGACTTGTCTGCTGGCGTGTCGCACGCCATGGGGTTGGTCCAGCACTTGGCGCCGTTGGTCGTGCTGGCGGGACACGGCAGCCAATCGGCCGACAACGCCCACGCTGCGGCACTCAATTGCGAGGCCAAAACTGGACAACAGGCTGGAACCCAAGATAACATGCCCTCAAAGTCTGTCCCATAGGGAGTGCCCTTGCGCCATTTCACCCAACTTCGCACCGCGAGACATCCTCGAGCGTCTTGCATGATCCACGGGGGCCAAGGCAGAAGATCCATTTCATATTTCCTTGCGCTGCTGTTGATCGCGTTGGGGTGCGCCGGGCCCGCCAGCGCCCAGGCTGACACATCGCTCGACCAGGCCCGCAGCCTGTTGGAGTCGAAAGACGCTGGTGCAGCCTACGCACTGCTTGAGCCTCTCGAAGCCACCCTGGCCGGACGACCCGATTTTGACTACTTACTCGGTGTTGCAGCACTGGACTCGGGTCGAATTTCCCGGGCAATTTTCGCTCTGGAGCGGGTACTCGCCATACAGCCAGACAACGTGCTTGCGCGCGCTGAAATCGGCCGCGCCTACGCCGCTGCCGGGGAAAATGAAACCGCACGCGAGGAACTGACAAAGGTCCGCGCGAGCCCGATTCCGCCGTCTGCCATCCCGGCGGTTGATCGGCTGCTCGGCGTAATCAGTCAGTTGCAAGCCCAACAGTCAACGAGTTGGCGCGCCTATCTGGATGCGGGCGTCGCATATGACTCGAACGTCAATAGCGCAACCGGCGAAAGCCAGTTCGCTGTACCCGGATTGGGCGGTCTGGTCGTCAACATCAACGCGTCCAGCCAAAGAGCCCAGGATGCCTATGCCTTGCTGGGCGCAGGTGCGAGTTTGCGTGTCCCCATCGCACCGGACCTCGCATTCTCAGGCAGTGTCGCCGCAGCCCAGACTTTCAACCGAGAACAGAACCGCTTCGAAACGGGCGTATTGGACGCTAGCGCAGGGCTATCAAAAATTCTCGGACCCAGTGTGATTTCCGGCGCGCTTCAGATCTCGTCAAACCGGATCGGTGGAAGCCGCTTTCGAAATGCGACCGGCGTACTGGGCCAATGGCAATACAACCTGGACGTGCGATCGCAGGCGACCGTGTTCGCGCAGTCCGCCCGCCTGAGTTATGCAGGTAGTTCGATCCGAGACGCAGACCGCTGGGTCGTCGGCGCAGGCTACGCCAGGGCATTGGCAGCCGGCCCGGTTTTGTTTGCGTCGGTCTATGGCGGGCGGGAACAAGCGCGCGCAGGCGGGGTGCCGCAATTCAGCCATCGGCTTGCGGGTGTGCGCGCAGGATTTCAATGGCAGATGCGTGACAGCCTGACGGTGTTTGGAAACCTGAGTTTCGAGCAGCGGAGGCACAACGGCGCCGAATTCCTGCTGGGCGGGCCCCGCCATGACCGACAGGAGGGTGTGGTCGCCGGCCTGCACTACATGATATCTACCGCCTGGCGCCTGACCCCGCAAGTGGCGTTCACCGGCAACAAGTCGAACATTGTCATTTTTGACTATCACCGAGTCGTCACATCCTTGACGCTGCGTCGTGAATTCTGAGAACCTCCGAATGGCAATCCGCAAACTCCGAAACATCGCAATACCGATGCTGGCCCTGGCCGGCCTTGCGTGGACTTCGTGCGTGCATGCGCAAAGCACGGCCGGTACGGTCGAATTCGTCTCAGGACAAGCCTCGATCAGCAGTTTCACCGGGCAGACGCGCGCGGCCGAACGCGGCGCCTTGATCGTGGCCGGAGATACGGTAGAAACCACCAGCGGACGACTGCAAATGCGCATGGTCGACGGCGCCTATATCTCCTTGCAACCACAAACGCTTTTGCGCTTGGACCAGTACGCCGCGGCTGCCGGCGGCGGCGTAGAACAAGGATTGCTGGGATTGCTACGCGGTGGATTGCGCACCATCACAGGTGCCATTGGCCGCGTCAATCGTGCCAACTACCGTCTCGTGACACCGACGGCCACCATTGGCATCCGCGGCACGGAGTTCGCCGCAACCGCAGACAACGGCACCCGTGTCAATGTGACCGACGGCACGGTCGCGCTATGCAATGACGGCGGGTGCGTGGACATTGGCGCCGGTCAATCCGGATTCGCGCCGGACCAGCAAAGTCGACCGACCCTTTCCTTTGCGCCAGCGCGTTTGCCACCGACGGCGTCCAACGCGTTGCCTACTTTCGTGGCCGCTGAGCAGCGCGATGTCAATGGGCAAAGCGTGGCGTTCGTTGCCGTAGCACCTGTTGTGCCACCTGGTGTGCTACCTGTGGTGCCACCTGTCGTGCCAATCATCGTACCATTGGCCAACGGCAACGGCGGCCTGAGCCTCGCGTCTGTGACGACGGGTGGCGTGTTCTCCGCTGGGCTGCTTGGCGGCAGCCTGTCATTCGCAACTAGCGGCGCACTTGTGCAATCCATTGATTGCTGTACGGCGGCCAACAACTACACCGCAGGAGTTTCGACAGATTTCGGCGCTGATGGCATCATCGCCTGGGGTCGCTGGAACACCGGGCTGGGGCAAAGCGGCCAGAGCCTGGGCACCATGAATTACGTCGCGGTGTTGAGTGCGAACAACGTGACGGCCAACAGCATCGTTGGCAGCTACGCCGCGTTTGCATCAACCGCGCCGACGGTCACCAGTGGTGGCAACGTTGTCGCCACCGGGGTGCCGAATTCAGTCACCGGAACGCTCACGGTGAACTTTCCGAGCCTTGGTTCCGGGGGCAGCTTGACGTACCAACTCGGCATCCCCGTGGCGGGCCAGACATTCAACATCAATGGCAACGCAAGTCAGTTCAACGGTACTGCTTTCCTCGGTTCAAATTCAACGATCACAAGCACTGGCGTGGGTTGTACCCCCAACTGCACAGGCAATATTCCGTTCGGCAATGCCATTCAAGGTGTATTTACCGGTACCGCTGCGCAGCGCGTCGGCGCCACTTACGGTTTCACGTCGCAGGCGGGCAAGGTCAGCGGAGCCGTCGTATTCAAGTAGTGCAGTGTCGGGCTGACGGTCTGGCAGGGTCAGGACCGCAACAGGGTATGCTGCCCAACTGCGCAGACATATCAGGTTTGCCACGTGGGCTGCGCCCGGGTCCGTGGGCAATGCGGTCCCCAAGCCGGGTGCAGTAGCGCTGGCTGCAAAGCCACCTGGCAAGCAGGCCTGCGCGCCCACGCTGCGACCAACCACACTGGACTTCAAGTCGCATGTCCGTGGCTGCCACAGCAAGAACGACAGGGACCCACCCATGAACGAGGATGCTGCAAGACGACTCCTGCTGGTGCGCGCCATCGAGATGGCTGATCGGAACTTCGAACTCCTGAGCCAGAATGACCGGGTCTACGCCAGTCGCGCCGCGAACGAACTGGCCAGGTGGCAGGCCTCGGATACCGGAGCCGATGTCACGCAGGAACAGTTCCTGCAGCAACGCGCAGCGCAGATCCTGACAAAGATCACCGAGCGAACCCCTGCGTTCTCGCGCATTCTGGAGCGCCGCAACACCCTTGCGCAGCTGTCATTCCTGTTGCCCCTTCTGGCTTTTCTGACGGGCGTCGGCCTGGACCGCATCACGGATCCACACCGGGTGGACCTCCTGTCGGCACCCTTGCTGGTCATCATCGGCTGGAGCCTTCTCGTGTATGCGGCGATGTTCGTTTGGGCATGCATTCCCGCCGTCCGGAGTGGTTGGAATCCCGGGGCCCTGCTGCGTGCCTTCGAGAACCGCAGCCCCTCTTTGCCGAGCAAGCTGCCGAAGATCCTGACACTTGCGAGCGGCGCATTCACCTTGGAATGGGCCACGTTGCGCAGCACCTTAACCAGTGCCAGGGTCAGACGTGCCGTGCATGGGAGCGCGGCGCTATTTGCGCTCGGTGCGGTGCTGTCCTTGTACGCCAGGGGCCTGACTTCACAATACGCGGCCGGCTGGGAAAGCACATGGCTCAGTGCAGGCCAGGTGCACGGATTCCTGTCGGTGCTGTTTGCACCTGCCGTCACTGTCTTTCCCTTGCAAGGCTTTTCCGTGGCGGAAATCGAAGCGCTCAAACACTGGGGAGCACCTGCCGCCATGGGCGCAGCACGCTGGGTGCATCTGTATGGCGCCACCCTGTGCCTGCTGGTCGTGCTGCCGCGCCTGCTCCTCGCCTGCCTCGCGCACTGGCATGCCATCCAACTGGCGCGGAATTTTCCGATCGATCTGGAGCATCCCTACTTCCGCAAGCTCGGCGCCTCAATGGGCGCTGCTGCAGGCAGCCTGCGGGTGCTGCCCTACAGCTTCACGCTGGACGAAGCGCGCGACAAAGGTCTGGCCGCAGTTGCTGCGATGCTACTTGGCGAGAATGCGCGTGTCTTGTTGCGCCCTTCCATCGCCTACGGGGATGAACCCCCGGAGGCGTTGCAAAGCATCCGCCTGGACGATCCCGACGTGGCGCTGACTGCCGTGCTGTTCAACCTGGCTGCCACGCCGGAGAAAGAGAACCATGGTGCTTTCCTGGAGGCGGTCAGGCGGGGGGCGGCGCGCGGCATTGCTGTGCTGATCGACGAGTCCGGCTACCTCGGGCGCAGCGGCAAGCAGGCCGGTGGCACCGCGCGTATGGCGGAGCGCCGCGCCCTCTGGGAGCAGTTTTGCAACCTCCACCAGACACCGGCCACCTTCGTGAACCTGCTCGACCCTGGCGACCGACTGCTGGACATCAGCGCCGGCGTGCGCATGTCGAAGTCGCCATGAATGACGACCCGGTTCACGTGCAGTTCGTGCTGGTGTCGCACACCAACAGCGGTAAGACCACGCTGGCCCGAACGCTGCTCAGTCTTGACATCGGCGAGGTACGCGACGCAGCGCATGTCACCACGATGAGCGAGTCGCACACCTTGCTGAGCAGCACCAGCGGCGACACCCTGAGCCTGTGGGATACCCCGGGGTTTGGTGATTCGGTCCGACTGCTCAAGCGCCTGGGCCTGTCCGACAACCCGGTCGGCTGGTTTCTGCGGGAGGTGCTCGACCGCTTCCGCGACCGCTCGTTCTGGTTGAGCCAACAGGCACTCAGGGCGGCGCGGGATTCCGCCGACGTTGTGCTCTACCTCGTCAACGCGTCCGAGGACCCCGGCGACACCGGCTACCTTGCATCCGAGATGAGGATACTGGAATGGTTGAAGAAGCCTGTGCTCGTGTTGCTCAACCAGATGGGCCCGCCGCTCCCAACACCGCAGGCCGAACGCGAAGAGGAGCGTTGGCGTCGGCACCTCGAGCGATACCCGATGGTCCGGGGGGTGCTGGCCCTGGACGCGTTTGCCAGATGCTGGGTCCATGAGCGTGTTTTTTACGAAGCGGTTGGCAAACTGGTCGACGCACCCAGAACCGCCGGTTACGCGCGGCTGCTGGCCACCTGGGAAAGCAACCACCAGCAGCGCTTCGCTGCGGCCATGCGCCTGACTTCATCGCTACTGGTTGCTGCGGCGCTGGACCACCAGGCATTCGAACCCCGAAAAAAAAGCCGCATCCAATCAGCGCTGCAGGCCGTCGGCCTGACCGAGCAGGATGACGAACACCGCAGGAAACAGGCCATGAATGCCTTGGTCGAGCGCTTGGACCGAAACATCGGAGACACTACCAGGCAGTTGTTGCTGCTGCACAAGATCGAACCCGGGGAGGCCGTAAGGATCAACGCCAGGGTGCAGAAGAATTTTGTCGTACGTGCCCCGCTCGACAAGGCGCAGGCCGGCCTGCTTGGTGCCGTCTTTTCTGGAGCCGCCACCGGTTTGACCACCGACCTGGTCTCGGGCGGACTGACCCTCGGTGCCGGCGCACTGCTGGGCGGCGTGCTGGGCGCCCTCACCTTCGCTGGCGCCGCCTGGGGCTTCAACTCGATGACCGATCGCCACCAGCCCTCAGTGCGATTCACCCACGAATTCATGCGCGAGTTGTTGTCCTCCAGCATCCTGCGCTACCTGACCATTGCCCACTTCGGGCGAGGACGCGGTAACTTCGAGGAGGGCGAGGCACCAGCGTTCTGGCTTCAAGAGGTCGAAAGTGCCGTTGCGTCCGAAGACGACCTCCTGCTCCAGCAGTGGCAGACACTGCCCGCGCAAACCGGACTGGAGGGTGCCTGCGACCTGTTCACGCCTGTCGTCACACGCATCGCCACCCGTACCCTGGGTCGACTCTATCCGGCAGCGTTCAGGGACCCAGGGGCGCAATAGCGCGCGACAGGTCATGGTTGCCGGTTGCGGTAGTGAGGGACGAGACCGAGACGAGACATCGACCCGCCTGTGGTTGAGAAAGTGGGCCGGCATGGCACGCAGACCGGGCATTCGTGGTCGTCGTACTCGGGCAGCGTGACGGGAACATCCCTGCGACCCAGTACCGGGTCGGCGGAAGAAAGACCAGCGCCAGCGGCTTCGAGCCAGGGATGTCACGGAACCGGAAAACTGGACTCTCTCATGACGTCCTCGACCTGCATCGGCAGTGACAGGCTGACATCCAGGCCGCGGCTGGCGAGTTGCAGGTACAGGGGCTGGACCTGGTAGAACGGCGTCGCAAACGACGGTTCGTGGCGAAGACTGTGCATCGCCTTGAACATCGACGCAAACATCTGCGGATGGGCATCGCGAATGTAGGCAAACGCATAGGCATCGGCGTAAGCCTCTTCGAAGGAAATGACTTTTTCCATGGCTTTGCGTTCTGCCGAGCCTGGTGCCGTGGCCAGCACACGTTCCCACAACTGCAGCGACAGGTTTCTGCTGCGAATTCGAAAGCAATGGCCCAGTTCGTGGGCGGCAATGGTCAGCAAGAACGCACGCGCAGCTTCAGGCGTGGATGTCAGTGCCATCATCCGGCCCATCTTGGAGTTGTCGCCCTCGGATATGGCAATGACACAGTCCTGCCCTTCCCGGGGCATGACACCCACCGGCGAGTAGCCTGCTTTTTCTGCCGGTATCCTGCCGAAGGTGAACTTCAGGTCCCTGAACAGGGGGTGCTGGTGGACTTCCTGAAACACCGCGATCCATTGCGTCATGGTCGGAATGCCCTGCGCCCAGGATAACGGTGGCCACAGGAGCGCCAGGATTGTGAGGATCGCAAGGGTGACTTTCGACATGGGCTGCTCCTGAAGAATGCTGGCTGACAAGGGACGGAACCGGGAAATCACTGGATGACACACGCCCATCGGCCAGGGCCGGCGAACGTGCAGACGCAGGCCGGTGCAAGAGTGCGCCATGAGCCGCCGGAGTGTGATGAGGTTTTATCGGCCAGACCACCGCAAACTACAGTGCAGGCTGATTTTTAGGGCCACCCGACAGACTTTGCCAGCGCAAGAGCGGCAAGCACAGAGGGACGCATACCGCCTGCGGCAACTGCGCCACGCGCCGCGGGCGCCCGTATCAGGAGAGCAAGTGGTGGATCAGGACGCGGGGACCAGCGAGGCCCAGTCGCGGCTCTTGAACCAGTAGGTGTGGCGCTCTTTGAGGAAGGCCTGGTTCTTGGCAATCCAGTCGTTGAAGAACTTCACCGCCTGGGGATTGCCCTTCTTGATGCCCATGCCTTCGAAGCCACCTTCGAACAGCTCGCTGTTGGCCTTGAACAACTTGTCCGGGTTCTCCACCACCTTGAAGGTTGGCAGCGGCTCGCTGCCGATCCAGGCATGGGCATTGCCGTTGATCACTTCCTGGTAGCCAATACCCTGATCATCGAACTGGCGCAGCGTGGCCTTGGGGAAGGTCTTCTCGATATACGCGCACGGCGTGGAGCCGCGGCGACAGGCGAACGTGACACTCGTTGAGTTGTAGTCCTCAGGCCACTTCAGCTTGGACGCCAGTTGCTTGTTGGCGGACACACCCAAACCGGAGTTGGAGTAGGGGTCGGTGAAGTCGATCTGCTCCTTGCGGGCCGGCGTGACCGTCATGCCGCCGATGATCACGTCGAACTTGCCGGCGATCAGGGTCGGGATGATGGCATCCCAGGCGGTGGGCTGAAGGTCCAGTGTCACGCCCATGTCCTTGGCAAATTTCGTCGCCACGTCGATTTCGAAGCCGACGAAACCGCCCTGCTTGTCGCGCATCGCCCAGGGAACGAAGGTCGCAAAGCCCACCCGCAGGCTGCCCCGCTTCTTGATCGAGTCGACCATGTTGTCCTGGGCAATCGATGGCTGGGACGTCACCAAGGTGGCCAGCGCCAACGCCGCCACCCCGAGCGCTCTGGTAAGCATCTTCAAAAATCAGGCTCCAAAAAATAAGAATAAAACATTGTGGTCAGCGGTGAGATAGCAAGGCCCGTGCCAACTCTGCGATGGCCCAGGGCCCTCGCGATCTGAAGGCCACTCGCCAACGTGCATGCACTGTCCGGCACCTTGGCTTTCGTCACAATGCGGGCTTACCCTCACGCTGAGGCCGGCAGGGCCCCATCCGTTCAAGCCTGTGCCAACGCTTCGGCCAACAACTGCAGCGTTCGGTCGTTCTCCTGGGGCAGACCTATCGTCATGCGCGCGTAAGTCTCGAACCCCGGGTCGCGCCATTCGCGGATGAACACCCTTTGCCGCGCCAGCGCGCTGATCACCGGCACAGAATTGACGCCGCAGTCGAAGGACAGGAAGTTGGCACGCGAGGGCAGCGGCGGGTAACCCATGCCGCTGAGCGCGCTGGCGACACGCTCGCGTTCCGCGATGGTGCGTGCCATGCAGGACTGCGCGTAGGCATCGTCTTCCAGTGCCGCTATCGCCGCGACGACCGACAGGCTGCTGAGGTTGAAGTTGAGCTTGACCCGCACCAGGCCCAGCGCCAGCTCCTCGCTGCTCGCCAGGCCGTAACCGATCCGAAGGCCGGCCAGGGCGTAGGCCTTGGACAAGGTACGGGTGGACAGCCAGGGGCCTTGCCGCAACCGCAGCGCGGGCAAAGCGCCTTCGCCACCCTCGGCGGCGTCAAACTCATAGTAGGCCTCGTCCATCACCAGCAGCACGTCGTCGGGCACGCCGTGCACCAGCGCATCGAGATCCGCCCGGGTCATCGGCGCACCACTGGGGTTGTTGGGTGTGCAGGCAAACACCACCGTGGTGCTCGCGTCGATGGCTTTCAGCAGCCCGGCCACATCGTTCCGGCCATCGGGAAGGTTGCGCACCAAACGCGCCTGTGCGCCCATGATGGTGGTGCCGATGCGGTACCGCGGGAACGACGGCGTCGGCATGACGGCACTGTCGCCCGGGCCCAACGCCATCATGGCGACCAACCCGAGCACCTCGTCCGAGCCGTTGCCCACCACAATACGCGCTGGCGCCACGCCGGTGCGCTGCGACAAGACAGCCGCGAGATCATCCGGCCGCGGATCGCCGTAGCGGTTCACGCCGCTCGCCGCCTGGCAGACCGCCTCGACCACACGCGGCGAAGGCGGGAAGGGAGATTCGTTGAGGTGCAGCAGAACCGGGGCCTTGCTTGCCAAGTCACGCGCCAGCGAAGTCGCCGTCGGCAGGCCGGCAAAAGCGGGCAAATTACGTACCCGGGCAGAAAGGAAGCGCGGACCATCCATCGAGGCCATCTCCTGGTGATTGTGAAGGGCAGACTGCAATCAGTATCGATGGCGCATCCGGGTGCGTCAAGGAACGTACCAGCCCAGGAACGTACCAGCACACGCAAAGCTTGCAGACACTGCAAGCCCGGGCTGCTTGCGACGCAAATTAACGAAACATTCGATGAATCAGCAAAACAACTTATGACCAGGCATGCATGGGGTATCGAAGCGCTGCCTTGTAAGCCAGACGCACCGACCACGAGGTGCAAAGGAGCCGCGCGCCCCTGCGCTAGCCAACATAATGCGCAACATGGACAGTCCCCACTTCAGCGAACTCCCGGACATCTCCGGCCTGCGCAAGGCGGCTTCTGAACCGGGCAGCGAAACACCGCGGCAACGCAAGTATCTGCAGCTCATCGGCGGTCAGTGGTGCACGCCAGCCAATGGGGAATGGTTCGAGACCGTCAACCCCGCCAACGGCGAAGTCTGGGCGCTCATTGCGCACGGCACAGCCCGCGACGCGCAGAGCGCTGTAGCGGCGGCGCGTGCTGCCTTCGAATCCGGCCCATGGCATGACCTGAACCCGACGGCGCGCGGCGAAGCGCTGCGCCGCGTCGCGACCTACCTCGAGTCGCACATTGAGGAGCTCGTACCGATCGAGGCGCGCGACAACGGGCGCCGCCAGGTCGACCTGATCCCGCAGTTGCGCTATTTGCCAAAGTACTTCCATTACTACGCCGGCCTGGCCGACAAGATCGAGGGCGCGGTGATACCCAACGACGTGCCTGGCGTCTTCAACTACACGCGCCATGAACCTTTGGGCGTGGTGGTGGCCATCACACCCTGGAACTCGCCGCTGATGCTGGCCGCCTGGAAGCTGGCGCCGGCGCTGGCCGCCGGCAACACGGTGGTGCTCAAGCCGTCCGAGCACGCATCGGCATCGACGCTCGAACTGGCGCGGCTGCTGCAACTAGGCGGCCTGCCGCCCGGTGTGGTGAACGTGGTCACCGGTTTCGGCCACGGCGTCGGCACGGCGCTGGTCAACCATCCCGATGTGGCCAAGATCACGTTCACCGGCTCCGACGCCAGCGGCAAGCTGATCGCCGCTGCCGCCGCGCAAAGTCTCAAGCGGGTGACACTGGAGCTGGGCGGCAAATCGCCACAACTGGTGTTTGACGATGCAGATATGGACACCGCTGTCCATGGCGTGCTTGCCGGCATCTTCATGGGTCTGGGGCAATCCTGCATTGCCGGCTCACGGCTGCTGGTGCAGGACACCATCCACGACCATTTCGTCGAGCGCCTGGTGGAAGGAATGCAGGGGGTGCGCATCGGTGACCCATTCGACCCGCGCAGCCAGCTCGGTCCGATTGCCAACCAGCCGCAATTCGAGAAGGTACTTGCCTTTATTGCACAGGCGCGCCGCGACGGTGCCACCTGCGTATTGGGGGGCAAGGCGGCGCACCCGGTGAACTGCCCCGCCGGCTGGTACCTGGAGCCCACCATCTTCACCAACGTCACGCCAGACATGCAACTCTACCGCGAGGAGGTCTTCGGCCCGGTACTGGCCGTGACCCGCTTTCACGACGAAGAAGAGGCCGTTCGCATGGCCAATGACACGTGCTTCGGTCTAGCCGCCGGCGTCTGGACCACCGACATGGCCCGCAGCGTGCGCCTGTCACAGCGCGTCGCCGCCGGCACGGTCTATGTCAACACCTATCGTAGCGTAAGCACCCTGTCGCCCGTGGGCGGCTACAAGCACAGCGGCTACGGGCGCGAGAACGGTATCGAAGCGATGCGCGAGTTTCTGCAGGTCAAAAGCGTCTGGATGGGCCTGACACCGGTTCCCGATCCGTTTCCCCAGGCCAGCAAGCGAGCCCCATGACCCCACCCGCTGCCAGCAACGTGGTGCGCGGCGCCGACATCATCGCGGCGATCAAGCGCAGTGGCATTTCGACGGTGGTGGCGCTGCCCGACATCGTGACCAGCGACCACCTGCTGTGGCCGATCTCGCGGGATCCGGAGTTGCGCCTGATACGTGTCTGCAAGGAGGACGAAGGCGTGTCGATCTGCTCCGGGCTGGGTTATGCGGGCGTGCCCTCATTGCTGCTGATGCAGCAGACCGGGCTGTTCGACTCGCTCAATTGCATCCGTGGCGTGGTAATGGAATACGGCTTCGGTCTGTGCGCCATCGTCGGCCTGCAGGGTATGGAGCCCGACCGGGATCCACCGCAGTCCGACAAGTACGGCGTGAAGGTCGTCGAGCCGGTGCTTGAAGCCATGGGTATCGCGCACGGGCGGCTCACGCACCGAGAAGACGCGCAGCACATTGCGCAGGCTTTTCTGCGGGCACGCGCCACGCGCAAGCCCTTCATCTTTCTTGTGACCCGCACGCCGGAGTAAGCCATGATGCCTCGTGACGAGTGCCTGAAGATCCTGGCGCGCCACCACACCGACCAGATCGTCATCCCGGTCTATCAGGCTGCCTTCGAATGGCGCACCATCAAGCCGCAGGCGCTGACCTATCTCGGCGTAGGGGCCATGGGGCAGGCATCCTCGCACGGCCTGGGGATGGCACTGGGGCGCCCGGACAAACGCGTCATCGTGATCGACGGCGACGGCAGCCTGCTGATGAACCTGGGCAGCCTGGTGACAATCGCAGAGGCCAACCCGCCCAATCTGGTGCACTTTGTCTGCCAGAACAACACCTACGAAGCCAATGGGGGCCACCCGATCCCGGGCGCAAGTCGGATCAGCTTTGCCGGCTTTGCAAGGGCGGCCGGCATCGAGAACGTGCACGAGTTCGACGACCTGGCCGATTTCGAACGGCGCATCGGCTCGGTACTCCAACAGCGTGGCCCGGTATTCGTGGTCCTCAAGGTCGTTGCTGGCGCGCACTATCCACAGGACTGGTCCGTGGTGCACAGCGACACACTGCGCGAAGAATTCCGAGCCGCTCTGGCGCGCGCCTGATCCGGCGGGGTTGCTGCGGCCGGATCAGGCGCCCGTCAGCATCGACACGTCGTGCGCGCCGCCGGCAAAGCCGCTCAGGCGTGCCAACCAGTCGAGCGGAATGCCCAACGCCGCATCGGTGGTTGCGTCCGCACGCTGCGCGTCGCGAGCAGCAGTCAGCGCACCGAGCATCAGGCTGCGCAGCCGGTCTGCCTCATAGAGCCAGTGCAGGCCGAGTGCTGCGGCGTCGGCCGTGAACGCGCCGAGGATGGCAGCGCTGCGGGGGTCAGTCGCATGCCTGCCGGTACTCAGCGGTTGGCGCGCGCATGACGCCGCTCCAGGTAGCTGAACAACTGCGACAGCGTGAAGCAGATCACGAAATAGATCGCGGCCACCAGCACGAACACCTCGAACACACGCTGGGTCGACACCTGCACATCCTGGGCCATGAAGGTCAGCTCCTGGATGGACACCAGCGACACCAGCGAGGAATCCTTGATCAGCTGGATCAGTTGGCCGGCCATCGGCGGCAGTGTGTTGCGCATCGCCTGCGGCAGAACGACAAAGCGCATGACGTCGCGCTTCGAGAAGCCGAGGCTGTCGCCCGCCTCGATCTGCGAACGGGGCACCGATTCGATGCCGGCGCGCACGATTTCAGTCACATAGGCACCAGAAAAGACAGAAAGGCAAATCAGGCCGAGCAGGAAGTTGTCGATCAGCTTGGGGGAGCCGAAGAACACGGTGATCCATTGCTGCGCCTGCGGTGAAAGCGCCTGCACCCGCTCGCCCATTGCCAGTGTCGGCATGATCTGGCTGGCTATGAAAAAAACGAAAACAAACACGAAAACAAGCGGCGGCACATTGCGTATCAGCATGACGTAAAAAGTGCCGATCAGGCGAAAGAACAAGCGCTTGCTGGTGCGGGCCAGGCCCATCACGATGCCAATCACGCCGGCAAACAGAATGCCCCAGAGTGCCAGCCGGATGGTCGTCAGCAAGCCCTCCATCAGCAAGTTGGGAACCCATTTGCCAGCGGCTTCGTCGAACCTGTAAATGAATGGCAGGACACTGGCCCAATTCCAGTTGTAGCTGAATACGGAATCCGCGCGCCAAAACAGAAAGCCGAAGAACAACGCGAGCACGGCAATCAATACGGCATCGATCCAGGTCCAGCGGAGTCGCGTGGTGGAGTTTCTGGCGCTCATGGATGGCCGCTTTCTGTCAATGAAACATGGCCCTTTCGGGGGCAACGGTAATCTGGGTCATGCATGGTGAAGTAGATTGCAACGGGTAGGTGTCAGGTCGTGCGGTAGCGCCGCTCCAGCCAGGCGACACCGAGCGACAGCGTGACCGTCACTACCAAGTACATGGCGGCGGTCGTCAACCAGATCTCGAACGCCATGAAGGTGTCTGACACCACGGTGCGGGCCTGGGTGGTCAGGTCGAACACCGCAATGACACTCACGATGGATGAGTGCTTGACGAGGTTGACGATGATGCCGCCCAAGGGAGGCAGCATGATGGGGACCGCCTGCGGCAGGATGATGTCACGGTACATGGAAAAGCCCGAAAAGCCCAGGCTTTGTGCGGCCTCACGCTGCCCCTTGCGTACTGCCACGATGCCTCCACGGATGATTTCCGCTGTGAAGGCACCCTCGTAGAACGCCAGGCACAGGATGCCGGCCCATTGCCGCGGAATACCCAGAACGGCGGCGATGATGAAGTAAAAGATCAGCATCTGCACCAGGATCGGCGTGTTGCGGATCAGTTCGACATAGCACCAGGAAATCGCCGAACCGACGACCGACCCCGAGAGCCGCAGCAACGCTGCGATGAGCCCGATCCCCATGGCGATCAGGCCCGCCCAGAACGCGATGTCCAGCGTGACAAACAGCCCTTTCATCAGGGGTCCCCAGATGAGCTCACCGTCGACGACGCGATAGATGTACCGCGGCACCTTGTCCCACTTCCACTGGTAGCCCATGCTGTTCGCACCCTTGAGAATGAGCAGCAGCAACAAGACCATCAACACAGCAAACTGAGCCGTCTCGAACCATGATGCGCGGTGCCACGGTGTCGCGCGCGCGGGTGGCCTGGGTCTAGCATCCGAATTCACATTAACTACCTTTGTGTGTTGGCGCGGCTTCAAATGGCTTGCGCCCATTCAGCATAGCCGATGGACGGAGGCACCGCCAGCGCGCCGCCGATGGGCAATTAGCAGAACTACTGATACGGGTAAACACGGTTACGAACATCGCACAGCGTCACTAGCACAAATCGTGCAAACAGCTCAGATGCGATTTGCATCCGGCGGGAGTGCTTTGATGAATTCCCCATGCAGCTCCGCGCGACCCGTACCGGCCGACAGCCGGCTGTTTGCCTACGAAACGCTGGTACGCCCTGACGGCATGGTTCACCACTCGCTGTTCACCGACCCGGCAGTCTTCGACCAGGAGATGCACTAGATCTTCGGCGGCACCCGGGTGTTTCTGTTGCACGAGACCGAAATTCCCAACCCCAACGACTTCTGGTGTGTGACCATCGGCCGCCGCCCGGTGATCGTCACCCGCACCGCAGACGGCGAGATCCGCGCCCTCATGAACCGCTGTACGCACCGCGGCACCGTGATCTGCGTAAAGCCGCAGGGAAATACCACGCGCTTCCTCGAAGACTTTACCGGCTTTGGCTACCGCGACGACAACGAGATCTTCGAACGCATCCAGCAGGGCCTGGGCATCATCCGCGAGATGGAATGGGTCGACTTCAGCAAGGGCCTGGGCACCGACCGCGAGACGACCGGGGCCGACGGCGCCATCACCGGCAACGTCTCCGATGAAACCGGCATCCGCGGTGCCTACGCGTACTGGAAGGTCCTGATGTGCCGCGACTTTCAGCCACAGGTGCTGATATGAGCGGTGAACCGGCGCCTTACCTGGACGACGCTGCGTATGCGGGGCTGTGGGCCTTGTGGTGCGAGGCGCGCTCCCACCGCGCTCAGGGCGAGGTCCAAGGCGTCGATGGCGTAGCCCAGTTGCTGTTTGAAGAGGCACGTTTGCTTGATGAGCGCCTCTACCACCAATGGCTTGCCACCTTCGTGCCGCAATGCATGTACTGGGTACCGCGCAGTTTCGAACCGGCCGATCCACGCACCGAGA
>Ga0209181_10000365_pt1 | contig 85295 bp, 63 predicted proteins | sample MAT05_FD_187208 | JGI IMG/M metagenome (GOLD analysis project Ga0209181, IMG submission 187208) | Freshwater microbial communities from Lake Fryxell liftoff mats and glacier meltwater in Antarctica - MAT-05 (SPAdes) (version 2) | ecosystem: Environmental > Aquatic > Freshwater > Ice > Liftoff...
GTCGATCGCCTCACGCATCGAGCCGAGATCCTCGCCATCGAAGGCAAGAGCTTCAGGCACCGCGAGGCCGAGGCACGTCGACAACCGGCCGGTTCAGAAAAGCGCGGTTCTTCGTGAGCGGCTACACCTCGCGACGGCTTCGCTCGAGCACCCACTTCTGCCGCAGAATCTCTCGTGTTTTTCGCATGGACAGTCGCTCCGCAGGCATCGCCACTCCTCGTGGCCGATGTCTTGAGTTGTCTGCCCAGCGTCGCGTTCGCGACGGCCCCGCCGGGACCGTCATCTACTCGCTTCGGCTACTGTTCACGATGACCGATCCATCTGTTCACGATGACCGATCCGCGTGTTCACGTTCACCGATCCGAGCGTTCACCATCAACCGATCCGCGTGTTCACGTTCGAGCGAAACACGCACTTGTGGGGCAGCGCTCGGCACTGAGGATAACCGCGGGGCGAGGCTCGAGCTCCGCCTTGATGGGACGACGCTGAGCGCTGACCTTTGTGTCGGCGGCGGAGCGACCCTGAGCGCGCGCCGTATGATCGATCTGAGCGCTGCGGAAACATTGGCGCGTGAGATGAGCGCGGTGCTGAATCGGGCGACGCGTTGGGGCGACGTCGATCAGGGGTCGCGCGAGCTGTTGCGCCAGCGCGGAGAGCTGTCGTTCGACTCGCTCTTGCCCGCGGCCATCAAGGCAGGATTGCGGACATTGGGGGGCGAAGCGGCGGCGGCTGGCGATGAAGCGAAGCGACGCAGCTACTGCTGGTGCTCGACCCCGCGTTGGTGGGCTTACCCTGGGAACTCTTGCACACAGGGAGCGAGTTCATCGCGCTAGCGTTCGCGATGGGTCGAGTCGTGCGCGGGTTGCAGCAAGAGATGGTGATGGTGCCAGCACCGAAGCGCATGGCGGACGCTGGTCGTCTGCGATCCGCGAGGGGATCTGATCGGATCCTACTATGAGGGGCTGTCGCTGCGCGACGAGCTGGCGCACGGCGATCCGCGCATCGAGGTAGACGTGCGCTCGTCGGAAGTGAGTCTGACCGATGTGCGGCGGCTCATCCGTGAGTACGACGTGGTCCACTTCGCGGGGCACGCGGAGCGGGGCGACGGACCCGAGCGAGCTTGGTGGCTGCGTGATGGCGTGCTCGGATCCGGTGCAGTCCGCGAGCTTGCGGGTGGACGCAGGTTCCCACGGCTCATCTTTTCGAATGCCTGTCGCTCTGCCGGCGATGGTTCGATGCTGCGCGGGGTCGGTGCGACCGGACTCGCGGCCGCGTTCCTCGAAGTAGGGGTCGATCACTACATCGGGACCGTTCAGGACGTTCCAGACGAGCCTGCGAGCCTCTTCGCCCTGACGTTCTATGCTGCACTGCGAGCCAAGCCCGAGGCAGGGATCGGCGAGGCGATGCGTGCTGGACGCTTGATGCTCGTGGAGCGCTATGGGCCTAGTTCGGTCTATTGGGCGTCCTGGGTCCTTTATGGGGTGCCGGCTGCCGTGTGTATTTCGAAGGTCGGTGCGACTACGGCGCCTGCGCTTGCAGTTGGTTCCGGGACAATCGGCAATGGGAGCCGAGGGCGATACGGGGTGTTCCATGCGGCGGCCGCGCGCGTTCGTGGCGCCGAGGCCGCGGCTCCAAAGGTCGGTCCGGCGCTTCCCGATTGGAGCGGGGCGCGTATCGCGCGGGCGATCGTCGTGGTCTCCGGAACGGTCCGGATCGTGTGGCTGCTCGTGATGTTGGCGAGCCTCATCGGACGATCGCCACCGGTCGCATGGACCTCAGGCCAAGCGTTGGCACGCTTTGGAGAGGGCGTGGCACGGCTGACGGCTGCGAGCAACGCGCCAGCAGAGCGGCCACTCTGGGTCGGGGAAATCGCGCCGAAGCTCGAGCTGGTGCGCGATACGACGACCAGGCTCGCAGAGGGCAAGGGCGACCAGCTACGCTTCGCGATGCCGCAGACCGGCTGGGTAGCGGTCTGGCAGGTGCCGTGTACGGGCCGATCCGACGTATCGACGTCGAACATGGGGCACTGAGCGTGGTACATGCAGGGTGGATCGTCGAGTTGCCGCTGCCGCGGAGGCCAGCGGTCCAAAAACTCCGGCAGGATCGCAGCCTGCGCCCGATTGGTTCTATCTCGCATGGAGACAGGTGCCGGCGAGCGACCCCGCGACGTTCGCGCACGAGCTCGAACGCGAGATCGACGGCCTGGGACGGGTACTGGAAGGCGCGCGCTCGAAATCGGGCAAGCCTTCCGATGTGGCCGAGACGTGGTTGAGAGCGATTGAGGGTGCGACGCTCGACGAGGTCCGGGCGCGCTTCGAAGAGGTGCTCGAAGATCGCTTCGATCAGGTGACGGCGCTCGCGGTCCAGCATCGTTCAGTCGTCGAGGCGACGACGTAAGTCGCTGAAGGTTGAGGATGCGGGCAAACACGGTGCAGGCGTGCGCGTTATGCGCTAGGTAGCCGTCGTGGAAAGGCCGGAGGCATCGGCGGGCGTCGAATCACGCAAGGGGTCGAGGACTTGGCTCCTGGCTGGCGTGCTCGTCGTGGTGTGCCTCGTCGCCGCCCTGCCCTTCTACGCCGATGCGATGAGTGCTGGGCGAGTGCCTCACGAAGAGGACACGGCGGCCGCCGTCGCGGCCGTGCGCAATGACTTCGAAGACGGCGACGCGGTGTGGGTCGAACCGAGTTGGTGGGTCGTGCCGCGTCACGCGTTGGAGCGAATGGGTGCGGGCACCGATGCCTGGCCGTTTCCGGCGCTGCTCGTGCATGAGGACTTCGATCCGGTCGAAGCCTATGGATACAAACGACTCTTCATACTCGCTGGCTTTGGTCGCGAGCCGTCGTTGCCACCCGAGCTCGACGAAGCGGGCTTCGCGAATACCGTTGTGCAACTCAGCGAGACGACTGCAGTCGCGCGCTACGAGGTCGGACCGTCGCTGCGCCTGCGCACACTCACCAAGGAGTGGACGAAGCTCGAGGTGGCGCGACGCTACGCGCCCGAGGAGAAGTGGTCGCCATGCCCATTCAAGGCCGACAAACATCGCTGTGGCCGCGAGAGTTGGTTGGACGTCGCGCTCGAGGGGCGCGTGGTTTGGCGCCGCGAAGTGAATTGGTTGTTCGTCCATCCGGGTCCGCCGGGCTCGCAGCTCGAGGTAGCCTGGCCGAGGCTTCAGCGTGAATCTGGCTCCGGGCCGACTTGGCTATACGTGCGGATTGGGCTGACGCTCGAAGCGGTGCGGCATCCGGAGGGCAAGGCGGTCGCGGTGGAGGTGCTGATCGATGAGAGAGAGGTCGATCGCTTCGAGCTCGAACCGCGTCGATTCTGGATGGAGCGGCGCGCGATCAAGATGCCGCCGGGGACGGATCCGGCTCGAGTTTCGATCCGGATCGGGAGTGAAGAACCGGCCTGGCGTGAGACCGTGCTCGAGGCCGACGTACTTACCGAGCTGCCCGTCCCGCTCAGGAATTGGGCGACCAACGTCATCGAGTGAAATCGGCGCACATGCCGGGTCGCTCGGACTCAGGGACGGCGCACGCGCTCGGACGGCGATAGTCGGTCTGGAAGCGGCGTCGCGCCGGGCTCGCCAGGAAGCGCGGTCGAAGGCGACTTGCCGGGAACTGGTCTGGGCGCAGCTTCGATACGCCTTGGGCGAACGTAGACGAAGAGATAGGGCACGCCATCTTGCGCCAAGACCCAGATTGGTCCGGACACGCCGAGGGCCTCGCGGGTGTCCATGTCGATGTGCCAGAGCGCTTGGAGCGGCTCGTTGAGCGCGAAGTCCGCGCCATCGGGACCGGGGTGATAGCGGATGTCCTGCCGCAGCCAACCCTCACGCTGATACATTTCGTAGGTACCCCAGGTCGCGTCCTGCCAATAGACGCGCGCATTCAGCGGCGCGTTCGCGTTGAGCCAGTCGCACGCGTAGCGCGCCTCGTGCCCCCAGAAGATGCGCATCAGGTGCTTGTCGGCCGCGCCCTGCAGGCCGCCTGCGAAGAGGCTATTGTAATAGTGGGTGCCGAGCCACGCGTTCTCGATCGAGGCCTTCGCCGGATGTGCGAGGACAAGCGCGGCGACCAGCGCGACCAGCGGGCGAGAAAGGCGCAGTGCGGCGGTCAGCCGGAACAGGCCGTACGCAGCGACCAGCGCGAGGAACGGCGCGCCGGTCATCCAGTGCTTGATGCCGCCAAAGATCGGCGTCGACGGCATCGCGATCACCATGATCGGCACGAGCCCGTTGACGAGGACGAAGACGGCGACGCGCTCGGTCTCGGAGACCGGGCGCCTGAAGAGGTTGCCAAACCAGGCCTTCCAGCGCGCGAGCGGAAGCGGCGGGGCGAGGAAGAGCGTGCCGATCACGAGCAGGACGAGGAAGACCTCCGGGTAGGTCAGGAGCGTCTTTTGGAACGGATAGGAGATCGGGAACGGCGGGACCTGCAGTGGCTCGCCGAACCAATACTGCATGTAGTGTTCGTGATGGAGGTGGAAGCCGAACCAGTCGCGCAGCGACTGCAGCGGGTCGTACCAGAGGCGCGGCCACAGCGTGAACAGCATGGTGAGGCCGATCACGGGCATCAGCAGGAACGCGAGCGGTAGCGACGGCAGCCCGAGGCGAACACCGCCAAGGCGCAGGCCAACCCATCGGAAGGAAAGTTGATCGCGACCACACCAGAGCCAGAACACGATCAACGAAAACGGGACGAAGAAGGCGTTGTGCTTGGTGAGTAGCGCGATGCCCCATGCGACCGCGGTGACGAGGGCCCAGCGGCGGTCGTCGAGGGCGCGCCAGAACGAATAGATGCAGAGCAGCTGGGCCGCGACGATCGGCATGTCGAAGCAGGCGAGGTAGCCGTGGAAAAAGTGCTCGGGCACGAAGATGAAGAGCAGCGAGCCGACGAGGCCGACGAGCCAGCCGAAGACGAGCTCGCCGAACAGGAAGCAGAGCATCACCGCGAGGCCACCCGAGAGGATACCGGGTAGCCGCATCGCTTGAGATTCACTGAGGATATCGAGCGTGCGCGACTCGCGCGCCATGCAGCTCGTTATCGGGATGGCGCTGGGATCGTTCTTCGGATGAGCAGCGCTGCACCGGCTGACGAGCTCCGTCGTGCGCGCGTCATCGAGGCTCGTGACGAGGACTTCGAGCCGCTCCACCGTGCGCTTGGTGACGGTTCCGATGGCGAGTTCGCGCGTGCTGTCGGTCGGCTCCTGGTGTTGCTGCTGCTGGCTCAGCAGGATCACCTCGGTGCCTTCAGCGAAGCCGGTAGCGCGTCCGGCCAGCACGTCGAAGCGCAGTCCTTCCGGCACCTTGCGGAGTCCCGTCGCACGCCGGTCCTTGCGAGCGAATGCGCGCCACGAGAAGCCGAACAGGTCCTTCATGAGCGGCGGATGCTCGAAGTTGCCGCTCCAGATTCGCATCGTCGGGGCGCGTGCAAAGCCTGCCGCGACGTCCTCGGGCGTTCGGGCCTGCTCGATGTCGTGGAACCACTCCTGGTACTCCTCGGCGAACGAGAAGTAGAATGACTCGTCGCGCGTGAAGCCGGCGTCCTGTTTGGCGAACAGCAGCCCGGAGACACCGAGGAAGAGGCCCAACGCGAGGAAGCGCACACGCCACGGCGACAGATCATGTAAGCGCGTCGGGAGCACGCGAGCCGGACGGGCGACGCTCATCGGCGCTTGCCTTTGCCGGCCACCGCTGGCGCAGTGAGCCCGAGCGCTTCGCGCAGAAAGCGGGAGGTGTAGCCGGCATCGCTCGCTGCCACCGTCTCGGGGGTGCCCTCGGCGACGATGAGACCGCCACCAATGCCGCCATCGGGGCCGATGTCGAGGACCCAGTCGGCGCACTTGATGAGGTCGAGGTGGTGCTCGATCAAGACGACGCTGTTGCCTGCGTCGACGAGTCGATCGAGCACCGCGACGAGCCGCTCGACGTCCTGGAAATGGAGGCCGGTCGAGGGCTCATCGAGGATGTAGATCGTCTTCGTTGTCGAAACCTTAGCGAGCTCACGCGCGATCTTCATGCGCTGTGCTTCACCACCGGAGAGCGTCGTCGCGGATTGGCCGAGGCGCACATAGCCGAGGCCGACCGCCTCGAGCGTGTCGAGAACGCGTGCGATACGCGGCACCGATGCGAAGATCTCGCGAGCCTGCGAGATCGACAGGTCGAGCACCTCCGCAATGTCGAGGCCGCGGTACTTGACCGCGAGGGTCGCGTCGTTGAAGCGGCGGCCGCGGCACACTTCGCAGGTGACCCACACGTCTGGGAGGAAGTGCATCTCGACCCGTACGACGCCGTCGCCCTGGCAGGCCTCGCAGCGACCACCTTTGACGTTGAAGCTGAAGCGAGCCGGCTGAAAGCCCTGTGCTTTCGAGTCCTTCGTGGCGGAGAAGAGCACGCGAATCTCGTCGAAGACCTTGGTGTAGGTCGCTGGATTAGAGCGCGGGGTGCGGCCGATCGGCTCTTGGTCGATGGTGATGATCTTGTCGAGCTGGCCCATGCCGCGAATACGTCGATGTGCGCCGGGGCGGGCCGAAGCGCCATGAAGCGAGCGGCGCAGCGCGGGCTCGAGGATGCCAGAGATGAGCGTCGACTTGCCGGCACCGGAAACGCCCGTCACGGCGGTCATCACCCCGAGCGGTATGCGCGCGTCGATGTCTTTCAGGTTGTGCTCGGTCGCGCCGAAGATATCCAACCACGCGCTCGGGGTGCGGCGGGTGGCCGGCACGGGGATGTGGCGGCGACCGTCGAGCCACGGCCCGGTCACCGAGTCGGGCAAGGCGGGCAGCCCTTCGGGCGGTGCCACGGCTACGACAAAGCCGCCCGCTTCGCCTGCGCCCGGACCCATGTCGACCACGAGATCGGCGGCGCGGATGACGGCCTCGTCGTGCTCGACGACGATCACGGTGTTGCCGAGATCGCGTAGACGCACGAGCGCCGCGATGAGCTGCGCGGTGTCGCGCGAATGAAGTCCAACCGACGGCTCGTCCAGCACGTAGACAATGCCGGTGAGCTCGGTGCCGATCTGCGAGGCTAAGCGAATGCGCTGGCTCTCGCCGCCGGACAAGGTGCCCGAGCCGCGCTCCAGCGAGAGGTAGCCTAGCCCGACCCCGACCAGGAAGCGCACGCGTGCGGCGGCTTCGCGGACGGCGTCCGCGGCGACGACCGCGGCGGCACCCGTCAAGCGCAAGGCATCGAACCAGCTCGCGAGCCCATGCAATGGAAGCGCTGACAAGGCAGGCAAGGTCTCGTTCGCGAAGCGCACTGCGCGGGCCTCTTCGCGCAGGCGCGAGCCGCCGCAACTGCGACACGGAGCGCTCGACATGTAGGTCTGGTAGAGTTCGCGCTGAGCGTCGGACTTGGTCTCGCGCAGGCGCCGCTCGATGACGCGCGCGATGCCTTCGAACGGAACGTCGTAGTCGACCTTGCCGTGCGCGCGCTTGGCCGAGAACTTGATGGGCTGATCACTACCGAAGAACAGCACCTCGCGTTGCGGCGCCGTGAGCGTCTCGAACGGCTGGTCGCGTGGGATATCGTAGGTTCGGCAGACCGCGTCGACGACCTCGGTGGTCAGCGCGTTGCGCTCGCGATCGCCCATGACGGCCGCCCAAGGAACGATCGCGCCTTCGTCGAGGGACAGCGTCGGGTCGGGTACGAGCTTGTCGACGTCGACTTCGATCGCGGTACCGAGGCCTTTGCAATCGGGGCACATGCCCGACGGAGCGTTGAACGAGAAGAGCTGCGGCGTGAGCTCGGGCAGCTCGCGATCGCATCGATCACAGCGCAGCTCGGTCGACAGTCGGATCTCTTCGGGCTCGGGCTCAGGGCCGCCTGGCAGCGGTGCCAAGACTACGACGTTGCCGCCGAACTTGAGCGCGGTCTCGAGCGAGTCGTTGAGCCGGGTGCGCAGGCCTTCCTTGATGATGAGCCGATCGACGACGAGCTCGATCGAGTGTTCCTTCTTGGGCTCGAGCTTCGGGGGCTGCTCGAGCTCGACAAGTACGCCGTCGACGCGCGCACGGGCGAAGCCATCGGCCTTCAGCTTAGCCAGTAGATCCGAGAAGTTGCCTTTCTTTGCCCGGACCAGGGGCGCGAGCAGAGCGAGGCGGGTGCCCTCAGGATAGCCAAGGATGGCTTGTGCCATCTGGCCGGGCGTCTCTTTCCGGATCGCGGCGCCGCAGCTCGGGCAGTGCACGACGCCGGCACGTGCGAAGAGCACGCGCAGGTAGTCGTGAATCTCGGTGACGGTGCCGACAGTCGAGCGCGGGTTCGAGCTGGTCGTCTTTTGTTCGATGGCGATCGTCGGCGACAGGCCGTGGATGCTCTCGACCACTGGCTTCTTGAGCTGGCCGAGGAACTGGCGCGCATAGGAAGACAGCGACTCGATGTAGCGGCGCTGGCCTTCCGCAAAGATCGTGTCGAACGCGAGCGACGACTTGCCGGACCCGGATGGGCCTGTGAACACGATGAGGCGATCGCGCGGCAAGTCGAGGTCGACGTGCCGGAGGTTGTGCTCGGCGGCGCCGCGAATGCGAATCGAGGGCTCGAGCGCTCGCTCGACGGCGGAGTTGTCAGCGGACATCGCGGCTCGGCGATTAGCAGAGATGGGCAGTGGATGGAACGATTCTTCCTGCCGGGTTGCGGCCGATCGCCGGGCGTGTAGTATGTCGACCGTGCAGCTGCCTCCCGGTGGACCGCACATCGACCCCTTCGCCATCTGCCCATCTGCCCATTGAGGGACAGGCCAATGCGACTGCAGTACGCCGGTGCCACGCACGTCGGCATGAAGCGCGACCACAACGAAGACAACCTCTTGCTCGTGCCCGAACACAACCTGTTCGTGGTCGCGGACGGCATGGGAGGCCACAGCTCCGGTGAGGTCGCGAGCAAGATCGCGGTCGACACGCTGCGAACGTTCTTCGAGGACACCGCCAAAGACGACGACGTCACGTGGCCGTTCAAGCTCGATAAGAACCTCGGGTATGACGAGAACCGCCTGACCGCCGGCGTAAAGCTGGCCAACCGCAACATCTACGAGGCCGCGCAAGCCGACGCCCGCTACAAGGGTATGGGCACGACCTGCGTCGCTATGATCTGGGTGGACGACAAGGCGATCGTCGGTCACGCGGGCGACTCGCGCTGCTATCGGGTGCGCAACGGCGTCATCACGCCGATCACCGAAGACCACAGCTTGTTGAACGACTACCGGAAGATCCAGGCCCTCACCCCCGAGGAGGAGGCCGCCTTCCAGTACAAGAACATCATCGTGCGCGCGCTCGGCATGAAAGAGGCGGTTGCGGTCGACATCAACCTGGTCTCGCCCGAGCCGAACGACATTCTGATGTTGTGCTCCGATGGCCTGTCCGGCGAAGTCACCGACCCCGGGATCCTGGCCCTCATCGAAAAGCACCGGGACAACCTCGAAGACGGCGTGCAGGCGTTGATCAAGACTGCGTGCGACAACGGTGGCAAGGACAACGTCACAGTCATCCTGGTGAAGTACCTCGGCAAGTAGCCGCGACTCGATCCGAGTGACTCATGTCAGCTGGCTCACCCAGCGGTAGCCGCGCACATGCGCGTCGATCAGCGCTTCGGGTGTGCCGGTGTCAGCGAAGAACGCGTGTGTTTCGACGCACGCCACGGCGAGCCGATCGAGATACGGCAGGAAACCCTGCCGGAGTATGCAGCTAGGGCCGTCGGGTAGCCGCTCGGGCAAGGCGTGGTCGGCGAGCGTGAGGCCGCAGAACGTAGAGCCGCTCGGGTCCGATGCCTCGTCCAGACGCACGAGCAGGTCGTTGACGACGATCAGGCGGCGCTCAATCGCGTAGGTGGACTCGCGCGTCACGAGCAGAGCGGCAGAGCGAGAACCGAGCCGCTCACTGAGGATGCTTGGCGATTCCGCAAAGACCGCGTCGGCGTTGAGCACGAAGAATGCCTCGCCCGGCGTGAGCCACGCGCGCAGGTTGCGGACCGCACCTCCGGTGCCGAGCAGAGCGTCCTCCCGGGAGAGGTGGAACTCGATCCCGGGTCGACGCGCGGCGACCGCGTCGATATGGGCCGCCACCGCGTCGGCGAGGTGATGGGCGTTGACCGCGATGCGGGTGACGCCGACCGCTACGAGCTTGTCGATCGCCCAGTCGACCAGCGCGCGCCCGTAGAACGGAACGAGCGGCTTGGGCGTGTAGAGCGTGACCGGTCGCAGGCGTCGCCCCTCCCCTGCCGCCAATACGATGGCCTGTCGAACCATCATTGAAGCGGCTCGACTGGCTCCGAACGCGCGCGCGCTGCAGCCTCGGGCAACAACGACACCAGCAGAGCGAGCAGCTCAGGGAAGCGGCCGGTCACCTGGAGCGCGTGGACGACGTAGCCGATCGTGTCGGCGAAGAACGCGAGGAAGTGCGTCTTGCCGCGTCGCGCCAGCGTCTCGAAGCGTCCAGCATCCTTCAGCTTTCGCTGAATCGTCTGCAGATGAAAACGCGCGCGCAGGTCGGCCTCATCACGCCCCGCGATCAGCGCGAAGCGCGCGAGGTGATGGTCGAGCTCGGACGGGCTCAGCACGATGTACGAGTCGCGCAACAGCGCCACCAAGTCGTAGACATCGGGTGCGATGAAGGCGTCCTGGAAGTCGACGAGCACCAGGCCGCGCGCGGTGACCATCAGGTTCTGACTCTGGAAGTCACGGTGCGCGAGCACTTGCGGACCGCTCAAGAGCTCGTCCGCAAGCGCCTCGCCGACCTCGCCCAGAACGTTTCGTTGTGCCGGGCTGAGGGTTATCCCGAGGCGCGCCTCGAGCCCCATGTCCGCGAACTCCGCGAGCTCGGCGACAAGGTGAGCACGCCCGAAGGTCGGCACGCCACCCGGCGGCAGCCGACCGTCGACGGCTACTTGCCAATCAGCCAGGAGCTGCAGCGCCTCGCCGTAGAGCGCCGAACGCGATGGCTTCGAAATCCCCTGGAGCCGGTCGTAAAAGCGCTCGTCACCGAGGTCTTCGATGAGCAGGTAGCCGGCCTCGAGATCGGCGACGTAGTACTCGGGCACCGGCAGCTCGAGATCTTCGAGAAAGCGCGCCATTACGAGCCACGGCAGCTCGGCGTCTGGCGCAGCGCTCGCGCCATGCTCGGTCGGGGCGAGGACGTCCTCCGGCAACGCCATCACAATGGCCGTTGCATGACCGTTGGGCAGCGGAGTCGCCAGGCGCGCGCGCCAATATGTCCGAGGTGAGGCACCGCCCGCGAGCAGCTCCAGACTGTTGGTCGCCAGGCCGCGGCCAGCGAGCCATGTATCGATCCGGCGCGAATCGTGGGTACGTGAGACCGAGGGTCCAGATTGAATGTTGCTCATCCCGCCTCCTGCCACATCGGCCGCGCTACATAGTATGCCCCCGAGGCGCGACTCAACCTCAAGTGGAACCGCGGCACACCCGCCTTGGCGGGCCAAACGACCTTGCACTTTTGGCGAGCCTCGCCTAGTCTCCGGCCCGGCCTCAGGGCAAGGCCAGCGAAGCTCGTGAATTCATTGAGGTTCTGAGCATGCAAGGCAGCGACATGCGTCAAGATGGAGAGGGGTCTGGCAATGCCTCGGGCGCGCTTGCGTTCGGGTCGAAGTCCAGCCAAGACATCGCGCAGATTCGAAAGCGCTATCCGACCAACCAAGCAGCACTGATTCCGGTGCTGTTCGTGGCGCAGCGCGAGTTCAGCGTGCTCACGCCAGCCGTGCTCGAGCTGGTCGCCGCGACGCTCGGTCTGCCAGTCACGAAGGTGGCAGCGACCGCGACCTTCTACACCATGTTCAACAAGGAACCGGTGGGCCGCTTCCATGTGCAGGTGTGCAAGAACATCAGCTGCTATCTGCGCGGATCCGACGAAGTCACCCGCGCCTTCGAGGACGAGCTCGACATCGATGTCGGCACAACCTCGAGCGATGGCTGCTTCACGCTTAGCGAGGTCGAGTGCCTAGCTGCATGCGGTCGTGCCCCTGTCGTGCAGGTCAACGAGACCTACCACGAGTGGGTCACCCCAAATGAAGCCGTGACCCTCGTCGAGCAGCTGCGCGCACGAACGCGCCGCACGACGTCCTCGGCGCTGCTCGACATCAACGCACTCGGGCTCGGGAACAAGTCATGACGGCGACCACGCAGCAGCCGCCAGCCGTGCCGCCACAGGTCGCCCGCCAGCCGAAGCCGGTCAAACAGTACGACTACCTGCTGCGCTCGAGCCACGGGAAAGACTACCGTCAGCTCGCGGTCTACCAGGCCGCAGGCGGCTATGCGGGCGCCAAGAAGGCGCTCGCGATCGGTCCGGATGCGGTCATTGCCGAGGTCAAGAAGGCGAGTGTTCGCGGTCGTGGCGGCGCAGGTTTCCCGGCCGGCGTGAAGTGGGGCTTCGTGCCCAAGGACACGACCAAGCCGAAGTACCTCGTGGTCAATGCCGACGAGGGCGAGCCGGGCACGTTCAAAGACAACTACTTCCTGTCCGAGGACCCGCATCGCCTCATCGAGGGCTGCATCATCTGCATGACCGCGCTGGCGATTGGCGCGACCTACATCTACATCCGAGGCGAGTTCTTCAAGCAGATCAAGACGGTCGAAGAGGCCATCGCCGAGTGCTATCGCGCCGGCATCCTCGGCGACAACGCCATGGGCACAGGCAAGCGCCTGGACATCTACGTGCACACCGGTGCCGGCGCGTACATCTGCGGCGAAGAGACGGCACTCCTCGAGTCGCTCGAGGGCAAGCCCGGCCAGCCGCGCCTGAAACCGCCCTTCCCGGCGGTCGTCGGCGCCTTCGGCTGCCCGACGGTCATCAACAACGTCGAGACCCTCGCGGCTGTACCGCTCATCATCGAGAATGGCGCCGACTGGTTCATCTCGCTCGGTATCGAGCGCGACGGCGGTAGCCGCATCGTGGGAATCTCGGGCCATGTCAACAAGCCCGGCCTCTACGAGGTGGGCGTCGGCGTGACCCTGTTCGACATGATCTACGGGCCCGGTGGTGGCGTGCTCGAGGGCCGCAAGATCAAAGCAGTCATCCCCGGCGGCTCGTCTTGCCCGGTGTTGACGGCCGACGAGCTCGACGTCCCGATGACGGTCGATAGCATGGCGAAGGCCGGCACGATGCTCGGTACATGCGGCATCATCGTCATCTCCGAGGGCACCTGCCTCGTGAAGTGCCTCCAGCGCATCAGCCACTTCTACGCCCACGAGAGTTGCGGTCAGTGCACCCCGTGCCGTGAAGGCACTGGCTGGCTAGCACGCATCCTCGATGACCTCGAGGCGGGTCGTGGCAACCTCTCCGACCTCGACGTGCTGCTCGATGTCGCCGACCAGATCGGCGGCAACACGATCTGCGCGCTCGGCGACGCCGCTTCGCTGCCCGTCCAGAGCTTCGTCCGGAAGTTCCGCGCCGAGTTCGAAGCGCACGTGACCCACCAGGGCTGCCCCCACGAACACACTCCCCTGCCCCGCGGCTCGCGGGTGTGACCGAGGTACCCGATGGGCTTCGAACAGATCATCTTTTGGCTCCTCGCAGTGGGGACCATCGCGACGAGCGCCCTGGTGGTGCTGCCGCCCGGTGGTCGTAATCCGCTCTACGGGGCGCTGCTCCTCATCGTCAGCTTTTTCTTCATCTCGGGTCTCTACGTGCTGCTGTTCGCGCACACGATGGCGATCCTTCAGATCCTGGTCTACGCAGGCGCCATCATGGTGCTGTTCACCTTCGTGATCATGCTCCTGAATCTGTCGAAGAAGGAGCTCGGCGACGAGACCAAGACGCTCGCCAAGGGCCTCGGAATCGTGGCCGTGGTCGCGCTCGGCACGAAGCTCGTCGTGATGCTCCAGGGTCAGACGCTCAACCTCCAGGCCAAGCCGCTGCCGGAAGGCTTCGGCGGCGTGGATGCGATCGCGGACCTGCTGTTCCACAACTACCTCGTGCCGTTCGAGCTGACTGGCCTGCTGCTGCTGGTCGCGGTCATCGGTGCGATCGTGCTCGCCAAGAGGACGCTCTGATGCTGCCCTTTCTCGCAGAGGCGGCCACGGCCGTGGCGTCTTCGACTACCTCAACTCCGGTGCACTCGATTCCGCTGCAGTGGTTCCTGATCGTCTCGGTCGCGCTCTTCGCGGTTGGCTCGGCTGGCGTGCTCGCGCGAAGGAACGCGCTGACGGTCCTGATGAGCGTTGAGATCATGCTCAACGCCGTGAACTTGGCCTTCCTCGCGTTCGCGCGCGAGTGGGGGAACATGCACGGGCACGTCGTCACGTTCTTCGTGATCGCCGTCGCCGCGGCCGAGGCCGCTATCGGCCTCGCGCTCGTGCTTGGGATCTTCCGTCACAAGAAGTCGATCAATCTCGACGAGATGAACGCCCTCAAGAACTGACCCGGCAACGGGCCACCCGGCCTGCGCCATACGCTCCGAGCGGCTGCCACGCCCGGGCGCGCTCCTACTCGACATCCGAGGTCGACCTTGTTCCTCGCGTCCGAAACCGCACATGCCGCCGCGCACGTCAAAGGCCTCCTCGGCCCGACGATCGGTGAAGGGCATTCGGCCGACCTGCTCGCCTGGGTCGTGCTCCTGCCGCTCATTGGAGCGTTCATCAACGGGGTCTTCGGCAAGAAGCTCGCGCGCTCCACCGTGACGACGATCGGTGTCGGCTCGGTGCTGCTTGCGTTCTGCTTCGCGGCCTATGAGGTCATCCGTCTGGCCGGCTTGCCGGATGGCGACTACCTCGTCGTCAACGGCTGGACCTGGTTCGATACGCACGAGCTGAACATCAGCTTCTCACTGATGCTCGACCATCTCTCGTCGGTGATGGTGCTCGTCGTGACCGGCGTCGGCACGCTCATCCACGTCTTCTCGACCGCCTACATGCGCGAGGACGAGGGCTACCACAAGTTCTTCAGCTACCTGAATTTGTTCATGTTCTCGATGCTGCTGCTGATCCTCGGCAAGAACCTCGTGGTCTTGTTCGTGGGCTGGGAAGGCGTCGGGCTCTGCAGCTATCTGCTCATCGGCTTCTGGTACAAGGACATGGAGAAGGCCATCGCGGGCCAGAAGGCGTTCATCGCCAACCGCGTCGGCGACCTCGCGTTCCTCATCGCGACCTTCATCCTGCTCTTCTACACTCACGGCAGCGTCGACTTCGTCAGCGAAGGTGGCGTGCAGTCGGCGGTCACCCACCTCCAGGGCGCTGGCAGCGGCGGCGATATGACGCTGCTCGTCATCTGCGTGCTGTTCTTCGTCGCAGCCTGCGGCAAGTCCGCCCAGATCCCGCTCTACGTGTGGCTCCCGGACGCGATGGCGGGTCCGACCCCGGTATCGGCGCTCATCCACGCGGCGACGATGGTCACGGCTGGCGTCTACATGATGGCGCGCATGAACCCGCTCTTTGTGGCGAGCCCAACTGCGATGACGATCGTCGCGGTGGTCGGCGGCACGACTGCACTTTTCGCGGCGACCATCGCGCTCGTGCAGAACGACATCAAGAAGGTCCTCGCCTACTCCACCGTGTCGCAGATCGGCTTCATGGTGCTGGCGGTCGGCGTCGGCAATTTCACGGGCGCCATCTTCCACCTGATGACCCACGCGTTCTTCAAGGCGTGCCTGTTCCTAGGGTCGGGCTCGGTCATCCACGCGCTGCATCACGAGCAGGACATCCGGCAGATGGGCGGGCTCCGAAAGAAGCTGCCGATCACGAACATCACCTTCTTCGTCAGCTGCCTCGCGATCTCGGGCATCCCGTTCTTCGCGGGCTTCTTCTCGAAGGACGAGATCCTCTTCAACGCGCTGACCAATGAGATCTCCGGCGGCGGACCCAACTTCTATGCGGGCATCACGGGCTTCATCGCCGCAGCATGCACCGCCTTTTATATGTTCCGCCTGTACTACCTGACCTTCGGTGGCACCTACCGCGGTGACCCGCACGTCTACGACCATGCCCACGAAGAGACCGCGATGACCTTCCCACTCGCGTTCCTCGGAGTGCTGGCAGCGGTCGGCGGCTTCGTCGGGATCCCGCATCTCATCCACGACGCGCACCTGCTCGAGGCGTGGCTCTCACCCAACTTCGGCTGGCTGGCGGCGACCAACGGTGGCCCGATCCACTACAGTCACGACATGGTCGCCGAGCTCATCGTGATCGGCGCGTCGGTCGCCATCGGCATTGCCGGCATGTTGATCGCGCGCAGCATGTACAACCGCTCGGCCGACCGCCTGCCGGTCGCGCCTGTCGACGCTGGCTGGCACCGGGTGCTGACCAACAAGTACTACGTCGACGAGTTCTACGACCTCATCTTCGTGCGCCCACTCCGCGGCATCGCGCAGTTCAGCTACAAGGTCATCGACGTCGGCATCATCGACGGCATCTTCGTCCGCGGCTCGGCCATGGTCGTCGGCCTTGTCGGCGCGGGGCTGCGCAAGCTCCAAAACGGCGATGTGCAAGCCTACGTGACAGTGGTCGTCGTCGGCCTCGCCACCGCCCTCCTCTTCGCCGCCTGATCCGAAGGAGACTGCGCATGTCTGACATTCTCCCGGTTGCTTCAGGCTCGGTGCTCTTGCCGCTGCTGATCGTAATGCCGCTGCTCGGCGCGCTCCTGTTGTGCTTCGTGCCAAGGGAACAGGTGGCCGCGCATCGCGGGATCGGCATCACCTTCTCGATCATCACCTTCTGCCTCTCGATCCCACTGCTCACGGGGTTCGATCATGCGGCGCCCGGCTTCCAGGCGGGTCTAGACTTCTCCACCTCGTGGATCGACGCGATCGGCGCGCGCCTCACGGTGCAGGTCGACGGCATCTCACTGTGGATAGTCGTGCTGACGACGTTCCTAACGCCGCTCATCCTGCTCGGCGCCTCGAAGGCCGTGACCGAGCGCGTGCGCGAGTTCGTTATCGCGATGTTGGTGCTCGAGACGGCGATGCTCGGCGCGTTGCTCGCGACCGACCTGCTGCTGTTCTACCTCTTCTGGGAGATGATGCTCATCCCGATGTACCTGCTCATCGGTATTTGGGGCGGTAGCAACAGGCACTACGCGACGATCAAGTTCGTCGTCTACACGGTCGTCGGCTCGCTGCTGATGCTGGTCGGCGTGGTCTTCCTCTACACGAAGGCGGGCAGCTTCGCGTACGCCGACATCCTCGCGGTGGAGCTGACCAAGACCGAACAGATATGGCTCTTCCTCGCGTTCGCGCTGGCGTTCGTCATCAAGGTGCCGCTGTTCCCGTTCCACACCTGGCTGCCCGACGCCCACACCGAGGCGCCGACGGCTGGCTCGGTGATCCTGGCCGGCGTGCTCCTCAAGATGGGCACCTACGGGCTCTTGCGCTTCGCGTTGCCGCTCTTTCCCGAGGCGATGGGGATGTTCTCGCCATACGTGCTCGTGCTCTCGACGATCGGCATCGTGTACGGCGCGCTCGTCGCGTTCGCGCAAGGCGACGTCAAAAAGCTCGTCGCCTACTCATCGGTGTCGCATCTCGGCTTCGTTATGCTCGGCATCCTGGCCATGAATCAGCAGTCGGTAGAAGGCGCCATCCTGCAGATGGTCAACCACGGCATCTCGACCGGCGCGCTCTTCATGCTGGTCGGCATGGTCTACGAGCGCACGCACACGCGCGCCATTACTGACTACGGTGGCATCGCGGTGAAGATGCCAATCTTCACGGTGATGTTCATCATCGTCACGATGAGCTCGATCGGCCTCCCCGGTACCAACGGCTTCACCGGTGAGTTCATGATCCTCTCAGGTGCCTTCCTCGAAGCGTTGCCGCTGTCGTGGGACTCGTGGAACGGGCTCGCGATTGTGTGCGCCATCGTCGCGACGACGGGCGTGCTGCTGGGCGCCATCTACATGCTGTCGATGGTGCGGCGCGTGTTCTTCGGACCGCTGACCAACCCTCACAATGAAGAGCTCGAGGACCTCACCCCACGCGAGGTCGGCCTGCTCGTCCCGTTGATCGTCCTGATCTTCGTGATCGGCTTCTTCCCGAAGATGTTCACCGAGCCGATGACCGCCTCGGTCGAGACGATCGTCGACACCTATGGCAGCCGCGTCGAAGCGGTGCGCGACCCGCGCGCCCGACGTGGCGAGCCGCGTGCGTCGGACTCGCGGGGAGCTTCTGCTCCGACAGCTGCTGTGCGCGTGTCGCCCGTCCATGAGGGAGAGTGAGCCGCCATGTGGCATGACCTGTACCTCGTATCCCCGCTGCTGATCGTCATCGTGATCGGCCTCGTCGCACTGCTCGCCGGCGTGTTCGCGCCCGAGGGTTCGGCCAAGGGCTGGCTCGGCTACATCACGACCTTCGGGTTCGTGGTGGCGCTCGGGACGGCACTGTTCCTGTACGGCAAGACACCCGACGGCATGGCGTTCGAGAGCCCGTCGTTCCAGTACGCACTCGTGCTCGATCACTTTGGCCTCGGCATGTCGATCGTCATCATCGTCGGCGCGGCGCTGATGTCATTGTCGGCGGTCGACTACCTGCCCGAACAGAAGGCCGACCACGGCGAGTTCTATGGCCTCATCGCGTTCGCGACGGCCGGCATGATGGCGCTGGTGATGGCCAACGATCTGCTCACGTTCTTCGTCGCGCTCGAGCTGATGTCGCTCGCCGTCTACGTGCTTGCGGGCTTCAAGCGGCAGTCGAAGTTCTCGACCGAGTCTGCGACCAAGTACTTCGTGCTCGGTTCGTTCGCGTCTGGTCTCTTGCTGCTAGGCATCGCCTTCGCTTACGGCGCCACAGGTGAGATCTCGATGGGCGGCATCGGCCAGGCGATCCGCGACGGCGCACTCGACAAGGTGCCGGAACTGGTCCGCTTCGCGATGGTGCTGATCACCGCGGCGTTCTTCTTCAAGGTCGCCGCGGCTCCGTTCCATATGTGGGTGCCCGACGTCTATGAAGGTGCCCCGGCTCCGGCCGCTGGCTTCATGGCGATCGCGGTGAAGACCGCAGCCTTCGGTGGCTTCGCACGCTTGATGCTGACCACCTTCGGCGCGCCCGAGCTACGCACCCAGGGCGTGTCCTGGGAGCTGCTGGTCGTCATCTGCGCGGTCGCGTCAATGTTCATCGGCAACCTGGCGGCGCTCGCCCAGAAGAGCTTGAAGCGCATGCTCGCCTACTCGGCGATCGCGCACACGGGCTACCTCATGGTCGCCCTGCTGGTCATCCCGAAGGACTCGGTGGCACCGCTCAACGCGCTCGGTGCGGGCTTGGTGTTCTACCTCCTCGCCTACACGCTCGCGAACGCGGCGGCCTTCGGCGTCGCGTCGGCGGTGTCGGGCTCGGACACCGAAGACATCGGCGAGGCGGCCTATGCGGGGCTCGCCAAGCGCAGCCCCGGCCATGCGCTGGTGCTGGCGATCGCGATGTTGAGCTTGCTCGGTATCCCGCTGACAGCCGGCTTCATGGGCAAGCTGACCATCTTCGATGAGATCCTGACGGCACGACACAGCGACTACATCTGGTTGGTCGTCGTGGCAGTCATCAACTCGGTGATCTCGGCCTGGTACTACCTGCGTGTGATCCTCGTTGCGTACATGCAGGACGAGCGCAAGGACCGCCCGATCCAGCTCATCCGCAGCCGTCCACTGGCGATTGCTATCGGCGTCGCGGCGACGCTGACGATCCTCGTCGGGGTGCTGCCGAACAAGGCACTGACGTTCTCGAAGACCGCTGGCCAGAGCCTCGCGGGACATTCGGGCGCTCAGGTGACGGTGGTCACGCCGGAGGCGCACAAGACACCGGTACTCGTGCCTGCGGCTACCACTCCGGCGACAGCAATGCCGTGATGTTGGCGTCCTCCCACGCGAGGGCCTCGACATAGTTTGGGTGGGCCGCCTCCGCGTCGCGAAAGCCGGGCGGATGCAGCTCACGTCGATCGCCGCGCGCACTCATGTGCACGCCCAGCGCATGGTGCAAGAGTTCGTGGAAGATGACGAAGCCTACAAACCAGGCGGGCACGCGTAAGTCGTCGAGGCGTCGATGGATCCGCACCATCGGCCCGTCGGGGCCAGCAGCCTCGTAGCTGCCGAGACGGATCGACCGCAGGGCCTTTCGTTGCCGTGGCTCGCGGCGCCCCCAGCCGATCGCGATCGGCGTCATGTCGGGGAAGTAGTCGCGACGCTCGAGTTCCGCCAGCTCGGTGAGATCGTGGTGCAAGCCCTGACTGCGGATCGGCGGCGCCTTGTGTCGCCGAAGGCAGCGCGGTGCGGGCGCACTGATCGTGCGATTGGGGATCCGCCCGCCCGCACGTTCGTGTCCTGGCTCGCCCGCTGGTAGCAGCGCGATGAGCTCGTGCACGCGCTGACTCGCGCCAGGCAAGTCCGCGATATAATTTACGATCACGCCGATCGCGGTGTCGCCAAGCTCGGCAAACCGGCGCGCGATCCGCACCTCGCGATCCAGGAGTCGGGTTCCACGCATCGAGCGCTTGGCGCGAACCGACACCATCGTCGTGCGATTCTCGGTAAGGACCACCTCGGCCGCAATCCCCGCGGCCTCGAGAGCGGTCAGCAGCCGCTCACGGAGCCCCGGCCCCATCGCTCGCGACGGCATCTGTGCGCGCACGTAGCGCGCGGTAGCGCGACAGGAAGAGCCAGTGGCTCGTAAGCCAGACCACAGTCAGGCTCAGCATTACGATCGGCGCCCAGAGCCCGCCCGCCTGAGGCCGCTGAGCCATCTCGAGACCCGTGAAACCGCCAGGCCGCGGTCGCCCTGACAGCACATCGAGGCGCGAGGGCACGAGGTCGATCAAGATCCAGATGAAGAACACGATCAGCGCCAGCGCCAGGATCGCCCAGATCGCGCGCATGACGGGGTAGTTGCGCTGGTGCGCACGCACGTAGAGCAGCGCGAACGACAGCAACACCCCGTACATCGCGAGGTGCATGAACCAGTCGGAGAAGCCGGTCAGCAAGGTCACGAGCACGCCGACGACGCCGGTGGCGGCGAGCAGGCCCAGGCCCGCGAGGAGGTAGCCGGACTGGATGCTGCGCAAGAACGTACCGAGGCTTCCGACGTCGGCCTTCATCGCCGACCGGACCGGGGCAATGGCGGCGCGTACGTCCGATGCGACCTCGGCGGCGACCGTCTCCGACTCGGCCGCGTCGCGCGCTGACACGCCGCTCGGCGAAGTCGGGCCCGTCTCGGGAGCGTTGGGGTCGGCGGGGCGCATGGCCGGCGCATCCTGCGCGACTCCCACGACTGGGTCAATTACACGCGCCGGCTTGCCACCCTTCGCTGCTGGCCAGCAAAATCCTCGAAGGAGCAATGGCAACGCCGAATACCCCATGTGCGACGCGGATCCGGCCTGTCGGGCAACGAAGCAATCTTCGCTCTTGACAGCGTGGGGGATGTTGCCTCACTTTCCGCCCTCGCCGAGATGGGGCAGAGCCTTTCAATAGGCGCCTGTAGCTCAGGTGGATAGAGCATCGGCCTTCTAAGCCGATGGTCAGAGGTTCGAGTCCTCTCAGGCGCGCTCTCTTGATAGCATGATGTGGTGATTGTAGCTCAGTTGGTTAGAGCGGCGGTCTGTGGCACCGCAGGTCGGGGGTTCAAGCCCCCTCAGTCACCCCAATACATTACTCGAGTGCACGAAAGAGGGGCTTACGCCCCTCTCTCTTTTTGTGCTGCGAGGTGCGCCCGTAGCTCAGCTGGATAGAGCAACGGACTTCGAATCCGTAGGCCGCAAGTTCGAATCTTGCCGGGCGCAATCCAGCTCTCACGAAGGTCAGCGGCCCCTCGGCGAGAGACGAATCGACCGGGTACCTCACGAGGTCCCCAAAATACCGTTGACACCCCCCGACGCTTTGGGCACAACGCCCTCCGCGTCACGGAAGTGATGGCCAAGCGGGTGCGTAGCTCAATCTGGCAGAGCACCGGACTCTTAATCCGTAGGTTGTAAGTTCGATTCTTACCGCACCCACCAAAAGGACAGGCCGAGAGGCCTGTCCTTTTCTGTTTCTGCAGTGTGCATTACCAATGCACCCGATGCGCGAGAGTGGCGAAACTGGTAGACGCGCTGGACTTAGAATCCAGTGGCCGTGAGGTCGTGGGGGTTCGAGTCCCCCCTCTCGCACTAAGACATCAAGCGAGCGCGCCGCAGGGCGCGCTCAAGGGACGAGGCTGAGATGAAAACGTCGGTTCAGGTGGTCAGCGAAATCGAGGTCCTCATCGAGGTCGAGCTCCCGAGCGACAAGGTTGGCAAGGAGCTCGACCGACAGCTCGGCGAGTTCAGCAAGCGCGCGCGCGTACGCGGCTTCCGCCCCGGCAAGGCGCCCAAGGATCTCGTGCGCAAGCAGTTCGCGGGCGAAATGGCCAACGAGGCCGTCAAGCGACTCATCAACGAGAGCTTCAGCGCCGCCGTCGACTCCGTCGGCGAGCATCGCCTGGTTGGCGAGCCGCAGGTCGAGCCAGGCGTGGTGCGGCCGGGCGAGCCGTTCAAGTACGCCGTGCGCGCGCAGGTGAAGCCGAAGATCGAGGTCCACTCTTGGAAGGGGATCGAGGTCGCGGTCACGCCGAAGATCGTCAAGGGCGAGGAGATCGACGCGAAGGTCGCCGGCTTCCAGGAGAAGGGCAAAGAGCGCGTGCCCGTCGAGGACCGCAAGAGTGACACCGGCGACATCATCGTCATCGACACGACAGGCTGGGTCTCCGGCGCGCGCGACACGCGCCTCGACATGACTGGCTTCGAGGTCAAGATCGGCGAAGGCCGGATGATCCCGGGCTTCGAGGACGAGGTGCGCGGGCTCTCGGTCGGCGAGTCCAAGACCTTCGACATCAACTTCCCCGAGGACTACAGCGCCGGTCTCGCCGGCAAGCCGGCCCGCTTCGAGGCGCGCGTGCAGGGAGTCTTCGCCGAGGAGTTGCCCGACGTCGACGACGACTTCGCGACCGACCTCGGCTTCGAGAACCTCGAAGAGATGCGCAAAGACATCCACGACAAGCTCGCCAAAGAGGCAGACGTCCGTCGCGAGGACGAGACCGAGCGCCGAGTGATGGCAGTCGTGCTCGAGCGCAACCAGTTCGCGGTGCCGCCGGCGATGGTCGACCAGCACCTCGGCGACCGCGCGCGCAGCCTCGTACAGATGTTCCAGCAGCAGGGCATGTCGCGCGACCAGGCGATCCAGCTGGTCGAGCGCAATGTAGAAGGCCTGCGGGTCGCCGCCGACTACCAGGTGCGTCGCCACCTCGTGCTCGAGGCGATCGCCCGCCAGGAGAAAATCGACGTCGATGAGGAAGAGCTTGCGGCCGCTCTCGTCGGCAAGATCCAGGAGCGCGGCGAGAAGGCCGCAAAGATCTACGAGCGTCCCGAGATGCGCGAAGCGGAGAGGCTCGATATGATCGAGAGGAAAGCGCTCGCGGTGCTTATCGAGGGCGCGAGCATCGTCGATGCTGAGCCCGAGCCGGTGAGCGCGGGCTAGAACCGATCTCGTAACGCATCAGAACTCCTACAGGAAAGAGGCAAGAAATGACCTATCTCCCTCGCATCGTCGAGCAGACCCATCGCGGCTCGGAGCAGTGGGATCCGTTCTCGCGCCTTTTCAAGGATCGGATCATCTTCATCGGGTCGGCGATTGATGACCACGCGGCCAACGCGGTCATCGCCCAGCTGCTTTATCTCGACAGCGACGATCCCGACAAAGAGATCAACATCTACATCAACAGCCCGGGCGGCTCGATCACAGCGGGCATGGCGATCTACGACACGATGCAGTTCATCCAGGCGCCGATCTCGACGATCTGCCTGGGTCAGGCCGCGTCGATGGCGGCGGTGCTGCTGGCGGCCGGGGCCAAGGGCAAGCGCTTCGCCCTGCCCCACGCTCGCATCATGTTGCATCAGCCCCATGGCGGGCTCGGTGGGCAGGCGACCGACATCGACATCGCGGCGCGCGAAGTGCTCTTCCTGAAGGGGCAGCTCCTCGAAGTGCTCGCCAAGCACACCGGCCAGACGGCGGAGAAGCTGCGCTCGGATACCGACCGCGACTTCTTCCTGCGTCCGTCGCAGGCGCTCGAGTACGGGATCGTCGACACCATCGTCGCCCGCAAGACCTAGCTCGCAAGGCGTTTCATGACGGGGCTCTGGACGTTGTGTCCAAAGGGCCTATCGTCTATCGTCTTTCGAACTTCGCGGCGTGGTTGCCAGTCATGGCGGACCACGGGCGCCGTAGCACCCGTAGGAAGTGGTGACAGACCATGGTGGACAGACGCCGCGACAGTACGAATCTCTGCTGCTCCTTCTGCGGAAAGAGTCAGAAAGAGGTCAAGAAGCTCATCGCAGGACCCACGGTCTACATCTGCGATGAGTGCATCGGGCTGTGCAATGACATCATCGCCGAGGAGGTCCAGAAGGAGGACGTCTACTCGGGGCTCTCGGCCATCCCGAAGCCGCACGAGATCCGGCGCGTGTTGGACGAGTATGTGATCGGCCAGGAGAAGGCTAAGAAGATCCTCTCCGTGGCTGTCTACAATCACTACAAGCGCATCGACGCGAAGGAGAACCACCGCGACGACGTGGAGCTCTCGAAGTCCAACATCCTGCTGCTCGGGCCGACCGGCACCGGCAAGACGCTGCTCGCACAGACGCTCGCGAAGCTGCTCAAGGTGCCGTTCACCATCGTAGACGCGACGACGCTGACCGAGGCGGGCTACGTCGGTGAGGACGTCGAGAACATCCTCGTCTCGCTCCTCCAGAACGCCGACCACGACATCGAGCGGGCGCTTCGCGGCATCGTCTACATCGACGAAATCGACAAGATTTCGCGGAAGTCGGACAACCCCTCGATTACGCGCGACGTGTCGGGTGAGGGCGTGCAGCAGGCCCTCCTCAAGATCATCGAAGGCACCATCGCCAACGTGCCCCCGAAGGGTGGTCGCAAGCATCCTCAGCAGGAGTTCCTGCAGATGGACACGACCAACATCCTCTTCATCTGCGGTGGTGCTTTCGTCGGCCTCGAGAAGATCATCGAGCGGCGCATCGGCCGGAAGTCCTTGGGCTTCACCTCGGACAAAAACCAGAGCAAAGCCGAGATGACGATGGGCGAGATGCTCGAGGTGGTGGAGCCGGAGGACTTGATCAAGTTCGGCCTCATCCCCGAGTTCGTCGGACGTCTGCCGCTCGCGGCGACCCTGCATGAGCTCAACGAGGAGGCGCTGATGCGCATCCTGGTCGAGCCGAAGAACGCGGTCACGCGCCAGTTCAAGCGTCTCCTCGAGATGGACGGGGTGCGCCTCACGTTCACCGACTCGGCTCTCCGCGCGGTGTCGAAGAAGGCGCTCGAGCGCAAGACCGGTGCACGTGGTCTGCGCTCTATCCTCGAGAACGTGATGCTCGAGGTCATGTATGACATCCCCTCGATGGGCACTGCCAAGGAGATCGTCGTCAACGAAGACGTCATCCACGGCAAGACCAAGCCCATCGTTGTCTACGATAAGGAAGCTGCGTCGGCCTGAGGCTGTGCGCGGCTGCGCGTAGCCTCGTACCCGCGAGGCGGGCGCTCATGCAAAGGGTGCCAACCTGATGTTCGGAAAAGACAAGCGCTCCTCCAAGTCGCGCATCGTGCCTCTCTTGCCGCTGCGCGACATCATCGTGTTCCCGCACATGGTGGTGCCGCTGTTCGTCGGGCGCGAGAAGTCCATCGCCGCGCTGGAGCAGGCGATGGCGACCGACAAGGAGATCCTCCTGTCGGCGCAGAAGAAGGCAAAGACCAACGAGCCGACGCCGGACGACATCTACAAGGTCGGGACGCTCGGCACGATCATGCAGCTCCTGAAGCTGCCCGATGGCACCATCAAGGTGCTGGTCGAGGGCAAGCAGCGGGCGCGCATCAAGCGCTTCGTGCCGAGCGACTCGTACTTCGTGTGCGAGGTCGAAGAGATCGCCGAAAAGCGTGACCCGAACATCGATATCGAGGCGCTGATGCGCCAGATCCAGTCGACGTTCGAGAGCTACGTGAAGCTGAACAAGCGCATCCCGCCCGACATGCTGATGTCGGTGTCGACGATCGACGACCCGGCGCGGCTCGCCGACACTATCGTGGCGCACCTCTCGCTCAAGCTCACCGATAAGCAGGGCATCCTCGAGATCGATGACCCCGTGAAGCGGCTCGAGCGGCTCTATGAGCTCATGCAGGCCGAGATCGAGATTCTCCTCGTCGAGAAGAAGATCCGGACGCGCGTCAAGAAGCAGATGGAGAAGAGCCAGAAGGAGTACTACCTCAACGAGCAGATGCAGGCGATCCAGAAGGAACTCGGCGAACGCGACGAGTTCAAGAACGAGATCCAGGAGCTCGAAGAGAAGATCGCCTCGAAGCGCATGAGCAAGGAGGCGACGCTCAAGCTCAAGCGCGAGCTGAAGAAGCTCAAGATGATGTCGCCGATGTCGGCCGAGGCGACGGTCGTGCGCAACTACATCGACTGGGTGCTCAGCTTGCCGTGGCATCACGTCACCAAGGACAAGCTCGACATCAAGGAAGCGCAGGCCATCCTCGAACGCGACCACTATGGCCTCGAGAAGGCCAAGCAGCGCATCCTCGAGTACCTCGCGGTCCAGCACCTGGTGAAGAAGCTGAACGGACCGATCCTTTGCTTCGTCGGGCCTCCGGGTGTCGGCAAGACGTCGCTGGCACGATCGATTGCGAGCGCGACGGGTCGCAAGTACGTGCGCATGAGCTTGGGCGGCATGCGTGACGAGGCGGAGATCCGCGGTCATCGCCGCACCTACATCGGGGCGTTGCCGGGCAAGATAATCCAGATGCTCAAGAAGGCTGGTTCGTCTAACCCGGTGTTTTTGCTGGATGAAATCGACAAGATGTCGACGGACTTCCGCGGCGACCCGAGTTCGGCGTTGCTCGAAGTGTTGGATCCCGAGCAGAACGGGGCGTTCAACGACCACTACCTCGACCTCGACTATGACCTGTCGCACACGATGTTCATCGCGACGGCGAACAACCTGCACGGCATCCCGCTACCCCTGCAGGACCGCATGGAGATCATCGAGATCTCCGGCTACACCGAGTTCGACAAGCTCAACATCGCGCGCAAGTACCTGATCCCGAAGCAGTCCAAGAGCAACGGCATCGAGTCCATCCAGCAGGTCTGGACCGACTCGGCGGTGCGGCTCTTGATCCATCGCTACACGCGCGAAGCCGGCGTGCGAAACCTCGAGCGCGAGATCGCCAGCGTGTGCCGCAAGATGGCCAAAGAGGTCATCGAGCTGCGCCAGAACGGCAAGCTCGACAGCGAGATCCGCTTCCACCTCGATGCGCAGCGCGTGCAGAAGTTCCTGGGGCCGCCGAAGTATCGCAGCAACGAGGCCGAAGAGCTCGACGAGGTCGGCGTCACGCATGGCCTGGCCGTGACGATGGCGGGCGGCGAGCTGCTGCCGACCGAGGTGACGCTGATGCCCGGCTCGGGCCAGCTCAAGCTGACCGGCAACCTCGCCAAGGTGATGGAAGAGTCGGCCCACGCGGCGCTCTCGTATGTGCGTTCGAAGGCGCATCAGCTCGGGCTGGCGAAGGGCTTCCACAAGCAGATCGACATCCACATCCACTTCCCCGAAGGCGCCATCCCGAAGGATGGGCCGTCGGCGGGTATCACGATGGCGACGTCGCTGGTGTCGGCGCTGACGCGCACGCCGGTGCGCCGCGACGTGGCGATGACGGGTGAGATCACGCTTCGCGGGCGCGTGCTGCCGATTGGCGGTCTGAAAGAAAAGGTCCTCGCGGCCCATCGGGCGGGTATGAAGCTGGTCATCCTTCCTGATGAAAACAAGAAGGATATCCGGGACATCCCGGCCGTCGTGCGAGCCGCTATCAAGCTCGTGACGGTCAAGCACATGGACGAGGTGATCCCGCTCGCGCTCGTGCGCGACATCGTGCGGCCTGCAGCTGGTGCCGACGGGAGTGGTCCGGTGGATCCCCTGACGGCGATCCTGACGGGCACGGACGAGGTCGTCGCGGATAAGCCGGTGAAGCCTGCGGTTCACTGAGCGGGTCAGGCTCAGGCGGCAGCGCGACGGAGGTCCTGCGCGGAGAGCCGCTCGGGCCGCCGGGGTGGGTGCCCCCTCCTCCCGGTCGCGCGAGCGGCAGTGGGACAATGGGCCAGCATCTCGGGCTCCAGGTCGTCGGGGCATCCCCACCACCGGCGACCATTCGCTCCGTGCTCGTGGTTGCGCTTGGGAGGCGAACGCAGGGTGCTGCTACCTACGGTGACGCGTCGACCAGGATGGAGCCCATGCCCCAGTAGAGGCGCTCCGCGGGGTCGGTCATGACGCTGATGTCGGCGGTGTAGCGGCCGCCTGCAGGCAACGCACAGGCAAGCGTGGCCGCTGGATCGGACGTCGTGGCGCACAGCGGCGTGCGCTTGCCGTCGGGTCCGGTGAGCGAGAGTGCGAGTGGTAGTCCGCGCGGGTTGTCGATGGTGACGCTCACCTTGTCGCCGGCGTTGATCGCGGGCGCAGTTGGGTCGCGGAGGGCGAGGCCTTCGGCGATGAAGTCGGGGCGAAGCAGCGGCATGCGCAACCACGTCGCGCGGGAGATCGGCAACTCACTCAGCTGCCACTTGTTGGCTTCGGGAAGGTGGTTGAGGGCCATCACCTCTGGCGGCGTGAAGAGATAGGTCGTCGTGTACTCGGGCACGTACGTGTCGTCCCGAACGTGGCCCGCATCCCAGGTGGGATCTAGCAGGTACCAACGCTTCTCGATCTCGACCGCGTTCCAGGCGTGACCAGCGCCGCCAAGAACGGGGTCGCTGTTCGCACTCTTCAAGCCCGCGTAATCACTGATTGAACGCGTATCACCGGTGACGCGTACAATCTTGAGGCCACTGGCCTTGCCAAGCGCGACCAACAGCTTCGAATAGCCATCGCACACCGACTTTCGGGTCTTGAAGACGGCCGCAGCCGTGATGTCGGGGACGTCAATGCCGGCGTCGAGCTGTCGGAGCAAAGCGACGTCGTAGCTGACCCAGGTCGCGACGAAGTCGTGAACGGCCTTGGTGCGCTCGAACGGGTCTTGCAGCTCGGCGGCGAGATACTTGCCGAGGGCAGCGATCGAAGCCTTTGATTCTTCTGGGATCTTGGCGAGCACAGGGTGCACGGTCTTGGGCAAGGGCCAGGTCCAGGCGCTGCCTGGAATCGGAAGCCCTGATGCCGGCGGAACGACCTTCGTCGGAGGTGGCTTGGCGACGTCCACAGTGCCCGGCTTGCTCGCGTCGGGAACGACGGTGGGCTGAGGAGTCGGGCTGATCGACTTGGCTTCGGCGTCGTCCTCGAAGACCTCCTTGCGCGTGAGGTTGTAGAGGCCCTCGAGTCCACCGGCGAGCTTGCCGAGGAAACCGCGCACCGACTGCGAGGACTCGCTGGTCGAGCCACCGAGGAACCAGTCGCCACGCGTCGCGAGCGCTTTGAAGGCGGTCGCTGGATGGGTCGCGAGCAGGACGACGAGGAACACTATAGCGAGGAATGAGCTGCGTAGGATCGCGTCGCGGATGCGTCCGCCCTTCTGTTGGCGATCGGCCACGAGTTCCCATGCGAGCGGGATCAGGAAGAAGCAGGTCAGCGCACCGACTACCGCGAGCCACACTGGCCCATCGTTGTAGACCGCGAGCGATGTGGCAATCCACGCGCCGTAGAGCGCGATGCACAACGCGACCAGCACGAGCAATGTGTAGAGGAGGCCGCCCACGAGGCCGAGCTTCTTCGGGGCCGAGGGTGACGCGGTGGAAGGTGATGCAGGTGCCATTGTCGAGCCTCTCTCAGGTGCGGCCGGCGAGGTGCCCCAACACCTGGGCCACCAGCTCACCCATCGTCTTCGCGCGAGCCGACGACGACTGCAACGTCGCCTTCAGGGCTTCGACCACCGCTTCGTCGGCTGGCATGTGCCGCCCGAACGACGCATTGAGACGTTGCGTGAGCTCTTCGCGGAAGCGCTCGCGCTGGTCGTCGTCGCCCTCGGCCGAGCTCTTCGCGGCGGCGGCGCGTCCGCGCACAGCGGCCAGGAGCCGTTCGAGGAAGAGGTCGGTCTCGAGCTTCTCGGTGTCGAGCGCATAGGCTCGTGCGCCCGTGACCAACGCCGCCAACGACGGACGGATCAGTACCGACACGAGGTGAGGTCGGTCGTGCTTGGGGTCGCGCTCGACGACGAGCCACAATGCTTCGTGACCGACGCCGATCCCGATCAGCGTGCGACCGATGATGGTCAACGCGTGCACGCCGAGCACCGTCGCCGGGCCATCGCTGAGGATCCCGTCGGCGCGCGCCGCGACCGCGGGATCGGCGTCGATGCGCTCGCACAGCAACGCCGCAATGCCGCCGTGTGGCGCGGTGACGAGAGCTTCAGCGAGCGCCTTGCCCTCGTCGTCGGACGGCAGCGCATCGGCTTTCTGACCCGCGGTGATCCAGCCGCGCAACCACGCCAGCGCAAGCGGGATCTCTTCGTAGATACCAGCGACCTTGAAGCCGTCTTCGCCCTCCAAGAGCAAGGCGAAGGCGCTGCGCGCGGGCTTCGATGGATCGGTCGGTCGCTCGTACCGGACGCAGCCCAGCGTACGTGGGCCGTGCGCCGAGAGCACACCAGCAGAGCTGTAGACGACCTTGTCGCGGCGCAGGCGCCACAAGCCCTTCAGATTGCCGACGTCGAACGCGTCCGGGGTCGCGAGGGCGCGAAGTCCGGCGTCATCGTCTTCGGATTGGTTCAAGACCGCGACGATGTTGTCGAGGAACTGTTTGTGGTCGGTCGGAGGCGCCAATCGATTGCTCCAGTGCGCGGCTCGTAAGAGTCACGCGAGGCTACGTCACGCGCTGCGGAAGCGAGGCTGCGTTCGCGGCCAGCGTACTTAGCGCGAAGCACACGGGCCCCGAGGTGGTCTCGCGCGGATTGTCGGCCTTCGACCGCACCGCGCGCGACGCGCCCGAGACGCATGCGCTCTGTCAGAGACGGGAAACCCTGCCGTGAGCGGCGAGGGCCACGATGTCGCCTCCTGCAGAGTTGCCGGAGGACGCAGTTGCAAGCGGAGGCCTCACGAGCTGAGGCACTCGATTAGTACGAGATGCCGTTGCGATCGAAGATCTCGCAGACCTCGGTGTCCTGGCTGCCGTCGAGCTTCCAGACGATCTGGTCGCCCTGACCCTCGACCTGAGAGACGACCGCTGCGAGGTCACTCTGGCTCTCCGAGAAGCGCAGGATCACGAGGATGCGGTCCTCGTCCTCGTCGCCGCAGCAGCCGTCCATCATGACATTGATGAACTTCGCGCGGCCTTCCGGCGGGAGCGTCAGGTGGCTTCCCTTGTCGACCTCGTCGCGCACCTTGTCGTCGGCGCCGAAGAGCGCGCCGAGCAAGTCGGGCTCCTCGCCCGAAGCGAACTCGATGAGCGCCACGAGCCAGCTGGGCAGGTGCGGCTTCAGGTACTTGAGGATGATCGGCATCGCCGCGATGACGTCGTCGATGGACTGCATGAGGCCGTCCCACGTCAGGTCGCCGAACACCATCTCGATGATGAGGTAGATGACCAGGCCGACCGGGCCGGCGATCGCCAGCGCCGTGAGGCAGCCGACGAGGTAGCCGAAGAGCTTGCCGATGGCGCCCAAGCCTTTACCGAGGATGCTGATCTCCTCCATCTTCTTCGAGAATTCGTCGGTTCCACCGGCCTCTTTCTCCTGCTCCTCACCCGGATCCTTATCGACCGGTAGCTTGCCTGCTCCTCTCTCTGGCGCAGCGCCCGCGCTCTCCGGCACGGTGCGCGGATCCAGTGTCGAGCCGGTGTCGACCTGACGCCGACCCGAGTCGGCCGTGGTGCCGCCTGGCGTTGCCGGCGTCGACTCTTCCTGGTCGCCGAACTTGTAGTTGGTGCCCCACTCCCACTTCCAGAGAGGCCCGAGGTCGAAGTTCATGCCTTCGAAGTCGGACTTGTAGTCGAACGGTCCCGCCTCAGCGAAGATCATCGGCTTGATCGTCAGGTCGAGCGACGGCGCGATCGTGACCGAGATTCCGAGGTCTCCGTAGAAGCCGTCGGGCCCGCCGTGCAGGTGGCCTGTCGGGTTGATGACGACCGGCACGTTGAGGCGCACGATGCCTTCGGCGCCGACGCCTGCTTGCAGACCCGGCATGCCCGCGGTCAACGCGCAGTAGGCACCCAACGTGGCCTGGAGATCGAGACCCCAGTTGATGCCCATCTCGGCATCGAAGTCAGGCACGTTGGAGCCGCCCGGCGCGAGCGGCATCCAGTTGCTGATGGCGATCGTCGTCGAGAACAAGAGGTCGCGCAGGGCCAGCTTGACGCCGGCGGTCGCCCCGAAGACGAGGTTCACGCCGGTGAAGATCGGGACAGTGACGGCCGGCAACAGGTCGAGTTTCTTGGAGAATAGATCGCGCCCCGGCATCAACACTTTGTCGGTGATCGAGAACCCGCCCCCGATGATCGGGTTGATCTCCTGATCCATTTCGACGGTGATGTCGCCGCCGATCTCGTCCGTGATGGCGTAGTGGGCACCACCGTGGACGTGCCAGGTGCCGTCCTTGTTGAACGTCGCGTCGAGCGTGCCGGTGAGGCCGCGCCCGGGCTCTTCGCCCTGGAACATCGCGATGTCGAGGTGACCTGTGCCCCAGTACTCGTCGACGCCGCTCGCGTTGGTCCAACCGCCCGTGAACGAACCGCCGCAGCCCGGCATCTTCGGCAAGACGAACGCCAGGGTGCCATCGACCGCTATGAGCTCGCTGTTCTCGACGGTGGCGTTTCCGGAGAGTGTGTCGATGCGAATGAACGCATTGTCGCCTGTGCCGCCAATCTCGATCGGCCGCATGATCGACGCGGCGCCATAGGCGTGCACGATCTTGTTCGTGACCGCGTCGTATTCGCCGCCTGCAGTGACGTGCACGAGCTTGCCGACGTCGTCGTGGATCTCGACGTCGAGCCTGCCGGTCAGGCTCCGAATCTCACTCTGTACGACGCTGCCGCCGCCGCCCGAGTCCTTCTTGAAGACCAGCTTGGCGCCGCGCGCTTCCTCGGGGAACGTCACGTCGCGGCCGAGCTTGATGTCGCCCTCGCCGTCGAACTTGCCCGTCGACTTCACCCACTTACCCGCAGCGTTGGCGATGATGAGCGGATCGGTGTGGCCATCGAACACGGCGCACGACACGGTACCGCCGACCTCGATGAGCTCGTTGTCCTCGATCTTCACGGTGGCGCCGGTGCCGCCGCTCGCCGCAGGCACGAGCCAGAACTCGTAGGTGCCGAGCTCGTAGATGTTCTTCTTGCCGACGATCGCCACCGCGCCGTCGACGTCGACCTTGCCGCCGTCGGCGGGCACGTAGTCGACCTCGCAGTGCACCTCGAGGAACTCCGCGGTCTCGCCCCGGCCTGGGTTCAACTGCTCGACGCGCGCGTCCAGATTTCCGTGTAGGTGCGTGAACTCATTGGCCTCTACCTCGATGGTGATGCCCGTGCCGCCCATCACGATGAGCTTGTAATCCTCGGTCTCACCGACGTTGAGTTCGCCCTCGATCGTGACGGTGCCGCTGCCGGTGAAGATACCTTCCCCGGTCCCGGGGGCCTTCGTGTAGCTGCCCGCGAAGGTCACGCGCATGGTGCCCAGAGGTGTTTCCTCTTCGGGTCCGACTTGCTCGGCGAAGAACACGATGCTGCCGCTAGCGGAGGTTATCTCGCCGTCCAACATCGTGATGTTGATGGTCGACGGGTCGAGGCCGAAGTCGTAGCCGAAGGCGCTGTAGCCAAGGTGCATCGACTTCGTGATTTTGGCTGTGGCCGCACCATCGAAGCGCGGCTCAGCCCCCCCGACCCACTTGCCCGATAGCGCCAGCTCGGCGCAGTCGCCGTCTTGTGCCGTCGCGATGCCGAGGTTCAGCGCGCCATCGATGTAGTCGAGCTTGTTGGCGGTGACCTTTCCGCTGATGCCGGTGCCAGGCAAGAGCTTGAAGCTGAAGTCGCCAAGCGTGCCGAGCTCCACCGGCGCGATGACCTCGATGGCGCCCTCCGCGTTGACGAGGCTCTCCTCGTCCGAGAGGTTCACGTCGAGCTGGAAGCTGCCCTTCGCGAAGACCACGTCGTCCATCGCGATTTCGATGCCGACAGCACCGTTGATGGTCGTCGGCGCGTCGTCGACGACGTCGATCCGCGCGCCCGAGCCCTCCTTCAGGAAGGTCGTGAAGCGGTGGCCGTTGAGGTTGCCTTCGCCGAGCTTTATCGGCTTGATGACCTTGACCTCGGCGAGGCCGTTGAACTTCTCCGACCACGCGGCCTGCAGGGTCAGGTCGACGTACTTGTCGGCGCCTTCGTAAGCACCGAGCACAATGGTGCCCGAAGCCTGGGTGAGCGCCGAGTTGGTGACCGTCGCGTCTGCCACTGTGCCGAGATCGAGCTTGGCGTTGAAGCGGCCGACCTGTCCGAGGTCGATGGTATCGACCAGCTCGAAGTGAGCGGTGCCATTGAAGCCCGCTTCATCACCGAGCTTGTAGAGGCCGTGGATGTCGCCCCTGGCGATCTCACGCTCGCCGTGCTTGGCCGACAGATCGACGTCGATCTGCACTGGCATCAGCGCGTTGGCCTGGATCTCCATCGCGACGCTGGAGCCATCCTTGATGTAGAGAGCCCAGCCCGATGCATCGCGCTCTTCGCCAGCGGCGACCGCGCCGCCCAGGCGCAGGTCGTTGGTCAGGTGCACCTCGCCGATGCCGGTGACCTCGTCGTCTTTGAGGTTCCAGGTGCCGTCGAGGTTCGCTTCGCCGAGCTCTTCGCCGTTGAACTGGATCGTCATCTTGAGGTCGACGGTCGCAGTCTCGAGCGCGTTGTCTTGGATGTGGCCCGAGACGGTGCTCTGTTCGCAGAGCGTGATGGCCAGGGTTGCCGGGATGCGGTTGTCACCCGGCGGCGGGTACGACAGCGGGTGAACGAGCTTGGCCGAGAGATCACCCGTGAACTTCTTGTCGTCGACGTTGAAGTCCGCGTTCTCGAGCTTGCCCTCGATGATGGGGTCGGTGCCCTTCCTGAGTTCGAGGAAGAGCGAGCCGCCAACGTGGGTCAGGTTGTTCTTGTCGACGTCGATCGTGACCTGCGTCGTGTGCGGCATGACGGCCAGGTTGTAGCCCGTCTCGCCGAGCGGCACGGCGATCTCGGTCATCAGCTCGAGCGCGCCGTGGAGGCTGACTTCGCCGGCCTTCGGGTCGAGGTGCGCGTCCTCGATGCGACCCTCGAGCAGGGTCCCGAGTTCCGCGTGGAAGAACTGGACCGCGAGCCCGCCGGTGAACGAGGTCGGGTCGTTGTCGACCACCTCGCCCTCGATGTGCGAGCCACCCATCAGGACGACCTTGTGCCCCGTCGCGCCGATCGGCACGTCGACGTTGCCCTCGAGATCGGCCTTCGCGTGGCCCGTGACCTTGTAGGTCTCGGGGTTCAGGTGGCCACCGATCTCGCCGTGCAGTGCGAACGGCGAGCCGCCGGCAAAGCCATTGAAGTTGGCCGTGAAGAGGATCGTGCCCTCGAGGCTCTTGAGCCCCTCGTGGGTGGCGTGGACCTCGGCATGGCCGCCGACGTCGAGCTGCAAGGTGCCCCATTCGCCTTCGGCCAGCGGCCAGGCAACCTTGACCTCGGCGCTGCCGGTGAAGTCGGCGTCGCCGCTGTCGAAGTCGTACGAGCCGGCGACCACGCCACCGACCTTGCCCGGACCATCCAGCTGCGCGAACTCCCAATCGACGTCGACCGCCGCGCAGTGCGCCAGCGCCCCACGCTTCACTTCGACGACGAAGGTGCCGTTCGGCCCGAGGAAGAGCGGGCCGGTCTCGAAGGTCGGCAGGCCGAGCTTGTTGTCGAGCGAGAAGTCGGCGCTGCCGTCGAGGCCGCTGTCGTCACCGTAGCGCAGCTCGACGTGGCCATGCCCAATCTGGGTCGCGGCCTTGTTGACGGTGAAGCCGAGATTGCCGTTTAGAGTTATGAGCTTGCCGTCCTCGACGACGAAGCCACCCGTCGACTCGGCCGCCATGACGGCGTGGAAGCCGGCTTCGTCGCCGAACTTGACGTCGCGCATGACGCGCGCGCCGCCGGCGCAATCGAAGCGGTTCTCCTTGACCTTGTAGACCGCGTCGATGGCGTTCAGCTCGAAGGTCGGCTGGTTCTGGTAGGGCATGACGATGCGCGCGGAACCGGTGATCTCCGTGAGCTCGTTGGCCTCGACCTTGGCGTCGATGGTCGCTTCTTCGAAGCTGATGCCAGTGTCGCCAATCGGGAATGGTCCTTCGAGGTGGGCCTCGCCGTGGGCGTTCACCTTGCCCGTCTCGATGTCGTAGGTGCCGTCGACAGAGCCGACGAGCGTGCGCCAGGCGATCTCTTGATGGGCCGTCACCGGCTCGAAGGTGCCGTCGGTGCACTTCACGTGGGCGTGGCCCGAGTGCAGGCGGACTTCTCCCAAGGCCACGTCTTCTCGCTGGTCGACCTCGCCCTCGACGGACCACTTGCCGGTCCCACCCGTGCGCGAGTACTTGCCGCGGATGTTGGCACCCCAGTGCTCGGCGATGCCCAGCTGGATCTCGCCCGCGACGTACCAGTTGTCCTTGCGGTAGCAGCCCTCGAGCTGGACCCGCTCGACCATGACGTGGGGGGCTATCTCGAAGGGCTCGGTCCAGGCCGCGACCATGTGGCCGCGGAACTCGCCGTCGACGAAGCAGGCGTCGATCGATACCTCGACGAAGTCCTGGACCGTGACCTTGAGCTGGCCGTGCGCGTAGACCGCGCCAGTCTTGGAGATGCGGACGTCGAGCATGCCGTCGGAGACGACGATGCCGCCTCCGATGTTGATCGCGTCCGAGCGGATCAAGGTCGCGCCAGCTATGCCGTCGGGGTGGATGTCGAGGTCGAGCGTGCCGTGGATCTTGTCGCCGACCTGGAGCTGGGCGCCGCGAATGCTGGCCGCGACCATTCCGTTCTCGCGCACCGCGAGGCTCACCGACTCGGCGTTGACGAACTCGCCGAGCTTCACGCTGGCGTTGATCGTGCCGGAGATGACCTTCATGTCGGAGCCGACCTCGACGATCGCCGAGCGGAGGCGCAAGTACTTGTAGGGGCTGTCGATTTCGCGGAATTGGAACGTCACGCGACCGGCGCCCTGACCGTCGGGCAGGCGGATCTTGATCTTGTGGCCCGCGAGGTTGAACTCGATGATCTCGCCGGCGCCGTCCTTGGGACGGGCTTCGGGGTTGGTGGCTTCGCCCTCGTGCTCGGACAGTGGCTCGGGACAAGCGTCGAGGCAGTCACCTGCGTCGGCTTCGGGCGCGTTCGGGCCGACCTGCGGCGTCACGACCTCGGGAACCGCCGGACCGGGTCCGTCGCCGCCACCGCCACCACCTGGATCGTTTGGGTTGTCGGGATTCCCACCGCCGCCACCGCCGCCACCGGGGTTGCTCGGGTCGTGGTTGGGATCGGTCTGCGGACCGCCGCCACCGCCGCCACCGCCAGGCTTCTTCTTCTCGTTCTCCTCGGCCATCTCGCGCGGACCGCAGGCAGCCTCCGCGTCGGGGGCGAGCCCCTGGGTGACCTGGCCGGGCGTGCGACCAGCGAGCACCGAGCCCATCACGCTGTCGGCTTCCTTCTCGGCCAACTCGATGGTGCCACGACCCTTGTCCGCCTGCGCGGCGTGCGACAGCTCGTGAGCGAGCAGCGCCTGGTCCTGGCGCCGCTCGGGCTTGAAGTCGCTCGGCAGCCAGACCGCCTCATCGGCGTACAGGCCCAGCGCGTCTCCGTGGCTGTCCAAGCGGTTGTCCGCGCCCTTGTCGGCGTGGATCTCGACGGCCTCGGACTTCAGGCCCAGCGCCGAGCCGAAGTGCTCCGTCAGGGAGCGGATCTCGTTCGCGCGTGAGCGGTTGTCGTCGAATATGGTCGCGAGCTTGCGCTCCGCCGCTTCGACACCAACAGGCAGGCCGAGCAGCTGCGCGACCGCATCCAACAAAGGGCCCGCGACCTCGCGCCAAGCGCCGCTGGGTTGCTGCGTGCGAACGCGGCTAGCGTCGCTCTGCACCGTCTCGACGATCGACTTCTGATGGTTGGCGGCGGCGACCGGAGTCACCTCTTCGCCGGACAGGCCACCGACAAGCTGCATGAAGCGCTCGGGCGACAATGTGCCGAGGGCTTCCTCCAGGGCGCGGTCGACGTCGTCGCCGCTCAGCTCGCCCGATTCGAGTGCGCCAAGCGCGCGCTCCTCTACCAGGGAAACGGCGGACACACCGTGCACGGCCTCGAGCAAAGACTCGACGAGACGACGGCGTGCGTCACCTCGGGTGTCGTTCTGAGCTCGAATTGTTGCGTTGTGATCAAGGGAATAAGCGACCATGCAAACCGCCGCACGTTCGAGACCAATGACCCCGGCACAAGAATGGACTCTGTGGAGAGTGTCTTGATGTGGAGTATGCGTCAACCCAACGCTTGGGTTTTGCCGAAGTCGCGGTGATCACTCGCGTGGACGCAATTCGCCGAGCAGGCGAAGCCGTGGCGAGGCGAGAGCAACCAGAAATTCACTTTGTGCCGTCGCCCAATGCGTACTAGACCGCCGCGATGCAACGCCGCCTCCTCGTCATTGCGCTCGTCTTCGTCGCCGGCTTTGGCGTCGGCTATGGCATCACCTGGCTACTGGTCGGGTCTTCGTCACGCGACAGCCAGGTCGCGCCTGGCGATACGGCGCTGCCTGCACTCGCGGAGGCCGATGCGAGCGCGCCCGGACCGGGCACCCCCCTTCCGACAGCGAGCGCGCCCACTGCAGCCGATGGGGCCGCGGCTCCCAGTGACGCCGGCCCGGGCGACGCGGGTCCCGATAGCGCCCTTGCCGACACCGCTGTTGCCGCCGCGCCCGATGCCGTCATTGAGGTCGCTCCCGCCGCGACGCCAGAGACCGAGGTCGCGCCGAAGGCCGCCTGGGAAGCCTGTCACATGCAGGCTTGCCGGCTTGACTTCGGCAAGGTCACAGGCGGTATCTCGATTCGCAAGGGCTCGCTCGAGCACGGCCAGACCGTCGACTGGGACAAGGACTTCGCCAAGGCCGACAAGATCGGGACGCTCGACGCTGGCCCGCGGGTGAAGGTCGAAGTGCTCGCGATTGCGCTCGAGAACGGCGAGCCCGCGGCCGCCTACATCTTGCGCAAGACGAAGCGCGAAGAGCTCAAGGGCGTCATCGCCCTGCGCATCGGTGACAAGGCGCTGCGCCTCGTGCCCCTGGAAGAATGAGCGACTCGCGTTCGAGTGACGCCTCGCGCGTTGGATCCGGGCGACTGGACACGGCGGACGAGCGCTTCGCAGTGTGATTACGCGTTCTGCTGATCCCCGCTTCAAGAGCGCTTGACGCGCGATCTCGGCTTTGATCTACTCGCCTGCGTCGACGGCACCGTCCGCGTTTCTGAATGTCGCCAGGCAGGTTTTGGCGATGTTTTTTTGACGGTGATCCAGGTCGATGCGAATCGAGCGATCCAGGCCACCCACACCAAGAATCCGTTGGGTCGGGCTGTAGCTCGTCAGAAGTTCGTGGAATCACGGGAGGCGCGCATGGATCCGGTCCGAAACGATGTCAGCGACGGAAACCGGGATGGTTCGACCCGCCAGCGTCGAAGCCGCCTGCGTCCGAAGACCATCGCCGGCAAGCGCCTCACGCGCGCCGAAATCCAAGAGGGCATCAAGCTCGTCGACGACATGTGGTACGAGCGCCCGAAGACGCGCGCGGACTGCGTCGATGGCCCGCGCCCCTGCCCCTTCGTGAGCTGCAAGTTCCACTTGTACCTCGACGTCAAGGACGAGACGCAGAGCATCAAGCTCAACTTCCCGCACCTCGAGGTCTGGGAGATGGAGCACTCGTGCGCGCTCGACGTGTCCGAGCAGGGCGGCATGACGCTCGAAGAGGTCGGCCACATCTTGAATCTCACGCGTGAGCGCGTGCGTCAGGTCGAGGTCGCCGGCATCGACAAGCTGAAGAAGGTCAGCGTCGTCGAAGACATCGAGCGCATCTTCGGGACGTCGACCAAGTTCGAGGACATCTGATAAGAAGTCGGTGTGCCAGACCGCATCCTCCTGGTCGATGATGACAGCGCAACCCTCGACCTGCTCGGACTCGGGCTCGAGAGCGCCGGCTTTACCGTCGAGCGGCGCACCAACCTCACCGGCGCCCTCGAGACACTGAACGACGGGCGCATCGCGCTGGTCGTGATCGACCTCGACATCGCCGGCGAGCGACGAGCTCGAGCTGCACGCGCGTCGTGCCATCGACCACACGCGCCTCACGCGAGAGGTCGAAGCGCTCAGGCGCGCGGACTCGCGGCAGCTCGCCGATGGCCTCGATCTGGTCGGCAAGAGCCCGGCTGTGGCCGAGCTGCGCGAGCTCGTGCAGCGGGTCGCGGCGACCGAGGTCGGCGTGCTGCTGCTCGGCGAGAGCGGCACCGGCAAGGAGGTCGTCGCCCAGGCAATCCACAGGCAGAGCGCACGGTCGATTGGACCCTTCGTGCCAGTAAACTGCGCGGCGCTACCGGACAACCTGCTCGAGAGCGAGCTGTTCGGGCGCGTGCGCGGCGCTTTCACCGACGCGCGCAAGTCCCGGCGTGGGCTATTCCTCGAAGCCAACGGCGGGACGCTCTTCCTCGACGAGATCGGCGAGCTGCCTCTAGCGATGCAGCCCAAGCTCTTGCGTGCACTGCAAGAGCGGGTGGTGAGGCCGGTCGGCAGCGACGAGGCCGTGCCTTTCGATACACGCGTCATCGCGGCGACCAACCGCAACCTCCTCGAAGCGATCGGCCAGGGCACGTTCCGCGAGGATCTCTACTACCGCCTGAACGTGGTGCAGATCGACCTGCCGCCCCTCAAGGCTCGCGGCAACGACATCCTCCTGCTCGCCCAGAGCTTCATCGAGCGCTTCGCCGAGCGGCACAAGAGTCCTGTGCGCGGCCTCGCACCCGATGCCGCGGAGAAGCTCCTGCAGCACCCCTGGCCTGGCAACGTGCGCGAGCTGATGAACGCGGTCGAGCGCGCGGTCGCCCTTTCGCGCGACAAGCTCTTGGCATTGTCCGACCTGCCCGAGCGGGTCCGCGAAGCCGAGAAGGTGCGCATCGACGTGACAGCCGATGATCCCGAGGAGCTCCTCACACTGGAAGAGCTCGAGCGGCGCTACATCGTGCGAGTGCTCGAGACGACCGCCGGCAACAAGACCCAGGCGGCGAGGATCCTCGGGGTCGATCGCAAGACGTTGTTCCGCAAGCTCAAGAAGGAGAGCGAGGCCGACGAGACCACCGCGGATGGTGAGGGCAGCGGCGCAGCTACCCTCACCAGTCAGACCGCCAATGCCGCCGGCGATGGCGGTGGTGCTTCTTGACGCATTGATCGCCGCCCAAGTAGCGGTTGGGCCCCGACATGATTGCGTTGGAATAGGTGGGCCCTGCGGTTGGTCGTTGGCCTCACTCGGATCCTGGAGGTCACGCCATGCGGTCGCTCTCGTTGGCTCTATTGTCGTCGCTGTTGCTGCCGGGCGCGGCCTTCGCGCTGCCGCCGGATGAAGCCGGGCGCGGCTTCGTCGATGGCGCCAATCACCACCTCGGGGACACGAGCTTCGTCGCGGGCTTTGGCCACGCGCCAGGCGTTGGCGATGGCGAGCCGCAGCGCATGAAGACGCACCTGCGCTATGTGCGCGCGCTCCTCGGGGCGGCCACACCCACCCACCCAGAGTTCGCCGCGCGGCGCGCCGAGCTGCTCGGCTACCTCGACGACTACATCGCCAAGGGCATCACGCCCGCAAACATGGACCGACCGTGGCGCACGCCGGTGTTCGTCGACGCGCTCGGCAACGTGTGCGCGGTCGGCTACCTGATCGAGCGCAGCGCCGGGCGGGAGCTGGTCGAGCGGATCGCGAGTGAACATCGCTACGACTTCCTCGAGGACATCACGATGCCCGAGGTCGTCGCCTGGATCGCCGAATCGGGCTTCACGCTCGAGGAGCTCGCGTCGATCCAGCCGGGCTACATGGCTCCGATCATCGAGACCTGGCAGATCTGGGTGCCGTCGGCGGCCAGCCCCGGCGACGGCCCGTGGGAGCTCGCAATCGGCGGCGTCACTACCCGCGGCCAGTGGCAGCACGGCCAGATGCAAGGCGCCTGGAGCCGCAGCGACGCGAACGGCAAGGTCATTGGCAAGGGCGACTTCGAGCGTGGCAAGGGGATCTGGACGAGCCTCGACGCGGCCGGCCACGTCATCGCAGTGGGTCCGTTCGCGAAGAGCAACCCCAACGGCACCTGGCGCTTCTTCCACGCGAGCGGCCAAATCGCTGCCGAAGGTGCGCTGAAGAACGGTCAGCGCCAGGGTCGCTGGACCTTCTACTACGACAGCGACCTACGCACTCCGATAGCCCGCGGCAGCTTCGCGCGCGGAGGACGCGTCAGCGGCACGTGGCAGCACTTCGATGCCCGCGGCGCGCCGTTCGCGACCACCTGGCAGGGGCCGATGATCGACTACGGCGAGGTCTTGCGCATGCGCATGACGCCTCACGATGGGCTCAGCCACGAGATCGCCGAAGGCAACTTCGGCGGGGACTACCAGCGCATCGACGGTCTCGAGCTGGCAGGCACGCGCCTCTATGTCGACGACGGCTACGATGGACCCATCGTGTACGACGTCGCCGGCCACCTGCTCACGAAGGCGGGCGCCGCCTGGCAGCAGAGCGGTTGCGGCTGGGATGCGAAGACGGCGCGGGCGGCGCGCACGGGCGATATCGAGCGGGTGCGGCGGCTGGTGCTCGCGGTGCGCCGCAACGACCAAGCGCTTCTCCCCACGCCGGGCTGTGCCGACAACGAGCCCCTCACGCCCGAGGCGAGCGCGCAGGTCGAGCGTATGATGGCTTTGAGCCTCGCGGTGCGCGAGCCGACGCCAGAGTTCGTGCGCCAGCTCGCGTCGCCCGACCCGATCGACCCCATCGATACCAGCGAAGCGGAAGCGCCCGCCGAAGCCCCGCCCGACCCGGCGACGGTCGCGGAAGAGGCCGCCGAAGCCGCAGTACAGGCGGCATACCTCGCCGACCTCGGCAAGATCGTCGCGCGCTCGATGACCTGGTACGTCGAGTGGCCGCACATCGACGGGGCCTTCGCGCGCGTCTTCGCCACCCTCCCCGGCCACTACGCCCCGTCGTCCCTGATGGCCGGCGATAGCCAGCAGGTGTTCTTCAACGAGGCCGATCCGGACGACGGCCTGCGCGTGGTGTCGGCGCTGCCCAAAGCGGGCGGCGCGCAGCCGACGGTGACCTTTCGGTGACCAACGTTACTGGCAGTCTCGGGGCGACTTGAATATGTTCTCGCCGCCCGGCGTAGCCCGAGCCCTTTGGAGGTCGCGATGTCGAAGCTTGGTTGGATGCGTCTGGTGTTGCCGCTCTCGCTGCTGGTGCTCTCGGGTTCGGCCCACGCGGACGAGGCCGAGTTCGCGGTGGCGGCCAAGGCGACGACCCTGAGGGTCGGCCAGAAGGGCCCGCTCGAGATCGTGTTCGCGCCGAAGTCGCCGTGGCACTGGAACAAGGACTATCCGGCCAAGCTCACGCTGGTCGCCGAGGGTCTGGCCGTCACCCAGTCCGAGCTCAAGCAGGCGAGCGACAACGAGAACTTCAAGGTCAGCGACAGCGGCGTCAACGCCGCCTTCGAGCTGAGCGCGGGCCAGGCCGGCGTCACCAATGGTATGGTCAGCGGCAAGATCGGGCTCTGCGACGACAAGGTCTGCATCGTCAAGAAGGTCGAGCTGGCCGTCGTGGTGACCGCCACGCCGTGAGCTGCGATGCACGCGCCGAGGCGTTCTGATATGCTCGGCGCATGGTCGATCTCCGCCTCCTCCGTGACCTCGAAGACCGCACCTCTCGCGCCTTTCAGGAGCGACGGCAGGTGCTCTCGTTCGATGCGTTCTTCACCGCCTTCCTGGCGGCTCCCGCGCAACACGTTCGAACCTCGGCGCAGTACCTGAGGGACTGCTTCGAGTACTACGGCAAGACCGAGATCGAACGCCCCGCCGGCAAGGTCGTGCGCTGGCAGCTGTTCGATACGCCCTGGGCGCTCGGCAAGGACCGGGTGGTCGGCCAGGAGGAGGCGCAGAACGCGGTCTATCGCCTGCTGCAGGGCTTCGTGCGTGAGCGGCGCGTGACGCGCCTGGTGATGCTGCACGGGCCCAACGGCTCGGCCAAGAGCTCGCTGGTCGAGTGCCTCGCGCAGGCGCTCGAAGACTACTCGACCAAGGATGTCGGGGCGGTCTACCGCTTCAACTGGGTGTTCCCGTCAAACCGCGTCTCGAAGAAGCGGCTCGGCTTCGGCGGCGCGCCCGAGCGCGAGGCGCTCTCGAGCTTCGCGCACCTCGAGGACGAGGACATCGACGCGCGCCTGCCCGCCGACCTGCGCGACCATCCGCTGCTGCTGCTGCCGCGTGCGGACCGTAAGGCCATCCTCGAGCAGCTCACTCAGGAAGGGCTCATCGGCCAGGACGAGCCGCTCGGCGAGTACCTCCTCGAAGGGGATCTCTCGCCGCGCTCGCGCGCCATCTCGGATGCGCTGCTGAACGCCTATCACGGCGATCTGCAACGGGTCCTGCAGCACGTGCAGGTCACGCGCTTCATGTTTTCGCGCCGCTATCGCCAGGGGATCGTCACGATTGAGCCGCAGCTGCATGTCGACGCGGGCATGCGCCAGGTGACGATGGACCAGGCGCTCGGGTCGCTCCCAGCGTCGCTCAAGAACCTCAGCATGTACGAGCCTTACGGCGATCTGGTCGACGCCAATCGGGGGCTCATCAACTACAACGACCTCCTAAAGAAGCCGATCGACGCGTTCAAGTACCTGCTCGCGACCTGCGAGAAGGGCACGGTCGCCTTGCCCAATGCGATCCTGCACCTCGACACGGTGTTCCTCGCGAGCTCGAACGAGGCGCACCTCAGGGCCTTCAAGGAGTACCCCGACTTCGCGTCGTTCAAGGGGCGCATGGATCTCGTGCGGATGCCGTACCTGCGCTCGTACGACACCGAGCGACTCATCTATGACGAGCACCTGCGGGCCGGTGGGCTCGAGGACGAGGTGGTGCCGCACGCGACCTTCGTGCTGGCGCTGTGGTCGGTGCTGACGCGCTTGAAGCGACCGCGCGCGGAGCTCTATCCGGCCCGTATCCGCGAGGTCGTCGCGCGCATCGGCCCGATGGAGAAGGCGGAGCTGTATGCGTTCGGCAAGGCGCCGCGCGAGCTGAACGCGGAGCAGGCGCGCGAGCTCGTCGCGGTGCTGCCCGAGATCTTCGTCGAGAGCCAGGACGCGAGCGACTCGGAAGGCCTCTCCGGGGCATCGCCGCGCGAGATGAAGCAGGTGCTGCTCAACGCGCTGCAGGGCCGCCGCCACTGGGGTCTGTCGCCGCTCGGGATCGTCGAGGAGCTGCGCGAGCACGTGAAGCTCAAGAGCGTCTACGAGTACCTGCAGACCAAGCGCGACCAGGGCTTTCACGACTACGAGGGCTTCATCGACCAGGTCTACGACCGCTGGCTGGAGCGCGTCGACGGCGAGCTGCGTCAGGCGATGGGCATGGTCGACGAGCAGAAGTACGAGGACCTGTTCGCGCGCTACCTGTTGAACGTCACGTATGCCCAAAAGAGCGAGAAGCTCTACAACGACAAGACCGGCAACTACGACCCGCCCGACCAGAAGCTGATGGCCGAGCTCGAGCGCACCTGGGAAGTCACCGGTGAGATCGACCGCTTCCGGCGTGACCTGGTGTCGCGGGTCGGGGCCTGGCGGGTCGAGCACACGGCCACACCCATCCCCTGGCGCAAGCTGTTCCCCAAGCTCATCGAGCAGCTCGAGCAGGACTACTACCAGAAGCAGAAGGCGCGCGTGCGGCGCCAGCTCGAGCACTGCATGACGGTGCTCGCGGCCGAGCAGATGCACGAAGACGTCAGCGCGCGCGGCATCGGGGCACCTGACGTCGCGAAAGCGCTGGAGGTCCTGGCGCACCTCGAGACGCAGCATCGCTACCCGCGGCTGTGCCTGCGCGAGGTGCTGAGCGCGCTGCTGAAGCATCGCTACTGAGCGCCGCGCGACGTGCGCGAAGTGCCACCGTTGCCAGCTCGGGTGAGGTCGCTATCCCGTTTCGACGAGCCCTGCCAAGGGACGTGTCGAACGGAGGGACGATGGGCGTGCGCGCGATGTGGAAGGCGGAGCTGCAGGTCGGGTCGCATGCGATCCCGGTCAAGCTCTACGCCGCAATCGACGATCGCAAGGTGCACTTTCGCCTGCTCGATGAGGCGACGCAGGCCCCGGTCGTTCAACAGATGGTCGACGCGGCGACCGATGAGCCGCTGGTCGAGGGCAAGCCGCAGAAGGGGATTCAGCTCGATGAGGGGGTGTTTGTCGTGCTCACGCCGGACGAGCTGGTCGCGCTCGAGCCGCAGGAGTCGCGGTCCATCGACATCGAGCGCTTCGTGCCGACGAGCGCGGTCTCGGACACCTGGTACGAGCGGCCCTACTGGCTCGGCCCCGATGGCAACGAGGCGGCCTACTTCGCGCTGGTGCAGGCGCTCGCCGAAGCAGATCGCGTCGGCATCGCGCACTGGGTGATGCGCAAGCACCGCTATCAGGGCGCCCTGCGCGTCAATGGCCAGCACCTGATGCTGGTGCGCTTGCGCCACACCGAGGAGGTCGTGCCGGCCTCGGCGCTGACGGCGCCGACCGGGCGCGCGGCCGATCCACGCGAGGTCGCGCTGGCGGAGCAGCTCGTCGCGGCCCTCGAAGGTCCGTTCGATCCAAGCGAGCTCGAGGGCACCTATCAAGAGCGTGTACGCGAGCTGGTCCTGGCGAAGGCGGCTGGCAAGGTCGTGTCGATCAAGCAGGCGCGCGCCAAGAAGGTGCCGAAGGGATCGCTGGCGAGCGCATTGGAGGCCAGCTTGAAGCAGGTCGGGAGAGCAGGAGGCGCCCGTGGCTGACTCGGATGAAGAGGTCGAACTCGGGAACGAAGGCGACCTCGAAGACGGGGAGGACGGGGAGCAGGGCGTGCGGCCGTTCTGGTCGGGAACACTGACGTTCGGCCTCGTGAGCGTGCCGGTCGAGCTGTACTCGGCGGTCGGGCAGAGCCGCGTGTCGTTCCACCTGCTGAGCCCCGACGGGCATCCGCTGCGGCGCCGCTACGTGTCGTCCGAGAGCCAGGAGCCGCTGGAGCGCGAGCAGATCGTGCGCGGCTGGAAGAGCGACGACCGCTACGTCACCGTGACGACCGAGGAGCTCGAAGCGCTGGAGCCGCAGCGCTCGCGCGAGATCGATCTGCGGCGCTTCGTCGCTCGCGCGACAATCGACCCGCTGTATGGCGACCGCGCCTACTTCTTGTTGCCCGATGGCGAGGTCACCAAGCCGTATCGGCTGCTGGCGGCGACGATGGAGAAGACCGGGCGCGCCGGGATAGCGACCTTCGTCATGCGTGGGCGCGAGGTGGCGATAGCGATCTATGCCGAGCGCGGGATCCTGCGCGCGCAGACGCTGCGCCCTCCGGCCGAGATCCGCACGGCGGAGGCGGTCGGCCTGCCGGCGCCGGGCGCCATCGACGAGGCGCTGGTCACCGCTTTGAAGGAGGCTATCGCCAAGGACGCAAAGCCGACGCTCGACATGAAGAGCCTGCGCGACGAGACGGCCGCCGCGGTGCGGGCGCTGGCCGCGAAGAAGAAGAAGGCGGGCAAGGACGTGGTCGAGGTCGACGAGGCGCTGGTCACGACCCACGAGGACGACGACGGCATGGCGCCGATCGTCGACATCGTGTCGATCTTGAAGGCGCGGCTCGCCGCTGGAGCGAAGGCCACGCCCGCGAAGGCAGCCGCCGCGAAGAAGGCAGCCCCCGCGAAGAAGTCAGCGGTCGCGAAGCAGGCGAAGAAGGCAGCCCCCGCGAAGAAGGCTAAGCGCTGAGCGAGGCGACCGCCTCACACATCGCCTTGGTGACGGGGCGACGTGAGGACTCGAAGTCGGCCCACGGGTCTTGCCAGCCCGGCCGCGCAATCAACGCGAGCACCTCGCGCAGGTTGCGCGTCGGCGGCCCGTGCTTCAGATCGAGTTCGTCCCACGCGAGCGGCATCGCGACCGGTGCGCCGTCACGCGCCCGCACCGACCACGACGCGACCGCAGTCGCGTGGCGGGTGTTGCGCAAATAATCGATGAACACCTTGCCGGCGCGGCGATGCTTGGCGAGTTCGGCGGTGAAGTGCTTCGGGTCGCGCTGCGCGAAGGCCCGCGCGAGGTCATGGGTGAGCGTCTTGACCTGGTCCCAGGTCGCGCGGCGCCGAAGCGGCGCTACGACGTGCAGGCCCTTGCCGCCGGTCGCGCGCAAGAACGGCGTGAGCCCCAGGACCTCAAGCTGTTCTTTCAAGGCCAGCGCGGTGCGCGCGACGCGTGACCACGGCACGTCGGGCGCCGGGTCGAGGTCCATCACGATGAGGTCGGGGCGCTCGAGCTTGTCCGCACGACAGCCCCAGACGTGCAGCTCGACGACGCCGAAGTGCACCAGCGAGAGCAGGCTCTCGGCCGAGTCGATCATCAAGTACGGTTCGCGGTCGTCGTCGACGATGACCCGCGGGATCGCCGCGGGCACGCCCTGGACCGCGTGCTTCTGGTAGAAGCACGGGCTGCGCACGCCGCTCGGGCAGCGCACCAGCGAGAGCGGCCGTTGTCGGGCGTACGCGACGACAAGCGGAGCGACGGCCTGGTAGTACTCGGCGAGCTCGCCCTTGGTGATGCCAAGATCGGGGAACAGGACCTTGTCGGGGTGGGTCACGCGCACGCCGCCGATGATCGTGACGGCGCGCGGTCTCGCCGGGCGGACGGCCACGTCGGGCTTGCGGTCGATGGTGACCCCGTCAGCGGCCTCGGGCACGCACTTGACCTTGACCCAACTGCGCGACCGACCGCTGACCCAGGGCGCGTCGACGCGCTTGGCGACGATGCCCTCGAGGCCCAGCGCGCAGGCCTCGCGGAACAGCCCAGCCCCGTCGGCGAAGTGCTCGCTGAAGCGCAGCGCGTCGTTCACGACGTCCTGGGACCGGCGGCACAACAACAGGCGCAACGCCTCGCGCCTGGCACCCAGGGCGCACGCACGCAGATCCCATCCCGCGAGGTGCATCAGGTCGAACGCGACATACACCGCGCGCACGCCGGCCGCGTCGCTCGACGACCGGGCACCGCGCCCGAGCGCACGCTGCAGCGCGCCGAGGTCGCTGCGGCCCTGGGTGTCATAGATGACGACCTCACCGTCGAGCGCCGCGCTGGTCGCAGGCAAGGCGGCGACCGCGCGCGCGACCGCGCCGAAGCGATGGGTCCAGTTCTGCCCGTTGCGAGTAACGAGGCGCACCACGGCGCCTTCTTTGAGCGCGACCAGGCGGAAGCCATCGAGCTTCACCTCGGCTTGCCAAGCCTCGCCGCTTGGCGGTGTCGCGGCGCTGCTCGCGAGCTGCGGCGGGATCAGCAACGCGGCGTCGATCTCCGCCTCGACAGCCCGCGCCATGGCGCTCGGATCGCCGGCGCGCACGACATCGCGCAGCGTTGCGTCGACCCCGGCCGCGAAGACCGCGTCGATGTCGCGGCCGGTCCGCACGCTCCTTGGCCAGGCGTCGACCAACGCGACCGCCTCGCTGTGGGCGTGGGCGTCCTTGGATTTTATCAGCATCCACTGCTTGTCGGCCTGCTTCCCACCCTTGCCGCTGCTGGTCTTCACGAGGTTCCAGACACCACGCACCTTGGTGCCCTCGAGGCGGATGCGCAGGTGGCCTTTGGCGTAGCCCGCGTATACGTCGCCGACTGGAAACCAGAGGCCGCGGTCCCACACGAGCATCGGCCCGCCACCGTACTCGCCCTTGGGGATCACGCCCTCGAGCGACAGGTACGCGAGCGGATGATCCTCGGTGTGCACGGCCAGGCGCTTCACGCTCGGGTCGAGGCTCGGCCCCTTCGGCACCGCCCAACACTTGAGCACCCCATCGAGCTCGAGGCGCAGGTCATAGTGCCGCCGCGTCGCGTCGTGCATGTGCACGACGAACTGGCGTGCCTCGAGCCCACCCTCAGGAGCCGCGAGCGGCGCGCCTGATGGCTCGGCGGGAGGCTCGGGCGTCCGGCGGAAGTCGCGCTTGTCACTATAGTTATTGAGTGTCACCCGCCCGACCGAAGGACGGATCGGGTCCACGACAAGCGGGCGAAATCGCCGAGCAGGCGAAGGCGAGGCGAGGCGAGAGCAACCAGAGATTCGCCGAGCAGGCGAAGGCGAGAGCAACCAGAAGTTCGTCGAGCAGGCGAAGGCGAGGCGAGGCGAGAGCAATCAGAAGTTCGTCGAGCAGGCGAAGGCGAGGCGAGGCGAGAGCAACCAGAATCGCCATTTCGCAACGAGCGCGCACGCCGGATGTAGTCCCGTCGCAGTGCGCGTGAAAACATCGCAGTACGGCCTCCAAGGCGGCCCCGGAGCGGTTGCCAGCGCATCTGCGCACATGTAGCTTTGCGTCGTTCACTGCACCAAGGGAGATTGCAAATGGCTTATGACATCCGTGATTCGGCTTCGTTGGAGTTTCTGCGCGAGTACGTCCAGGGCTGCGCAGCCGGCCTCGAGGCTTATGACGAGCTGGCCGCGCTGGCAGCCCCGTGGCTCACCTTCTTCGCCCGCCTGACCACAGCGCGCGATGAGCGCGACAGCGCACGCTTCCAGCGCGTGCGCACGATCCGCCGCTACAAAGTGCTCAAAGCGAAGCTCCTCGCCGAGCTGACGGCGCTCTCGGGCAACGTCTACCTGCTCTCCGGCAAGGACGCCGCCAAGCCGCCCTACGCGACCATCTTCAAGGGCAGGAAGGTCGAAGACCTGAAGCACCTCGGCTTCAACAACCTGAAGGACCAGGGCAACGCGCTGTTCGCCGCGGCCGACAGCGCGAACGTCGCGGTGCTCGGGCCCGCGCTGAGCGATCTGCGCCAGAGCTTCGATCGCGTCGTCGCGGCCGGCGAGGCCAAGAAGGCGGCGCGCCTCGCGCTCATCACGCACGAGACGGCGCGCGCTGGCCTGGTGGTCGCCTGCGAAGAGCTGGGCGAGAGCGCCGAAGCCGCCATCCTGGCCGCCCTGCCCGGCAGGAACGACCTGGTCCGGCTGACCCTGTCGCCGTCGCTCGAATCGAGCCCCGCCGACAAGAAGGAAAACGAGGAGCCCGTGCCGCAGTAGGCCGACATGCCCGGTCAGGTCACCTGGGTGGCAGCTCGCAAGCTCGACATCCCCGGTCAGGTCACCTGGGTGGGCATCTCGCAAGCTCGACATCCCCGGTCAGGTCACCTGGGTGGGCATCTCGCCGTCACTCACATGCCCGGTCAGGCCACCTGGGTGGGCATCTCGAACGCTCGACAGGCCCGCCCCGGCCACCTGACCACGCATGTCGTCGCCGCGACACGAGCGCCAGGGTGACCCGGGTGGGCCTGTCGTAGCGCCGCCATAGGATGTCGGGTCGACAGGGGGCGCGTGCGTCGCTATGCGTGGACGATGGCGACCCAAAACGACCATGAGGACGGGCTCGCGACGAGGCGTATCCATGCCTGGCACGCGGCCTTGCGCAAGGTGGCGCGGGTTGCGCCCGAGCTTGTCTCGGCGAGCCCCGCGCGGTGGCGCTGGCACGTCGGCAGCGGGCTGGTGGTGACGACGCTGGTCGAGCCGGGTGGGCGCTCGGCGGCTGGGCTGGCGATCGAGATCCCAGGCGCAAGTCAGACCTGGAATGCGCTTGTGGTGTTGCCTCGGGCGCAGGTGCCAGACCGGCTCTCGGCCGCTTCGGAGGGGCTGACGGGGCTATTGCTTACCGGCGATCCGGTGTTCGACGACGAGGTCGCGGTGCTCTCCAGTGAAGCTGCGGCCTACGGGCTCTTCGACGCAGATGGGCGGGCGCTGGTGCGCGCGGTCATCGCGGCTGGGGCGGTGGTGCTCGCTGGCGTTGTGCAGGTGTCGGCGAGCGCGCAGCCGGCGTCGATCCCGCCGTTGCTCGATAAGTTGCTTGCGCTGCGCGAAGCGCTCGCGGCGACCACCGAGCAGGCCGAGCGACGGGTGAGCGAGATCGCGAGCGACGATCCCGTGGCCGCGGTGCGGGCGCGCTATCGCGGCCTCTCGCGGGTGGAGCCGTTCCGGCGCCACCAGGTCGAGCGCGCCATCAACGACGGTGCCGCGGACACGCTGGCGGCGCTGGGCGCGCATGTCGCCGACGAGACCCAGTCGCTGACGCTGCGTCGGGTGGCGCTGCAGCGGCTCTTGAGCCAGCACCCGCTCGCCAGCGTGGCGGCTGTCGACGGCGCGCCCTGGCGCGACTTCGAGTCCGACGACGAGCTCCTGCTGTCGTTCGCGGCGGCGCTGAGAAAGCAGACGAGCGCCGGAGACGCGCACGCGGCGCTGGCGATCGCGCGGCGGTTGTACCGCGATCTCGCGCTGTCGCATCCCATCGTCGCCACCCAGCTGATGCGCCTCTTGCCGCTGTGCTACGATCTCGTTGAAAGGCGGCGCGCATTCTTGGGGCTCGGCCGGCACCTCACTGTGACGATCGCGGCGGTCGCGCGGGACGGCTTCCTGGCGAGCTACGAAGACCACGGCTTGAGTGCATGCGCCGACGGCGGGCAGATCATTCACGACGTGATAGCGCTGCCCGAGCTCGCGCAGGAGATCCTGCGGCGAGCACGCGACGTTCTGGAGATCGCCGTTCCAGCCAGCGACGAGGCAGCGACTGCGCGCGCGGCGGTGCGACGGATCGTGCAGCACCTGAAGCCGGTCCCGGTCGATCCATTCGTCGCGTCGATCGTGCCAGCGCACGACGAGTGGCCAGCGGAATCGCTCGCCCTGCCCTTCATCGCGGCCCATCGGGCGGCGCGAGACCCCGACGGCCTGACGTTCCTGACGCCGCTGCTCGCCGATGGGAGCCCCGAGGTCCACCGGGCGGCGCTGCTCGCGCTGCTGGAGCTGCGACCGACGCCCGAGAACTATTGGGCGCTACGTGAGCACGTCCTGCTGTCGGATCTGCTCGCCGCGGCGGTCGACCCGAGCACGCCGCGCGAAGCGCTCGCGTATGTGCTGGCGCACGTCCCGAACGGCAAGAGCGAGCCGCTGCTGGTGCAGTTCCTCAGCACGCTCGAGCACATCGGCGGCGCGGCTGAGATTCCGCTGGTCGCGCGCCTCCTCGACAACGGCGCCAAGGCGACGATCATCGCCGCCCTGCGCACGCTGGGTGCCATTGGCGACGGGACGATCGTGCAAAAAATCGAGGCGCACGCGGGCGGCTTCTTCCGCGACTCGGACATCAAGGCTGCTGCCCGTGCAGCGCTCGCTGCCATCGCACTACGGGGCGCGCCGCGTGGTTCGTTGAGCCTCGTCGAGGGCGGCGGCCTGGCGCTGAGCGAAGGAGACGACTCATGAGCGACAACGAGAACGAGAACGAGGCGGAGCGACTCGGGGCATGGAGCGCGGTCTTTCGTAGCGAGCTTGGGGCGGGCACGCTCGACCAGCAGCGGCCGCCGCGCTGGCGTTGGGTGGCGTCGGCAGCCGACGGCGATGCGGCAGACCCGGGCGTCGTGCTCACGACGCTGGCCGAGCCAGGTGCGGGTGGGCTGACAATCGAGCTGCCGGGGCCGGGCACGACCTGGGCAGGGCTCACGATCTTGAGCACCAGCGAGGCACTGTGGACAGCCGGTGCACTGCTGACCGGCGACCGCGGGTTCGACGACGCGGTCGTGGTGTTCGCCAGCGCTGTCTATGCGCACGGGATCTTCGATGCGGACGCGCGAGAATTGCTGCGACGGCTGGTGGACGCGGGCGTGAGCGTGCTCGCTGGGGCGGTTTGGCTTGGGCCGACACGCGCTCGCGAGGTGGCGGGTGACGCGGTGGCGCCGCTGTTCAGGGACATGCTGGCGCTGCGGGACCTGCTGGCAGGGCTCGACTACGACGCGGCAGCGCGGCGGGTGATCGCCATCGCGAGCGGCGATCCGGAGGCGTCCGTGCGCGCCCACTATGCCGCGCTGGCGCGCGATCCGGCGTTCGCACAGCACGTGGTCGAGCGCGACGTGCAAGGGGATCAGGGCGACGCGTCATTCGCGACGCTGGCCGCCCACGCAGGCAACCCAGCCCTTCAGTTCGGCCTGCGGCGGGCCGCGTTGGAGCGGCTCATCGCGGAGCATCCGCTGATGCAGGTGGCCGCGATTCGCTGCGTGCCGTGGCACGACATGGCGGACTATGAGGGCATCGAGATCGGGCTCGCGCAGGCACTCCGCGGGACACGTGCGGACGCGGCCGAAGGCGTGATCCTGATAGCGCGGCTCATCTATCGTCTGCTCGAGCGGGTGCCGTCAGAGCTCGCGCTGGCGCTCGTGGAGGCGCTGCCTTACGAGCTCAGTTACCATGGGCGGCGTGGGCTCTGGGAGCTGATTGGCCACCCGCAAACAGCGGTCGCACGCCTCGCACGCGAGCGATTCCTGGGGAGCTTCGTTGGCTTCCGTGGCCTCGCCGAAGCGCTCGCCGACAGCCCCACGTTGAACGACCTCGCAGGCTGGCCGGCGCTCGCACAGGAGGTGCTGGAGCGGGCCGCGAAGGCGTTCACGAGCACAGTGACTGCCAGCGACTTCGTGGCCCTCAAAGTCAACGAGGACGAGCAGGCCGCGGCGCGGCACGTCGTGCGGCGGCTGGTGAGCCGGCTCTACGACGTCGATCCATCCGGCCAACGCCTCTGGGGTGGTGATGGACAGTGGCCTACCTCGCGCCTGGCCTTGCCATTGATTGAAGCGCATCGGCGCACGGCCGACGTAGCGGGGCGCGAGCTACTCGTCGGCATCATCGAGCTGGAGACGGACGCGGACACCAACGATGTGGCGCGCGCGGCGCTGGGCGCGCTGATGGCGTTGCCGCCGAGCCCCGAGTCGTTGCGCGCGGTGGCCAAGGACGCGCACCCGAAGGACCTCTACGAGCTCGCGACCGCTGACCATACGCCAGCGTATGCGCTGGCCTATCTGGTCGCCGCGTTCCCTTACGACCGCGGTGACGCGGCGCAGCTGCGCTTCATCCAGGCGGTCTCCGACCTCGGCTCGGCGGCCGAGGTGGAGCTGCTGCTGGGGCTCCTCGACGGCGGCAGCCCAGCCGTTCTGTGCGCGACGCTGGCAGCACTCGGGCGGCATGCGGACAGCACCGCGCTACCGCAGATCGAGCCCTACGCGAGCGGTTTCTTCCGCGACGCGGAGGTCAAGCGCGCGGCAAAAGATGCGCTGCGCATGATCGGTGAGCGCGGCGCGCCGAAGGGATCATTGAGCCTCGCCGAGGGCGGCGGGCTCGCGGTCGCGGACGACGATCCCTAAGGACGATCGGAGACCCAGGCCGCGCCGTCGGGTCCGACCTCGCGCTTCCAGATCGGGACGTCGGTCTTCAGGCGCTCGATGAGCTCGCGCAGCGCGTCGAAGGCGGCGGCGCGATGGGCGCTGCCGGCGGCGGCGATGACCGCGACGTCGCCGACGGCGAGCACGCCGACGCGGTGATGGAGCGCGCAGGTGGTGCCGGGGTACGCGGCCTCGACGGCGCCCACGATCTTGCGCATCGCGCTCAGCGCCATCGATGGATAGGCCTCGTACTCGAGGGACGTGACGGTCTGGCCGCGCGCGTGGTCACGCACCTGGCCGACGAAGATGGCGATGCCACCATGGCCCGAGGCCGCGACGTAGGATTGCAGCGCGAGCGTGGCCGCGCCGTCCAGCGGCTCGGCGGTGAGGGCGACCGCAGCGATAGGAGGCGCGGCGGGCTCACCAGAGCCGCCCGAGACCGGCGGGATGAGGACCAGTTCGGCGCCGTCGGAGATGCGCACGTCGTCGCCGACGAACTCGCCATCGAGCGCGACGCGCAGCGACGGAACGAGCGGCGCGAGGCCCGGATAGCGCGACAAGATCGCCGTGACGGCGTCGCCGACCGACGCGCCGATGGGCAGCTCGATGGCTTCCCGGGCGGTCCCGACGCGTTCCCGGACGTGCGCGAAATAGAGGACGTTGAGAGTCAGCATGGGCCCGGATAGTATCGCCCCCCCGCTGCGAGGTCACGGAGCTCGCTCGCGGGGCGATCCGTGAGGCGCTCGGGCAGCGCAACAGCGCCGGTGTCTCCTCAGTTTTTTCCATCGACCGCCGCGGCGGTCCACCAAGGTCAACGATGTCGTCTGCAGGCCTGGAAGCCTTTGTCCGCCTCGCCCGAGAGCATCGCGTGGTGCCCGTCGTGCGCGCGGTGATAGCCGACCTCGAGACCCCGGTGGCCGCGTTCTGGAAGCTGCGGCGCGGCACCGCGAGCTTCCTCTTGGAGTCGGTCGAGGGCGGCGAGAAGTACGCGCGCTACACCTTCATCGGCACCGAGCCCCATCGGATCCTGACGACCCACGGGACGCTCCTGCGGACCGAGGTCCCGGGCCACCCGGAGTTCACGGAGGAGGTCGTGGTCGAGGCGCCGCTCGGCGCGCTCGGCGCGGTGCTGGATCGGTATCGCGATGTCAGCATCGCGCGCGGCATCGACGGCGACGGCAACGACGTGCCCCTGCCCCGCTTCTACGGTGGCCTGGTCGGTGCGGTGAGCTACGACGCGGTGCGCGCGGTCGAGAAGATCCCCGATCGCCATCGCGGCAGCGCCGACAGGGCGCCGCCCGACCTCATCTTCATGGAGACCCGCCAGGTCCTGGTGTGGGACAACCTCAAGCACCGCGCGATGCTGGTGCACCTGGCGCGTATCGACGATCCGACGCGCGCGGCGTCGCTGTGGCTGGAGGTCGAAGCCGCCCTGGACGCCGCCGAGCAGCGCCTCGCCGGGAGCCTGCCGCCCCTGCCGGTGAGCCCCGATGCCGCGCCTTCGGAGGTCTACTCGGCGATCGACGACAAGACGTACGCGGCGATGGTCGAGCGGGCGCGCGAGTACATCGCGGCCGGCGACATCATCCAGGTGGTGCTGTCGCGCCGCTTCCTGCAGGCACGGCGTGGGCTGCACCCGTTCCTGGTCTATCGGGCGCTGCGCGCGCTGAACCCGTCGCCGTACATGTTCTATCTCGAGCTCGGTGAGCGCACGCTGGTCGGCGCCTCGCCCGAGCTGCTGGTGCGGCGCACCGAGTCGACGCGCGCGGTCGAGGTGCGGCCGATCGCGGGCACGCGCCCGCGTGGGGCGACGCCGGCGGAAGACGCGCAGCTCTGCGAGGACCTGAAGAACGACCCGAAGGAGATAGCCGAGCACGTGATGTTGCTCGACCTCGGGCGCAACGATGTCGGGCGGATCTCCGAGCCGGGCAGCGTGCAGATCGACGACGTGATGGTGTTCGAGAAGTACAGCCACGTGACCCACCTCGTGTCGCACGTGCGTGGGACCTTGCGCGCCGACGTCGGGCCGGCCGAGACGCTGGCCGCGACCTTCCCCGCGGGCACGCTGTCAGGGGCGCCGAAGATCCGCGCGATGCAGATAATCGACCAGCTGGAGACCTCGCGCCGTGGCTTCTATGGCGGCGCGGTCGGGACGATCGGGATCGACGGCAACGTGGATCTGGCGATCGCCATCCGCACGTTGATCGCCGACGACTCGACATTCGCGGTACAAGCCGGCGCCGGAATCGTGTGGGATTCCGTCGGGCAGAGCGAGGCGGACGAGTCGCGCAACAAGGCGAGCGCCGTCTTGACCGCCATCGACCAGGCCCGCCGCGTCTTCGTTCGCACGCATGGCCGGGGGGCCTGACATGAAGCTCCTGATGATCGACAACTACGACAGCTTCACGTTCAACCTGGTGCAGTACCTGGGCGAGCTCGGGGCGACCGTCGAGGTCGTGCGCAACGATGCGCTGACCGTGTCGGAGGCCATCGCCAAGCGCCCCGACGCGTTCGTGATTTCGCCCGGACCGTGCACGCCGAAGGAGGCCGGGATCTCGCTGGAGCTCATCCGCGAGGCGTCGGGTGTCGTCCCGATTCTGGGCGTGTGCCTCGGGCATCAGGCGCTCGCGGCGGCGTTCGGCGGGACGATCATCCGCACCGGCGCCATCATGCACGGCAAGACGTCGCCGATATCCCATCGCGATACCGACGTCTTTCGCGGGTTGCCGCAGCCGTTCGCTGCGACGCGCTACCACAGCCTGATGGCCGACCCGAGCGACCTGCCGGACTGCCTCGACGTGACCGCGTGGACCGACGACGCGAGCCCGGACGGGACGCTGCGGCGCATCATCATGGGGCTCGCGCACAAGTCGCACGCGACCTGGGGCGTGCAGTTCCATCCCGAGTCGATCCTGACCTTGGCGGGCAAGGATCTGCTTGGGAACTTCATGGCGCTGGTGAAGGCGCAGGTGCAGGCATGAGCGACGAGGTCCTGGGCCGCTTTCGCGAGTCGCTCGCGCGGGTGGTCGGTGGCGCGCGCTTGAGCGAGGCCGAGGCCCACGCGGCGGTGTCGGCGATCATGCATGGGGAAGTTCCCGAGGTGCTGATCGGCGCGTTCTTGACCGCCTTGCGCATGCGCGGCGAGACCACCGACGAGCTGGTCGGGGCGGCGCGCGCGATGCGCGACAAGGTCGTGCCGGTCGACCACGGGCTGTCGCGGGTGCTCGACACGTGCGGCACCGGCGGTGACGGGGTCGGCACCTTCAACATCTCGACGACGGTCGCGTTCGTCGCGGCCGCGGCTGGCGTCACGGTCGGCAAGCACGGCAACCGCGCGGTGTCGTCGTCGGTCGGCTCGGCGGATGTTCTGGAGGCGCTGGGCGTGCGCATCGATCTGCCCTCCGCCGAGGTCGTGAAGTGCATGCACGACATCGGCATCGGCTTCATGTTCGCGCCCTTGCACCATGGGGCGCTCAAGCATGCGGCAGTGGTTCGTAAGCAGCTCGGCTTCAGGACGATGTTCAACCTGCTCGGACCCGTGACCAACCCGGCGCGCGCGACACACCAGCTGCTGGGCCTCTTCGATCCGGGACGCCTGACGCAAATAGCCGAGGTGCTGGCGCGGGTCGGCGTGCGGCGCGCGCTGGTCGTGCACGGGCCCGAGGGCATGGACGAGCTGGGCCTGGCAGGCCCGTCGCAGGCCGCGCTGCTGTCCGATGGCGCTATCACCGTGCGCACGATCGACGCGGAGAAGCTGGGGTTCCAGACCTCGACCGCGAGCGCCTTGCGCGGTGGCAACGCGGCCGACAATGCGGCGATCATCCGTGCGGTGCTGGGCGGCGGGAGCGGGCCGGCGCGCGACGTGGTGGTGTTGAACGCGGGCGCGGCGCTGTGGATCGCCGAGGCGGTCGACACGCTCGAAGACGGGGTCGCCATGGCCGCCGAGCTGGTGTCGCGCAAGGCCGCGCTGGAGCGGCTCGACGCGCTGGTCACGCGCACGAACGAGCGAGGTGCGGCATGAGCGGTGTTCCAAGCGTGATCGCCTCGATCGTCGAGCGTACGCGCCTGCGCCTGGCCACGAGCCCACCCGACATCGCGGCGCTCGAGGCCCGGGTCGCCCAGCAACGACCGGCACGTGACGCGCATGCGGCTCTGAGCGAGCCCGGCAACCGCATCATCGCCGAGGTCAAGCGCCGCTCGCCGAGCCTTGGCCCGCTGGCCCTGGAGGCGGATGCGGTGGCCGTCGCGCGGCGCTATGCCGAGGCCGGCGCGGCGGCGATCTCGGTTTTGACCGAGCCCGAGCGGTTCGGCGGCAGCTTCGAGGACCTGCAGTCGGTCAGCGCGGCGGTCGCGGTGCCGACCCTGTGCAAGGACTTCGTCGTCGATCCGCGGCAGATCCTGATGGCGCGGGCGCACGGCGCGAGCCTGGTGCTGCTCATCGTGGCGGCCTTGGATGACGGGGCGCTGGTGTCGTTGCGCGAGGGCATCGAGGCCCACGGCATGCAGGCGCTGGTCGAGGTGCACGACGCGGAGGAGGCGCGGCGGGCGCTGGCCACCGGGGCGCGCATCGTCGGCGTCAACAGCAGGAACCTGCACACGCTCGCCATCGACCTCGCTGTCGCGGAGCGGCTGCGCGCCGACCTGCCCGACCAGGTGCTGCCCATCGCCGAGAGCGGCGTGCATGGACCCGCGGAGATCGCCCGCTTGCGACGGGCCGGATATCGTCGTTTCCTGGTCGGGTCGAGCCTCATGACCGCGGCCGATCCCGGAGCGCTGCTCGCCGCGCTGATCGCCACCGAGAACAACGCATGAACCAAGAACCTGACGACGACGACACCGGTGATGGCCAGGACGGGGGCGCCGCCTTCGACCCGAGCAGCATGACCACGCCCAAGCGCAAGATGCCGTACATCAAGTTCTGCGGCTTCATGAACGCCAGGGAGGCGCGCACGGCGGTGCTGTGTGGGGCCGATTTGATCGGCATCAACTTCTGGCCGGGCTCGCCCCGCGCCATCAACTTCCGCCTCGGGCGGCAGATCCACGAGGCGGTGAAGGCCGCCTCGGCGGAGCGCGGCACCAAGCGCGAGGCCCGCTCGGTCGCGGTCATGGTCGACCCTCAGGCTGAGCTGGTGGTCGAGATCCTGCGCGAGGTCGAGCCCGACATCCTGCAGTTCCACGGCGAGGAGCCAGGACACGTGTGCCGCTACTTCCGACGGCCCTACATCAAGGCGTTCCGCGCCAAGGGTGCCGGCGACGAGGCCATCATCAGGCCATATCTCGGCGGCTACGGGGTCGGCTACCTGTTGGACGGCGCGCCGCTCGGCGAGTACGGCGGGGTCGGCAAGATGGTCGTGCCGGCGGTCGCCGCCGACCTGTTCCAGAAGCTGCCGCGTGGCTTTCTGGCGGGGGGCCTCACGACGACGAACGTCGCGAACCTGGTGCGGCAGACGCAGCCTTATGGAGTCGACGTCGCCAGCGGGGTCGAGCTGCGCGCGGGCATCAAGAGCAATGATCTGATGGCGGAGTTCATCCGGCAGGTGCGGATGGCGGTCGAGAACCCCCTGGGGTTGTAGTCGCTTCGGTTGGGGTCGCTGCGGGTTTGCTTTGGTCTGCGGTGTCCTGGGCCGCGCCCGGGACGCCTGGGTCGACCCCCCGCTCCTCCCGGTCGCGCGAGCATCGAGGAGAGGATGGGCATCTGGGCGGGCTCCAGGTCGTCGCGTGGGGCCGACCTGCGGCGTCCCGTCGCTCCATGGGGTGACGGCGGTCCTGCCAAAGGTGGCCTTCGCTCCTTGGCTGGGCGCGGTCGGGCGGCGGCGCGGTCGGGCGGCGGCGCGGGCGCGCGGCGGCCTGGGCGTGGTCGGGCGGTGGGCTCGGCGTCGTCGGGCGACCGAATGTGTTGGCTCGGCAGCCGTTGCAAGGCTCCCAAACGTTGATCTGCGTGTGCGCGGGGGGCGATCGGAGCTTTGCAGAGGTCGATCGGTGCGTCGCGACGCTGCGATCGGAGGCTACGAGCGGCCGATCCCGCTGCTGGGACTACGCGCTGCCAGGCTCACCCTGGCTCGTGGTGGTGGCGCGATCGACCGATCGTCGCGTGGCAGACGACCCTGGCGCTTACCCAGCGTCGCTGGGGAGCTTTGCAACGGGTTTGTCCGGGCAGCGCGGCGTGGCAGGGGCGCCTACTTTCTGAGGGCGGTGACTTCGGTGGCGACGCGGGTGATGGCGAGGTCGATGTCGGCCTCACTGGTCGAGCGGCCGAGGCCGAAGCGAACGGCCGAGAAGATGCGGCTGTCGGGGAGGCCGAGGGCGCGCAGGACGTGGCTGCCTTCGAGCTTCTGACTGGAACAGGCGCTGCCGGATGAGACGGCGACGTCGTGCAGTGACTGGAGGAGCTTTGCGCCTTCGACGCCGGGGAAGCTGACGTGGAGGTTGCCGGGGAGGCGGGGATCGGGGCCGTCGCTGCTGTCGTCAGGGGCGCCGGTGACGCGAATGGGCCCGAGGCGCTCGCGCAGGCCGAGGAGGAGGCGCTGGCGGAGGCGCGCGAGGCGCGCGGATTCGGCGGGCATCTCGGCCAGGGCCAGGCGTGCGGCCGCGCCGAAGCCGACGATGCCGGGCACGTTGAGGGTGCCGGCGCGCAGGCCACGCTCCTGTCCGCCGCCCTCGACTTGCGGAGCGAGGCGCACGTCCTGGCCGCCGCGGCTGCGTCGGATCCAGAGGGCGCCGACGCCCTTGGGGCCGTAGAGCTTGTGCGCCGTGAAGGCCGCGAGGTCGGCGCCGGCGGCGCGCAGATCGAGCGGGACCTTGCCGACCGCTTGCGAGGCGTCGACGAAGAAAAAGGCGCCGGCGGCGTGCGCGACCTCGGCGATCGCGGCGAGCGGTTGGAGCGTGCCGATCTCGTTCTGGGCGGCCATCACGGCGACCAACAAGGCGCCGTCGCCGATCGCGCTGCGGACGGCATCGGGGGTGACGAAGCCGGCTGTGTCGGGCGCTACCAGGGCCAGGTCGAAGCCGTGATGCGCGAGGGACTTGGCGGTGTCGAGCACGGCCCTGTGCTCGAAGGCGGACACGACGACGCGGCGTGGGCGGTCGGGATAGGCTTCGGCAAGCCCCTTCAGGGCGAGGCTGATGGCCTCGGTGGCGCCCGAGGTGAAGGTTATTTCGCGCGGGTCGGCGGCATCTCTTGCGCTGACGAGCGCGGCGACCTCGATGCGCGCGGTCTCGGTGGCGTCGTAGGCCTTCTTGCCGAGCGCATGCGTGCGGCCCGAGGGGTTGCCGAAGTGCTCGCTGAAGTAGGGCAGCATGGCCGTGACGACGCGAGGATCGCAGGGCGTGGTTGCATGGTGATCGAGGTAGATCATGGCGAGGACCATAGGCCCGTTCCTGGCACTTGACACCCCCGTGCATGCGTCCATAGGGTCCGCCACCGCGCTGGCCGCCTGCCCGCGCCGACGAAGGATGCGACCATGCCGCTCGACGTAAAGACCGCGCTCTCGGCCCTCGGGACCGTCTACGACCCCGACCTCCACAAGGATCTCGTCACGCTGAACATGGCGCGCGACCTGGTCGTGAACGGGACCAAGGTCAGCGTTCGCATCGTGCTCACGACGCCCGCGTGCCCGATGAAGGAGAAGATCCGGTCGGAGGTCGAGGCGGCGCTGAAGAAGGTCGGCGCGACCGAGACGGTCATCACGATGGACGCCGAGGTGCGACGTGCCGCTGCGCCGTCTGCGCCACAGGCTGGCCCGCCGGGTGCGCCGCGCATGACGCAGAGCGACCGCATGCCGGGCGTCAAGGCGATCATCGCGGTCGCCGCCGGCAAGGGTGGCGTCGGCAAGAGCACGGTCGCGACCAACATCGCGGTCGCGCTGTCGAAGCTGGGCGCCAAGGTGGGCCTCCTCGATGCGGACATCTATGGGCCGTCGATCCCGATCATGCTGGGCCTGCGCGGTGCCCGCCCGTCGATGACGGCCGAAGACAAGATCGCGCCGATGCAGCGTTATGGCCTGTCGGTGATGTCGATGGGCTTCATGCTGAAGGAAGACCAGGCGGTCGTGTGGCGCGGGCCGATGCTCGGCAAGGCGCTCCAGCAGTTCATCGAGGACGTCGACTGGGGCGAGCTCGACTACGTCATCGTCGACATGCCGCCGGGCACCGGCGATGTGCAGCTCTCGCTGGCGCAGCTGCTGCCGGTCGCCGGCTGTGTGGTCGTCACGACCCCGCAGGATGTGGCGTTCGCCGACGTGCGGCGCGCCATCAACCAGCTCGAGACGACCAAGACCACCGTGCTCGGCATCGTCGAGAACATGGCTGGCTTCGTGTGCGGCAACTGCGGCGCCGAGCACGCGATCTTCGGCGAGTCGCGGATCCCCGCGCACGCCGAGGAGATGAAGCTCGAGATCCTCGGGCGCATCGCGCTCGACTCGGTGACCGCGGTCGCGGCCGACCATGGCGAGCCTATTACGATCGCCGCGCCCGACTCGGTCGCCGCCAAGACCTATCGCGACATTGCCCAGCGGGTCGCACGCAAGGTCGCGATCATCACGCACGAGCGTGACCAGGTCACCCCGAAGTTCTCGGCGTTCTTCAGCCAGAAGCCCTCGAATTGATGGCCTCGCGCGGCCAGCGCGCAACCTGAAGAGTTGGCTCGTCTTCGACTCACCGAACGTCGCCAGGTCGACGCGCTTACTCTCGCGCTCGGAATTCGCGAAGCGAGGCGCGCGCGGCCAGAGCCGCCCCGAAGGCCAGCCTCATAGGCTGCCGAGGGGCGAGCGACGACGGCCCCGCGTGCATTGCGCTCGGAATTCGCGAAGCGAGGCGCGCGCGGCCAGAGCCGCCCCGAAGGCCAGCCTCATAGGCTGCCGAGGGGCGAGCGACGACGGCCCCGCGTGCATTGCGCTCGGAATTCGCGAAGCGAGGCGCGCGCGGCCAGAGCCGCCCCGAAGGCCAGCCTCATAGGCTGCCGAGGGGCGAGCGACGACGGCCCCGCGTGCATTGCGCTCGGAATTCGCGAAGCGAGGCGCGCGCGGCCTAGGAGCCGCCCCGAAGGCCAGCCTCATAGGCTGCCGAGGGGCGAGCGACGACGGCCCCGCGTGCCTCGCGAGCGAATCAGTCGACCCAGTCGACCTTCTCGGCGTCGACCAGGGCGCGCTGGACCTCGATGTCGAAGAGCCCGGACTCGCCGCGCAAGAGCTTCAGGTGCAGCGATGAGCCGGGGGTGCCGCGCATCAGCTTGACCGCCTCGAACGTCGGCAACATGCCGGCGGGCACGCCGTCGACGGCGACGATCACGTCGCCCGCGAGGATGCCGGCCGCGTCGAGCGGGCCACCGCGCGCGATCGCGGTGAGCGCGATGCCGAGCTCGGTCGCCTCGACGCGCGCGCCGATGCCGCCAAAGGGCGAGTGAGCGGCACTTGGGAAGCGGGCGGAGACCGACGCGCCCGACATCATCGTGAGCGTGCCGAGGTCGGTCGTCTGGCCGGGCGAGAGCGCGATGGCCCGCCGCTCGAGGCGCGCATGCCCCGGCGACTCGATGCGCAGCTCGGCGGTCGTGCCGTGCTGGAGGTCGAGGCTCGCGACGAGCTTGCCATCGGCATCGAGCTCGCCCCCCTGCGCTTGGCTGTCGCGGGTGCTGACGCTCCAGCGACCGGTCATCGGGCGACCGTTTTCGTCGAGGACGCGGGTCGTCAGGGTCGCCACGCCGCTGGCGCCACAGTGCAGGAAGAGGCGGCCGCCGGCCGGTACCAGACCCTCGCCACACTCGCCTTGCTCTTCTCCGCGCACCCAGTGCACGCGCCAGAAGCGAGGCGCCGTCACCAGCGTCTCGCGTCCGCTCGCGACGACGATCGCGCGGGACTCGTCGCCCGGCGCGGAGGGCGACTCCCAGGGCCCTGCGCCGGGCTCGGCGACCAGCTCGACCACGTCGGGCCCATGCCAGCTGACGATCAAGAGACCCTTGGGCTCGAGCCGCAAGACCAGCGACTCACGCGCGCCGTTCGCCGCCACGGCCACCTCGGCAATGTGGCCGGCTGCGTCGTCGGCGCGCACCCAGAGCGGTATTGACGGCATGCGCTTCAACCAGAAGCGGCCCTGATTGTCGCTGAAGATGGTGTCGATGACCGCGCCGGCCGCATCGCGCGCGCTGACCGGGACGGCGGCAACACCCCTGCCTGCGCCGTCGACGACCATGCCCGCGAGGCGACGGCCGCTCTCGAGCGTGATGTCCATGCGGCGCTCCTCGCCCGCGGCGAGCGGGGTGACGCTGCGCTCGGTCGCGCCGAGGACGTGCTCGACCGTGAGCGTCTTGGCGTCGAGCCACAGGTCGGTCAGCACGAACTCGCCGTCGGCCTCGGTCACGGTCAGGTCCTCGCCGAGGTGCACGGTCGCGCCCGCGAGCGCTTGCCCCGCCTCGTCGCGCACGACGCCGACCACCGTGGCGCCGGGGCACACCGACACCTCGATGGGTCCTGGCGGGGGCCCCGCTGCGCCCTGATCATCGGCCTTCGCGGCGGCCGCGACCTCGCCGCGATGCTCAACCGGGTCGTCGCCGATGACGCGCGCGAGCACGCGCAGGTCGACCCCGCTCGGGACGTCGGCGCGGAAGCTGCCAGCCTCGTCGGCCAGGCCCGAGACGTGCGTCTCGCCCGTGAAGACCTCGACCTCGGCATGCGCCGCGGGCACCCGATGGCAGTCGAGCACTACGACCCTTATCGCGCGCGCCGCTTCGCGCCGCCCAAGCAGCCCCGCCAGGGCGCGCCGCTTGCGCGCGGCGACCGTGGCATCGTCGGGCTCTTGCCGGGTTGCGACGGCTTCTTGCGGCGGTCGCGGGGCGAGCTTGGGAGGCGCCACCGACGACGAGGACAAGGCGAGCCACAGGCACGCGACCAGGCCGGCAACCAGGAGCCACCACTTCCCCATGCGAACCGCTCCTCCCGTCGCCGCGACGCGGCCAGGCCCGACCCCAACATGACACGCTCGCAGCGGATTCCTCAGCGGTGCGCTTGCCCCGAGCAACCCCTGCGCGCGTGCGCCACTTGGATCTATCGAGATCTCTTCGTGATCAGGGACACGAAAAACTTGCACAGCGATCGGTCCTGCTTAGGATGCGCGAACCTGGCTCGCCCATTCTGGTGCGGCTGTGGCCTGAATCAGAGTCGATGACCGAACCCACCCCCCATAACGCCTTCGCCGCCGGCTCGACGCCGGACGACGTGGCCGAGCCGATTGTCCGCGAAGCGCGCGCGAGACGCGACGTCGTGACGTTCCGCGCCCCGCCCATCGGCCTGCTCAAGGTGGTGCTGGTCGGGCTGTTCCTGCTCGGTGCCTTGACCTTCATGGCCGCCAACGTGCTGCACCCGGGCCGCGCCCAGCGCCTTCGCAACATCAGCGCCAGCGGGGCACGCCTCGAGTCGATGATGCTCTCGCTGGAGCACGACAACGAACGCCTGATGAGCGAGCTGCATCGGCTCGAGCGTGGCGCCCAGGGCTGGCAGTCACTGGCGCGCAAGGAGTACGGCATGCTCCTCGAGGGCGAGTACGTGTATCGCTTCCCGCCCGACCAACGCTGACGCCCAACGGCTTGGGCGCCGCGCGGCGCTAACGTCTGAGCTTGCGCGTCTCGAACCACAGGATGTCCGCGATGCAGGCGTTCCACTCGCGCCGCTCGGTGAGCAGGCTGATGCGCCCGCGGGCGGACTTGCAGCGCTCGGACGCCTCACCGCTCTCGGTGCACAAGAGCCGCGCGTAGCGACCACACGGGTTGCCCCAGCTCGTCACCGCCTTGTGCTTGGCGAGGATCGCCTCGCACGCGTCGCGCGTCTCGGGGTGCAGGTCGTCGGGGATCCTGGTGCGCGCCTCGCGACACGCGTCCGCGAACGGCGTCCAGAGGTTGCAAGCGTACTCGACCAGCGCCAGGCACGGCGGCGAAGGCGGCAACACCACGTCGACCGGGCCGACGTCAGCCTCGCTGCCCTCGACCTCGTGCGCGGGCGGCGTGGCTACGACCTCGGGCAAGCCATACGGCACGACGTCTTCGCTCGGCGGCCAGCCGACGAGCTTGTCGGCCGAGCTGCGCGAGCAGCCGCAAAGCCCGGAGGCAGGTAGCGCGAAGGCCAGGACGACTGCGAGGCAGCCTCGCCTCAATGACCAGCCATACCCTTGGGGCGAGCGCGTGCATGCCAAACACGCGTCGCGAGCACGAGCCCGATGAGCGCAACCGGGATCATCGACACGAAGAGCGGCAACCAGCTGCCGGGTATCGCCGCTTCGGGCGTCTTCTCCGACGGGAGCACGAACGAGTTGATGAGCGCCATCGTGCCGGTACCGAGGTAGACGAAGCCGTCGATGATGCCGACCGCGATGCCGGTGTTCTTGCGCCCACCGAAGTCCATCGAGGCCGTGCCCGAGAGCATGCCGTGCACGCCGATGACGGCCATCGACATCATGACACTGAGCGGTCCGATGAGCGACGTGTCGTAGGTGAACAGCGTGAGGACCGCGCCGAACAACAGGATGCCGTATAGGAACGCCGACACCGGGCCGCGCCGCGATTCGAAGATGCGGTCCGAGATGATGCCCGCGACCATGCCGCCGAGGATGCCGGCGCAGCAGATGAAGACGCCCCAGTGCTCGAACACGAACTCGCCGCCGCGCCCGGTCTGCTTCGCGTAAAACGGCATGTACTGCATGATCGACTGGCGCAGGAAGCCCGAGCAGAACTCGATGAACGAGATGATGAGGATGACCCGCGTCGAGAACATCAGGCGGAACATCGCCCACACGCCGAGCTTTGGACCGTCCTCGCCGACGCGCGCATCGCCCGGGTCGAAGTTTTCGAAGCCCGCCTGGCCCGGCGTGTCGCGTACCCAGATGTAGTCCAGCACCACGAACACGGCGAGGATGCAGGCCGGCAGCAGGAACACCCATTCGAGCGGGAGGTTCTCGACGATGATGCGGCCCCAGTCGTACGCGAAGTAGATGCCGAGCGAGATGAGGATGCCGAAGATGGCGCCGAAGGTGCCGCGCTCACGCACGTGGAACCAGGGGGCGTTGACCTTGACGATGGCCACCGCGCCGAAGCTCTGGAAGTACATGTTGATGGCGTAGAGGACCGAGAACGTGACGGTCAGGTTGTCGGTCCAGCCGAACATCGTGACGAGGCCCATTGCGACGTTGCTCAGGCCCGCGCCGATGGCCGACACGAGGATGGTGCGGCGGCCACCGAACTTGTCGGTGAGGGGGCCGTTGATGAGGAACGAGACGCCATAGACGATGGTCCCGACCATGAAGATGATCGAGAAGTCGTCGTTGTCCATGAGCGCGCCGAACTCCTTCTTGGCGACGCTCAGGTTGTAGCGCGCCATGTAGAGGAAGGAGTACGTGAGCCCGAGCGGCAACCAGTTGAATGCGCGGCGCTTGAGGTAGGCCGCCGAGTGACCGAGTTCGACCTTGGGCAGGCGCCAGAAGACCACGCCGATGACCGCCAACAAGATGCCGATCGGCATCAGGTTCTCGAGCATCGTCGCCTTTTCGACCACGGGCTTCGCGGCCGGACCGCCAGGTGCCGTCGCGGCGAGCGACGACAGGTCCATCAAGAATGGCAGCACCACGATTGCCACGAGGGGCAGGTAGGCGAGCCAGCGCCAACGCCAACGGGTGGGCATCAGTTCGTCTCCAGGAGCTCGGTGAAGTCGACGATCCGCAACACGTCGGGGCGCAGCTCGGGCGCACCGGGAGCGTGGCTGGTGTCGAGCCAGGCCACGGTCGCGTCGGGGAAGCTCGCCTTGAAGAGGTTGCAGAGCCCGGGCTCGTTGTCGAACGAGCCGACGACCGAGCCGGTCTTGCGAAGGCGCGCGATGACCCCTTCCTTGAAGAGGTCGTCGTTCATCTCGAACTCGGGCTTCAGGATGAGGCGGGTGTCGGCGCGGCCGACCGGGAAGCCATCACGCTGAAGGGTCTTGAGCGTGCCGAGGAGCATGTTCGGTGCGTCGCGGCCGGTGAGGTAGCAGGGCACGCCACCCGCCCGATGCACGCGCTTGACCAGCTCGACGGCGCCGGCGATCGGCAGGTCGTAGAGGCAATAGTCATCGGTAAAGAAGCGCGCCTTCCAGAAGTCGGTGACGACCTGCGCGAGCTCGGGGTCGCTGAAGCCGATCGAGGCGAGCGTGTCGCCGACCCGGTACTTCAGGTCGCGCGGTGCGACGTTGCGCAGCCGGTCGAACAAGGGGCGATGCTCGAGCGCGTGGGTGTGGGCGAACTCGAGGATGATCCGCAGTGTGCGGTGCGTGTTGTCGTAGAGGGTCCCGTCGAGGTCGAACACGACCAACGGCTCTTCGCCGCCGCCGGCAACACGCTCGATGTTGGAAAGGAGCGTTTCGAGTGCGGTGGAGGTGCTTGCCGACATCTGCTCTCCGGGACTGCTGCCTCAGGCTAGGGCAGCCGAAGGCAAGGCCCCGCACGCAAGGAGGCCATGTGCGGGCGGAGACTCCCACGCATGACCAACCCTTGGCAAGTGCCCCGGGCGCGGCGATGGCTCAGCCGAGGGCCTTTTTGGCGCGCTCGATCGTCTCGCTGTACGACGCGTTCTGCACGAGGTCGGCGAGGCGCTGGGTGTACTTCTCGGCGAGGTCGGGGCGGCTCCTCCTTCGAGCGTCGGCGACCCATGAGTACACCTTGAGCACCGCCAGCTCGGCGTTGATGAAGTGCTCGACCGCGAGCAGCACCGCGCGCACCGAGGACGCCGACACCGAGGGCGACACGTGCTCGAAGGCGAAGGCGCGGCCGGCCGAGTTCTCGACACCGAGTCGCACGACACCGGGCACGTCGGTACGGGCGCCTTCACGCTTGGCGCCGCGGAAGTCACCGGCCACGTGGAAGTCGACGAAGTAGATATTGGCGATCGACGGGTAGTCCGTGACCAACGCCTGCTGGATACCTCTGAAGAGGGCGTCCACGAGACCGACGCCCTCGCCTTCGATCGAGCGGGGCGCCGCCTGGCCGGACTGCATCAGCTGGGTCGCGATGAAGGCTCGTCCCGACTGGAGATCCTCGGTGAGCGAGTAGCGGGAGACCTGCAGCTCGACGTAGTCGGTCGAGAGCACCTCACGGGTCAGCGACTGGAGCTCGTCTTGCGTCCTCATGATGCACCTCCTCCTGTCGGAACTTGTTGCTCTCGCCTCGAATGATGGTCGGGGGCTGTCGGGCCGGCCCCTTCTCTACGTTCAAGACGTGAGGTCGTCGGGACCGCACCTGTCAAAGATAGTCTCCAGCGCGCTTCGACACCCACTTTTCAAGCGTCGTTTTTTGAGGCCGCTGTCACCGTCAGCCCAAGCTGGTCGAGAAGCCTTGAGAAATCAGCAGGCAACGGCGCGCTGAAGCGCAGTTCGTCCCCGCGAACAGGATGCGTGAACGCGATCCTGTACGCGTGCAGTGCCGGTCGCGTGAAGCGAGCGGCGATTTCCGCTGGCGCGTAGCGACGGTCGCCCAACAGCGCGTGGCCGGCCGCCGCGAGCTGCACGCGAATCTGATGCTTGCGGCCCGACTCGAGGCGAACCTCGACGCAGCTCGCGGGGTCGGAGCCTCGAGATGTCGCGAGCGTGACGAAGCCGAGCTTGGCGAGCTTGGCGTTGCCACGGTCGGCTGAAGTGGCGATGCGCGAGCCACCGTCGTCCGTTGGCGCCAGCAAGTCCTCGAGCGCGCCCAAAGGTGCCGTGCGGCCGGCGACGACCGCGAGGTAGCGCTTGTCGATGGCGCGGCCCGCGAACGCCTTCGAGAGTCGTTCGGCGGCCTTCGAGGTCTTGGCGAGCACCACGATGCCACTGGTGTTGCGGTCGAGGCGGTGCACGAGCCCGACGTAGACGTTGCCGGGTTTGTCGTACTTGGCCTTGAGCCAGGCCATCGTGCGCGCGACGAGGTGGTCGTCGGCGTCATGGGTCGCGCGGTCGCCCCCTTGAACGAGCAGGCCCGCGGGCTTGTCGACCACGAGCAGGTGGTTGTCCTCGTATAGGACGTTCACGTGCGGCTCCCGAGGTCGGCATTCACAGGCGGCATCATCCGCCCGGCACACTCGAACGACAATCGTTTCCGCCGAGCGGGCACGGGGGAGGCCAGCCTTGACGGTCCTTGCGCGCAACTCCATGCTCCGCCCATCGGTGTCCGGGAGGAAGTGATGGAGCTGTTCGGCGGAGAACGTGGTGCCGGGGTGGACAAGCCTGCGGGACCGGCCACGAAGATCGAGCGTGCCCTCGAAGAGGCCATCCAGGCCCGTGTCGAGGGTCGCCCCGAGCAGGCGGTCGAGCTCGCGACGGCCGCCATGGGCTGGCTCGATGCGGGCAGCGTGCGGCGTGAGCTGCGCGTCGGATTGCCGCGCGAGCTCGGCTTCGCGCAGCTCCTCCTCGGCAATGCGAGCAAGGCGCGCGAGGCGCTCTTGTTGGCGCTCGAGCAGGCGGCCCACGATCCTGTCATGTGCGATCCCGTGCGCGCCGGTCTCGCGACCTGCGAGCTGATGGCCGGCTCGCCTGAGCGGGCGCGCCAGATGCTGGAAGGGCGCGGTCGCAATCGCCGCGGTGCGCTGTCGGCGTTGGCGCGTATCCACCTCTATGAAGGCAACACGCAGGCCGCCGAGGCGGCGCTGCAGGAGGCCGATCAGGCGCCGGGCGGGACCACCGCGAGCGGGATCTTGTTGCCGCCAGCGACCGTGATGCGCTGCTTCGCGGCGGTCTGGGGCGGGCGGCCGGAGCAGGCGCGCATGCTCTACGATGGCGTGTCGACGCGGGACAACCCGATGTGGGAGCTCGTGCGGGTGGCGCTCCTGCGCGCGCTCTGGGTGCAGACCGGTGATGCACGCTACCTGTCGTTGGCGTTGGCGACCGCGGAGCAACTGCGCTTCGGTGAGGCGCCGGTTGGCGCACCCGGCTTCGTGCCCGCGGTCGCTGCGATGCACGCGGGTTGCTTGTCGCTCACCGGTGAGACGTCGATGGCGGTCGCGGCGGCCGACCATGCGCTTGCGAACCTCGCGGCGATAGGCGGCGTGGTGCTGCCGGAGTGGCCGCGCGCGGCGATCATCTGCGACCTCGCGATGGTGTATCGCGACGCGGGTCAGACCGAGCGTTGGCAGAAGGTGTTGGCGCTGTGGGATCCGCTGGCGTGGGCGACCTGGGATGCGCGCATGCAGCTCGTCGCGGGTCCGCGTATGCGCGGAGCGACCAGCCCGGAAGCGGTCGCGGTGATCGACGACGGCCATCATGGCAGCTTCGAAGCGCTGGCCGTGCGCCTCCTCGAGGACCCGCGCAGCGCTCGCCTGATGGCGTTGCGAGCGGTCGGTGCCAATGCGCGTGCGCTCGGAGTCGAGTGGATCGACGCCGAAGGCAAGCCGCTCGGCCGCATCGGCGCGAAGGCGCCGGAAGGCAGCGAGGCGGCTGACAAGGTCGACCGCGTTGTCTTGCAAGGCGGCGAGGTGATCGCGTTCTTCAAGGCGGATCGCTCCGCTCTGCGTGAGCTCGACCGCACCGCCCTCGAGGCGCTGGCGCGGGTCGTGAGGGTGCGCGAAGGCGAAGCGCGGCGGATCAGCGAGCTCGAGGACGCGCTGGTCACGGCCGACGCAGCGCGCAAGCTATCGGAAGAGCGGCTCGAGCAGGTGCGCCGCCCGGGCACCGATCGTGGCCACGGCGGCCGCTTCCCGACGGTCGTCGGGCGCAGCGATCGGCTGCGCTCGGTGCTCGATCGGCTGGGAGCGCTGGCGACTCTCGACGCGCACGTCGTGTTCGACGGCGCCGTCGGCAGCGGCCGGCGCCACCTCGCGCAGGCGTTGTTCCTCGCCAATAGTGACGACCCGACCGGCTCGACGCGCGCGCCGGCGCTGGACATCGCGCTGGTGCCGGCCGACGCGCAGGTCGCAGCACTCGAGCACCTGGAGAAAGCCGGCAAGCACGGCATGGCGCTGGTCATCGGCGCCGAGCGGCTCGCCCCCCTGGCGGCGACGTGGCTGTCGGAGCGCATGGCGGCGCCCTCGCCAGACGGGATCCGCTGGGCGCTGACGACCGATTCACGCGACACGGGGCCCATCGCGAATCGCCTGCGCGAGACGGCGGTGGTCGTGAAGGTGCCAGGCCTCGACGAGCGGCTCGAGGATCTGCCGCTGCTGATCGATCACTTCGCGCGTGAAGTCGGCAAGCGTCAGGACGATGTCTCGACGGCATCGCGCGCGGTCCTTGCGCGCCGCGCATGGCCGGGCCAGGTGGCCGAGCTGCGCGCGACGCTGCGAACCGCGGCGGCCCGTGCGGGCCATGGCCTCATTCAGCCCGAGCACTTCGAGCGGGTGCAGGCCCAGGCGGCCAGCGCCTTTCAGGGTGAAGACCCGCTCGCGCTCGGCTATCGCGACGCGGTGCGTGCCTTCCAGAAGGACCTCGTGCAGCGCGCGCTGGAAGCGACCGCAGGGCACCTCGGTCGGGCCGCCGACATGCTGGCTATCCCGAAGACCCAGCTCGAGAAGCTGGCGCGCGACCTCGAGGTCGGACTCGAGGGACCGTCCCCGGCGCCGCCGGTCGCGACCGCTGACACGAATTCGTAAGCGAAGGCCTGACGAAGTCGGGCTGCCCACGCGAATTCTGTTGCGCGCCTCGAAGGGCTTTGATAGCAACCGCCCGCGTCGCGCTTCTGGGGACATAGCTCAGTTGGTAGAGCGCTAGAATCGCACTCTAGAGGTCAGGGGTTCGACTCCCCTTGTCTCCACCACCCAGAGCGACGCAGTAGAAGGCCCGGATAACCCCGGGCCTTTTGCTTTTGTGCTGAGCGCTTCCATGCGCCGGACTGCTTCGCGCTCAGAGCGGCGCGGATCCGCCGATGTGCACGGCCCAGAAGCGGCCGGGATCCGAGAATGGACCGAAGGGCGTGTCGAGGTTCATCAGGACCGACAGCTCGAGGTGGCTGCCGGGGCTGATCACGTAGCGGAGCTCGGGCGATAGCGCCGACTGGAATTTGTCGTGCTTGTCGGTAGGCGTGAGGACGCCGCTTATCCCGGCCGCCAGCCAGAAGCCGCCCCCGAGATGCGCGGCGAGGCGCGCCTCCATCTGGAAGGCGAAGGCGCTCTCCGAGGCTGCGTCGTTGGTGGGGCTCAAGAAGCCGAACTTGAGGTGCGCCTCGACCAGGATCGGGTCGAGCCACTTCACGTACGCAGCCGGCAGCACGAAGCCTATCTGATCGGGCTTCCACAACCAGGGATCGGTCGCGCCGCGCATGCCGAGCGCGCCCTTGAACGCGAAGTCGGCGGCCGGTCGGACCGCTTCGGACTCGGGGCGGCGGGCGATCGGCAAGGTGATAGCGGGAGTTATCGCGAACCCTTCGAAGAAGAGGATCGACCACCCGACCAGCAGGTTGCCCGGCGCGATGTAGGTCGCGTCGATTCCGTCGTTGCTCGGCTCACCGGATGCGATCGTGAATCCCCACTGGGCGACGAACGCGGTCTCCGCAGTGACCGGCGCAGACAACGAAAGGAGCGGGCTCGTCATGATGACGGTGCGCAGCTGGTTCGATCCCGAGACACCTAGCGCCAGCTCGACTTCGAGGCGCGGATCACCGCGAGCATGGCCAATTTCGGAGCTGCCACAGAGGAGCAGCACGCCCGCGAGTTGTAAAAAGCGTTGCATCTGCCCATCACTTAGTATGCTGGCCGCGTGGCTTGCAACGTTCAGCGTGGCGCAAGACACGAGTTCATTTGGAGTGAGATCGCACGGCGCGCTATTGCATGTGCCGGTTCGCCACGCTTCGCGGCGCGCCCGGGAAGCGAGTCCTCGGGAGACCTTCAGATGCAGCTGCAGCTCGAACGATTGCTCATATCGACCCCCGCCGACCTCGTCTTCATGGACTGCGACGGCGTCATCTATGACACCAACCGCCTGAAATGTGATGCCTATCGCCATGCCTTGGAGGAGTATCCAAAAGCACTGGTTGAGGACCTCGTCAGCCATCACCGCGCGACCGGCGGCGTGTCGCGCTACCTCAAGATCGAGCGCTTCTTCTACGAGATGCACCCCCTGCCCGACGCCTCGGGGCGCATGCGGCGCGCGCTCGATCGCTTTGCCAGCTTCTGCGAGCGCGGGTACGAGCGCATGCGCCCACGTCCCGAAGCGCTCGCCTTCGCCGAGCTGATGGGCGGCTCGAGCCGCGTGCACGTCGTCTCGGGGTCGGACGAGGCGGAGCTGCGTCGCGTCTTCGACGCTGCCGATCTGCGCCACCGCTTCAGCGAGGTCCACGGCTCGCCGGTCGGCAAGAAGACTCACCTCGCGCGGATCGCAGCCGAGGCCGGTGTCGCGCTCGACCGTTGCCTGTTCGTCGGTGACGGCTGGGGCGACTGGGACACCGCGACGACCCTCGACGTGCCGTTCATCTTCCTCTCGGAGATGACCGAGTGGGACGAGGGTAAGGCGACCGTCGCGCGCGCGACCGACGTCGAGCCGATCGCCGAGGCGACCTCGTGGGATGAGCTACTCCACGCTGTGCGGCGCACGCGCTGAAGCGCTTGGAAGACAGCCGATTCAGGGCGTGCCGAACCACACGAGCAGGACCGGATCGGTCTCCGATGCGGTGGCGACCTCGATCGTGTAGCTGCCTGCCGAGAGCGAGTAGGCGATCTGGGTCTTGATCGTCGCGCAGTCGAGGTTCGATGCGACGACGCTCTGCGGCTGCACGATGCCACTGGGACCGGTCAAGACCACGTCGACCGGCGTGTCGAAGTAGAAGGTGCGCTGCCCGGCGCTCGCGACCGACGCCTTGAAGTAGCCGCCGCGCGCGTTGCCGGACACGCCCAGCGTCAGGTCGTAGCGCGAGCCCTGGCTCGACACGTCGACCGCGACCGCGGCGGTGGCCCCCGCGGTGACCTCGAGGATGGGTCCGTCGGCGAAGTGCCCGCAGGCGACCTCGGCGGCCGACGCGGCGCGGTTGTCGTCACCGCAAGCGGCGAGCACGAACGATGCGGCAAGAGCCAAGCGTAGCAGATGCATCGAGGATCCCTTTCAGAGCGCAAGTCGGTGCGTGTGGTGCGCGCGCTCCTCGGCCAAGCATCGACCCCGCCCTGCCACGCGGTAGCGGGTGCGCTGAATGACTCACCGCATGGCGTAAATCACCTTTGGTTTCATCCTCACTGCGAGCCGTGCTACAGGGCCGACGCTCCGACAAGTGAGGACCTGATGACCCGCCTTTTGATGTTGCTGCCGTTCCTCGCGCTCGCCTGCGACGCGACCGTGGCTGGCAAGAACGACGTGCTCCGCTTCCGCTATGACGCCGACGACAACGTCTTGCCGTCGGCCTTCAACACTCCAATCGGCGCGGGCCTCGCGGCGCGCGTCGAGGTCTTCGTCGACACCGGCAGTAGCACCAGCAACACCGTCGAGGCCCCGGTCCTCGACGCCTCGAGCTCCGATGCGGCGGTGGCGACTGTCGTGGCGACCGCTGGCAACACCCTCACCCTGCTCGCGCACGCGCCTGGCACCTCGGAGGTCCGCGTCCAGACGACGCGCGGCGACGACGTCTTCGACGTGCGCGTGGTGGCTGTCACCAAGATCGATCTCCAGCACCCTGGCGTGCTCGTCTCCGACAACCCGCCCAGCAAGGGCATCGTCGGCGGCACCGCGCGCTTCATCGTGGCGCTCAAGAGCGCCGCGGGCGAGTCCGCGGTAGGCTTCGGCCAGCTCGACGTGACCGTCGCCCCGACGGGTGCCTGCCAGCTCCTCGACTCGGAAGACATCGGCTTCGCGCCGGTGCGCTTCGGCGTCGCGGGTACGGCCACCCTGACGAGCCTCGGCGACGAGCCGCTGACGGTCGACATCGTGGCCGACGCGGACGTGACCGAACTCGACATGGTCGGCCCCGGTGCCGTCAATGAGCTCGTCGCTGGTCGCGAGCTCGCGGCCATCCTGCGCGGCGTCACCGCGACGGGCGAGAAGGTCGTCGGCGTCGCGTCGCTCGCGACCGTGGCCTCGTCCGACCCCACCGTGTGCACGATCACCCCGAACGAGAAGCTCGGCGAAGGCGCCTACCTCATCGTCGCGAAGGCCGCTGGCAGCTGTCGCGTGTCGGCCACACTCGGCGCGCGCGCGGTGCAGCACGACATCACCGTGAAGGCGAAGTGAAACAAGAGGCTCGCAACGCCTCTGGCAGCCGTGCCGACGGCCTGAGCCACGTCGATGCCGAAGGTCGTCTCGCGATGGTCGACGTCTCTGCCAAGGGCGTGACGCGGCGCATCGCGAAGGCGCAGGCGATCGTGCGCATGGCGCCGGCGACCGCGCTCGCCCTGGGCGCGGGCGAGCTCGCCAAGGGCGACGCGATCGCGGTCGCGCGCCTGGCCGGTGTGATGGCCGCCAAGCGCACTTCCGAGCTCATCCCACTGTGCCATGGCCTCGGCCTCGATCACCTCGAGGTCGACATCACGCTCGGCGTGGACTTCGCGCGTATCACGACGAGCGCGGTCACGACCGCCCGCACCGGCGTCGAGATGGAAGCGCTGATGGCCGCCTCGGTGGCCGCGTTGACGCTCTACGACATGGCCAAGGCGATCGATCGCGAGATGGTGATCGGCGAGGTCCTGCTGCTCGAAAAGCACGGTGGTCGCTCCGGCAGCTGGGTGCGCGGCGGGTCCAGCGAACCCGAAGCAGGACCATGACGACTGCGTTGCCCGCGCGCCCGAGCCTGCAAACGGTCGAGCGCTTCGCGCGCACGCTCGATCGTCTGCTGGCGGGAAGCCACATCGATCGCGTGTGGCGCCCCGACGCGCAGTCACTGCTCATCGACTTCCGCATGCTCGGCAAGAAGCGCCTCTTCGCGAGCCTCGCGTCGCGCACGCCGTGGGTCGCGGTGACGACACGCTGGCCCGAGACGCCGTCGGCGCCCGACCGCGAGACGCTGATGCTGCGCAAGTGCTTGGAAGGCGCGCGCGTTGTGGCTGTGCACGTCGAGGACGAACGACGCCTGTTGTTCGAGCTCGGGCCGCGTGCGGAGTACCTGCCCGTCCTGGCGATCCAGCTCGCCGGGCGCTACGCCAACGCGGCCGTGCTCGATCGCAAAGGCACCTCTGAGACCGAGCTGGTGCGGCTCATCCCTGAACGTCCGGCGATCGATCCGGAGTCGCCGCCGCTCCAGAGTGGGCTGGTCCCATTCGACGAGCTGGACGGCGAAGCGTGGCTCGATGCGCTCGCCGACACGCAATGGGCGAGCGAGGATCTTCGCCAGCTAGAGCTGCGCCGGACAGCGCTCGTGCGCGAGGCGCGGCAATCGCATCAGCGCAAGCGACGCTCGCTCGACGCGCTCGAGGCCGACCTCGCCCGCGCTCACGAAGCCGAGTCGGTGCGCCATCGCGGCGAGCTCCTCAAGGCCTCGCTCTACCTGGTCAAGCCCGGCATGAGCGAGGTCGCCGTGGTTGACTGGGCCGACCCCGAAGGCGCTACGGTCGTCATCGAGCTCGACCCGACGCTCAGTGGCGTCGAGAACCTGCAGCGCACCTTCGCGCGCTACCGCAAGCTCGCGCGTGGCGAGGCGGCGATCGGTGAGCGCCTCGGCAAGGCTCGGGTGGAGACAGAGACCTTCGCGGACCTGCTCGCGCGCATGACCGCGGCGACGACACTGGCTGATCTGGAAGCCCTCGAGCGCGAGCTGCGCGGCCTCGGCGTGCGGGCGCCGGCGGCCCCAAACAAGCACGAGGTCAGTGAACGGCTGCCCTATCGCCGCTTCGTCGCCGCCGATGGGACCGAGATCCTGGTCGGCAAGAATGCCCGCGACAACGATGACCTCACCTTCCACGTGGCGCGCGGATCCGACCTGTTCCTGCACGCGCGCGACGTCGCCGGCTCGCATGTGATCCTGCGCCGCGTCGGAAAGAGCGAACCCTCGTCCGAGGCGCTCATCGACGCGGCAACCCTGGCCGCGCACGCGAGCAAGCTGCGCACGGAAAGCCTCGTCGACGTGCTCTACATCGAGCGAAAGCACGTGCGGAAGCCGCGCGGCGCGGCCCCGGGGCTGGTTCAGACCGGCTCGCCGAAGAACCTGACCGTGCGCCTCGACCCTGACCGGATTCAACGTCTGTACGCGACCTTGGACCCTCACGAGCGGGATGCTTGACCGCGCGCACCCGACGCGAGACGTACCATCCATGAAGCGTCTCGATTGGACTCTGATCCGCCCACCGCGCCCAAGCCGCAAGAACCTGCCCGTCAAGCGGCAGCAGCGGCGCATCGAGGAGCTCGAGGGCGCGATCGAAGCGCGTGTGCACGAGGCGACGCAGCGGCTACTCTCGGAAGAAGAGGTCGACCAGCTGGCCGACCTCGAGGAGCGCCTCGAAGACCTCACCATCGCGAGCTGCGAAGCCGCCCGCGCGCCGCGTGTCGGCGATGGCCCGGATTGGGAGAACCGCCTCGTCGACGAGTACGCCGACGCCGACACCGACCTCGAGCTCGATGACTACATCGACATGCGCAAGCAGGACTTCGACTGCGAGCGTTGCCCGCACGCCGCCGCCTACAGCCTGTACCCGCAGGACCCGTGCGAGATCTCGGTCGGCCCGCTGCTGTCGGTGCTGGACGGCGACGCGCTCATGCGTGCGATCGTGCGGCCGATGGGCCCGGACGACATGCGCTCAGTCGCGACCGAGCTCGAGCGTGTTCTCGACGCTGGCCGCTTCAAGACGCTGGCAGAGGTCGACGCCGCCGATCTGCTCCACAAGTGCGTAGACTTCCTGCGCTTCTGGGCACGCCTCGGCTTCGGCGTCCGACCCGAGCTGGTCGACGACGAGGAAGCGCTGCAGACCCCTGATGGTCTCATCGGCCCGCCCGCTGGCGGCACCAGCACGCTCCTGCATTGACCTGAGCGGAATCGTGGCTTGCGTGGCACGGTTGCCTTGCCGTCGCCCCTAGCCGTTTCGCGCGCTGCTGCGCGAATTCTGGTTGCTCTCGCTTCGCCTGCTCGGCGAATTGACCTGCCCCGACGCCGCTGCTAGCGTCCCGCCCGCTGTCGAGTCCGCCTCGGCCACCGTTGCACAAGGACCCCCAGATGATTCGAAGCTTCGCCTTCACGCTTGGAGCTGCGTGCCTCGCGCTCCTCTCACTCGGTGCCAACGTCGACCCGGCGCACGCCGCGGAAGAGAAGATCGTCCTGAAGATCGGCACCATGGCGCCCTCGGGCACGCCCTGGTCGGCGCTCATGGACAACTTCAAGAAAAAGGTCGAGGCCGCCAGCGGCAAGCGCATCGAGGTGAAGGTCTACCTCGGCGGCAAGGCCGGCGACGAAAACGAGATGGTCAAGAAGACCGGGCGCGGCCACCTCCAGGCCGTCGCCGCTTCGACCGGGGCGCTCGCGAGCCTTGTGCCCGAGCTGCACGCGGTGGAGCTGCCGTTCCTGTTCCGCAGCTTCGGCGAGGCGGACTTCATCCTCGACACCGTGCTGACCGCCCCGATGGAGAAGGCCTTCCGCGACCGCGGCCTGGTCTTCGGCTTCTGGAGCGAGAATGGCTTTCGCCACTTCGGCACCAACTTCGGCCCTGTGCGTAGCCCGGCCGATCTCGCCGGCAAGAAGATGCGCTCGCAGGAGAGCCCGGTCCACCTCGAGATGTGGAGCGTCTACAAGGCCGCGGCGCAGGCCATCCCGACGACCGAGGTGCTGACGGCACTGCAGACCGGCGCGGTCGACGGCTTCGACCAGGGCCTGCTCTTCGCGATCGCCGCCAACTGGCACAAGTCCGTGAAGTTCATCACCCTTTCGGCGCACATCTATCAGCCGGCCGCGGTCGCCTACAACAAGGAGTGGTTCGACAAGCTCGCGCCCGACCTTCAGAAGATCATCATGGACGAGGGCCGCGCGCTGACCGAGTCGGGCCGCAAGCTCATCCGCAAGATCAACCCGGATCTCATCGGCCTCGTCGAGAAGGAAGGCATCCAGGTCGTCAAGCTCGACGCCGCCCAGCGTACCGCCTTCGAGACCGCCTCGCTGCCCGTGCGCACCTGGTTCCGCAAGAGCCAGGGGCCAAGCTCCATCGCCATCCTCGACTCGATCGAAGCCGGACTGAAGAGCTTCCGGAAGTGACCGAGTCGATGCTCGAAGGACCGTCGACAGCGGCCGTGCGTCCAGCGCGGCCGCCGTCGTTTCCCCTGCTGCGCCGCATCGACACCGCCTGGTATCGGACTGAGCGCGCAGTCTGCGGGGCGATGTTCATCGCGATGTCCTTCATCGTGTTCGCAGCCGTAGTGCGTGACGTTTTCGGCACGCGCCACAGCCTGTTCGACGCGCTCATCCTGTTCGGTATCGTGCTCGGTGCGATGTTCACGCGGGTGCGCAAGGAAGGCGAGAAGGCGCGCAGCTGGCAGTTCAAGGTTGCAGTCGCCGCAGCCGCGGCGTTGGCTGCTGCCGGCCTGGTCGAGCTGTACGTGACGCTCTTGCCCGGTGGCTTCCTATGGGCGTCGAAGGCGGCGCTCTGCTTGATGTTGTGGGTCGGGTTCCTCGGTGCGTCGGTCGCGACCTATGAGAAGGCGCACCTCGCGCTCGAGTTCGGCGAGAAGCTGTGGCCGAAGTCGGTGCGCCACCTGATGAAGGCCTTCGCGCACGCGCTGACGTCGGCCGGCTGCATCATCCTGTTCGTCCTGTCGGTCTACTCGCTGCAGGCCCACCACGAGAACTGGGCGGCGGCGGATGGCTTCGCCGATACGATCCCGACGCTCGAGTGGCTGCCCCAGTGGGTGGTCTTCCTGATCTTCCCGTACACGTTCCTGGCGATGGCGATCCGCTTCGCGGCGCAGCTCGTGACGGCCGCGACGAAGACCGACCAGAACCCCGAGTCCGAAGTGCCCGAAGACGACGCCCTGCGCACCGGAGCGCCGACATGACGATTGCGGGTGTCCTTGCTGCGCTCGCCGCGATTGGCGTGCCGTTGTTCGTCATCATCGGCGTCGTCACGGCGCTCGTGTGGGCGCTCTACAGCGGTGAGATCGACAGCTTCCGCGGGCTGACCCGCCTCATCGAGCCGATGGAGAGTTTGGCGACCAAGGACGAGTTCCTGGCGATCCCGCTCTTCGTCGCGTCGGGCGCCATCATGACCTCGGGCGGCATCGCGGTGCGGCTCGTCAACGTGATGAAGGCGGCGCTGGGCTGGATGCCGGGTGGCCTCGCGGTCGCCTCGGTGGCGGCCTGCATGTTCTTCGCGGCGATCTCCGGCAGCTCGCCCGTGACCCTCATCGCGGTCGGCTCGATCATGGTCCCGTCGATGATCCATGCGCGCTACCCGGAGAACTTCGCGCTCGGCATGGTGATGACCGCGGGCTCGCTCGGCTGTCTGGTGCCGCCGTCGATCTCGATGCTCATCTATTCGATCTCGGTCTCGGGTGTGGCCGGCAACGTCGACGCCAGCGACCTGTTCCTCGCAGGCCTCCTGCCCGCGGTCACCATCGCCGGCGCGCTGGCGCTCTACTCGGTGTGGGTCGGCCGCAAGATCCCTGGTCCCCGCGACCGGTTCACCTGGCGCCAGATGGGCAAGGCGACCTACGACGGGATCTGGGCGCTGATGTTGCCGGTCTTGATCCTCGGCGGCATCTACGGCGGGCTCTACACCCCGTCGCGCGCGGGCGCGGTAGCCGTCGTGTACTCGCTCTTCGTGACCATGTTCATCTACCGCGAGCTCGACTGGAAAGGGGCACTCAAGGCGCTCGCCGAGGCCGGCAAGCTGATGGGCATGCTGATCCTGATCATCGGCCTCGCTTTCGGCCTGAACGAGTTCCTCGCGATCATCCAGATCGACGAGATGTTGAAGCAGCTCGTCATCGACTGGGAGCTCGGGCCGGTCGGCTTCATGCTGGTCGTCAACGCGGTCCTTATCCTGCTCGGCGCCCTCATGGACTCGATCAGCGCGACCCTCATCTTCGCGCCAATGCTCGCCCCGATCGCGGTCGGCCACTACGGCATGGACCCCCTCCACTTCGGTGTCGTGTTCGTCGTGAACATGGAGATCGGCTACCTGATGCCACCAGTCGCGACCAACCTGTTCGTCGCCGCCGCGACGTTCAAGAAGCCGTTCGGACAGGTGACGCGCGCAGTCTTACCGACGCTCGGCATCACCGTCGCCGCCCTCGTCCTGTTCATGTACGTGCCGTCCTGCTCGAAGGGGCTCGTCAACATGCAGCGCGGCGTCGCCATCTGGGAACCGTTCCCGTGGGACGGCAAGCCCGCAGCCGACCCGGCCCTCACCGGCGACGAGATCCGCTCCGGCCTAAGCGGACTCTCGAAGAAGCAGGCCGAAGAGGAACTCGAGGAGGAGGCCAAGCCCGATGCCGGCGTCGCTACGCCCGACGCGATCGGTGGCGAGGTCGACCCGATGGACCGCTACAAGGACAACGACGACGATCCGCTCGGCATCGGGGGCGGTAGCGCGACCGACAACGCCGACGTGAAGTCCTCCCCTGCAGATGCGGCGACCGACACTGGCCCCGGCGCCGAAGTCGACCCGATGCAGAAGTATCACAAGGACGACGACGACCCGCTCGGCATCGGCAACTGAGCTCGCTCGGCGCCGGGGGCGACTCCGGCATTGGTCGCCATGCGTTAGGAAGGAACGTTCGCGACTTCCGGGGCGCCCAGCTTCGGTGGCGCGCTGATCACCCGGGGACGAGGCCGCGCTTCAGCGCGATCGGCGCGGCTCTGGCCTCCCGCCGAGATCCTCTTCATCACCTGGCCGAGCTTGATGAACGTCGCGGCGAGCATCTTCACGCGAGCTGCAGCAGCTTGCCACGCAGGCGACCTACCGCCTGCTTGCGCGCCACCTTGTCACGACACATCGCGCCCGAGCCGACGGTCAGCGTGGTTTCTTCAAGAGCGCGAGGAGCTCTCTGCCGCGCGGCGAGGTGGTGTCAAAGAAGTCCTTCTCGACCCCGGCTAATGCGGTCTTGAAGAGCGTGCGTTCATCCTTCGTGAGCTCGCGCAGCTGCTTGTTCGCGCGCGCATATTGGCGCGACATCAGCTCATCGTTGAAGCGCCGAACGAGCGAGAGGCCCTTCGTCTCGAGCTCCTCGGTCTTGCCGTCGCGGCGCGTCAGGATCGCCTGCAAGTCGCCCGGCAGGCCATCGAGCCAGGTCTTGCACCAGACCAGGCCCGCGCCCTGATAGCTGTGGTTGGAGAGCGTCACGAACGTGATCTCCTTGGACCACTGCGCGAGGCGCCCGAAGAGCAGCGTATTGTCGTAGCCGTCGACCAGGCCCTCGGACAGCTTCGCCGGCACGTCGGCCACATCGATCGACTGCGGCACGGCGCCCAGCGCTCGATAGGTCGCGAGGCTCACGCTGCTTGCTCCCGAGCGCATCGCCCGCCCGCGGAAGTCCTCCGGGCGCACGAGGAACGTCGTGCGCGAGGCCCACTGGCGAAAGCCGTTCTCGCTGCGCAGCGCCAGCACGAACCCCTTCTCCGCGAGCAACGTCGTGATGAGCGTGCGCGCCGCCTTCATTGCGCGATCGGCCGTTACGTAGTCGTCGAACAGGTAGGGCACCTCGGTCGCAGCGAGCTCGGGCACCGCTGGCGCGAAGGCGCCGAGCGACATCGCGAGGCCACCGACCTTGCCAGCCTCGCACGCCTTGACCGCCTTCACCTCACTCGCGACCTGCCAGTCGAAGCGCACCGAGAGACGCGCCTTGCCAGCCACGTCCTTGCTCTCGGACTCGATGCGGCGGGCTAGCGTGACGAGCACCTCGCCCCATGGTGACTTCTTCGGAGCTGTCGTGCGGATCTTGACGACGGTCGCGTTCTCCTCGGCCGGCAGCGCTGGCGCTTCGCCATCAGCGGGCTTGTCAGCATCGGCAGCCGGAGGCGGTACGCCGGGCTTGTCAGCATCGGCAGCCGGAGGCGGTACGCCGGGCTTGTCAGCATCGGCAGCCGGAGGCGATACGGCGGGCTTGTCAGCATCGGCAGCCGGAGGCGATACGGCGGGCTTGTCAGCATCGGCAGCCGGAGGCGATACGGCGGGCTT
>Ga0209181_10000366_pt1 | contig 85294 bp, 74 predicted proteins | sample MAT05_FD_187208 | JGI IMG/M metagenome (GOLD analysis project Ga0209181, IMG submission 187208) | Freshwater microbial communities from Lake Fryxell liftoff mats and glacier meltwater in Antarctica - MAT-05 (SPAdes) (version 2) | ecosystem: Environmental > Aquatic > Freshwater > Ice > Liftoff...
ATGTGCATGATGTTTTTGCAATCCGCGATGATTCGCGACACAATCTCGTTTGTTCGCATGGCGCACTCCTTGGAGGTTTGGTCACTGACAAGGATAACCATTAACGCCATGCGAGCGTACTCTCCCTTCAACCATTCAATAATCAGATTTGCCCTAACGCTACTTCGCAATCTACTGATTTTAATGATTTGTTCGTGGGGAAACCTCAGAGCCTGGCCCCTTTAATTTGATTTAGTTGATAATTTGTAAAAACTCGTTAGCTAGGCACTCAATTTTTTGAATACTTTCCTGATCTTTAGGGGCTGTAAAAATTGACCAGTATTTTGCTACATTCCATTCATGCGTACGTTTTGCTTCACCAATCTTTGACTTTTGCGTTATAAACCCCCAAAACCAAAGATCGTCCCAAATCAACATTTCATTATTTTTGTATTTGCGTGTTTCTAGTAAATGTTTGTTTATCTTAATGAAGGTATCGAGGGGGCCAGTATCGTTGTCTTGCAGCGTCGAAAATACAGACAAAATGACTTTGTCTACAGGCAGCTTAATTATTTGACTGCCCAGCACATTGATGTCATTCCAAAATCGGCCGTTGAGTCGCGGTTCCGCTTCAATCAGAGCAAGATTACGAATAAATAGCGCTGCGGTTTTTGGCCCCCATCCAGGCTGATTTTGGAGTTTATTGAACAACCCATTTCTATCGCACGAATTAATTTGTAGAAAATTGATGAAGTCTAAAAAACTATTGAGAGGTTTATTTTTTTGTATAGACGCAAAGAAATCTGCGAGAGGTTCCAGTCTGGGCTGTGACTGCGAGTTAACTATCCTCGTGAGGATGAGAAGTGCTCGTTTATCATTTGTGTTGTATGAAGACAACCACTCTTCAATGAATCCTTCTTGAATTTTTTTGTTGTAACAATGGTTTTTCTTAAGAAACCTAAACAACTCTTCAATTTTTTTAGGACGAATTATCATTTTTATACCTTGCGTCATATGTATCACTCAACGATGCTTCAAAACTAGGGTCAGGTCCTTCGTTCTCACATTAAGCGATAAGTGAGCGATTTGAATTGCTTTAAATAAAAACCAATCAACTCTCACAATAGATGCTCCGAAACCCGCATCCAGATTGCCTCTCAGGGCAGTGATTGTTGATATTCACCCCGGAATATGGAGGGGTGCAAGGGATGTAGACCGTATCTAGAATACAGAAACCTTCCAATACCCTGGCAGTAATATCTTTCGTATCGACTCCCAAAGTATAGGAGCGATTTAATTTTTTGGGAGATTGTTAAAGTCGTCAGGAAAGCGTTGTGGTTGTTGGGACAGATGCTGACGGAGCCACCAAGGGTAAAGCCACCAGAGTGTCAGAATAAGTAGGGTGAATGCGGCGGTGACAGCGCCGCCAAGTAGGTAGCCGAACACTTCTGAGATGACCAAGTTTGCACTAAGAATCAGGGCTAGAGACAGAGCTACAGCGCCAACTAACATTTGGTTGGTTGCTAAATTTTTGAACTGAGCACGATCAAGCAACGGGCGGAGCATGCGATGTTGCACTGCTGGTGCCGTGAAGAGAATCAAACTTGATAGCGAACAGATGAATGTTGCTATGAAAACCCATTTTTCGGCAGCAACTATCTGCCGAAAACCGGAGTTAAATGGCAAAGTAATCAAAAAGGCCGTTAGCAATTGAGATCCGGGTAAGAGAACCCGAAGCTCGTTCAACATTTCTGTCATATCACCATCATCATGGGGACTGGGCGGTTGAGGCGTTGTTCGGGCCTCAACACCCGATGGCAAATTGACACTCATTTCGATAACCTACAAAGTACAGTTCAAGTTGTTGTTTTCTCTTTAGCGTTTCTTTTATTTCTACTATTATTTCTTTATCCCACTCATGTTTGTAAATGCCGCAGTGGAGGCCTGTAGCATTTGTTCATAGGTGTTTTTAGCAGTCTCAAAAGTCTGTTGCATGGCTGCCATTGGATTTTGGTTACTGGCGCCCATGCCACTTGTACTCATCATTTTTTGGAAGGCGCCCATCATGTCTTGGCCACCCATTCCAGCCATGCCACCCATCGGCATTTTCACGCCGATCATTTCATTGAAGCTGGCTTGAGTTTCGCTGGTGATCTCTCCCATGCGACGCATGGATTCCATCATTTTTTGTGCGGTTTCTTGGGTGTAGAGGGTTTGTAGCTCAACGATTTTTTGTGGGTCTTTTGCCGCACTGATAGCTTGGGCATTTTTTACGCCTTCTTCAATCAACGTACGCGCGGTTTCGACTTGCACTTCCAGAATGCGTTTTGAGTTTTCGAGAGAAAGCTGAGTGAGCTGTAAAGCGGCTGCCATGCTTTTCTGTTGGGCTTCGTTCATTTGTTCGGTTTGCTGATTCATTACATTCTCCTGATGGGTTGAGCGTCGTATTCATCAATCATGCACTGATTCCAGTGGCTTGAAAAGCTAATAAGCATCACTATGTAAAGCTAATGTCTATTTAGGAGCCTCAAACTCATGCGTTTTGACAAATTTACTACCAAATTTCAGCAGGCTTTAGCCGATGCACAGAGCATTGCTGTGGGCCAGGATAACCAGTTTATTGATCCTCAGCATTTATTGTTGGCATTGCTGAACCAAGACGATGGCGGCACGGCATCGCTTTTGCAACGTGCGGGGGCGAATGTAGCACCGCTGAAATCCGCTCTGGATAAGGCTGTTGGCCGATTGCCCAAGGTGGAAGGCCATGCGGGCGAGGTTCAAGTGGGACGTGATCTGGCCAACCTGTTTAACCTCACCGACAAAAATGCACAAAAAAGGGGCGACCAATTTATTGCTTCAGAGATGTTTTTATTGGCGTTGGCCGACGATAAAAACGAAACGGGTCGTTTGCTCAAAGAGCACGGCCTGAACAAAAAAGCACTGGAGCAGGCGATTGAGGCAGTGCGTGGGGGTAGCAGCGTGGGTGATCAGGAGTCTGAGGGAAATCGCGAATCACTTAAGAAATACACCACTGACCTGACTGAACTGGCCCGACAAGGTAAGTTAGATCCGGTGATAGGTCGGGATGACGAGATTCGTCGCACGATACAAATTCTTCAGCGCCGTACTAAAAATAACCCGGTATTGATTGGCGAACCCGGCGTTGGAAAGACGGCCATTGTCGAGGGGCTGGCGCAGCGCATTGTGAATGAAGAGGTGCCGGAAACGCTCAAGGGCAAGCGCGTTCTCTCGCTGGATATGGCCTCTCTGTTGGCTGGTGCTAAGTATCGCGGCGAGTTTGAGGAGCGGCTGAAATCGGTGCTCAAAGAAATTGCGATGGATCAAGGTCGCATCATTGTCTTTATCGACGAGCTGCATACGATGGTGGGTGCAGGCAAGGCAGAAGGAGCGATGGACGCAGGCAATATGCTCAAGCCTGCTTTGGCGCGTGGAGAGTTGCATTGCGTAGGGGCGACGACGCTCGACGAGTATCGTAAGTATGTGGAGAAAGATGCTGCCCTTGAGCGGCGCTTCCAGAAGGTGCTTGTAGCAGAGCCGAGCGTGGAAAGCACGATTGCGATTCTGCGTGGCTTGCAAGAAAAATATGAGTTGCATCATGGCGTGGATATCACCGATTTGGCGATTGTGGCGGCGGCTGAGTTGTCGCACCGCTACATCACAGATCGCTTTTTGCCGGACAAGGCGATTGATCTGATTGATGAGGCCGCTGCCCGCATCAAAATGGAAATCGATTCCAAGCCGGAGGTCATGGATAAGCTGGATCGTCGTTTGATTCAGCTTAAGATTGAGCAGTTGGCAGTGAAAAAAGAAAAGGATGAAGCATCACGCAAACGTCTTGGTTTGATTGAGGACGAGATTAAGCGTTTGTCAAAAGAGTATTCCGATTTGGATGAGGTCTGGAAGGCTGAGAAGGCTCAGGTACAAGGCTCGGCGCACATTAAAGAAGAGATGGATCGTGTGCGTGCCGATATCGTTCGGTTTCAGCGCGAAGGCCAACTCAACAAAGTGGCAGAGTTGCAATATGGCAGTTTGCCGCAGCTAGAAGCACAGCTCAAACAAGCTGAAAAAGCCGGTGAAGCGCAGACCAAAAATAAGTTGTTGCGTACCCAAGTTGGCGCGGAAGAAATTGCTGAGGTGGTGTCGCGTGCAACAGGTATTCCTGTTTCCAAGATGATGCAGGGTGAACGTGAAAAACTATTGGCAATGGAAACCAAATTGCATCAGCGCGTGGTGGGTCAAGACGAAGCGGTGCGCTTAGTATCCGATGCGATTCGTCGTTCACGCGCGGGGCTTTCCGAAGAGAACCGGCCCTATGGCTCGTTCTTATTTCTGGGGCCTACGGGTGTGGGAAAAACAGAATTGTGCAAAGCACTCGCTGAGTTTTTGTTTGATTCGCAAGATCACCTTATTCGTATCGACATGAGCGAGTTTATGGAGAAGCACTCCGTAGCACGCTTGATTGGCGCGCCTCCCGGCTATGTGGGTTATGAAGAAGGCGGTTATCTCACCGAGGCTGTTCGACGCAAACCCTACAGTGTGATTTTGCTGGATGAAGTCGAAAAAGCGCACCCTGATGTATTCAACGTGCTGTTGCAGGTTTTGGACGACGGTCGGATGACCGATGGGCAGGGCCGCACGGTCGACTTCAAGAATACGGTCATTATCATGACCTCGAATCTCGGCAGTCAGATGATTCAGCAAATGTCGGGCGATGATTATCAGGTGATCAAACTCGCTGTGATGGCGGAAGTGAAAAACTATTTCCGTCCGGAGTTTATCAATCGGATTGATGAGATGGTGGTCTTCCATGCACTGAGTGAAAAGAACATTCAGTCGATAGCGAAAATACAAATTACCTATCTCGAAAAGCGCTTGGCTAAGCTAGATATGAAGTTGGATATTGCGGATGCTGCGCTGGCAGAGTTAGCCAAAGCGGGCTTCGATCCTGTCTTTGGCGCGCGACCTTTGAAGCGTGCGATTCAGGAGTACATCGAGAACCCGCTGGCTAAGCAGATTCTGGAAGGTAAGTTTGCAGCCGGTGACACCATCAAGGTGACGGCTGCGAAGGGTGGAGGGATTGGGTTTGTGAAATTGTAGGGTGCTGTGAGGGCTTTGCATTAAAATCGGTGCTTGCGTGATGAGTAACCACTTGGCACCTATTTTTTACCTATTTTCTCAACCCATTTTTTCTGAATAGCTTGTCGACTAAAACCGATATTGAAGTGATAGGCGTAATTGCCTTTGCGCATGCAACGTCACACTTCTTTCAACTTGTTCTGCCACCCTTATTTCCTTGGTTGATGCGGGATTTTGCATTGACGTTCACACAAGTAGGTTCGCTGATGACGGCATTTTTTATTGTGTCAGCCGTCGGCCAAGCACTCGCGGGTTTTCTGGTGGATCGCTTAGGCGCACAGCGAGTTTTATGGGCGGGCATTGCTTTGTTTGCCGTGGCAGGCGTGGTGCTAGGTTTAGCGCAGAGCTATGCTTATTTGCTATTGGCCGCAATGCTGGCTGGCTTGGGTAATTGTGTGTTTCATCCGGCAGACTTCACGGTATTGAATCGACACGTTTCTCCTAAACATTTGTGCCATGCGTTTTCAGCCCACGGCTTATCGGGTAATTTTGGTTGGGCGGCAGCCCCGGTTTGTATGACATTGATCGCAGCTTGGGCTGGCTGGCGCGTGGCCGCTTTTTCGGCGGCGGGATTGGCTTTGGTGGTCTTAGTTTTATTGCTTTCAAGACGTGCTGCTATTGCGGACCTTGATGGAGCGCATGAGGAGAAATCGAAGGCGAATTATGCAGAAGACACAGTCGCAAGTTCATTGTTTGGTTTTTTGAATGTCAGTGCGGTGTGGATGTGCTTTGCGTTCTTTTTTGTTTTAGCGATTGCCTTCGGCGTTTTCCAAAGTTATGCGCCAGCCGTTTTACAAAATATGTATGGATTGTCACTAGCTGCAGGGGCTTCTGCATTGACTTGCTATGTATTGGGTAGCGCAGGGGGCATTGTGCTAGGCGGCTTTTTGGCGAGCAAAAATGAGGCCCATGAGAAGCTGATTGCGCTGGTGCTCTTTGCTGCAGCGCTTTTTTCGATTGTGTTAGCGAGTGGCTGGATTCCCGCGTGGAGTGTGCTTGTTGTAATGGCGATTATTGGATTCTTTTCTGGTATCGCCGGGCCATCCCGCGATTTATTGGTTAGGAAAGCAGCGACTGCGCGTTTTGGACATAAATCATATGGTCGGGTTTATGGGTTTGTTTATTCAGGGCTAGATATCGGCTTGGCGGCCGCACCATTGTTGTTCGGTTGGTTGATGGATGCCTCGTTATTTGGCTTGGTATTGCTAGGGGTGGCGGGGATGCAATGCTGTGCTTTACTAATGGCATTGAAGGTGGGTCGAAAAGTCAGTACGTCAATCAATCATAAAGAAGCTTAAGTTTTAGAGAGTGCTTCCCAGCGATGGCAGTCCGTCGTATGGTCATTCACCATGCCGATGGCTTGCATGAGGGCATAGCAAATTGTAGGGCCCACAAATTTGAAGCCGCGTTTAAGGAGATCTTTGCTGAGTGCCTCAGATTCAGGCGTTTTAGCGGGAACGGCTTTGTGTGATGGATGGGCGTTCTGGAGCGGTTTTCCGTCTACAAATTGCCAGATGTAACGATTGAAACTACCCAATTCTTTTTGTACTGCGATAAACGCTTTGGCGTTTTTAATAGTCGATTCTATTTTTAGTCGGTTACGAACAATGCCTTCATTGGACATGAGCTCAACGATTTTTTTATCATCGTAGCGGGCAATGGCTTCGACGTTGAAGTTGTCAAAAGCTTTTCGATAGTTTTCTCTCTTTCTGAGTATCGTGATCCACGACAAGCCTGCTTGGGCTCCTTCGAGAATTAGAAATTCAAAGAGTTGCGTGTCATCGTGAACGGGTACACCCCATTCATGGTCGTGGTACGCGACATAAAGTGGATCGTCTCCGCACCAAGTACAGCGTGTTGTTGTTTTGGCCATTTTTGCCTTCCTAACTACCTACCTCAATGAGCTCACTGAAGCTCTAAAACAGCTTTCAAAATATTCGGATCGTCTAGGCTGGTGCTCACCACGAAGCCTAGGCTATCTACGAATTTGAGCATCCGGTCATTGTTATGCAAGATTTGGCCAACCATGTATTTCAGCCCTTTGGTGCGCGCATTCTCTATCAATGCATTCATGAGGCGACGGGCGATGCCTCGTCGTTGCCATGCGTCGGCAATGACGAGGGCAAACTCGCAGGATTCGCCATCAGGGTTGCTGGCATAGCGGCAGACGCCGAGTTCAACCAGTCGGCCATTTTCCTCTGTGATGGCGACGAAGGCCATGTCGCGGTCGTAATCGAGCTGGGTCAGGCGTGCCAACATCGAGGGCGTGAGTTCTCGAATGGTATTCATGAAGCGGAAATACTTAGATTCTTCTGATAGGTGGCGTACAAACTCCTGCTCTAATTCGGCATCTTCAGGACGTAATGGTCGGATGGTGATATTGACGCCGTCCTTGAGGCGACATTGCGTAACCAGATTAGACGGATAAGGATGTATGGCCATGTGGCCGTAGCGGGGTAGGCCGACCGGTAGGTTTTCTACAACAATGCGCGCATCAACAGCGATAACACCATGCTCATCAGCGATGAGTGGGTTGATGTTCATACTTTGTATCCACGGGAGTTCGCAGACCATTTCAGATACACGCAATAAGACCGTTTCTATTGCGTCTAGATCAACGGGCGGCATGTGGCGAAACTTGCCCAATAAGCGCGCGACGCGTGTCGAGCGGATCATATCTGCCGCTAGGTAGTTGTTGAGTGGAGGCAAAGCGACAGCACGATCTTGATGCACTTCGACCGCGGCACCACCTGCACCGAAAATAATGGTGGGGCCGAAAGTTTTATCATAAGCAACGCCGATCATTAACTCACGACCATTCGGTTTCATGACCATGGGCTCGATGGTTACGCCTTCAATTTCGGCATCGGGCCGATTCTTACGAACCCGATCTTGAATATCGTGCCACGCTGCAGTCACTGCTTGTAGGTTGAGGAGATTGAGCCGGACCCCACCGGAGTCTGTCTTATGAATGATGTCAGGCGAAGCAATTTTCATGACGACAGGCAAGCCGAGTTGTTCGGCAATCGACAAAGCCTCAGGCAGTGATCGGGCAACCACGGATTGTGTGGTGGGAATGTGAAACGCCGTGAGTAGCGCCTTCGACTCCATTTCGTTGAGCACGGTAGGATTTTTGTTAGGGTTTTTGTTGCCGTCCTTCTTTCCACCCTGAATGCCATCTTTATTGCCGAACTTATGGAGGGCGGATTCGATGATTTGTATAGCGGTATCTATATCGGGTTGTAGTGAGTGTGCAATTGAGGGAGGCGTCTGCATGAGCAGTTGCTGATTGCGGTAATAGGCCGATATTTGTGAAAACAAATCAACGGCAGGTTCGGGCGTAATGAAGTTCGGCAAACCTGCATCGTCGAATAATGTACGGCTGGTTAGAACCTGTTCTTTGCCTAACCAACAAGTGACGATGGGTTTATTCCAATTAGAACGAGAAGAATGAGTTTGGGAACTGGAACTTAAAGATAAGTTTGGCGAAAAAATTTGGGTTTCGGATTTCTGTGCAATATCAATCACTGCTCGCGCCGCTTCTAAAGGATCGGTAATGGCCTGGGGAGCAAGTATGACTAATACGCCGTCGACTTGATCGTCTGCTAGGCAGGCATTGAGCGCAACGCGGTAGTGCTCAGTACGAGCATCACCCAAAATGTTGATCGGGTTGTTGTGCGACCAAGTAATTGGTAAGGCAGCATTCAGTGCGGTAATGGTTTCAGCCGACAATGAGGCAAGCGGGATACCGCAGCCCACTGCGTGGTCCGCTGCCAATAAGCCCGGGCCGCCACCATTCGCAATAATGGCAAGGCGATTTCCTCGAGGACGAAAGTGCGAAAACAGTGCGCGGGCGGCGGCGAGTAATTGCCGGAGTGTATCAAGGCGAACCGCGCCGGCACGGCGTACTACGGCATCAAACACTTCGTCCGCAGAGATGATCGTTCGCGCAAAGTCAGAGTTAGAGTTAGATTCAGTTTCAAGCTCAATTTCAACCTTAACCTCGCCTGAGTGACGATTCGCTTTAATCAGCAAGACAGGCTTTACGCGAGCAGCTGCGCGCAGTGCACTCATAAAGCTGCGCGCGTTCACAATATTTTCTATGTAGAGAAAGATGTTTTCGGTTTTTGGGTCCGTGACTAAAAAGTCGAGGATTTCACCGAAATCTACATCCGTTGAACTGCCAATCGAAATCACGCTAGAGAAGCCCACGTTGTTAGGGCGCGCCCAATCGAGAATCGCGCCGCAAAGGGCGCCGGATTGGGAGACTAAACCAATAGAACCGGGAAGCGCATTACCTTGCGCGAAAGTGGCATTCAGGCCGATTTCCGGCCTGATAATGCCTAAACAATTTGGCCCAATGAGACGAATGTTGTGACGTCGTGCGGCGCTTTGCAGGGCGCGTTCTAGTTCAGCACCCTCTGCACCCGTTTCTGAAAATCCTGCGGAAATAACCACGGCAGCACGCACACCAGCGCGACCACAATCCTCAATGATATCGAGTACGGTGGAGGCTTTAGTGGCAATGACGGCGAGATCTACCCGCTGTGGAATGTCGCCAATTTTCTTGAAGGTAGGTAGATCAAAAATGTGCCGATGATTGGGATTAACAGCGAATAGTTGCCTGTTGGGCAGAGTGGCTTTGGCGTTTTGATGCGCGTCTAAAAACCCCGCCTCAATCATGTTGCGAACCAGGATGCGCCCTACAGACCCTTCACGTTCAGAAGCGCCAATAATGGCAACTGATCTCGGCTCAAAAAGGGGCGTGAGGTAATGCTGCTCTTTGAGCGGGGCTTGATGTTGAGGTTGGTGAGGCTTGCGGCTGTCCATGAGGCATAAGGTTTAAATAAACGGAAACTGACTAAATTGAAAAAGGCCAACTAGAAAGGATTAAAAAAGCCAAATAATCAGTTGCTATTCTATGTCAGCTTTCATTCCGGTAAGGTGAAATAAAAGCTAGCGCCTTTATTAATAGCGCCTTCAGCCCACACTTGCCCGCCGTGACGTTGAATAACACGCTGTACCGTGGCTAAGCCTATGCCATTGCCGGTGAATTCATCGGATCGGTGTAAGCGCTGGAAGGGATGAAAGAGCTTGCCGACATAGGCATTGTCGAACCCGGCACCATTGTCACGCACATAAAACGCGCGCTGATTATTCATATCAGTGACGCCAAACTCAATATGCGCTTCGGGTGTATTTCCTGTGAATTTCCAGGCATTGCGTAACAAGTGTTCTAGGGCAATTCGTATTAGATCTTGGTCGGCATAGACGAGTACCTTGGGCTCAATAGAGAAGCTGACTTTGTGAACACGGTCCCCATTGTCCTTTTTATCGGTTTTTACCTTTTGTAAATTGGCGGTAATGGCTAGAGCAAGATCGGAGAGGTTGAGATGTTGACGTTGCAAGTTAGCCCTCGTAATGCGCGCTAAATCCAGCATGTCGTCGATGAGTTGTGCCATGCGTTGGCTGGCATTGCGAATACGGTTTAGATGGGCGTGGCCGGTTGCATCTAGCTTGTTGCCGTAATCCTCTTCTATGATTCTTGCAAACCCATCAATGCTGCGCAAAGGTGAGCGCAGATCATGGGAAACGGAGTAGCTAAACGCTTCTAACTCACGGTGAGAGGCGGTAAGTTCGGCGGTGCGTTCACGGACTCGCTCTTCCAAGGAGGCGTTGAGATGAATGATTTCTTTTTCAGCATTTTTTCGGTCCGTGATGTCGCGCAATGCGGCTAAAAATGCTGGTTTTCCTTTATAAGTAATGCGGGTGGCCGTCGTTTCTACGTAGATCACTTGTCCATCCACAGTGAGATGTTTAAGTTGCGTTAATGGCAGGGGGGTGGAGGAGTCAGACGCTTCAAGTGCCGCCAAGCGTTCTTTAACCGAGTCTCTGTATTGCGGAGGGATGAAGTCAAAGATACTGCGCCCGATAAGTTGGTTTACTGATTTGGCATGCAAGAGTTTGGCGGTGGCTTCATTGGCAATGCGAAGGATCTGATCGCTATAGACCACAACCCCTTCGGGCGAAAGATTGAAGAGTTGTTGGTAATGTTCCTTAGATTCGGCGAGTTCATCTTGCAACAATTTTATTTCAGAGAGGTCGAGGTCTATGCTGTAGAACTCTTTGGTTGCGTCATGGCGAGTAATGGCAATTTGCGTTGAATAGATGGCTATCTTGCCGCCATCTTTGCGTGTGGCCGTGTAATCCCGTGCTTGGGGCGGTAAGCTTCCGGCCAGCAAGCTGGCTCGTTCGCGGGCAAATGTTTTACGAGCTTTAGGGGTAAATAGTTTGTCCTCTATGTATTTACCTAGTACTTCCTCGGCAGGATAGCCATATATTTTTTCGCTGGCTTTATTCCAGTACAGAATTCGCCCTTCCTGGTCATAGCCGCGCACCGAGATATTACCTACAGTGTCGAATATCTGCCGAAACCGTTCTTCACTTTCGCGAAGGGATTGTTCTGCAAGCACGTGTTCTGTGGCATTACGTCCTATTCCTCGATATCCCAGAAACGTATCTTTTTTTTCGAAGTCGGGTTGGCCCAGCACTTCATAATAGAGCGTGAAACCATCAGGAGAGATGTGCGGCAAAATAATTCGGAAAGCTTGGCGCGTATCCAGCAGCTGGCGAAAATTTTCCCAAAACGCCTCAGGCATTTGATCGTGCTGAATTTCCCAAGGCGTTTTGCCAACCATATCTTCCAGCCGCATGCGGAATTCGTCGGGTATTTTTGAATTGACGTTGACCTCAGTAAAACGGTAATTGTTATCAAACTCCCAAAGCCAGTCTGAAGAGAGGTTCAAGGAGTTTTTTAACCAATTTTCGTTATTGCTGAGATCAAATTCGATATTTTCAATCCGCTTTACTAGCGCAAGTATTAGGAAAAATACGCAAATGGTGAGCGCGATCGTGGCGAGAACAATTGTTTCAGTTAAGGCGTGTGGTGATATAGCCCAACCTATTAAGCTGGCTAGCAGAGACCCTAGGATAAACATCAATGGGGCTATCCAAGGTAGAAAACGGCTTGGGAAAGTCAGGCGAAGCATAATTTCTTTAGTGGACGCGACTACTAATTATCGGCTTGCTTTGGATAAAGTGAAGCTGCAAAAGTTGCTGTATTTTTTGTCTCAAAATAGACGACAAGAATCAAATTAATCGATTCTCTAAACTGGCTAGGAGGTAAAAAAAGGGTGGAGAAGCGAGGGAGTTAGGGAGGGGGAGAAAGGAAAGGTTAGTTGCTAAGGGAGCGAGAAATAAAAGATAGATCCTTCGTTGGGGACGCTTTCTGCCCAGACCTGCCCACCGTGCCGACGCAACACGCGTTGCACGATTGCTAGTCCGATACCGGTTCCAGAAAAACGTTTTAAGTCATGTAAACGCTCGAAGGGCTCGAAAATTTTTCCGACATACGCCATTTCAAAACCTGTGCCATTGTCCATTACGTAAAACACGGTCTGGCCATCACTTGTTTTACAGCCAAACTCAATATGCGCGTCATCACGTTCCGCAGTAAATTTCCAAGCATTGCGTATTAAGTTGTCAATAACAAGTTTGATGAGGATAGGATCTGCGTTAGCTTGTAAATTTGGCGCAATTTTCCAATGGACGCTGCGTGGGGTGGAAGGAGTTTCAAATTTGGCTTGAGTTAATCGTTCTTCAGCGTCTTGTTCTTCTACGTTGTTTCGGATATCGGTCGCTATTTGACTGAGATTAACTAGGCTCAGATTAAGTTCTTGGCGGCTGAATCGTGCCAGGTTGAGTAAATCATCAATGAGATCGCCCATCCGTTGGCTGGCACTGCGAATACGTCCCAAATAGCCAAGTCCTTCTTGGTCTAACTTATCTGAATAGTCCTGTTCCAAAATGAGGCTGAAGCCATCCAGCGCGCGCAATGGGGCGCGTAAATCGTGGGAGACAGAATAGCTGAAAGCTTCTAATTCTTTGTTAGAAGCTTCTAGTTGGGCGGTACGTAAACGGACACGTTGTTCTAACGTGTCGTTCAAGTTTTGCACGGCTTGTTCAGCTTGTTTCCGTTCGGTGATATCGATGCCTAAACCGATGATGGCTGGTTTGCCGTCAAGATCAATCCGCACCCCCGTAAAAAAATAGGGTTTAGGAATGCCATTTTTGGTAATGAACATCACCTCGATAGACGATCTTCCTTCTCGGAACAATTCCTCCGTGCTGCGCTCCATCATTTCTTTATCCTCATCTAAAAAGAACTTTAGGGGATGGGAGCGAGTTAGTTCGGTTGCATTACATCCGGTGACATCTTCATAGTTTTTATTCCACATTAAATATTTGCCATTTTTATCAACTAAGCTAAAAATTCCTGGCACAGATTCAATGAGCTTTTGATTAAAATCGCGCTCACTACGCAATTTTTCTTGGTTTCTTTCCTGCTCAGTAATATCAGAATAGGTCGTTACCACGCCTCCTGTTGGTAGCGGGTTACTGCCTATGTTTAGCACTGTGCCGTCGGGACGTGTACGCTTAAATTGATGCGCTACACCATTCTTTGCTTTATCTAACAGGTCTTGTACTTGTGCCTGCTTATCACCTGGGCCGTATTCACCTCTCGATGCATTAAAACGCAAACAATCTTCCAGTTTTGCGCCTATATAAATCAGTGAAGGAGGGAAGTCGAGGAGCTTTACAAAGCGTGTGTTGAAAGCCACAAGCTTGAGATCAGCGTCTACTACACTGATGCCTTGATCCATGTGTTCTAACGTTGTCGCTAATACGGCCGATTTTCGGGCAATTTCTTCTTGTGCTTGTTTTTTTGTGGTGATGTTTTGGGCCGTGCCGTAATAGCCTACAAACTTGCCATCCCCATCATAAGTGGGCACTCCACGCGTCTGCGCCCACTGAATATGGCCGGTGAGATCAGTGACTTGGTACTCCATTTCAAAAGGTTGCTGAGCGGCAAGTTGTTGTCGGTGTGCTTCCCATTTTTCTTCTGTGAGGGCATTGGGCGAGAGTTCCCAGCGTGTTTTACCTATGATATTGCCGATGGGTAGGGTTAGCTTTTTCATAGAGCCGCCATCAATGCGGGTGAAGCGCCCCTCGACATCCGTTTCCCAAAACCACTCTGACGACAACTCTGCAAGCGTGTGGAGGCGTTGTTGACTCAACCTTAGGTCTTGCGTCATGTGCGTAGCTAGCTTTGTGGCGCGGGCTTGTGCGCGAGCTAAAGCTAAGTAGAGCGCTGCTAGCAAGAAGCTGATGAAGGTGCCACCGACTAAGGTTTGTAAAGGCTGGCGGTGAGTGGGTAGTTTTTGTACCCAAGAGTCATCTGAAGAAAATACAATTTTCCACTGCCGCCCACCAAAAGAAAGTTCGGTCGCTTTGCTCAGTTGTGGTCTTTGTGGTTGAAGCGCACCACTATCAAAAATGGTGGTATGGAGAACACTTTTCCTAGGATTCGATGAGGTTGTAGAGTCAGCAGGGTTGGGCCCAATATCCTCAATAACGATACGTTCGCCATCCTGAGTCAATGTGCTAAAAAAATCACGGAATGAGGTGTCAGCAACAAAGGTGAGAACCACAAAGCCGAGTAGGTTGTTGCGTCGCTCTGTGATTGTGTCGGGCTTAGTTCCCTTACGATAAACAGGCGCACGCAATACCAACCTAGGTGGGCCATCGGGTGCTTGGGCTACTTTAAATGGCGTTGAGATGGTGTACTGGCCACTCTCCATCCCAAGGCGAATTGCGTCAGCATTAGCGGCTTGGGTAAGCGCATCAATACCAAAAGCCCGCAAATTTTCTTGCATGGGCTCTAGGTATTCAATCACGACATACTCTGGTCTACTTCCTTCGGGCTTAATGGTGAAGTCGGGATAGCCCACTGGATTTAAAGTGACATCGTGACGAACGCGCGCAATGTAAGCTTCCTTATCCTCATCACGCACATATCGCTGAAAGGAAATGGCTTGCATCCCAGGCAGGCGTTGTTTGAGCTGCAAATTTTCACAATAGTCGTGAAACACTTTTCTATCTAATTGTTCGGTAGCGATAAACAAACCCTGCATGCTCAAAATCAAGCTGCGGTAGTCATTGAGACGTTGGTTGATTTGCGTCAGCGATAAATTGGCACGGCTGTCGAAATGATTTTTGACCGTTTCTTCGACTTGCGTTTGTGTTCGCTGCGCGGCATAAAACGTCAGGGAAAAGCCAATGATCAGCACTGACAAAGCCACCCAAACGGAAAAAGAGGTAAACGACGTAGATTGAGGTTGAGTGGTATTTGGGGATGCGTGATTTGGCATAAATATCGTCATGCTCACTTAGGCTTGTTTTGTAATTGTTATAGGTGGCAATTATTTACGGAGCTTATAATTAGACTCTGATCATAGCAAGTTGACATTAATCGCATGAAATCTCCGCATTTAACTCTAGACCCACCTTCCGAATGGGTGACACGTTTTGCGCCATTAATTAGAGCGGGTGGGCCAGTACTCGATTTGGCATGTGGACGTGGCCGTCATGCTAGGTATTTAACCAAGCTGGGTTACCCTGTTTTGGCAGTGGATCGCGATGGTGCGGCGTTAGAGTCTTTGGCGGAGATTGAAGGTGTAACCACGTTACTTGCGGATTTAGAAGGCGGGCCGTGGCCCTTTTCTAAGGATGAGAATGAGCCTTTTGAAATTAAAGATAAGCTTGAAGATAAAATTCAACAAAAATTAAGCGAAAAGAAATTAAGCGAAAATAAATTAAACACAAATAAACTCGCAGGGATTGTGGTGACCAATTACCTGCATCGCCCCTTGTTTCCTCTATTGATCGACGCTTTAGAGGATAAGGGCGTATTGATCTATGAAACATTTATGTTGGGCAATGAACGTTTTGGTCGGCCCTCAAATCCAGATTTTTTGCTTCAGCCGAATGAGCTATTAAGCGCGTTTGGACAGTGCATACAGGTGGTGGCTTTCGAGCAAGGCGAAGTCAGCCTACCGAAAGCTGCGATGGTGCAGCGAATTTGTGTGGTTAAAAATGCTAAAGAGAACTTTTTGCCTTAGTTTTTTCTCGGCTTTTTTTCTTATTTTTCTTAGTTTCTTGCGTTTTCAATAAGGGTAATAAGTGTTCCCAGACCGTGTCGAGCAAAATCGTTTGTGCTTCAGCCGTGGGATGTAAGTGGTCATTTTGGAAGAGCTCGCGTTTGCCTACGATACGGGACAAGAAAAATGGGACAAATGCTGTTTTGTATTCTGTCGCTAGCTGTAAGAAGGTCTCTTCAAATTGCTGCACGTAGAGCGGGCCGTAGTTGGGGGGGATTTTCATGCCTATGAGTAATACGCGCGCGTTGTGGGCTTGAGCTTGGCGAATCATGGTGCTGAGATTGTTGCGGAGTGCGTCGATCGGTAAGCCTCGCAAACCATCGTTAGCGCCGAGCTCTATGATGACGATAACAGGATTGGATTGTTCAAGCGCAGCACTAAAACGGCTGCGGCCACCCGAGGATGTGTCTCCACTGATACTGGCATTGACGACGTTATAATGAAGGCGCTGAGTTTGTAGGCGATGATCTAGCAGTGTCGGCCATGCTTGTTGTTGGTTTAGCCCGAAGCCCGCTGATAGGCTGTCTCCTACCACTAATATGCTCCCTGAAGCATGTGCTGCTTGTAGTCCGAAGCAGAGTAAACAGGTTAGGCTTAATTTGTAAATGTTTAGCCGGCAAATGCCTAGTCGGTCAATGAATTTCCAACCCGTAAATTTAGAGCTTATGAAACAAAACATTGATTCCTCAATTCCAGTGGTAGAAGTCGCGGGTTTAGGTAAAGAAGTCACCAGCGCTGATGCGAGCTTGAGTACTGATCGCTTGGTTATTTTGCACAACATTTCTTTCAAGGTTATGGCGGGGGAGGCGGCTGCTATTGTAGGCGCTTCCGGTTCCGGCAAATCGACTTTATTAGGACTGTTAGCGGGCCTAGACGTTCCCTCGCACGGCTGCGTATTGCTCGGTGGGCAGGATATCTATGCGCTCAATGAAGATGACCGCGCTGGGTTGCGTGGTGCCTTACTCGGCTTCGTTTTTCAGTCCTTCCAACTTTTACCGGCGCTGACGGCGTTAGAAAACGTCATGTTGCCGCTAGAGTTAGCCGGTAAGAGCAATGCCAAACTTGAAGCAGAAACGATGCTTGCACGCGTGGGATTGGCGCAACGAATGACCCATTACCCTAAACATTTATCGGGTGGCGAACAACAGCGTGTAGCGATTGCCCGCGCCTTTGCAACTAAGCCTCAATTGATACTGGCCGATGAGCCAACAGGCAATCTGGATGCGGCTACCGGGGCAGCGATTATTGATTTAATGTTTGAGGTGAATGCGGAGCAACGCACGACGCTCATACTGGTGACACACGATAATGCGATTGCCCAGCGTTGTGATCGCGTACTGAAATTGCGGAGTGGAGAACTGGTTACTGACTAGATGCTTGTTCTTCGAGAATCAGTTGTGCGCAGGCAACACCACTCCGCGCTGCACTTTCCAAGGTGGCGGGATAATCCGAGGCGACATAGTCTCCAGCCAGAAAAAAGTTCTTCAGTGGTGTTTTTGAGCTAGGTCTTTTCATACCGGGAAGACAGGCAAAAGTAGCGCGTTTTTCGGTGATGATTTGCGACCAGATAGGCGGAGAGAGGGACTTGAAGGATTTTTTTTCGTTATCTCCGTTATCTCCCTTTTCTACAATCTGTTTTATTTCCTCATGCACTTTTTCTACTAACGCTTCACGCGACAGCAATTGATGCGGCCCGCCCGCGCTAATAACCGCAGCAATCAGTCCAGCAGATTCCGCTGTGTTGGCATGAAATTCATCGCGTTGAAATAAGAAGTGGGCCGTTCCGCCGGCGATACCCACCATGGGGGCAGGGAACGTAATTGGTTGGGCGTAACGTAGGTAGCAGGTAAGGATGGGTTCGTATTGAAATTGTTCAACTGCACAGACGCTGTCGGCGAGTTCGGGCAGGTTGGCGACTAATTTTGGAAGATGGAATGGGGCAACGGCGGCTATGACGTGAGTGAAATTGGGTAAGTCACCCTGTTCAGTTTGTGTGCGGGTTAATTGAAATGTTCCGCTTTCACCCACCTTACTCACCTCACCCAAGACTTGTTGAATCGACTGTATCGTTCCTCCTCGGATTACCTTGCCACCGTGCGCTTCTACAAACTGGGCAGCAGGTTCGGGGAAAAATGCGGATAAATCAACGCGTGGCAACAGCAAATCGCTGGCTTCACGACGGGCGGATAAGGAATCCCGTAATACATTCAGAAAAACTTGCGCTGATGCCACATCCGGCGCGGTGTTGAGCGCAGATACACAGAGTGGATGCCAAAGATAGTCGCGTAATACGCTGGGTTGTTGGTGTTGATCCAGCAGAGCGCTAACGGTGAGAAAGTTGGCCTGTTCATGGTTCAGCTGAAACTGGCTGGCCTGCAAGGCACGCATGAAGCGGATCGCGGAGAGGCATGCTCGAAGAGGCAATCCCCGTGCGGTTAACAGGGCATAGGCCATGTGGAGTGGTGCTGGGAGCCGAGGTGCAGCCAGTGACATTGCGCCAGGGAAGTTAAGCGTGAGCGGCAAGCGCTTTAAGACAGCTTCTTGTTTGTTTTTGGTGTTGGTGTTGTTGTTGCTATTGCTGTTGTTGTTGTTGTTTTGTGTGTGACCAACGACGTCTAGCAATCTCAATAGCTCGGAATAGGCGCCGATCAAAATATGCTGACCGTTGTCGAGAGTCACGCCATTTTTTTCCACTCGACGTGCGCGACCGCCCAGCGTGCGAGCGGCTTCAAAAACCGTGACAGGAATGCTGTGCGAGGCGAGTTCCACAGCAGCAGCCATGCCTGCGTAGCCTGCGCCGATAATGGCGACTCGGGGTTTTTTAAGCATGAGTGACGCGCTTACCCTTTGATCCAAGTGCGCCAGGCAATCCATAGCTTACGCAGTGGAGTAAGAGCGATGCGCTGATTGAGCACGTGGCAGCCGTCGCGTCGAATTTCGTTTAATAACGTGCGATAAATCGCCGCCATCATGAGTCCTGGGCGTTGCCCGCGGCGGTCTGGTTGTGGGAGCTGTGCGAAGGCGAGGTCGTAGTATTTTTCTGCCCGCTCGATTTGAAACTCCATCAGTCGGCGGAAGTTGTCGCTATAACGGGCGGCCAGAATGTCGGCTTCGCTGACATCAAATTGTTTGAGTTCAGTCAGCGGTAGGTAGATTCGGCCACGCCGCGCATCTTCACCTACGTCTCGAATGATGTTGGTGAGTTGAAACGCAATGCCGAGATCGTGTGCATAGCCAAGAGTTTTTTTGTCTTGATAGCCAAAAATTTCTGCGGCGAGTAGGCCAACAACACTGGCCACGCGGTAGCAATAAATTTTCAAGGCATCGAAATCGGCATAGCGATATTGGCCGTGCTCGATGAGATCCATTTCCATGCCGTTAATAATTTCAACCAGCAAATCTTGTTTCAGCACAAAGCGTTTAGCGGCGGGGGCGAGCGCTTGAGTGACCGGGTGAGTGGGTGTACCCGATTCGACTGTCGCAATTTCAGACCGCCACCACGCTAAGGTGGAGTGGGCGAGTTGAGGGTCGGTACATTCATCAACCACGTCATCGACTTCGCGGCAAAAGGCGTACAAGGCGGTTATTGCTTGCCGTCGCTCGGGAGGCAAAAATAGAAAGCAATAATAAAAGCTGGAGCCACTTTTGGCTGCTTTGTCTTGGCAGTATTCGTCTGGCGTCATTAGGTAGCTTAATGAGGTAACTGAGTGGGGTAACTGAGTGGCGTAACTGAGTTAGTAGCAAAACTAAGGTTGGTCGTAACGTTAGTAACGTTTAAACAGGGCTTGCATTAGCACCCATGGCCAATCAAAGGTTTTCAAAACGGGCCGACGGCGGAATACGTCGTAATTAACATTCTCTATTTTATCCAAAATGCGAAGTCCACTGGCAATAATGGTGCGCAACTCTAAACCAATGCGGCCCGGCAATGTGTGTCCAAGCGGTGCGCCAGCCAGCATCATGGCACGAGCACGATCAACCTGAAAACGCATCATCTCCCGCCAAGCATCGTTGCACTCTTGCGCGGTGATTTGTGCTTCGCTAATGCCAAATCGAGCTAGTTCATCTTGCGGTAAATAAACCCGGTTTTTTTGCCAATCAATAGCGACATCTTGCCAAAAGTTGATGAGTTGTAGCGCGGAACAAATCGCATCGGAGTGTTCTAGGTTCTCTAGTTCAGTAGCTTTGTATAGGTGCAGAAGCAAGCGACCTACGGGATTGGCGGAGCGCCGACAATAATCCATAACTTCGGCAAAGTTTTCGTAGCGTAACTTGACGACATCTTGACTAAAGGCATCTAGCAAATCGCGAAAGAGTTGAATCGGTAGTTGATATTCGACGATGACAGGACGTAGGCGTAAAAAAATGGGGTCTTGGGTTGGGCGTTGATGTTCAATCGCATCAAGTTCGGCATAGAAATGCTGAAGGTCACGTAGCCGGTCTGCATTCGGTGCTTGGCCTTCGTCGGCAATATCGTCCGCACTCCGGGCGAACCAGTAAATGGCCGCTACAGGTTCTCTTAAATGGGCAGGGAGCAGAACGGAGGCAACAGGAAAGTTTTCGTAGTGATCAACGGACATAGAAATAAGTGCAAGAAAAAAAGAAAAAAGTGAGCTAATAGCCTAATTAAAGCAAATGGAGGTTGAAATTTAGTTGAAATAGCAGCTAAAACTAAGGTTTTAAGCAGAAATAGCGAAAATTAGCTGACAGTATAGGCGTGAGTCGGCTAAAATTGCCGGCCTGATGCGAAGGTGGCGGAATTGGTAGACGCACTGGATTTAGGTTCCAGCGCCGTAAGGTGTGAGGGTTCGAGTCCCTCCTTTCGCACCATCAGGATATATCTGGCAACAGCTCTAGCGACAGCTTAGATATCATTTTTCTCTTTGTAAGTTTGTAAATTGATTGTCAGCATTGCGTTGTCTTGAGTTTTTATAGTGAGACTCAATCTAGGTTCACAGACTCTGGTTCAAGCTCTAGTTCAGCATTGATTTGCAGCCTTTTTTGCCGTCTTTTCTAGACGATGAGGAAATAGCTGCATGTTAATATGCACGTAGTTTTTGACTGGTCTCAGCTTAGTTATCGTCTTAAGTGAATTAACTTAAATGAATTACGTTTTGAGTTAGAGAGTTTCAGTTAAAGAATTAGGCATTCAGTTTTTAAGCAGGTCTCCGTGCCTTCGGGCTAAACCTTCGGGCTAAATTTAGTATCAGGAATTTTCATGCAGACGAACCAAGAACCAGTAAGTCCTCTCGAACGCCGTATTGAATTGGCTGTTCCATTGGCAGACATAGACAAAAACGTTGAACAGCGCCTGAAGAAAATGGCGCGCACGGTCAAAATGCCTGGCTTTCGACCAGGCAAAGTTCCTTTCAAAATTGTTGTTCAACAATATGGCGATCAAGCACGATCCGAAGCGACGGGCGAAGCCGTAGAGCGCGCCTTTGGCAACTTGGTTCGCGAGCAAAACATTCGTGTCGCTGGCTATCCCCGTATTGAGCCTAAGCGCAAAGAGGACGGCGCTCCAGCCGAAGGCAAGTTCGAATTTTCTGCTGTATTTGAGGTGTATCCCGAGATTAAGCTTGGCGATATTTCAACTAAAGCCATTGAGCGTCCTGTCTTGGCAGTGAGCGAAGTCGAAGTCGATAAAACGATTGAAGTGTTGCGCAAACAGCGCACCTTGTTTGTTGAGTCTCAATTAGCAGCGGTGAATGGCGATCGCGTCACCATTGATTTTACCGGCCGTATGAACGGTGAAGTATTTAATGGCGGACAAGCCAATGATTACCCCATGATGCTCGGCGCGGGTGGCATGTTGCCTGACTTCGAGAAGCCTATCGAGGGGATGAAAACCGGCGAAAGTAAAACCTTTGACATGACTTTCCCTGCGGATTATCAATCGACCGATTTGGCCGGCAAGCAAGTGAGTTTTGAGGTTGTGGTCAAGCGTATAGAAGCGCCCCAGTTACCCGAAGTAAATGCTGATTTTGCCAAGGCACTGGGCATTGAAAATGGCGATTTGGTGCAAATGCGCGTAGAAGTTAAGGCCAACCTTGAACGTGAGGTCACCAAACGTATTAAAGCTAAGGTTAAAGAGCAGGCAATGAATGCCATGCTTGACGCTAACCCAATTGAAATTCCTACAGCGCTTGTCCAGCAAGAGGCGAAAGCCTTGGCTGAAGAAGCCCGTAAGGATTTAACGAATCGTGGTATCGACGCTAAAAATGTGCCGATTGAACCGGCTTGGTTTGCCGAGCAGGCAACTCGCCGCGTAAAGCTGGGTCTGATTATTTCTGAAGTGGTTAAAGCAAATGGCCTACACGCCAAGCCAGATCAACTCAAGGCCCTGGTTGAAGAGTTTGCACAGAGCTATGAGAACCCCGCCGAAGTGGTTCGTTGGTATTACTCGCAGCCTGAGCGTTTGGCGCAAATTGAGGCGCTGGCGATTGAAGAAAATGTAGTGCACTGGGTTGTGGCCAATACGAAAACCAGCGATAAGCCGGTTCCTTTTGACGAACTTATGGGAAATGCGGCCTAGTCCGTTCAGACCAATATGAGCTACCAAAACAATCAGAATCAAAGCAATCAAGCATGGGATCCAGTCGGCCTCGGCATGGTTCCTATGGTGATCGAGCAGAGTGGCCGTGGGGAGCGCGCTTACGACATTTACTCGCGCTTGCTCAAAGAGCGGGTGATTTTCTTGGTGGGGCCGGTGAATGATGTTACGGCTAACCTGATTGTGGCTCAGTTGTTGTTCCTTGAGTCTGAAAATCCCGATAAAGATATCTACTTCTACATCAATTCACCTGGCGGCTCGGTGTCCGCAGGTTTAGCGATCTACGACACCATGCAGTTCATTAAACCGGATGTGTCAACACTGTGTATAGGCCAAGCAGCCAGTATGGGCGCGTTCTTGCTGACGGCTGGCGCGAAAGGTAAGCGCTTCTGCTTGCCCAACTCACGAGTAATGATTCATCAGCCTATGGGTGGTTTCCAAGGTCAGGCGTCAGACATTGAAATTCACGCTAAAGAAATTCTTTATTTGCGCGAAAAATTGAATGCAATCATGTCCAAGCACACAGGTCAGCCGATTGAACGCATTGAAAAAGACACGGATCGTGACAATTTCCTTTCTGCTGATGCCGCTGTGGAGTATGGTTTGGTTGATAAGGTGATGTTAAGCCGCGCAGAATCTACTGCAGCTTAAGTTTTAAGCCAGTGGTGTTAGGCAAGTAGTGTTAAGCAGTGACTAAATTTTGTTGATTTAGATTTGATTCAAAGTATTAAACGGAGAGCGTAATGACAGACAAGAAGACCAGCGTAGAAAAACTTCTGTACTGCTCGTTCTGCGGCAAGAGCCAGCATGAAGTCAAGAAGCTGATCGCAGGCCCATCCGTTTTTATTTGCGACGAATGTATCGAGCTGTGTAACGACATTATTCGAGATGAGATTGCTGCCGATCAAAGTCCCAAAGGCATTAAAGGCGATCTACCTACACCCCGTGAAATTTGTACCATTCTTGATCAGTATGTCATTGGTCAAGACCCCGCTAAGCGCATTCTTGCTGTAGCGGTTTACAATCACTACAAGCGTTTGAAGCACATGTCAAAGACCGATGAGGTCGAGTTGGCTAAGAGTAATATTTTGTTGATCGGGCCAACTGGCTCTGGCAAAACATTGTTGGCGCAAACTTTGGCACGCTTGCTGAACGTTCCCTTCGTGATGGCTGATGCCACCACTTTAACCGAAGCGGGTTATGTAGGCGAAGACGTAGAAAACATCATTCAAAAACTATTACAAAAATGTGATTACGATGTCGATAAAGCCCAACAAGGCATTGTCTATATTGACGAAATCGACAAAATTACTCGCAAGTCAGATAACCCATCTATTACGCGTGATGTGTCTGGTGAAGGCGTGCAACAAGCGCTGTTGAAACTCATTGAGGGTACGGTTGCCTCGGTGCCACCACAGGGTGGTCGTAAGCACCCAAATCAAGATTTCGTTCAGGTTGATACTACGAACATCCTCTTTGTATGCGGCGGCGCTTTTGATGGTCTGGATAAGGTGATTCGTAATCGTACCGAGCAAGCGGGTATTGGCTTTGGTGCTGAAGTGAAGAGCAAGGATGATCGTAAGGCAGTAGGTGAACTGTTGCGTACTGTTGAACCTGAGGATTTAATTAAGTTTGGTTTGATTCCTGAGTTTGTGGGCCGTTTGCCTGTATTGGCTACGCTGCACGAATTGGATGAGGTCGCCCTGATCGAGATTTTGGTTGAGCCAAAAAATGCGCTGATTAAACAGTATCAAAAACTCTTTGCGATGGAAGGGGCCGAACTAGAAGTTCGCCCTCAAGCCATGCAAGCAATAGCGCGTCGAGCGATTAAGCGTAAGACCGGCGCACGTGGGCTGCGCTCTATTCTCGAGTCTGTGCTACTTGAAACGATGTACGACTTGCCCAATATGGAAAATGTGAGCAAAGTTGTGATCGATGAAGGCATGATAGATGGCTCTGCTAAGCCAATTTTGATTTATGCTGATCAACCTAAGGTTGCCAGCGGAAATTAAGCTTTCGCCGCTTCATGTAATTACTTTTATAACTAGACACTCAACTTCTTGAAGTTTCTGCCGTTGGCCTAAAGTAGTATAAGTAGCTAAAGAGTTAGGCCGATATTTTTTTGCATTCACTTAAGGAATAAATCATGTCAAGCAAGCTTGACCTACCCGAAGATAAAGTGGAAATGCCCCTGCTACCCTTGCGGGACGTTGTTGTGTTTCCACACATGGTTATTCCTTTGTTTGTTGGCCGCCCTAAATCCATTAAAGCGCTAGAAACAGCGATGGATGCGGGCAAGAGTATTTTGCTTGTTGCGCAAAAATCAGCCGCTAAAGATGAGCCTAGTGCCGATGATATGTACGACATTGGTTGTGTCGCTACTATCCTGCAAATGCTTAAGCTGCCTGATGGTACGGTAAAGGTATTAGTAGAAGGCAATCAGCGCGCCCGTGTTGAGTCAATTACAGATCAACGCGTGATGTTTGTTGCAGATGTCATTCCAGTCACGATTGAAGACAAACCTACGCACGAGATGGAGGCGATGCGTCGCGCCATCGTTGCTCAGTTTGATCAATATGTAAAACTCAATAAAAAAATTCCGCCGGAGATTCTGACTTCACTAGCAGGCATTGAAGATGCTGGTCGTCTGGCCGATACTATTGCTGCGCATCTACCGCTCAAGCTCGAACAAAAGCAAGAAATTCTTGAGATGTTCGATATTGTTGCGCGCATGGAAAAGCTGTTGAGCCAACTTGAGTCTGAGCTGGATATTCTTCAAGTTGAAAAACGTATTCGCGGACGTGTTAAGCGTCAAATGGAAAAGAGCCAGCGTGAGTACTACTTGAATGAGCAGGTTAAAGCGATTCAGAAAGAATTGGGTGAAGGTGAAGAGGGCGCTGACATCGATGAGATGGAGAAGAAAATTCTCGGCGCTAGCATGCCTAAAGAAGCCCTTACCAAAGCTCAGTCCGAACTTAAGAAGTTGAAAATGATGTCGCCGATGTCTGCGGAAGCGACTGTAATACGTAATTACATCGAGATCCTTGTCGGGCTTCCGTGGAAGAAAAAAAATCGTATTAGCAAGGATCTTTCTGTCGCTGAGAAGGTGTTGGAGACGGATCACTATGGCTTGGATAAAGTCAAAGAACGCATTCTTGAGTATCTTGCTGTTCAACAACGCGTCGACAAACTCAAAGCCCCAATCCTATGCTTAGTTGGCCCACCTGGTGTTGGTAAAACTTCGCTTGGACAATCTATAGCGCGCGCCACAAACCGGAAGTTTGTGCGCATGTCCGTGGGTGGTGTTCGCGACGAGTCGGAAATCCGTGGGCATCGCAGAACTTATATAGGGTCGATGCCAGGAAAAATTTTGCAAAACATGAGCAAAGTGGGGGTAAAAAACCCACTCTTCCTGCTCGACGAAGTTGATAAGATGGGCCAGGATTTCCGTGGCGATCCTTCTTCCGCTTTGTTAGAAGTACTCGATCCAGAGCAGAACTCTACGTTTGTTGATCACTATGTAGAAGTTGAATACGATTTGTCGGATGTTATGTTTGTAGCCACGGCAAACACGCTGAATATTCCGGCTCCGCTTTTGGATCGTATGGAAGTGATTCGTCTTTCCGGCTATACCGAAGACGAGAAAATTAATATTGCCCAGCGATATCTTTTACCTAAACAGATCAAAAATAATGGTCTGAAAAAAGAAGAGATATCTGTTACTGAAGACGCCGTGCGCGATATCGTTCGTTACTACACACGTGAAGCCGGTGTGCGTAGTTTAGAGCGCGATATTTCAAAAATTTGCCGCAAAGTTGTTAAGTCATTCGTGCTGAAAAAGCGCCAAAACAAAGTGATTGTAAATGCGAAGAATTTGGACAAATTCTTAGGTGTACGGAAATTCAGCTTTGGTATGGCTGAAAAGAAAAATCAAGTCGGGCAAGTGACTGGTTTAGCTTGGACGGAAGTGGGCGGTGAGTTGCTGACTATCGAAGCTGTGGCCTTACCCGGTAAAGGCAAGACAATTACCACGGGTAAGCTGGGTGAGGTGATGCAAGAGTCGATTCAAGCTGCGTTATCGGTCGTGCGTAAGCGTTCTAAAGCTTTGGGCATTCAGGATGATTTTTATCAAAAGACCGATATTCATATTCACTTACCTGAAGGCGCAACACCTAAAGATGGTCCTTCCGCGGGTATTGGAATTTGTACCGCATTGGTGTCTGTTTTAACAGGTATCCCGGTGCGTGCGGATGTAGCTATGACCGGTGAAATTACACTGCGTGGCGAAGTGTTGCCTATTGGTGGGCTGAAAGAAAAGCTACTCGCAGCGCATCGCGGCGGAATCCAAATTACTTTAATTCCGGAGGAGAACCTTAAGGATTTGGTTGATATTCCTGAGAACATCAAAAATGCGCTCGAAATCATCCCGGTGAAATGGATTGATCAAGTTCTAGAATTGGCTCTGGAGCGTAAACCAGAGCCTTTACCAGAAACGGCTGAAGTAGCTGCCGTACCAGCAGCAGGTGACCCACCTAAACCAGTCACGGGTTTGATTAAACATTAAGGCTAAAGAAATTCTCTCTGGGTTTACTTCCTGATTGTTGTGTTTAAACATCTGGAAGTAAATCCAAATTTTTTGTCGTATTTTTACGTTTAAATATTAAGAGACCTTCCGAAAACCGCTTGACACAAGGTTTTCCGGCTTGTTATAAATCGTTGTCAGGTATTTCCTGTCAGAAAAATACAAACCTAACGTAACACTTAACACATCAACGAGAGGGAACATTCGTGAATAAATCGGAACTCATCGATCAAATTGCAAAATCAGCTGACATATCCAAGGCTGCTGCTGGACGTGCGCTTGATGCAACAATCGGCGCCATCAAAACGTCCTTGAAAAAAGGCGGGCTGGTGACATTGGTTGGTTTTGGAACATTCTATGTGGGTAAGCGCGCTGCTCGTATGGGTCGTAATCCACAAACAGGTGCCGCTATTAAGATCAAGGCTGCAAAAGTTCCTAAGTTTCGTGCTGGCAAAGCGTTGAAAGATGCGTTAAACTAGCGCGCTTTGCTGATTGGCAATAATTTAAATCAGCAAAGATGTAAGAAGAGTGGTTCAGTAGAGAAAGAAATGCCCTAAACAAGAAGTTGTTTGGCAACATAGGGTGCTTAGCTCAGTTGGTAGAGCGTCGCCCTTACAAGGCGAATGTCGGCGGTTCGACCCCGTCAGCACCCACCAATAATATTCATTAAAGTTGGTGACTAATTTTAATGAAACGTAGTAAGTATTTGGAGTGGTAGTTCAGTTGGTTAGAATACCGGCCTGTCACGCCGGGGGTCGCGGGTTCGAGTCCCGTCCACTCCGCCAAACAAATAGGCCAAAAGTGTTTTTGGTTTATTAAAGTAAGGCTAAAAAGGCGAACGCGAGTTCGCCTTTTTTTCGTCTGTTGTTTTAGTCTTATGACGATATTTGAAATTGTTAGTTGTAGCGAGTGAGTTACGACTCAATACGAAACAACTAAATATGAATGAATTACCTGAGGTGACCACGCATGTTTGATGCTGTCCGCAATAATAAAAGAATCGTTCAAATTTTTCTGTTGCTGATCACTTTGCCCTTCCTCTTTTTTGGGGTTGAGTCGTATATGCAAAGTGGTGGGGGCGGGAGTAATGTGGCAAAGGTGGGTGGAAGCAGCATAACCCCACAAGAATTTGCACAATCTGTGAATGAACAAGGCGAACGCTTGCGAGCTATGTATGGCCCACAGTTTGATCCGGCCATGTTGGAATCACCTGAGGCACGTCAAGCAGTGCTAGATACCGTTGTGAGCCAACGCTTGTTACAACAGCAGGCGAACAAGTTACACCTCATGACCAGTGATGATCAATTACGTCAATTTTTAGGCGCGATTCCAGCCTTGCAGGAAGACGGCAAGTTTTCCATGAAAAAATATGAGTTGGCGCTAAGTAATCAGGGTAAATCGCAACCTGTATTCGAAGCAAAATTGCGGCAAGATTTAACTATTCAACAGTTAGTTTCCGCAGTGGGTGAAAGTGCCATTGTTTCTCAAGCTGCGACTAATCGAGTGTTGGCCGTTCAGCTTGAAGAGCGTGAAGCCAGTGAGGTCGTGATCCGTCCTGAGTTATTTGTTAATCAAGTAAAGCTGGGGCCAGAAGCTGCAAAAGCGTTTTATGACAAAAATCAAAAACTATTTGAAGTACCTGCAAAGATTCGTGCGGAATATGTGGTGCTCAGTGCCGATGCACTAGCTGAGCAAGCAGCTGTGAGCGAAGAAGAAATAAAGGCGGCCTACGATAAAAACGTAAAAACATACGTTCAGCCGGAAGAGCGTCGCGCCAGTCATATTTTGATTCAGGTTTCGAAAAGTGCACCAGATGCGGCCAAGCAAGCAGCGCGTGAAAAAATTGACGCAATTCTTGCTCAGGTAAAGAAAAGTCCTCCTGATTTTGCCAAAATCGCTAAAGAATACTCACAAGATTCTGGTACGGCATCCAGAGGTGGTGACTTGGGCATTCTCAGTCGTGATCCAAAATCAAATGAGAAAACTTTAGCTGATGCTGCTTATGCACTAAAGCCTAATCAATTGAGTGAGGTTGTCACTTCGGATTATGGCTTCCACATTGTTAAAGTGACCGAGGTGCGTGCTGAGAAGGGTCGTGCATTGAATGAAGTACATGCCGAAATAGCTAAAGAACTTAAGGGCCAATTGGTGATGAAGAAGTATGCCGAGGCCGCTGAGAGTTTTACCAACATTGTTTATGAGCAGGCAGATAGCTTGAAGCCCGCTGCCGACAAGTACAAGTTAGAAATTAAACAGACCGCTTTGTTTGATAAGACTAATCGTGCTGCGGCAGGGCCACTTGCTGCTAACGAGAAGTTAATTGCTTCTTTATTTTCTGACGATAGCCTAAAAAATAAACGCAATACCGAAGCAGTTGAAGTTGCACCCAATACTTTGGTAGCCGCACGCGTGATAGAGCAAAAACCGGCGGAATTGCGCGCTTTTGAGAGTTTAAAATCAGATATTGAAAAAATGCTGACCGCCGAGGAGGCCACCAAGCTAGCGCAGAAGGACGGAGAAGCAAAGCTGGCGCAACTGATGAAAGGCGAGGCAGTGGCTGGCCTCACATGGGGTGCTGCCCAGACGCTAACACGTCAAGGCTCCCCCAGCATGTCACCTGAAGGCTTAAAAGCGGTGTTTAAAGCGCCTTCAGCCAAACTTCCGGCCTATGTAGGTGTTCAGTTGCCTAAGGGGGCTTACGCGCTGTATCGCGTCTCTCAGGTAAAGGCTGGAGTGGCGAATGAAAATGATCCACGCGTGAAAGGGTTGCGTCCGCAATTAGTTAAATTTTCGGGCGGCGAAGATTTCAATGCTTATTTAGCTGCTTTGCGCGAGCGTTTTAAAGTGACAATTAATACTGCTGCGCTTGAGACTAAACAGGGGCAGTAGTAGATACAGTGTTGTAGAGGCAGCGGTAAAGATGGTGATGTAGCTGTTTCTTTACTCCACAATAAAAAAGGCCTGGCAGAAAATCTGTCAGGCCTTTTTTATTATTGTTTCGTTTTCCAGTGACCGATTAAGCGTCGTCCGCATTTCCAAGAGCTGTGGTATTGAAGCCCCCATCCACATACATAATTTCACCGGTGATCCCGCTGGCAAGATCAGAACACAAGAAGGCGACTGCATTACCCACTTCTTCAATCGTGACGTTGCGACGTAATGGAGCATGCTTCTCGTTGTAGGCGAGCAGTTTATTAAAGTCGCCAATTCCTGCGGCAGCCAGCGTTTTAATCGGGCCAGCCGAGACCCCATTAGCGCGGATGCCTTGTGGGCCTAGGTTGGTGGCGAGGTAACGAACCGAGGCCTCAAGACTCGCTTTAGCCAAACCCATTACGTTGTAATGCGGCATGGTACGTACAGCGCCTAGATACGACAATGTGACCAGCGATGCTGGACGGCCTTTCATCATTGGTAAGGCGGCTTTTGCCATAGCCGGAAAGCTATAGGATGAAATGTCGTGAGCAATGCGGAAAGCTTCGCGTGTTAGACCATCTAAAAACTCGCCTGAGAGGGCTTCACGAGGGGAGAAGGCGATGGCGTGTACCAAGCCATCTAAGCTATCCCAGTGTTTGCCGAGTTCGACAAAGAGGTTGGTGATTTCGTCGTCACTAGCGACATCGCAGGGTAGGATGATGTCACTACCAAACTCCTTCGCTAAATCGACGACGCGTTCACGAATACGCTCGCCTTGATAAGTGAAGGCCAATTCCGCACCTTCACGTTGCATGGCTTTAGAAACGCCATAAGCAATAGAGCGAGTGCTAAGTAGCCCAGTGATAAGAATCCGTTTCCCGACAAGAAAGCCCATGTATTTTTCCGTGATTGAGTTTGAAATAAAGCGAAACAACGATGTTGAAACAGTCGGCAATTATAGCGGAGCAGTGATGATGACGCCAACCTAGTCATACGGTACTGTCATCCGTTACACTTCGGCGATGAAAGTTTTACGCTATTTGCTGACCATACCGCTCGTCGGCTTTGTTTTTGGTTGCGGCGAGGGTTTGAACCACTCGTCGTGGAACAATCCTGTTTGGAATAATCCTTACCCCGATCAAGACAAGGGGCAAAATATTCTTTACAGTGCTTTCACCGAGCGTCCTAAGCACCTCGACCCTGTGCAATCTTACAGCGAAGACGAAGCCACTTTTACCAATCAAATTTACGAACCACCGCTGCAATATCACTACCTCAAGCGGCCTTATACCCTGGTGCCCCAGACGGCGACTGATGTCCCCAAGCCTAGCTATTATTCGGCTGACGGAAAACGCTTACCTTCCGATGCTGAAGAAAAAAGCATTGCGACGAGTGTTTACGAAATTCAAATTAAACCAGGCATTCAATATCAGCCACATCCCGCTTTGGCGCGGAATGCTCAGGGTGAATTGGTTTATCACCAATTAACGCCCACCGATTTAAAACCAATACGCGAGCTGCGAGATTTCCGCGAGACCGGCACACGCGAATTGATTGCCGAAGATTACGTGTATGAAATCAAGCGACTAGCCCATCCGCGCCTACATTCACCTATCTTCGCCTTAATGTCTGACTACATTGTGGGTCTGAAAGAACTCGGCGAAAAACTGAAGCAACACAATCAAGCGTTACCTACCGGGCATAAAGAGGCTTGGATTGATTTACGCCAATTTTCGTTTGCTGGAGCAGAAGTTGTTGATCGCTACACCTACCGTATCAACATTCGAGGCAAATATCCGCAGTTTCCCTATTGGTTGGCAATGGCGTTCTTTGCGCCGATTCCATGGGAGGCCGATCGCTTCCATGCTCAAGCAGGCATGGCCGAGCGCAACCTAACCTTGGACTGGTACCCTATTGGTACTGGCCCTTATATGTTGGTTGAAAACAATCCTAACTCTCGAATGGTGTTGGCTCGGAACCCTAACTACCGTGGTGAAATTTATCCCGACGAAGGAGAAGCTGGGGATCGTGAAGCGGGCCTGCTAGCAGATGCAGGGAAGACCATGCCGTTTATTGACCGCATTGTTTTCGTGCGTGAAAAAGAAAGCATTCCGTACTGGAATAAGTTTCTACAAGGTTATTACGACGCAGCAGGAATTTCCTCAGACAACTTTGACCAAGCGGTGCAAATGAGCTCGCAAGGCGATGTGGCGATTTCTGAGGCTATGCGGGAGCAAGGAATCCATTTGTCTGCTTCGGTAGATACGTCAGTTTCTTATCTTGGTTTCAACATGCTCGACCCCCTTGTTGGTGGAAATGTAGGAGGAAATGTAGGTGCAGGCGCTGGTAGCAACCCAAAGAACGTAGAGCGAGCCCGTAAATTACGGCAGGCCATTTCTATTGCAATCGATCAAGAAGAATTCATCTCCGTATTCCTTAATGGTCGAGGCATACCCGCCATGAGTCCGATTTCCCCCGGTATTTTTGGTTATGACGCTGGCCAAGCAGGCATCGATCCTGTTCAATACGATTGGGTAAACGGTAGCCCAAAACGGAAGTCTGTCGAAGTCGCTCGTAAACTCCTGATTGAGGCAGGCTATCCGAACGGACGTGACGCCAAAACAGGGGAAGCCTTAGTCATTAACCTAGATACCACTGCCGCCGGACTGGGTGACAAAGCCCGTATTGATTGGATGACCAAGCAGTTGGCTAAAATTGATGTGCAATTAAACGTGCGTAGTACCGACTACAACCGCTTCCAAGAAAAGATGCGCAAAGGCACCGCACAACTTTTCCGTTGGGGTTGGAATGCGGATTACCCCGATCCAGAAAATATGCTGTTTTTGCTTTACGGCCCTCAAGGTAAGGTAGCGTCAGCTGGGGAGAATGCCGCGAATTATGCAAACCCTGAATACGATGCCTTGTTTGAGCAAATGAAAAATAAAGAGAATGGCCCAGAGCGACTAGCCATCATTACGCGCATGTTGGCAGTTCTGCACAATGATGCGCCGTGGATTTGGGGCTTTTATCCCAAGACCTATGCTTTGTCACATGAATGGCTATACAACCGTAAGCCCAACAAAGTGGCTCACAATACGCTGAAATACCAACGTCTCGATCCTGCTTTGCGAGAGAAGCGGCGCAACGAATGGAATGGCATCGTTATTTGGCCCATGTTGTTAGTCGTGATGTTGTTGGTCATTGGTTTCTTGCCGGCCTTCTTGGGTTATCGGAAACATGAGCAGGCGAGGGCACGGACATGATTGCCTACATACTGCGACGTTTGCTCTACGCCATTCCCATTCTAATTGGCGTCAATGTGCTGACCTTTGCCCTGTTTTTTATTGTTAACTCACCCGACGACATGGCGCGCATGCAGTTAGGGATGAAGCGCGTTACACCGGAAGCCATTCAAAAATGGAAAGTGGAGCGTGGCTACGATAAACCTTTGTTCCTTAACTCACAGGCAGCGGGTGCAAGTAAATTATCCGACACAATTTTCTTTAACAAATCACTCAAAATGTTCGAGCTGGATTTTGGTCGCGCAGAAGATGGTCGCGATATCGCCAATGAAATTCTATCTCGCATGGGCCCGAGTTTAGCTATTGCTTTGCCGACTTTTGTTTTGAGCTTGTTCGTGACTATTTCATTCGCTTTGATGCTGGTTTTTTTTAGAGCGACTTATCTGGATTTTTGGGGTGTTGTGTTGTGTGTTGCCATGATGTCCATATCGGGGTTGTTTTACATCATCGGCGGACAGTTCCTCATCAGCAAAATTTGGCATCTCGTTCCCATCTCTGGGTACAGCAGCGGTTTGGATGCCACTAAATTTCTAGTGCTGCCTGTCATCGTCGGCGTTATTGGTGGCATGGGTAGTGGCACGCGCTGGTATCGCACTATTTTTCTCGAAGAAATCAATCGTGATTATGTGCGCACAGCGAGAGCAAAAGGCTTGAGCGAGACCGTTGTGTTGTTCAAACACGTATTAAAAAATGCCATGATCCCCATACTCACCGGCGTCGTCGTTGTCATTCCATCCTTGTTCATGGGCAGTCTCATTATCGAATCTTTTTTCGGCATACCAGGTTTAGGCTCATACACCATCGATGCCATTCACGCTCAAGACTTCGCCGTCGTACGTGCAATGGTTTTTATCGGGTCGCTGCTCTATATCGTTGGCTTATTGTTGACAGATATTTCCTACACGCTGGTTGATCCACGGGTGAAGCTGCAATGATGCCTGTTGTGTTATGGACAGATGGACTGATCTTCTTGCTCGTTGCTTGCGTGGTGGCAATTGCTTTCTATGTGAGTCGGCATGAATACCTGCGGGTATCTTGGCGGAGGGTTGGGGAGAATCGGGCGGGGATAGCGGCGTTGACGGTGTTGTGTGCGTTCATTGCGATTGGTTTGTTGGATTCACTACATTACCGTCCTCGTTTAGAAAACGTCGCTTTGCAAAATTCGCAGAGTGATGTGAAGGCTGAGACGACGCTAGCTAACCCAGTAAAACAATCAACTCAACTTACTCAACCTCAATACTCCGTTGAGGTGTTGAGTGTGTTCGATGCACTGGTGATGCCACTCAAAATCCGTACTGAGAAAACTTATTCAGCTCCATTGGCAATCGAACTTTATGCGAAAGAAACGGTAGAGCTTGCGGACGGGAAACAAGCGCGTATTTTTCCACGGCTTAAATACGGTGGCCAACACTTGAAAGATGCGGATAAGCACCTTGAAGATGCCCTATTGACGGGCTTCTCCGGTGTGTTTTTTGCGGTTTTAGCATGGCTGTTTGTGGTGATTTTGATCTGTGCATGGCTTGCTAAGCGGCAAGCGAAATTGTCAGCCTCAGGTGTATATAAAGCATGGCTTTCAATTTGGCGGGGTGAAACGCGATTTGCTTGGAATGCACTCTTATTGGCACTAGGTGCGCTGATGGTTTTAAGTGCCGCTTTGATCGCTTTGTCGGCGAATTATCACGTGTTTGGCACCGATAAAGTCGGCCAGGATATTTTGTATCTCACCCTAAAAAGTATACGGACGGGTTTGGTCATTGGCACGATCACTACACTGTCTATGTTGCCGTTTGCAGTCGTCTTTGGGATTGCGGCGGGTTATCTTGGGGGGTGGGTCGATGATGTGATTCAGTATATTTACACCACATTGAACTCTATTCCTGGTGTGCTTTTAATTGCGGCAGCTGTACTGATGATGCAGGTGGTTATTGATTTACATCCCACTTGGTTTACCACCAGTGCAGAGCGTGCGGACGTGCGTTTATTATCGCTGTGTTTAATTCTTGGCGTGACGACTTGGACTGGGCTGTGTCGCTTGCTGCGTGCGGAGACGCTTAAGCTGCGCGAATTGGACTACGTGCAAGCAGCCGTGGCGTTTGGCGTTTCTCCCGTTCGCATCATGATTCGGCATATCTTTCCGAATGTAATGCACATTGTTTTGATTACCGTTGTGATGGATTTTTCTGGCTTAGTGTTGGCCGAGGCCGTGCTGTCTTACGTAGGGATTGGTGTTGATCCGAGCACGATTAGCTTTGGCACAATGATTAACGGTGCGCGCATGGAGTTGGCGCGTGATCCCATTGTTTGGTGGTCATTGGCGGCGGCATTTATATTTATGTTCGCTTTGGTGCTGGCAGCGAATGTGTTTTCTGATGCAGTACGAGATGGGTTTGACCCGCGCGTGAAGTTAGGTTCGAAACCCCGCTCGCCTAAAGTGACGAAAATTCCAAAAACACCAATATCTACCTCACAAAATACAACACGGAGCCCTGTATGAGTGCGCCATTGTTGCAAGTTGGGCATCTTTCCACTTGCTTAGAAAGTGTGTCGGGTACGGTGCGAGCGGTGGATGACCTCTCTTTTAATGTGGAGGCGGGCGAAACGTTTGCATTGCTCGGTGAATCGGGCTGTGGCAAATCGATGACCGCTTTATCGTTGTTGCGTTTGCTGCCGGATGCAGGTTGTATTACGGGCGGGAGTGTGCATTTTGATGGCCTCGATTTGCTGGGCCTGACTGAGTCTCAGATGCGCGAAGTGCGTGGCCGCGATATCGCCATGATTTTTCAAGAACCGGCGACGAGTTTGAATCCGGTGCTGACCGTGGGTCAGCAAATTAGTGAAGTATTGGCACGGCATCGAATGAAAGCTCAAACGTCGACAAATGCATCGACGTTTGAGCGTGCCGCCCAACTGTTAGATCAAGTGGGCATTCCCGATGCAAGGCGTCGATTGACCGAGTATCCGTTTCAGCTTTCAGGAGGAATGAAGCAGCGCGTCATGATCGCGATGGCGTTGGCCGGAGAACCACGCTTATTGATCGCTGATGAACCCACCACCGCATTGGATGTCACGATACAAGCTCAAGTGCTGCAATTACTCGGAAAGCTCCAGCAGGAGCGGCAAATGGCTATGCTGCTCATCACGCACGACTTGGGCGTAGTGCATCTACTCGCGCACCGCATTGGCGTTATGTACGCGGGTGAACTGGTTGAGATTGCAACGCGCGCAGAGTTTTTCAACCAGCCGCTGCATCCTTATTCGCTCAAGCTTTTTGCGGCTGTGCCAAGCACAGCAAGACGGGGCACGGCGTTAGAGACGATCAGTGGCAGCGTACCGTCGCTCACATCCCATTTTGTTGGGTGTCGTTTTGCTGCGCGTTGCGACAAGGTCATGTCGCGATGCCACAACGAGATTCCACTTTGGCATTCAGTGACCAAGCAGGGTGGTGAAGTCCATCAAGTGCGCTGTCACCTTTATGAAAGTACAAGTTACGAAAGTAAAAATTACGATAATAAAAGTAACGAAAATCAAGAGACGATGGGTAGTGGTGTGGAGCACATTTCTCGCCTCGTTTCAACGCCAGCTCTTACCAATGCCATAAAAACTGGGGCTGACGTGGCTGCAGGCAACAAACAATTGCTTGATGTAGTCGGGCTTAAAGTGCACTTTCCCGTACGTAAAGGCCTGTTAAAACGCGTTGTGGGTTATGTGAAAGCAGTTGACGGTGTTTCTCTTAAACTAGCAGCCGGTAAGACCCTGGCCATTGTGGGTGAATCGGGCTGCGGTAAAACCACAGTAGGAAAAGCCATACTGCAATTGATCAAACCTACGGCAGGCGCCGTGCATTTCGCCGGCCATGAAATTTCTAATTTATCTCCAGGACAATTGCGACCGTTGCGTAGTGCGATGCAAATCATTTTTCAGGATCCTTATGCCTCGCTTAATCCACGTATGCGTGTGGGTGAGATTATTGAAGAGGGATTGCTTGCCTTGGATTCGGCGCAGGGAAGGGTAGCTCGAGAGCGGCGTGTAATGGGCCTCATGGAGCAGGTCGGTTTGTCGGCTGATATGCGCGGACGATATCCCCATGAGTTTTCTGGCGGTCAGCGTCAACGCATCGCGATTGCACGCGCCCTTGCTGTCAATCCGCAGTTGTTAATTTGTGACGAGCCGACGAGTGCGCTGGATGTATCTGTCCAAGCGCAAATACTCAATTTGTTTAAAGAGCTTCAGGATTCGCTCGGTTTAAGCTATCTCTTTATTACGCACAATATTGCCGTGGTGGATTACCTCGCTCACGAGGTCGCGGTCATGTATCTCGGCAGGATTGTTGAACATGGCACTGTGGAAGAAATTCTGCGTGATCCCAAACACCCCTACACCGAGGCATTACTTTCTGCAGTGCCTAGTTTTGAAAATCACATTGATGGCACGTTAGATAGTCCCTCTGCTAAAACAGCGAGACCTGTAATTATTCTCAAGGGAGACATGCCTTCTCCTTTAAATCCACCCAATGGCTGTCATTTTCATCCGCGTTGCCCTCGGGTTATGGCGGAATGTAAGACCTCTTATCCTGCTGAGGTTGCGTTAAGTTCTACGCGGACAGTCCATTGTCATCTTTATAAGGCAGCCATATAGTCTTGAGCATGCAGACAACGTGAACTTACTTCTTCTTTGATTTGGTCTTCTTTAAGGGTTTTTTTCCACTAGGACGTCCGGCGGCTTTTTTCTTGCCTTTAGCATTTTTAATGCTTGGTTTGCTTTTGCTAGGCTTACCCGCTTTTTTCACCGTTGGTTTTACTATTTCCAGATTCACATCATCTAAATCAGTGGGAGCATTAGCATTAGCATTAGCATTAGCATCGGTTACAGGTACGATTAAAGCTGTTCCGGGGCCAATGCGCGTTTTGGGTGAAATGCCGTTAACTTGTCTTAGCTTAGCGGCAGTGATGCCGTACCGGGTGGCGACGCTGTCGAGTCTTTCGCCTTTCTTGAGTTGGTAGGTTTGCCAATTCGTTAAGCGTTTGTCAAAAGCGCCCAGATTAGACTGAAAAACTTCAGCTTTGTCTGCGGGCAATACAAAAGTGAGATTTCCTTTAATGGGCATCACCGGCCGGTTGTAGGCAGGATTCAAAGCGAGAAATTCTTCTGTAGAAATTTCAGCTAATTTTGCTGCAATGGCCACATCCATAGCCGCCGGTTTTTCAACGGTCACAAAATAGGGCTTGTTGGGTATAGGGTTGAGCGTGACTTTAAATAGTTGCGGTTGTGCAATGATATTTTTTAACGCTTGCAACTTAGGTACATAGTTGCGCGTTTCTGTCGGCATAGTCAGGCTTAGGTAATCGGTGGGCAAGCCTTTAGCTTTGTTTTTAGCAATGGCTCGACCTACAGCACCCTCACCCCAGTTATAAGAGGCTAAGGCAAGGTGCCAGTCTCCATGCATTTGATAAATCGTTTGCAGATAGCTCAACGCAGCGCTGGTAGAGGCGACGATGTCGCGGCGCTCGTCCATCCACCAATTTTGATCGAGTCGATAGTTCTTACCCGTAGAAGGGATAAACTGCCACATGCCAGCCGCATGAGCGGGCGAGTAAGCCATCGGGTTGTAGGCGCTTTCAACGATCGGTAGCAAAGCTAGCTCGGTCGGCATGCCGCGTTTTTCCAATTCATCGACAATGTGATACATGTAGCGGCGGCTGCGCTCGACTACACGTCTTAAATATTCTGGCTTGGCAAGGTATAGCCGTTGTTGTTGGGTGACTAAATCACTGGAAAGGTTCTGCATGCCAAAACCATTGCGTATCCGCTCCCACAAGTCGTCTGGGCGTTCTGTTAGGTCAATAGTGGTGATATTAGGGAGGGAGTCTTTTATTTCTTGGGGTGGCGAGGCTGATTGCGCTGAGTTTGGTTCTCTGTTCTCGTAATTCGCACGGTTCTCACTGCGGCTGCTCACAGCACTTTCTTGAGACGATGCGTCAGAGCTATGTGAAATTGACGTGGACTCGTCCCCGTTGAGTGATAGTTTTGTTGCAGAACGAAGAGCCGGAGGGTCCACATACACCTCAGAAAACACTGTTACATTAGTGTTTCGGGCAGCTATATCGACAGCTTCTTTTGCTTGCGCACTTTGGGCGCACAAAACCGTGAAGGAAATACAATAAGAGCAAAAGAAAGGAAAAGAAAATAATGCTTTGGAGAGCGCAGATTTTAGTTTTGTCATAGGACTATGCGCTTGTAAAACGATAATGGTACTGATGTGACTAAATGCAGTCAATTTAAGTTCTGTAAAAAAAGTGTCGATATTTACGATATCTACTGTATCTATTTGTGAGAATCAATTTCTTCTTGTCTAAGAGCCGTTACAAATTGACAGTGTGCATTCTACTCAGTGTAAGCTTAATAAAATTACACTCTTAATTATAGCTAGCGAGATTCTATGAAAGCACTCGTTGTTGAAGACACTGCGACAGGTTTAGCTCTTGTCTGTCAGTTACTTGAAGGAATGGGGATTACTCCCATTCAAGCCCGTGATGGTATGACAGGGGTTAGGCTATTTGAAGAGAACCCCCCAGATATTATTTTGCTCGATATTATTTTGCCTGATATTGATGGGTTTGAAGTTGCCCGACGTATTCGCTCTATGGAAAAAACAGGTGATTGGACGCCGATAATTTTTCTTACCGGACGTACCAAGGACGAAGACCTAGAGCAGGGAATATCTGCCGGCGGTGATGACTATATTTTAAAGCCAGTGAGTAAAGTTGTGCTCACTGCTAAGGTGCGTGCCATGCAGCGCATTATGCAAATGCGACACTCTTTACTCAAGGTCACTCATAAGCTGGATACAGCTAACCATGAGTTGAAACGACTTTCTGCAATGGATGGCCTTACGGGTATCCCAAATCGTCGTCATTTCGATGAATCGCTAGCGCGTGAATGGCGGCGTGCAATGCGCGATAAGAAACCGCTTTCTTTGTTGATGTGCGATATAGATGGCTTTAAGCAATTTAACGATACGTATGGACATCAAGCGGGTGATGCTTGTTTGAAGAGTGTAGCTAACCTGCTTCAGTCAAGTTTACGTCGTCCGGGTGACATCATCGCCCGTTACGGCGGTGAGGAGTTTGCTGCCATCTTGCCCGAGACAGCAAGAGAAGGTGCGTTGTTAGTGGCCGAAAATATGCGAGCATTAGTGGAGGACATGGGAACAGCACATAGTGGTGTTGCCTCTGGAATTGTGACTATCTCAGTGGGTGTGGCGACGTTGTTGCCGCAATTGGTGGAAAATGAGCCGCTCCTTATTTCAGCGGCTGATACGGCGCTTTATGAGGCAAAACGAGCCGGTAGAAACTGCGTGCGTACTGCGGACTTGAATCAATAGCGATACCACGGTAGTTATTAGAATTTATTTTTCCATTCCCTTAGCGCAGTAAAAACGGCACTTTCTGTTTCTAAATTTTTCCCAGCATGCAGTTCGGCGGCAGCTACGATGGCGGCGTTTGTGCATCGTAAAAAAGGGTTAGTTGCGAGCTCTTCTTCGAGAGTCGAAGGGATAGTTGGCTCATTCCGAATTCGCAAACCTAGGACATTTTTTTCTCGTATTTTCAGCGCTTTATTTTCAGGATCAACAGCTAACGCAAAGGCGATATTAGACTGGGTGTACTCGTGGGCACAATAGACTTGTGTGCTGCGAGGCAATAGCGCTAGTTTCGAGAGCGATGTCCACATCTGCTCTGGGCTGCCTTCAAACAAACGTCCGCATCCGCAGGCGAAAAGCGTATCGCCACAGAACAAAGTGTTTGCGCCATAATAAGCAATGTGTCCTAACGTATGGCCCGGCACATCCAACACTTGGAAGCTCATTCCAATGTCTGGCAACACAACCTGATCGTTTTCTTTAAGTGGAATGGTTGTTTCTGCAATCGCTTCATTCGCTGGTCCATAGACAGGAATGGGCGAGTTTTTGATTAAATCCGCCACGCCACCGATATGGTCAGAATGGTGGTGAGTAAGTAAGATGGCCTGTAAAGTCAGGCCATGTTGAGTGAGATAACTGGATACTGGCGCAGCGACACCGGGATCAATAACAACGGCAAAATGGTCGTGCTGCAATAACCAGATATAGTTATCGCGGAAAGCAGGTAGGCAGATGATTTTCATTTGTCTATTATCGTTTATATCGTTAGGTCTAACTATCAATGCCTCATCTCGGTTTCGATCAATGGCTAGCAACGCCTCAAGGGAAATATGTATTGGCTTGGGAGCAAGCTAAGCTTGACCAAATCGTTGCCGATATTTTTGGCTTCAATGCGGTACAAATAGGCTTGCCACAATGTGATTTTCTACAGGCAAACCGTATGCCGTTGCGGCTATTTTGTGATGATAGAGTTAATGAAAAGTCGGTGAAGGTAGTGAATGTTGTGACCGATTTTCACGATCTACCTTTTGCTGCAAACAGCATAGATCTTGTGGTGTTGCCGCATGTGTTGGAGTTTTCTAATACGCCTCAGCAAGTATTGCGGGAGGTAGAGCGCGTGCTTGTGCCAGAAGGCCATCTCATTATTACTGGGTTTAATCCGGTTAGCTTATGGGGCCTTAAGCGGCGCTGGTCAAACAATGGCACTGACTTTCCTTGGCGTGGACAATATCTGGGTGTTCATCGCTTAAAAGATTGGCTCACCTTATTGGGTTTTGAAACACAAGCAGGAAGTTTTGGATGTTATGTGCCAGTGGTTACACAAGAAAAATGGTTGCGACGCTGGAAGTTCATGGAGCTGGCTGGTAATCGTTGGTGGCCTATAGCAGGTGCCACTTACATGCTACAAAGTATTAAGCGACAACATGGAATGCGTTTATTGACACCTGCTTGGCAAGATCGAAAAGCGCGTGCTAAAGCTTTAGCACCTGCCGTAAGACAAGTGAGTGAAATAAGCAAAACAAGAAAAATTGAGGGGCAGTAAATGATTTTGAATGAGATTGAAAATGCGGGCCAGCCTATTGAGATTTTTACCGATGGGGCGTGCAGTGGAAACCCCGGCCCTGGCGGCTGGGGAGCCATATTGCGTATAGGCAGTATAGAAAAAGAATTGTTTGGCGGTGAAGCAGATACCACCAATAATCGCATGGAAATGATGGCGGTTATTAGTGCTTTAAAGCTGCTAAAGCGACCTGTTAAAGCGAGTGTGTATACAGATTCAAAATACGTACAGCAAGGCATTAGTGAATGGATACACAACTGGAAAAAACGAGGTTGGATAACGGCGGGGAAGCAGCCAGTTAAAAATGTGGATTTGTGGAAAGAGCTAGATGCACTCGCCGCTCAACACACGATTGAATGGTGTTGGGTAAAAGGCCATGCAGGGCACGTAGAAAATGAGCGTGCGGATGTATTGGCTAGAAAAGGGATTGAAAAACTTAAGGAACAACAACTATGAGACAAGTTGTTCTGGACACTGAAACCACAGGATTGGATTTTCGTTTAGGTAATCGTGTTATTGAAATTGGTTGTATTGAATTGTTGGATCGCAAGCCCACCAGTCAGCGGTTCCATACCTACTTAAACCCTGAGTTTAAAGTCGAGGCAGGGGCGCTGGCCGTTCATGGATTGTCGGACGAATTTTTGCAAGACAAGCCCAAGTTTGCTGAGATCATTTCTGATTTTCTTGATTTTGTGCGCGGAGCAGAGCTGATTATTCATAACGCCACGTTCGATATGGGCTTTCTGAATAACGAGTTGGCATTGACCGGGTTGGATCCTTTAGAACAGACCTGTTCAGGCGTTATTGATACCCTGAAAATGGCCAAGGAACTACACCCCGGTCGTCGTAATTCGCTAGACGCGCTATGTGATCGTTACGCCATCAATAATTCGAGCCGAACATTGCATGGTGCTTTGCTAGATGCCGAATTATTAGCTGAGGTTTATCTCAGCATGACGCGTGGTCAAGAGAGCTTAATTATTGATATGGGTGGTGTGCCAACAAATAGTGTTGTAGTGGATTTACAGCCCATTCAAAACTTAACGTTACGTGTTCAACTGGCTAACAACGAGGAACTGGCAGAACACGATTTTATTTTGGCTGAAATTGCGAAGGAAAGTAAAGGCAACTGTCTTTGGCTGTTAAACACTTCGACAACGGATTCTCACTAGGTTCTTTACAGTAGCGGCTAGTTGAGGATGATGTTGAAGTTGAACTCAGGGTTCCGTCCCGGTGCTTTCGCTGCTATAATTTCTCGCTTGGGCGCGTAGTTCAGTTGGTTAGAATACTTGGTCGACATCCAAGGGGTCACAGGTTCGAATCCTGTCGCGCCCACCAAACATCCTAGTAAGCATTAAAACATTGATATAGTTCTGGATATCAAATCCACACCAATCCGCCTTAGTGCGGATTTTCTTATTGCTCATTTGCTGCTTTTTTATTATGCCAACGATTACTTTACCTGATGGTTCAAAACGCGAATTCCCTCAGTCAGTGACGGTGGCGGAAGTGGCTGCATCCATTGGCGCGGGTCTGGCCAAAGCGGCATTGGCTGGCAAGGTTAATAGCCAGTTGGTTGACACCTCTTTTCTAATTGAGGCTGATAGCCACTTAGCCATCATTACGGATAAAGATGTTGAGGGTCTTGAGGTTATTCGTCATTCCACTGCGCATTTGTTGGCCCATGCAGTAAAGAGCTTGTTTCCCGAGGCTCAGGTAACGATCGGACCGGTCATCGACAACGGCTTTTATTACGACTTCTCCTATAAGCGGCCTTTTACGCCCGAAGATTTGGTGAAGATCGAAGCGCGTATGGGCGAATTAGCGAAAAAAGATTTTCCTGTCGTGCGTGAAGTTTGGCAGCGCGATAAAGCCGTCGAGTTTTTTACATCTATCGGCGAGCTTTTCAAAGCAGAAATTATTGCGTCGATTCCAGCGGAACAAGATGTATCACTTTATCGCGAAGGTGATTTTGTTGATTTGTGCCGTGGCCCGCATGTGCCATCAACTGGCAAGCTCAAAGTCTTCAAACTGATGAAGCTCGCCGGTGCCTATTGGCGCGGCGATTCTAGAAACGAAATGTTGCAGCGGATTTACGGCACGGCTTGGGCAAAAAAAGAAGAACTGGAAGCGCACCTCTTCATGCTTGAGGAGGCTGAGAAGCGCGACCATCGTAAGTTAGGGCGCCAGCTTGATTTGTTTCATCTACAAGATGATGCGCCTGGCATGGTGTTTTGGCATCCAAAAGGCTGGATAATTTGGCAAGAAGTTGAGCAATACATGCGCAGTTTACTGCGCGTTCACGGTTATCAAGAGGTTCGCACACCGCAGGTTATGGATCGTGCTCTGTGGGAGCGTTCTGGCCATTGGGAAAACTATGGCGAACATATGTTTACCACAAAGGCCGAAGAGCGCGACTATGCAGTAAAGCCCATGAACTGCCCGGGACACGTGCAGATATTTAATCAAGGTCTGAAGAGTTATCGGGATCTGCCATTACGTTTAGCAGAGTTTGGTTCGTGTCACCGCAACGAACCCTCTGGTTCCCTGCACGGCATTATGCGTGTGCGTGGCTTTGTTCAAGATGATGCCCACATTTTTTGCACCGAAGAGCAGATTTTGGCTGAGTCAGCTGACTTCATTGATTTATTACGCAAAGTGTATGCAGACTTTGGTTTTAGCGATATTTTGGTCAAATTATCGACTCGTCCCGAAAAGCGCATAGGCTCGGATGAGACTTGGGACAGAGCAGAAGCCGCGCTGGCAGAAGCGCTAAACACCAAAGGTTTGGCGTATGAACTACAACCAGGCGAAGGCGCCTTTTACGGCCCGAAAATTGAGTTTTCCTTGAAAGACAGCCTCGCACGCGTTTGGCAGTGCGGTACCTTACAACTGGACTTCTCTTTACCGGAGCGGTTGGGTGCTGAATATGTGGCTGAAGATAATGCCCGCCGTAACCCAGTTATGCTGCACCGCGCTATTTTAGGTTCACTAGAGCGTTTCATTGGAATTCTCATTGAACATCATGCAGGTGCGTTCCCAATTTGGCTGGCTCCGGTGCAGGTGGTTGTAATGGGCATCTCTGAGCATCAGCAAGAATATGTGGTTGCTGTGACTGAAAAACTACGTGCAGCGGGAGTGCGAGTCAGCAGCGATTTGCGCAATGAGAAAATAAGCTATAAAATACGCGAACATAGCTTGCAGAAGCTTCCTTATCAAGTCGTCATCGGCGATAAGGAAAAGGAAGCTGGGTTGGTCGCTGTTCGAGCTCGGGGTGGACAAGATCTCGGGCAAATGTCCCTAGAGGCGTTTTTAGAACTTCTGACTCGAGAACGTGAATCTCGAGCAGTAGCGACTTAATTTTTTGTTTTTATGGAGTCTTGAACCATCGTACAGGCACAGCAGAAAACCGCGCGACTTAATCATGAGATTAACGCTCCCGAAATTCGTTTAATCGGGGTAGATAGTGAGCAACTCGGTATCGTTTCGCTAGAAGTAGCGATGAAAATGGCCGAAGAGGCGACGATAGATTTGGTTGAAATTGCACCGTTGGCGCAACCGCCTGTGTGCCGTTTGATGGATTACGGTAAGTTCAAATACGCAGAAGCAAAAAAGGCGCACGAAGCCAAAGTTAAGCAGAAACAGATTCAGGTTAAAGAAGTTAAGTTTCGTCCAAGTACCGACGAAGGCGATTACAACATCAAGTTACGAAACTTGATTCGTTTCTTGGAAGAGGGCGACAAGACCAAAGTAACGTTGCGCTATCGCGGCCGTGAAATGGCTCACCAAGAGTTTGGTATTAGGCTTTTAGAACGTGTAAAGGCAGATCTAGAGCAATACGGCACGGTAGAACAGTGGCCCAAGATGGAAGGTCGGCAGCTTGTGATGGTGTTGGCACCTATCAAGAAGCTAGAAAAAGAGAAAATCGAAAAAGCTGAAAAAGTAGAAAAGCCTGGCAAGACAGAGAAGCCAGCAAAAGTAGAAAAAGTTGAAAAAACAGAGCAAGAAAAAGTTTAAAAACGGCACTATGGGCCAGCCGGAGAGTTCATTGGCCCATAAAAGAAGTAATGCGGGTTGTTGAAGTGTTTCCTCTTTTGGAAGCCACCTGACATTATGTTAAAAAATGGAGTTCTTCAATGCCAAAGATGAAGACCAAAAAAGGCGCGTCCAAGCGCTTTAAGGTTCGGCCAGGTGGCACGGTTAAACGTGGGCAAGCTTTCAAGCGCCACATTCTGACTAAGAAAAGCACAAAAACTAAGCGCCAGTTACGTGGCGTCACCGAGGTTCATGCCGCTGACGTTAAGTCTGTTCGCGCCATGATGCCCCACGCCTAATAAAGGGAGCTAAAAATGTCTAGAGTTAAACGCGGTGTAACGGCGCGCGCGCGCCATAAAAAAGTACTTGATGCGGCCAAAGGTTATCGCGGCCGCCGCAAGAGTGTTTATCGTATCGCCAAACAGGCGGTAATGAAGGCCGGTCAATATGCTTATCGTGACCGCCGTCAGAAAAAGCGTCAATTCCGTTCGCTGTGGATTGCCCGTATTAACGCCGCAGCACGTGAAGTAGGCTTAACCTACAGCGTGTTGATGTACGGTTTGAAACGCGCTGCCATCGAAGTGGATCGCAAGGTTCTCTCTGATTTAGCTGTATTTGATAAAGCTGCCTTCGCGCAGATCGCTAATCAAGCTAAGGCCAGCCTTCCAGCCTAAGCGGTATTAACGGGAAAAAAGGAGGCTAATCGCCTCCTTTTTTTGTGCCAAGACTATGACAAATCCAGTTCCATCCGACTCCTTGAATCAACTCATTGCTCAAGCCATTGCTGAGTTTGCTAATGCGAATGATGCTGCGGCCCTTGAGCAAGCAAAATCTATTTACCTCGGCAAAAGTGGCTCATTAACGGAGCAACTAAAGAGCCTGGGGAAACTTGCGCCTGAAGAGCGTAAGACTGTCGGTGCAGCGATTAATATCGCTAAAGAGCAGATTGAAGCTGCCCTGGAAGCGCGTCGTACTGCGCTCCGACGCGCTGCGCTTGAGCTGCAATTGAAGGCAGAAGCACTGGATATCACGCTCCCCGGTCGTGGGACTACAGGGGGCGGTCTGCACCCTGTAACGCGTACCTTAGAGCGTATCGAAGCACTCTTTCGCTCGATTGGTTTCGATGTGGCTGATGGCCCCGAGATTGAAGACGATTTTCACAACTTTACAGCTCTGAACACACCCGCAAACCATCCTGCACGTTCCATGCACGATACGTTTTATCTGCAGAACGCGCCGGGGTTATTGCTACGCACCCATACCAGCCCGATTCAAGTGCGGTATATGGAGGCGCATGTTGCTCGTCATGCTGAAGCAGAGGTGATGCCGCCAATCCGCATCATCGCGCCAGGTCGAGTTTATCGCGTCGATTCGGATGCCACTCATTCGCCAATGTTCCACCAAGTTGAAGGTTTATGGATCGACGAAAACGTGAGCTTTGCGGATCTAAAAGGTGTCTTTACCGATTTTTTGCGGAATTTTTTCGAAAAACCGGATATGCGCACGCGTTTCCGCCCCTCGTTTTTTCCTTTCACAGAGCCTTCCGCAGAGATCGACATGAGCTGTGTGTTTTGCGATGAAGATGGTGTGAATAAAGGCTGTCGCGTGTGTAGCCATACCGGATGGTTGGAGATTGCAGGTTGCGGTATGGTGCATCCCAATGTGTTGAAACACGTGGGTATTGATAGTGAGAAATATGTGGGTTTCGCTTTTGGTATGGGCCCAGATCGGCTGACCATGTTGCGCTATGGCGTGAATGATCTACGCTTATTTTTCGATGGCGATTTACGCTTTCTTTCGCAGTTCCGTTAATCATGCAATTCTCAGAAAATTGGTTACATAGCTTTGTTAAACCTGCGTTATCCAGCGAGGCATTAGCGCATTTGCTGACGATGGCGGGTTTGGAAGTCGAAGCCTTGCAAAACGCAGCGCCTGCTTTTCACGGCGTCGTTGTTGCGCATGTGATTGGCGTTGAAAAGCATCCGGATGCTGACAAGCTGAAACTATGCAATGTGAATGTGGGCAGCGAAACATTACAGATTGTGTGTGGTGCGCCGAATGTTGCTGTAGGTTTAAAAGTTCCTTGCGCACGGGTAGGAGCGGAATTGCCAGGGATCCAAATCAAGGCGGCTAAAGTGCGCGGTGTGGAATCTTTTGGCATGCTCTGTTCCGCACTGGAATTGGGACTCTCTGAAGATCAAGGCGGGTTGCTGGTCTTGCCGGAAGATGCGCCGGTGGGAACGGATATTCGCGACTACTTGAACCTCGACGACAAATTGTTCACGCTGAAATTAACGCCTAATCGTGCTGATTGCCTGAGTATTAAAGGCATCGCACGGGAAGTCGGGGCGCTGAGCGGTACTGCGGTGGCTATGCTTGAAGTTCAGCCTGTTGTTGCAGGTAGCGATGCGCGCCGAAATGTTGTTTTAAACGCCCCTGAGGCTTGCCCACGCTATTGTGGCCGCGTAGTGACGGGCATTGACGCTAGCCGTGCAACGCCAAACTGGATGAAGCGGCGCTTGGAGCGCAGTGGCATTCGTAGCATCAGCGCGGTTGTCGATGTCACCAATTACGTCATGCTTGAGCTAGGACAACCTTTACATGCTTTCGACAACGCCCAGCTACAAGGAGCGCTGCAAGTACGGTTTCCTACACCGGGTGAGCAACTCAAATTACTTAACGAGCAGACCGTAAATCTAACGCCAGATACCCTCTTAATCGCCGATGAGACGCGTGCTTTGGCACTCGCAGGCATTATGGGTGGAGCTGAAAGTGGCGTGTCCTTAAATACGACCGAACTATTTCTGGAAAGTGCGTTTTTCGCGCCAGATGCGGTGGCTGGAAAGGCGCGTGCCTTGGGCTTCTCCAGCGATGCCTCTTATCGTTTTGAGCGCGGCGTCGATTTTGCAACAACGCGTGTGGCTTTAGAACGCGCAACGCAACTCGTTATGGAAATTTGTGGCGGCGTTGCGGGGCCCGTGACCGAAGTAATCAGTGAGGCCCATCTTCCCAAGCGAACGCCTGTTCGGCTGCGTATGTCACGAGCTGAAAAAGTGTTGGGCATAAAGCTGGGCGCTGATTTGGCTGAGCGCTTGTTTAAAGGCTTAGATTTCCAATTTGTGCGCAACCAAGAAAAAAACGAAATCAGTTTTACCGTAACGCCTCCTTCGCATCGTTTCGACATCGCCATTGAAGAAGATTTGATCGAAGAACTGGCGCGGATTTATGGCTACGACAATATTCCCGCACGCTTTCCACAAGGGATGTTGGCCATCTTGCCGCAGCCTGAAGAGGCGCGCAGTGTCTGGTCTTTACGTCGATTAGTCGCCGCGCGCGATTATCAAGAGGTGGTGAATTACTCGTTCGTGGATGCTGCATGGGAGCGAGATTTCTGCGCCAATGCAAATCCTATTGTCTTGGCTAATCCTATCGCCAGTCAGATGGGCGTCATGCGCTCTAGCTTGATTGGAGGGCTGGTAGCGAATCTGATTACCAACCTCAAGCGTCGTACCGAGCGGGTACGCGTGTTCGAAGTGGGGCGGTGTTTTCTGCGTGATGAGCGTGACGAGAAAAAAGCCCAATCAGGGGATATAGCCAGTTTTGTTCAACCAAAACGTTTGGGTGGTTTGGCCGCGGGGTCTGCGGGTGCTGAGCAGTGGGGGATGGCTACACGGCGTGTAGATTTTTTCGACGTAAAAGCAGATGTAGAAGCCTTATTGTCCCCACAAGCCGCTAGTTTTGAACGAATTGCTCATCCAGCTTTGCACCCGGGTCGTTCTGCTTCTATCAAAGTGGATGGCAAGGTCGTGGGCCTAATCGGTGAATTGCATCCACAATGGGTGCAAGACTATGAGCTGAACTCAGCGCCGGTCGTGTTTGAACTGGATTTGGAAGCGCTACTTTCACGAACTTTGCCCGAATATCAAGAAATATCGAAATTCCCCACCGTGGTGCGTGATTTGGCATTAGTTGTTGCGCAAGAGTTGCCTGCACAGGCGCTTCTAGATGGGCTTCACAGCGTTTCGTCAAGCTTTGTCCGTGAGCTGGAATTGTTTGATGTTTACTATGGAAAAGGCATAGAGCCAGAGAAAAAGAGCCTTGCATTTCGGGTAGTTATGCAAGATACTGAAAAAACACTTTCCGACTCAGAAGTTGATGCGGTGATAACAAAAATGATCGACGTAGCAACGCAAAATTTTGGCGCGAAGCTGCGAGATTAGTAAAAAGTACTAAAGGCTTAGGGAGCAATAATGACGTTAACAAAAGCAGAACTTGCCGACCTTCTTTTTGAGAAAGTTGGTTTAAATAAACGCGAAGCAAAAGATATGGTCGAAGGCTTTTTTGAAGAAGTCCGAGCAGCCTTGGAAAGCGGAGATAGCGTAAAGCTTTCCGGTTTCGGTAATTTCCAATTGCGTGACAAGCCGCAGCGGCCTGGACGCAATCCAAAAACTGGAGAAGAGATACCGATTACAGCACGTCGTGTTGTCACTTTTCACGCTAGCCAAAAACTTAAGGCGGCGGTAGAGAGTTTGAGCAACCAAGGTGCTGCGCTGTAATTTAAAAGTCCAAGTAAGATCGTTTCCCATGATCTCTAAAGAAGAATTACCCCCCATCCCTGCTAAGCGCTATTTCACCATCGGTGAAGTCAGCGAACTATGTGGTGTAAAGCCCCATGTTCTACGTTATTGGGAACAGGAGTTTACACAGCTAAAACCGGTTAAGCGTCGCGGTAATCGCCGTTACTACCAGCATCATGAAGTGCTGCTGGTGCGTTGTATTCGTGAATTACTGTACAGCGAAGGCTTTACGATCAGCGGTGCGCGTAACCGTCTTGAAGAAACCAGTGGAAAAGATTCGACATCGTCGGCGGTTTCCTATTACACCAGCTCCACCAGCTCCGGCAGTATTCAAACCTCGTCTGTGTCCTTGCGTGGCGAAATTGCCGACATTATTGAAATGTTACGCGCTTGAGTTTTATGGCAAATAGGAATAGAGATGCAGATATTCGCCATTTAGTATCACTTTTAATGGGTGACAAACAAGGTGTTCTGGTGAGACTGCGGAATGCATTAGTCGTTCGCGATTCGGATCGTGAAGGAGAGCATGGTGAGCAACCTCCTACAAACTTGAGAGTTGCCCACTTACTATAGCGCCAAGCGAAATTATCAGGCGTATTACAGGGTATGTAGAGCAAACTTTCGAGTTATTTTTTAAGTGCCGGCTACTCATCAGCATTAGGTCACGGGCAGTAGTGTTTTTGTAACACTCGATTACATACTCAGCGCTTACTTAGTGACTGATTTTAGTGTGTTGCCTGATGTAATTATACCCAAGGAACTTCCTTCGATGTAGATAACCGAACGGGTAAAGGCATCGAACATCTCGGTGTATGTACTCCCGGAGGACCTGCCGGGCTTGTCGCAATTGACAACTTTAATTGATGGCTGAAGTGAAAAATTGTGACAATAACCTAAAAAAGCATCATTTTTTTTGCCTTCCATCATAAGAAGCATAGCCCTTCGGTATGGGGTATTTAAAAGCACTGGCACCGAAGTTTGCGGTCCACGATGTGTCGCCAATATGCTTGTTACCATCACTGATACCAGAAGCAAAAAAATAAGGGACATATTCTCGTCCCTTTTTAAAGGCACGACCATTACCACTCGATGGTTCGCCAGTGATCCATTCCCCATTGATCCGAACGTACATAATCCCACCATCTAAATCTAACGCGAGGCCGAATACATCCCCATTTTTATAAAGTTTTTGTGAGCCATCGTCAATTACAGGAAATTGTTCGCTGATACCATCTCTACTACGTCCCCCACCACTGAGAGCAATGCCAACATTGGCATGCGGCTGCGAAACAAGAGCTCCTTGAACCTTCATGTAGCCTTCGAAATACACCTTTCCAGCAGAGTAGGCACGAGAAGCCCACGCATCGGTATATGCGCCAGAATTGTTATATTTCACGCCAAGTGTGGTTACGGTAGTGTCGCTCCCCTGCAAGATCACGTCACTTATTCCTGCACCAGAGACTGATTTCAATGCTGGTATAGCGAAAGCAGTCGTAGCAGTATTCACGGAAAAAGGTTGTTTGGGTCGATATTCTGCTTGGAAAGATGTCGGAATTTTCCCTGTTAGATTGCGCACAATATCGGCTACGTCTCGCATACGGTTAACTTCTATTGTAGTAGGTAATCTAGATATGTCTCCACCGACTTTACTCAACATCCCACGCGTTGGCGTGATGATCTCGGCATTGTGTTTGCCGTTGATAGTAAGGTGTTGAGGGTAATAACCAAACGCCACAATTTTAGCGAGCTTTGCCCCCTGTTCCAGTGAGATATGCCAATTGATAGGCTCATAAGAAGAGAGTAGTAGCATCGTAGGGTTATTGGTCTTGCCTAGTTTAATTTCAACAATGCCTTCCGGGTGTTGTTGAAAACCACGGTCCACTCCGCCGGGAAGATTACCCTCATAGATTGAAATAGCATGTACCTCGAAATCACCAGCGGGGAACGGTGCTGCGACTCCCTGAATGACAGGAGGTTTCTCAGTTTCGCCAACAACCTGCTGTCCCTGCAGTTTAGGCGTAGGGGTATTCGCACCTGGTATGGGGGGCGGCGCAGGAGGTGGAGCTATAACGCTCCCTGCAATGAGGGGGAGTCCAGTGGTGTTCGACTTAACCACCTTACTCATTGCCTTAGTAGTTTCCGGAAATATCGCCTCTAGTTCAGCTGGGACAGATGATGCCATGACCTCCGGATAGGTAGGATTTAACCCGCTGATGAACCAACGCTTTGTTTGATCGATACCATTTTGGCGATTTTGATAATCTTCAGCATATTGCAATGTCCCCGTCAGAGGGACACCCTCTTCGATCGCACTACGTAGTGCAGGCAAACGTTCAGCAATCTTCAAAACCCAGTCTGGGGTTTGACTGATCTTGCCGTGCGCTAAAATTTGTACAGCATGGAAGTTTGTGATTTGCGTGTTTAGTAAATCCACTTTCAATCGGCCAATTGGAATGCAGTTACTACCACTGTTCATCTCAAGTGCTTGTATAGCCTCTGGTGAAAGTATGAAACGTACACCATTAACCTTAGTTTGTGATGTTGGAGATTGGACACTTTTTGTAAAAGGCACTGGGGAGTCTAATAACACGCGCGAAGTTAACGCACTGACATTAGGAGGTGGCGGACTCTCGCGTTTGGCCAACTCCGCTCCTTCTAGTGCTGCTAGGATATGCAGTGCATTAACCATCTGTGTACGTTGATAATCTGGACGTGTGGCTTGATCATAATAGGTAACGCTGAAATTATTTCGATCGATGGCGGCCTCGCGGTCATCGCCACCCCGTTGAAGGCGTAGCGGTAGGCACGCAACTGAACCATGCCCCAGCCACTGGGTACTATTTAGATAATCGTTAAATATGGCTTGTATTTTTGGGGTATCAATCGCTATTGGTGCCTCTGTTTGTCCCATAAGTTGCTTCAAATACTCCGCACCACGTCCGTCTCTATGCATTGCGGAGACTTGGATTTGCGATTCCATTTCAGTAATCCAGCCTTCCTTGGTGCGCAGGAGGCTCATAGTTTCTCGTTTTGTTTCGATCAGTGAAGTGAGTTTTGGGAAGAGTCTCTTTGCGTCCGTATTTGTCGCCCACATGGGCACATCTTTGATAACCGTTTCATAGGAAACTTCATAAGTGTCTAGCCCAAAAAATTCTTCTGAACGCTTTTCAATCTGTTTAATACCTTCGAACTCGCGGTGTCCTATCATGAAGCATGGAATGTTTCCGCTATGAACTAGAAGTTCTCCATAGCCTTTCCAAGTTAAACGGTACTGTTTGGCGGGGCGCATTCCGCCATCAGTCTCTACACTAATATCCGACTCCGTAAAGAAACCCTGTTTAGAAAAAAAGCTTAGTTGGCGTATCTGGCGTTCGCGAATTTCTTGAGCACGAACGTTGGTTTCGATAAGCAGTGTAATTGCGTGCTGACCAGGGAATGGGCGATTTGTTATACCGAGTAACCCTTGAGTTTCTGGTTGAGGGTGATCCAATTCTGGACCAACACAAACTGTTGATTGTTGTTGCTTCTTTTGCAATACAGCACGAAGCACACTTGGTTGCATCATTTCAGCAGTAGCCGCACGTTTGTTACCGGGGATGTACCCATTGTTCCAGGCATACCATGTGCCATAGCCCAAGCTGCATAACAAAGCAGCGCCACCGATAGAAAAAGTAAGCAACTTTGTTTTTTTAAAAAGGAGTTCCTTTAGGTTCCTGAGTTGCAAAGTGATTCTGCTCATAGAAAAAACCTGAATAGCTTTGTGTTTTTCAACAGATGCTCCTATAAATTTATGGTCGAACAACTCGAAACAAAGACGTAGAGTATATTTAAGAGTTACGGTTAGTTAAACCAATAACTCTCATAAATATTATTTACATATTGCAAACATCATAACCAATGAATTCTTAATACGGTGCGCCAACATCAAACGCTCGTCTTTGTGCAAGGAACCCCTCTTGCCCAAGGTTAGGTTGACCAGTTTGTGGAAGGGTATCACCATGTGATGCTATTTAAATTCTTTGCATGCCTGCTCTGCTCGCCAATTTCTTTCAAAGTCGTGTGGGACTGGCGTTGATCTTTGAAAGACGTGGAATTTTGTTATCCGCCATGAGGACATCATTTGGATGGTGATACACAGATGGGTACAGGGCGTAAAATGGTTAGATGTCTTCAAACACATCTAACCGAGCCGCCACTCTTGTAAGCTATCGCCGCGAATGATCGGTAAGATGATCGGTAAGTTTAAAAAGCTTTAAGCAGGCGTTTGTTTTTGCGAGATTCTTCCATACACACTCCACGCAAAAAACCGCGAAAGCGTTTAGCGTGTCATCGCCATCAAAAATCTATCGGTTTCTCTGCTGTAATCTGCAACATATCCATTAATTCAAGTTATAATTCGCGCTCAGTCGGGGCGTGGCGCAGCCTGGTAGCGCACTTGCATGGGGTGCAAGGGGTCGCGAGTTCGAATCCCGCCGCCCCGACCATTATTTTTAATTTTCTTTCCAGTTTAGTTTCTCTCGCTAAACAACTATTCAAGATCACTTAAGATCAATTCGTCATGCGTATTCTGCTGAGTAACGACGATGGATACTTTGCCCCTGGCCTTGAAACGTTGGCTCGCTATCTTTCGGATGTGGCTGACATCACCGTTGTTGCGCCCGAACGCGATCGCAGCGGCGCCAGTAATTCCCTTACCTTAGATCGTCCTCTCACCTTAAGGCGTGCACCCAGCGGCTTTTATTACGTCAATGGCACGCCCACGGATTGTGTTCATCTGGCTGTTACCGGTATGCTCGATTATGTGCCTGACATGGTGATATCCGGTATTAATCATGGCGCAAATATGGGTGACGATACGATTTACTCGGGCACGGTTGCAGCAGCAACGGAAGGCTATTTGCTCGGTGTTCCGTCTATTGCGATTTCAATGACGAGCCACAGCGCACAGCATTTTGAAACTGCAGGAAAGGTGGCGCGTGATCTTGTGCTGCGGTGCCAGCGTGAAGTTTGGAATGAAGCTGTTTTGCTGAATGTGAATGTGCCTGATGTGCCCCTTGAAGAGTTGAAGGGATTGTTAGTCACTCGCTTAGGCAAACGCCATAAAGCCGAAGGCGTTGTGAAGCAGCTTAACCCGCGTAAAGAGACAGTCTATTGGGTGGGCGCAGCAGGCGCAGCTCAAGATGCGGGCGAGGGCACAGACTTTCATGCGACCGCTAACGGCTATGTCTCCATTACTCCGTTGCAGATTGATCTTACCCACACGACCCAATTGGGTGCGGTACGGAATTGGCTTGAAAAATGAAACGTGAAATCTCCGGCATCGGTATGACCTCACAGCGTACGCGGGCGCGGATGATAGAGCGCCTCCGTGAGCAAGGCATCCGTGACGAGCGCGTTCTAGCCGCAATGGGCTTTGTTCCTCGCCACCTTTTTGTTGAAGAAGCCTTAGCTTCGCGGGCCTATGAAGACACGGCTCTACCTCTGGGTTTTCAGCAAACTATTTCTCAGCCCTTCGTCGTAGCGCGCATGATCGAGTTGCTTGGAAAAGGGCGCGAGCTGGGTAAAACCTTGGAGATTGGTACCGGCTGTGGCTATCAGGCGGCTGTCTTGGCGCAACTGGCTAAGGAAGTGTATTCCGTAGAGAGGATTACCCAGATGCTGGCTCGGGCACGGGCCAATCTGCGGCATCTACGTTTAGCGAATGTGCGGTTGAAACATGCTGACGGTAACTTAGGGCTGGCGGAAGCCGCGCCTTTCGATACAATCATTGTCGCTGCTGCTGCGTTGCGCGTGCCGCAATTATTGTTAGATCAATTGGCCGTGGGTGGAAGAATGGTTTTGCCGATAGGCAGCTCGGAACAAAGCTTGCTGATGATAGAACGTAGCACGAGTGGGTATATCGAAACCCGACTCGATGCCGTTCGTTTCGTCCCTTTGGTTGCTGGAGTGGAGTGAATATGATGAAGCGCCTTGTTGTTCAGTTTTTGATTTTATCAAGTGCAATTGGCTCATTATTTATGGCTGGTTGTGCTTCCAATACGGCGGCACCCGTGGTGGACCGCAGTGTAGGATCAAGCAAGCCGACTGTCATTGCCTCTGCTCCTTTTCCTGTAACAATGCCGCAAAATCCAGCAGATTTTTATACTGTTAAAAAAGGCGATACGCTCTACAGCATCGCATTGGATCATGGCCGTTCCTATCGGGATGTAGCTGCTTGGAATAACATTGAAAATATTAATGTTGTGAAAATCGGTCAGCAGCTCCGCATTACGCCACCTGACAATGGAGCCGTGGCGGTGACTACACCCGTTACTTCTCCGGTGGTTATTTCCTCTGTTAGCTCCAATGCCATTCCACCCGCTGCAAGCGAGTCCCGTCCCACGGGCGTGAATTCGGAGACCTTTAAGCGTGAGCCTAAAGGGGGAAAGCAACCCTGGGTTGAGCCGAAGCCGGAGGCTGGGAAAGACGCTGCTAAAGACGCAACGAAGGATGTAACCAAGGATGTAACCAAGGACGCAGGTACTGCCACAACCAAGCCAACGCCACCCACAGAAACAGCAACAACACCTGACGAACCCGTGTGGGTTTGGCCAAGCAAAGGCAAGCTGATTTCGGGCTTTGTTGAAGGGACTAGTAAGGGTATCGATATTGACGGAAAAATTGGCGATCCGGTCTTCGCGGCAGAAGCTGGAAAAGTCACCTATGCCAGCAACTCGATTCGGGGCTATGGTAATTTGCTGATCATTCAACATCCAGGCGGCATGACCAGCGTGTATGCGCATAACAGCAAGCTCTTGGCGAAAGAAGGCCAGGCAGTGACTAAAGGTCAGAAGGTGGCCGAAGTGGGGAATACCGATACCGATCAGGCGAAACTACATTTTGAAATTCGTCGCCAAGGCAAACCCCTCGATCCAATGAAATATTTACCTGCAAAGTAACTATCCCAACTCGAGTTTCTAATTAGCCCCATTAGCTCAATTTCTAAAGGGTCTCCATGCGCGACGAGGCATTTCCTGATGAAGAGGATATGACCGAGCCAACAGTGCCGGAGGCCGCGTCAATAGAAGAGTTCAGCCCTGTTGAGACTGAATCGCTCAACGACGTAACCCAGATTTACCTCAATGAAATTGGTGCCAACGCGCTCCTGACTGCGGTTGAGGAGTTAGCTTTATCGCGTCGTGTGTGTGAGGGCGACGAAAATGCGCGCCAAAAAATGATCAAACACAATCTTCGTTTGGTCGTCAGCATTGCCAAGCACTATCTCAATCGCGGATTACCCCTGCTAGATTTGATCGAAGAAGGCAATCTCGGTCTCATGCATGCGCTAGGCAAATATGATCCTGAGCGCGGCTTTCGTTTTTCAACTTATGCCACGTGGTGGATACGTCAAAACATCGAACGCGCCATCATGAATCAGTCGCGCACCATACGCCTGCCGGTGCATGTCGTGAAAGAACTCAACAGCGTACTGCGCGCCATGCGTCGTTTGGAATCGTCGAATGAGCACAGCGCGCATGGCGCGGTCGTAGAAGAAATTGCCCATCTACTCAACAAGTCAGTGGACGAAGTCCATCAAATTCTCGCGCTGAACGAACATATCGCCTCGCTGGATGCGCCGCTGGATATGGATCCCAGCCTGTCGATAGGCGATTCCATATCAGATGATCAAGCCGAAGCCCCAGAAACGCATTTGCAAAATGTGGAGGTTGAAGACCTCGTCGCAGGTTGGCTTGCGCTGCTCAACGACAAGCAACGCCAAGTCATCGAACATCGTTATGGATTAAACAATTGTGAGCTGATGACGCTAGAAATGTTGGCGGAACGTCTCTCACTCACGAGAGAACGAGTTAGGCAAATTCAGATTGAAGCACTGGCGCAGTTGAGACGAATCCTGAAGCGGCATGGGCTGTCGAAGGATGCGTTGTTTTAAGCTTTGTTTAAATAATAACGGATTGCACCCACATGAATACTAAGTCGCCATCTAACAAACCCGCCACTGATTGGCGCCCTCTTAAAAAAATCTTCATTGTTTTTGGAGGGCTGCTGGCACTCCATCTGTTTTTTGATCTCCCCGGCCGCTTTTTTTATGAAACCCGTCCATGGGATATTCCCACCGATGCACAACAAAAAGCGGAATACGACTATGCGCATAGCCTCAAGTTGCCCGCTAAGGTCCCCCAGCCCGTGCCATTTCATTTCTGGTTAGCCCGACTCAAAGCATTAGTGCCGTGGCAGCCCAGTGTCGATCAGCAATATTTCAATCATCTTTGTGAGACAGAAGCAGGCGACTACATTTTCAAGACAGTCGAGAACGTTGAAGGTGTATTTCAGATGAGGCCAAGAGACGATGTTTATGGCAAACCGATAGACCATAACCGCTACAAGCTGGAAGAGCCGACCGGTATTGGTTCAGGGGATAACGGCAGCGCTTTTAAGATGTCAAAGAGCGATAGTTTCAGAACTTGGGGGGCGGGGACCGGTTTTGTTCAGCCGCACGTTGGGGTCTATTCCTATTTAGAACAACCGAATAGAGACGAAGGCAGCGGTATTTACCGGTTTAAGAGAGAGATTAATCCCACCCCCCCCAATGGTTACCAGAATGGTGTGCAAAGCGGTTACAAAGGCCATATTTTCAGCCCCCCCTTTACCGTCTCTTTAGAAACGGACACACAACGCCGCGCTCGCTATGGTTTTACCTGGCGTGGCATTAAACGCGAATTGGATCGTCGCTATTCCATCGGCGCAGGTGAACACCTGATTGTGGATATGGACACCCACGAAGTCCTCGCTGTCAAACGCGCCTTCAAACTCAGTGGCAAAGATGAGAACACCTCGTCCCGTATCTGGTGGGGCAATGCCCGCTGGTGCAAAGGCAAAGAATGGGAATACCGCTATCTAGTTCGTGATGTGTTGCGTCCTGTGCCCGGTCTTAACGAAAAGTTTCTTCGTGAGCATCTACCCGAAAACCTTAAATTCCTATTAACGGAGACGAAATAATGAGTGCTGATATTAAAGCCTGGCTAGATAACGCCATTTTGCAATCTGTTGCAGACATATCAATATGGTCAGAATCAATTGACCCAATAGATTAAAAGAAATACGTCGCCGCTTGTCGCATGGCAGAAATACACGACGTCATCCCGCAATTAAAGGGGCTAGGCTCGCATTGTTTTGAATGAAATCCCCCCTCTCACAATAGATGCTCCGAAACCCTTATCCAACGTGCCTCTTAGGGCAGGGTGTGCAGAGATACACATTGAGACTAGCGTGCGCACAAGCGGGCTACACAGAAACATGCCGAGCAGTGCGAGTAGCGCCTTTGATCAGAACAATTGAACGGGGCTTGAAGAACGCAGGAGAAATTAAGAATGCTGACTGAAGATCATTTTGACAAAGCGAACAAGCGAATTATCCTCATCGAAGGAAGAACGATACGTCGTCTATGCAATAGCTCTCTGCTTCTTGGGGTGGTTGGCGCCATAGTCTTCGTAGTGCTTGGCCTAAATGATCTCACCCCACTTTCTTTCAAGGATATTAAGCGCTGGGTTTCTCGTCCAGTGGTTTTCTGGGCATGGGTGGCACTTTGCGGGGCAGGTATTCTTCTTGATCGATTCCTTATGAATCGATTTCCTGAGGATTTCAAGCCCTCAGCAGATGGCTTGCCACAACCTATTTATATATCGGGCACTTTGACGGATTTCTGGCGGATTCCGTTAGTTTTGATTTTCTTATTTATAGTTTCAGTTGCTATTTTTTGCATTATGCAGATGCCATGGCTTTTATTTGTTCTTTTTTTTGTTAACGCCTAAATACTAGGAAAATAATCATGAGTTTCTCATCCCAGTTGCCAGATTTTTTTGCCACTCTTTATAAATTTCTGCTGTTATAGGGAGCTTTTTCGTCTCCTTGTATTTACCTAACAGTAGCAAAATCATAAATCAGGTGCATGCCCACGAGGGAGGCTGATCGTAAAAGTGGTGCCTTCCTGTGCCGTGGAGGTGACTCGGATCACGCCATTGTGTGCCTCAACAATGGCACGCGTGACGTATAGGCCAAGACCAAGATGTGCTTGTTGAAGTGCACTGCGTTGCTCGGTTGATTTGATAGAAAATCGCTTGCCAGGGTCGAACATAAACCGAAGTTCGTCAGCGCTAATTACTTTGCCCTTGTTATGGATGGCCCACTGAATTTCGTTACCGTTTTCAGTCACTGTTACTGAGATTGGTGTGTCCGCTGACCCGTGATGAACAGCGTTGCCGACCAGATTGGAGAGTGCTTGACCAATGCGTGCTCGGTCCCAGTACGCGGTTAAATCACCTTTCAATTCCAACCGAATGTCACTATCCGGATAAAACATTCTTAGCTCATCTACAATCGCGGTGCATTCGACATAAAAATTCATTGGAACCAACGTCACGGGGATGCCGCTACCCAGATGCGTGGTTGAGAAATCCAGGAGATCCGACACAATCTCATTGACACGATCAACGCTGCGGTGAATTTGTTTTGCGACGCTAACATGCTTTACAGCGAGCTTGTCATCAAGCAGGAGGAGCTGACTTCCCATGCTGATCGCGCCTAGAGGATTCCTGACGTCGTGGCCTAGAATCGCCAAGAATACATTTTGTGAGTCACGAATCAACTCGGAGTAACGTACGATAGATTCAGTTAACGACTGATCGATTGCCTCGTTGAATCGTGTCATGTCCTGTAGGTCGAGCTCATCAGCGTGTTTGAGTGTGGCTTGCCAAAGTCGTAACACACTGGCTCGTAGCGCTCTGTACTCAGCCATAAGCTCTTCCACCGAGAATCCTGCGTCCATCCGGTCCTCCGCGTGTGATTCGGCAGCGGTGTCTTGGCTTACTTCAGGAGCGTTCCCTCTTGATTTATCAATACTTTCTTGCGCAGCCTGAAATGTCTCGAGATCCTTACAGATAACCAGCAACATTGCTTTGGCGTGATCACGCAGCTGTATCTTGCTTGCATCACTGAGCGGGCTAAGCGTTATCGCAAAGTCTTCCCATTCTTGCAAGATGACCTCAAGATTTTCTCGTATGAAGAGAGCTAGGCGCATATTATTTTTTTCCTAAAATTGTCTACTCAAAGCAGAGGACATCATCGGGCTTCATCTCACTACATCCTGCATTTCAAGCAGGGTGGTAATGGTGGTCATGCTTTCAAACTACAAAGTCATATTCAAAAGATGATTGCGTAAACTTGGCTAATTGCATTCGTAATGCAGTGATTCACACAGATTAGATTTATGGGGATGATCAATCGTTTTTAATTCTCGATGTGAGGCTTGATTGACGTTCTCGTGCACTACGTATTTCTTGCGCTAACGCATACACAGACATGGCGTAAAAGCTGGAACGGTTGTAGCGGGTGATGACGTAAAAATTTTTGTAGCCTAACCAGTATTCCACGGGTTCCCCGGGAGTTGCGAGGTCAATGAGCGCACAGGCTTGTTGCGGCGCGTTCTCAGCGGTTGTTACGCCATATTCAATCATTTGAGCGGGCGTGAGTTTAGGTAGGATGCCATCTTCAATTAACTGGGTATAACGCTCTCCCGTAACCGTGGCGGGTAACGTAACAGGCCCGCCCGTTTCCCAACCATGGCCTTTTAAGAAGTTAGCCACACTGCCAATGGCGTCTATGGGGCTAATGGCTAGATCAACACGGCCATCTCCATCAAAATCAACAGCCCAGTTGCGCACACTAGTCGGCAAAAATTGAGGGATGCCTAAGGCACCTGCATAGGAGCTGCGGTAAGCCAACGGATCACGATGTGAGTCTCGTGCCATAAGAAGGAATGCCTCTAGTTCTTTGCGGAAAAAAGCGGCACGGGGCGGATATTCAAAAGCGAGGGTGGCTAAGGTGGAGAAAGTAGGGAAGTGACCACTGTTACGCCCATAGACGGTTTCTATACCTAAAATGGCGACAATAATCTCTTCGGGTACACCAAAGATTTTTTGTGCCGCTTCTAGTGCTTCCTGCTGTTGATTCCAAAACTTTACGCCGCCATCAATCCGGACTTGTTCCACAGAACGAGTCCGATAATTCTTCCAAGAACGGACCGAAGCACTGCGTGGAACGATTGCTTTTAATGCTTTCTCCTGTAACTGGAATTGATGAAAAAAACGAACGAGGTCTTCAGTTTCGAAGTCGTTTTTCTCAACCATTTCGTCAATAAAGGCTTTAACGTCTGGCCGTTCTGCAAATTTTTTATCTAACTTAACGGGCGGTGCAGGCACGGGTTTTTTAGCCCATGACAATGAGGGGATAAAAAGGGCGGTTACGAATAACAACCACAACGGTAAAAATAAAAGGGAACGTTTCATGAAAAATGTGCGAGATGTTAAGAGAGGGTGAGTTTTTCTATTTGTTGCTTCATGAGTTTGAACCGTTCTGTTCGTTCATGTTTTTCATTGTTTAAGTGGGAATAGCGTAGCAGGATATAGCTATCCACAATGTTTGCCATATTATTAGCTATATCAGGCCTAGATTGTGCCACGCGCCGCGCATAATCGGTGGGGCCTTCCCACGGATAACGAGCTAAATCAACTCGAGCGAGCTTACGGCTGAGTTTATTCCAGGCACGTTGAACGGGATCCATTCGGTTATGTTGGCGTAAAACCCAAGCCATCAGTGCCAGCATAAATACACCGCACATCATGCCCAGCGCAACCGCCATGCTTTTCCAATCTGGGTTGCTCATTCCAAGTCGAGAAAGCAATTCACGTTGGCGTTCTGGATTGTAGCCGAGTACCCATTGGTTCCATGAGTTGTTGGCAGCTTCCCACTGGGATCGCATTTCGCGTAGCCATGAAAAGTCTCGCCGCATCATGAAGGGTAAGGTTTCGTCGGATGAAATCGCTGCAGTCAGCCCTGATTCAATGCGCGTAGGGGCTACCGCGGCGGTAGGATCGACACGCATCCAGCCTTTTTGGGGAAGCCATACCTCGGCCCAAGCGTGTGCGTCAGATTGTCGTATTACGTAAAAACTATCGACGGAGTTTTTTTCACCTCCTTGATAGCCAGTAACGATGCGAGCGGGTACGCCCGCAGCACGCATCATAAACACGAAGCTGGAGGCGTAATGTTCGCAAAATCCACGTTGTGTCGTAAATAGAAAATCATCAACACTGTCGCGTCCGAGCAGTGGTGGACGCAGTGTGTAGAAAAATTTTTCTTGACGGAAGTACGCCAACATTTTGCGTACCAGTATTTCGTCATCACTGTGCTCTTTGTTTTGCTCGGTATTGGCTTGGTTTTCTGTCTCAACTTTATTACGCCACTGCTGTGCCAAGGCACGCGTGCGCGGGTTGCCGCTTGGCAGGGCGCGATAGGCGTCGATCGATGTGGGTGTTTCATCTACACCGGCGATTATGTTGGTTTGCGAATGGAGATCAAAACGTTGCCGAATTCGGACAGGGTCTTTAGTGAGTACTTGATAGTCGTTAGTCAGCTTAGAATCTGGTGGTAGCGCGGACGGATGTTCGAGTGCAAATAGCCAGGTTTTATTGTGGGGTTCCAGTGTAATGGTGTAGGCAAAGTCCGCGCCGTTATTGCCTCTTGGGGCAGTGACAATGTAAGGAAGTTGATGTGAGCTGGCATATGAACTGGTAAGTGAGCTGTTATGTAATAGGGGCCGCCAACTACGACCATCGAATTGACTAAGCACAGGTCCCCGCCAATAGAGTTGTTGTTGCGCGGGTGCGGCACCCTCAAAATTAACGCGAAAGGCTATAGCGCTAGATAGAGTGAGATCGCTGATAGACCCAGGCGACATGGTGTCGGATAAACCCGATTGACCGCTGTAGGCGTCTACCGGCATACCCCACAGCGGACCCTCTACGCGAGGGAATAAGACGAAGACAACGAGCATGAACGGGGTGGCTTGAGCGAGCATCACGCCGGATAAGCGCAGGCTGACTTTTGCGGAGTGGCCGGCATGGCTAAGTTTCAGCATAGTTGCCGTATTGAGAAGCAAGGCTACAAATACCATCGCCGCCATGCCCATGTCTTGGGCGTAAAAGAAATTAGTGAGTAATAGAAAGTAACCTAAGAAAATAACAACGAGTGCGTCGCGCACCGTACGTATTTCTAATAGCTTGAGTGCAATAAATAAAACCAATAAAGCGACGCCTGGGTCTTTCCCAAAAAAATGTTTGTATTGGACGTAAACCGTCACGCTACTTGCGATAACCAATAGCGTAATTAGCCAGCTCGGGGGGAGTGAGGTGCGGCGAAACCAAATAAAGCCACGCCAGAGGAGAATGGTGAGCGTGGTGAGGCTAAGCCATGCGGGTGCATAGAGCGCTTGCGGTACCAAGATGAGTGCAACGCACGCCATCAACCACACAACATGATCCTGTGTAAGTTTAGGGGTGTTGCTTAGGTCGGCGGCGTTAGGTTTTTTCGCCATAGAGCGCTAAAACTTCAAGACAGGCGTGAAGGTGCTGTTCGCCTTGTGCGGGGGCGAGCTCTTTGTTGGGTAGTCGTAGCCCGAAAGAAAGCTTCGCTGCGTTGGCTTCAATCAACCAGCTGGTTAGCCTTGATAGACGTGCTTCGGTGTCTAGTGTCGAGGGTAAGTTTTTCCATTCCAGCCAAAGTGAGGCGGCGCTGGCACCGGCAAATTGTTTGGTTAAAAGTGGCGCTGAATTTGATCCTGCCGGGGAGCTGCTGTCGCCCTTGTTGTCCCTATCGTAAAAATCGTCCACATCGCCTTGGCGACTCACGGCTTTCCATGCGATATGTTGGGGTGGATCTGTTGGGCGATGGCCTCGGATGCCTGCAAAATCTTCAGAGCCTATTCCCGAACGTAAGCCGCCGCTTTCTCCTGTTCCCATGAGCACCAGGGAGGGGGCGTCCACTTCCGGTGCAGGGTAGACGAGGCAGTGCATGTCCGGCTCCGCATAACTCCAAGCGCGTACAAGACCAATAGGGTAGCGGGTTTCCACGGTTATTCGGTCGGGGCGAATCCAGCCTCGGCGTGTAGTAAGGAAGGGGATATGAATCGTACTGGCCGATTGTGCCGGCACATCGACGCTGACCCTAGCGTTGTTCTTTATGCTCAACACGATTGCATAGCGGTCTTCACTACGGATATTTTTTAACGAGAGGCCGAAGTGAGCCGTTTCCCCAGCAAAGACGGCTTGAGTACGACTGGGAGAAATTTCTAGCCGGAGCAGATTGCGAAAGGTATGCAACATGGTGACCACGCCTAACCCCGTGAGCATAAAGGTGAGTACGAAGCCTAAGCTTAAGGTGTAGTTGATCGCGCCAAGCAGCATGACTAAAAGTAACGCGGGATAAAACAGTCCCATGCGGGTGGGAAGAACAAAAATGCGGCGTTGAACTAAGACGATAGGCGCGGATTCAGGGCCTCTCAGACGAAACAGCCAGCGCTTGAACGCGGTAACAGCGGGGATGGTCATCAATTCAGTTAGGCATGTTTATGGGAAGTTGAGGGGTAGTTGAGCACTGCTAGGGTATAGGCACCGCGGCAATCAGCGCTGCTCCAGCATCGGCGTGGCTCATGCGTGTGCCGCTATGCCGGTGCAGGCGATGTGTTGCCACTGAGGGTAAAACGGCTTGTATGTCCTCCGGCAGCACCATATTGCGTCCATCAATAAGCGCCCATGCACGGGCAGCGCGGAGGAGGGCGAGCGTGGCACGCGGGCTTAGGCCGGCTTCATACTCAGGTGAGCGGCGGGTGTATTCGGCAATGGCTTGCACATAGGCGATCAGCGCATCGGAGACTTGTATTTTGGGAACTTCGCTTTGTAAGGCGAGTAAATCACTGGGCTGCATACAAGGCGCTAGCGTTGTAATCATGTCGCGTCGATCAGCACCGCCGAGTAACTCGCGTTCGGCGGCGTGATCGGGATAGCCCAGTTCGATACGCATCAGAAAACGGTCTAACTGTGATTCGGGAAGCGGGAATGTGCCAATTTGATGGGAGGGGTTTTGTGTGGCGATGACGAAAAAAGGCTCCGGCAATAGACGCGTTTCACCTTCGGTCGTGACTTGGCGCTCCTCCATCGCTTCGAGAAGTGCGCTTTGTGTTTTGGGTGTGGCGCGATTGATTTCATCAACCAAGATAACCTGGGAGAAAATTGGGCCGGGATGAAACTGAAAGCTGCTGCTGGTGCGGTCAAAGATCGAGACGCCAATAATGTCGGCGGGCAGCATGTCACTGGTGAATTGAATGCGATGAAAATCCAAGCCCAGCAGGCGCGCAAGCACATGCGCCAGAATTGTTTTTCCTACCCCCGGCAGATCTTCAATCAGCAAATGTCCCCGTCCCAACAAGCAGGCCAACGCCAGTCGAATCTGATGTTCTTTACCGAGTACAATTTTACCCGTCTGCTGGATGACTTCTTGTATGTGTGTATGGGTCATGGTTTTAGTTTTACGATTCTTGGTGGTGACAATAAAGCGAGTAAAGAGCGGATAATGGGCAAGAAATGAGCAAGAAATGAGCAAGAAATGAGCAAGAAATGAGCAAGAAATGAGCAAGACAACCCGGTAATGTGTTGACCCTAGGATTGTATTTTAGTTTTTGCTGAAAGAGCGTATTTCAAAAAATAACAAACCATGACTACCGCATTTATTACCCATCGGGATTGTTGGTTACATGATATGGGGTCCCGCCATCCTGAGTGTCCGGATCGGCTTTCTGTGATTCAAGACGGGTTAATAGCGGCAGGAATAGACACTTGTTTGTCCTATTATGATGCGCCCTTGGTAACCAAAGAGTACTTAGCCCGGGTTCATACCCCTGCCTATATACGCTCTGTTGAAGAAAGTGCGCCCCAAAATGGGGTGGTGCATCTTGATCCCGATACCGCTATGAATCCTGGTACTTGGCATGCGGCTTTACGAGCTGCTGGCGCGGGTGTCTTGGCGACAGATTTAATCATGAGCGGTGAAGTGGAAAATGCTTTTTGTAGCGTGCGCCCGCCGGGTCACCATGCAGAACGTGCTAAGGCGATGGGTTTTTGTTTTTTCAACAATATTGCTGTGGCTGCCGCTCATGCTTTAGAAGCACATGCCTTAAAGAGAATCGCGATTGTGGATTTTGATGTGCACCACGGTAACGGCACAGAGAATATCTTTGCTAATGACCCGCGTGTGCTGATGGTAAGTACATTTCAACATCCTTTCTATCCTTATTGTGGAACGGAAAGTCCAGCCACCAACATGGTGAATGTGCCTGTCCCGGCAGGGACTCGAGGAGAAGGTTTCCGTAAAGCCGTAGAGGATTTTTGGTTACCGGCTTTAAAGTCGTTTGCACCGGAGGCAATTTTTATTTCTGCGGGTTTTGACGCGCACTATGACGACGATATGGCTTCCTTAGGGCTGGTGGAGTCTGATTACGCCTGGGTCACCGAGCAAATTAAGATGATTGCCGATGAAACTGCTCAGCACCGCATTGTGTCTATGTTAGAAGGGGGATATGCCCTGCCAGCGCTAGCCCGCAGTGTAGTGGCGCATATCAAGGTACTCGCTGATCTTTAGAGGCGCATAAGTCTTATTATCCCCAGCCCCTCCCCGAAATGGCCGATGATCGAGTAAAATCACTGGTTTTGCGCATTCACTCATTTCTTTGCATTTTTTACCAATAAAAACGGTTTAGCTCATCAGGTTCATTGACTTCCATGATTACAGGTTCGATTGTTGCGATAGTGACGCCCATGCACAAGGATGGGAAGCTAGATTACCCCCGCCTTAGATCATTGATAGATTTCCACGTTCAAGAAGGTAGTGATGGAATTGTGATTGTGGGTACGACGGGGGAGTCGCCCACCGTGAATGTGGAGGAGCATTGCGAGCTTATCCATGTGGCTGTAGAGCAAGCAGCAGGGCGGGTACCCGTGATTGCTGGTACGGGTGGTAACTCGACATCTGAGGCAATTGAACTCACCGCTTATGCAAAAAAATCCGGTGTGTCGGCTTCTTTGAACGTGGTGCCGTACTACAACAAACCGACTCAAGAAGGTTTGTATCAACATTTCAAGACGATTGCCGAGGCCGTCGATTTGCCGCTGATTCTGTATAACGTCCCCGGTCGTACCGTTGCGGATATGAGCAACGAAACCACCTTACGCTTGGCCGAAGTGCCCGGCATTATTGGGATTAAAGACGCTACTGGGAACATTGAGCGAGCAACGGATTTAATCTTGCGTGCTCCTAAAGGCTTTGCGCTGTATAGCGGGGATGATGCTAGTGCGCTGGCTTTTATCCTGCTTGGCGGTCATGGCACCATTTCAGTCACCGCTAACGTTGCACCACGGTTAATGCACGAAATGTGCGTGGCGGCTTTAGCGGGCGATGCAATTAAAGCGCGGGCTATCAATGCCAAGCTGTTTGGCCTGCACAAACATTTGTTCCTAGAAGCTAATCCGATTCCTGTTAAATGGGCAGTTGCTCAAATGGGGCTTATGGAACAAGGTATTCGTCTGCCTATGACCTCTTTTTCGCCTGAATATCATGATCGTTTGCGCCTCGCAATGCGTGACGCTGGAGTTTTAAAATGAAGATTAATTTTGCACAGGAGCAGGGGATGAATCGAAATGGTTCTTATAGTTTGAATCGTGTTGTTGTCTCAATGGCACTGATAGCCGTGCTTGCAGGGTGTTCGGGTTCTTTACTCGAATCAAAAAAGATTGATTACAAATCTTCCGGGAAGCTTCCTACATTGGAGATTCCTCCTGATCTCACTTCGCCCAGTCGGGATGAGCGGTATGTTGTTCCCGATATCAATCCAAAAAACTCGGCGACCTACTCAGCGTATAGCGTAGATCGCGAAGGCAAGCGCCCAGCAACGTCGCAGGATGTTTTACCGCAGATCGACAAGATGCGGGTAGAGCGCTCAGGCAGCCAGCGTTGGTTGGTCGTGACAGGAAACCCCGATAAAGTTTGGCCAACGGTTAAAGAGTATTGGCAAGAGTTAGGGTTCATCGTTAATCTCGACTTGCCCGATGCAGGCATTATGGAAACGGATTGGGCTGAGAATCGCGCCAAAATCCCGCAAGATTTTATTCGTAGCACGCTGGGCGCCTTAATCGACCAAGCCTTTTCTACTGCGGAGCGCGATAAATTCCGCACCCGTTTGGAGAAAGGCGCCGAGGAGGGGACGACTGAAATTTATATCAGTCATCGCGGCATGATGGAGGTGTACGCATCGGAAGGGAAAGATCGCACAGTTTGGCAACCACGTCCTGCCGACCCTGAGCTGGAAGCGGAGATGTTGCGTCGTTTGATGGTGCGCATGGGCACTGAGGAGGTGCGTGCAAAGACCTTGATGGCGGCTGAACCTAAGCAAGAACGTGCAAAACTGGCTCGTGCTGCTGATGGGGTAGGCGCATTAGAAATGCAGGAAGGCTTTGATCGCGCCTGGCGTCGGGTAGGTTTAGCTTTGGATCGTGTGGGCTTCACAGTGGAAGATCGTGATCGCGTAAAAGGTTTGTATTTCGTGCGCTACGTGGATTCTGAAGCGGACAATAAAAAGAAAGATGACAAAGGTATTTTGTCCAAGTTAGCTTTTTGGCGGAGTGATAAGCCAGAGGGTGCTAATCAACCCCAATACCGCATCTATGTAAAGAGCACCGGTTCTACAAGTTCCGTACAGGTGTTAACGCGTGAAGGTGGCGTGGATAAATCGGAAACAGCCAAGAAAATTCTTGGGTTGTTATTTGAACAATTGAAATAACAACTAGCAACCAAAAAGCGATAGGTGCTTGATGCGCTTTGCTTCGCTAGGCAGCGGTAGTCGTGGGAATGCTTTGGTCGTTGAATCAGGGCAAACGCGACTTATGCTGGACTGTGGCTTTGGTACACGTGAGACCACTACACGGTTAGAACGCTTGGGGCTTTTGCCGTCTGATATTGCGGGCATTTTGATTACCCACGAGCACAGCGATCACATTGCAGGTGCCTTCAAGTTTGCGCGACGCCACAATCTAGGTGTTTGGATGACCCACGGAACCTTGGCTGCTGCGCCACGTGGATTGGGCGAGTTACCTAGGATTGAGGTTATTGATAGCCACGAAATTTTTTCTGTGGGTGATCTGCAAGTTCATCCTTTCCCTGTTCCTCACGATGCACGCGAACCCGTTCAATTTGTATTTTCTGATGGCACACATCGCATAGGTGTGCTCACGGACGTAGGATGTTCTACGCCACACATTGAACAAATGTTATCCGGTTGTGATGCGTTGGTTTTAGAGTGTAATCATGATTTGGATTTGATTGCGGCGAGCAATTATCCGCCGTCCCTTAAGAAGCGTATCACCAGCCGTTTTGGCCATTTGGATAATCAAGCATCGGCAAAGCTGTTAGCAGCGCTCGACGTAAGTCGGTTACAACATATTGTGGCGGCTCACTTAAGCGAACAAAACAATAGTGTATCGAGGGCACGTTTAGCCTTAGCTAATGTGCTGGGTTGTGCAGAGGAGTGGATTGGGGTGGCGACCCAGACAGAGGGTTTTGCGTGGCGATGCTTATAAGCCATTCGCATATTTTTTTCATTATTAAAAGAAAATAACAAAATAAAAAAGCCGACCCAAAGGTCGGCTTTTTTTACGAAGTAAAAAACTATTACTTCTTGTCAGCAGGAGCTGGATTACCTGTTACTGGCATTGTTGCATCTACAGGCTTAGCAGCATCTGCAGGAGTGGCAGCAGCATCAGCAGGCTTAACAGCATCAGTAGCTGGTGTGGCTGGGGATACTGTTGTAACAGCAGGAGCTGGTACAACAACGGTTGTGTCTTCAGCTTTTTTGCAAGCGGTTAGAGCAACAGCAACGAGAGCAGCAACGAGGAGAGCTTGTTTCATTCTAGATTTCCCTTATCGATAAAGAAATTGTTAAAAACCGGTACTAATTAAAGTCTAATTAAACTAACGGCCAAAGTTTTTGGCCGTTACCCACTACAGCCAAGCGCGCATCCTAACACAAATAATCCGCTGAAATCTAGTGTGTTGCACTATAGCAACTAGGGTTCTTTGGGTATTTTATGATTTCCTTATAAACCAATTTGCGTAGCAGGCACCGCAGGTAAGGATTCTGCCCAAAGCTCTTCAAATCGAGTCGCCCAACCTAAAACCTCCTCTGGTTCAGACATCAATATTTTTCCACGCAAGTAATCTGTGTGGAAACGCACTACAACACTGGTAGTGTCACCAAGTACAAAGCAGTCCGCCAGCTTTTTTAAGTTATCAGGCGTTTCTCGAATCGAAAAACAGTGGCTAAATTGCTTGAGCAGACTGATGATGCGCGGACAACGCTGGATAACATGTTGGGTATTGTGTAGAACGATCCGTAAATTATGGACAGTACCACTTGATAGAAATTCGGCGAGTGATTCAGCGCGCGCTTTGTCATTGAAATCGGGAGTCAACAAATCTGGATCAAAAATACAGATTTGCGTATTAGCTGAGGCGATAATTTGGTCTATTGCAAGCCGGTAGTCGGTACGAGATTCAAAACGGGTCTCTGACATAATGATCTCCTTTCGATAGTGATAGCGACGGGTAGCTAACCAAGTCCTCTTCAAGTATTAAACGCTTATAAACGTATGTAAAGATATTTTCCACATACAATTGCACCTCTTAACTTTAGCAACGAGACATGCCAGAAGCAATCATAGAATCGCTGGATCACGAAGGTCGTGGGGTTGCTCATGTTGATGGGAAAACGATTTTCATCGAGGGAGCGTTACCTCATGAGCAGGTCGTTTTTACCAGTTATCGCCGAAAAAAAAACTACGAATTGGCGAAAGTAACTCGCATTATTTCTTCTAATGCGCTGCGTGTAACGCCTCGTTGCCGCCATTTTGGCGTGTGTGGTGGCTGTAGCATGCAGCACTTTGACGCTATGGGACAAGCGGCGACGAAACAGCGTGTGCTGGAAGATGCTCTCTGGCATGTTGGCCGTGTGAGGCCAAACATTATTTATCCGGTGATAATGGGTTCCAGTTGGGCTTACCGCGCTCGGGCGCGCTTAACGGTCCGTCAAGCTGAAAAAAAGGGCCAAGTTACCCTCGGTTTCCATGAAAAAAGAAGCAGTTTTATCGCCGACATACTGGGCTGCGAGGTGCTGCCTGAGAGGGTTTCTGGGTTTCTTCCACTTCTAAAAAAACTAATTAGCCAACTGTCAATTTCACAGCATTTGGCACAGATCGAAATGGCACAGGGTGATGCGGTTACGGTTTTAGTTTTACAAAATTTAAAACCGCTAACAGCGACTGATGAAAACCATCTTCGCACTTTTGCCGATGTGCAGAATATTCAATTCTGGTTACAGCCTGATGGGCCAGAATCAGCACATCCCTTCCACCCTCTAGAAGCGCCGCAACTCACTTACACCATACCCGACTTTTCATTGACGCTTGGTTTTCGTCCAACGGATTTCACCCAAGTGAATCATGGCGTCAATCGCGCCTTAATCCGTCGCGCAATGGACTTGCTTGATCCTCAGCCTGGTGAGCGTATTGGCGATATGTTTTGTGGATTGGGTAATTTCACTTTGCCTATTGCACGTTGTGGGGCTTTTGCTTTAGGCGTCGAAGGAAGTGGTGCCTTGGTAGAAAGAGCGCGTGAGAATGCGAAAAATAATGGGTTAGTGGAGAGCACTTCTTTTATGGTGGCCAATTTGTTTGAAGCAACTGCCAAGAGCGTTTCAGGACTGGGCGCGTTGGACAAACTACTTATTGATCCACCCCGTGATGGAGCAATGGCCTTAGTTAAAGCCTTAACGTCACCCAAGCTTAAACGAATCGTTTATGTATCTTGCGATCCCGCTACTTTGGCTCGAGACGCGGCTGTGTTAGTGCAAGAGAAAGGTTATCGACTAATGGGTGCTGGCATTGCCAATATGTTCCCGCAGACATCTCACGTTGAATCGATTGCCCTCTTTGAAAAATAAAAGCAGCCGTAGCTGCTTTTATTTGAGTTGCTACTAAGAAAACATAAGTAACTTAATTTCGTTGCCCTGTCAGCGACAATAATATGTGTAGCAAACTGGTAAATAAGTTGTAGATGCTGACATATAAAGTGAGCGTTGCGCTGATGTAGTTGGTTTCGCCGCCCCGTACGATTTGGTTGATGGTAAAAACGATCGCAGCGGACGAGAACAACATAAACCCACCTGAAATTACCAATGCGAACACGGGCAGTTGCAGGAAAGCGTTGGCCAGCACGGAAATCAGCAGCACAAAAAAACCAATCATTAAAAACTTAGATAGAAAGCCGAAATTTCTTTTTGCTGAACTAGCAATCAAAGCTAAACCGAAGAAAATTGCGGCTGTTCCCACTGCTGCATAAACAACCAAGGCGCCTGCGTTCCGAACAGCAGCAACTTGCAGTAATGGCCCTAACATGACGCCCATAAGTAGGCTGAATAGCAGCATGAGGCCTACACCTAAGCCCGAATTGCGGTTTTTCTCGATTAAGAACATCAAGCCATAAAACACGCCAAAAAATAGCACCATGCTCAGGATAGGACTGGCGCGCATGAAGCCGAAATTAATATTGACGCCAATAAACCCGCCAATAGCGGTGGGTAACATTGCTAGGGCTAAAAGAAAATAAGTGTTGCGTAGAACACGATGTTGTTGTGTTGTGGTATCTGAAATTTGTCCGGCAATTTGATAGTTGGGTTGCATTGACTCCTCCGATTAGAGCGTTATTTGGCGCAGTGACATTACGATTACTTAACTAAGACTACGCAACAATTGCAAAAGTTTCAATCGCAGTAGGTATGCGGTGAAGTTGCCGTGATAAAATGCGCGGCTTACGGAAGCTTGGCAGAGTGGTCGATTGCACTAGTCTTGAAAACTAGCATACCGCAAGGTATCCAGGGTTCGAATCCCTGAGCTTCCGCCAAAACTTATATCCTCAATATTTCTTGAGGATTCAAATTACGCCCCAATTCAGCTTTAATTAAATTTCTTCTCGCACCATATCGGCCCAACAATTGGGTGTTTCGTACAAGCGTACTTGCTCCAACCGCAGATGGTTTCCATAAACGTCGGTATAGGCGCGATCAAGGATGTCGAAGGCAATACGAGCTAGATTTTCAGCTGTAGGAACCACATCCAGTACAACCGTCTTGTGATCTGGCATGCTGGTTAAAAAGCTGACTACTGGAACATCGCCTCGATAGACTAGGAAGGCGTGGTCCCAAGCGTCAACCACATGTTCCTTCGCTAGTTTTTTGACATCAGAAAAATCCATCACCATGCCGTTGATAGAGGTGCCAGGTTTTTCGATCACTTCTCCATACAAAGTAATTTCTATTGCGTAACGATGCCCGTGCAAGTGTCTACACTGGCTTTGGTGATCCGGAATTCTGTGTCCAGCATCAAATTCGAGACGGCGGGTAATACGCATGATCTGTGACTTTCGGGCTTATTAGGCTGAGTACTTAAGCTTATGGCTTTGCGGTGGGCTGGGGTGTCTTTCGATAAAAAAGTATAACATCCACCGTCGAATCACTAATGTCTCAACCCGAATTTTGCAACTAAAGAGAACAACATGGCAACCCAACTCAGCACCACTAACCATAGTCGTGATAGCGCAGGTCTTACCTATGTGTATCCGGTTATTTCGCGTCGAGCAGGCGGCGTATCGATTGGCATTAACCTCAACCCGAATAACGCTTGTAATTGGCGGTGTGTTTATTGCCAAGTACCTAACTTAACGCGGGGAGCAGCGCCACTCATTGATTTGGTGCTGCTTAAACAAGAGCTGTCGGGGTTTCTGGATGATGTGCTGAGTGGCCGTTTTTTGGAGGAACGTGTTGAGACTACATCACATCGCATTGTGGATGTAGCGCTCTCTGGAAATGGAGAGCCTACTTCAGCGAAAGAATTTCCTCTGGTTATTAAGTTAATTGGAACAATGCTTGAACAAAGAGGACTCGCTGACACGGTAAAGTTGCGAGTTATCACCAACGGTAGTTTAATAGCGCGTGATTACGTGCAAGAAGGCTTGAGCATCCTTGGGGAAATGGCTGGAGAGGTTTGGTTTAAATTGGATGCAGGCACGTCTGCAGGTTTCAGTCGCATTAACAATGTTGAATTAACATCGCAGTCTGTTATTCAAAACTTAGTGCGTAGTGCGGCTTTGTGTTCGACATGGGTGCAAACGTGTTTGTTTGCCGTGAATGGTGTGGAGCCAAATGAGGATGCTATTGACAGTTATCTGGCTTTATTGAGCGAGGTAATGACCCAAGATTTGAAGCGTGGAGTGAAGGGAGTTTTGCTTTATGGCTTGGCGCGTCCTTCTTTACAACCGGAAGCCAGCCAACTCTCCAACCTGCATACAGGCAGGCTGGAGGAGATTGCAGAACGCATTCGTGCGTTAGGACTGGAGGTTAAAGTTAGCCATTAGTGCTTAATGGCATGCCTTAACCTTCATCTAAGCAATTAATGCTTAGTGACCTTTCTTTGGCTTGGACTTGGCTGATTTCTTCAAAGTCTTGAACAATTCCTGCTCTTGAGACTTTAAATATTCAACCACTTCCCAATCGTCACGCTTGATTTTGCTAATGTCGATTTGTTCAACGTGCACTAAACGCAATAGTTGTTGAACGGGGCGGGGCATATTACGTCCGCTTTCGTAACGGGAGCCACCTGACTGGGTAACACCGACTTTGGACCAAAATTGTTGTTGGTTTAGGCCTAGTTTCCGTCGAATTTCGCGTGCGTCGATATCATCTGATTTCATTTTATTCCTTTTGTCGTCACTGTGAGTTATGAAACAAGCCGTTAAATCATTGATTAAATATGCCAATTTATATATAACTAAAGCTTAATGTATATATTACTTAAGGCATATTTGCCGGAGTATATTCAATATCTGCACAACATACAAGCTTGGCATATTCTTTTTTTTAAATAAGTATTTGTCCTACATTTTCTAAAACCTATATGTTCAGCAAGCTAGGCATTCCGAAGCGCCCTTAGAAAGTAATTTCAGTTAAACTCTCACGCTTTCAACGCACTAGAAGCCTTAATCAATGTCTCTTATTGTTCAAAAATATGGCGGTACTTCGGTAGGTTCTCCCGAACGCATTAAGAATGTGGCGCTGCGTGTCGCTAAGTGGCAATCACAAGGTCATCAAGTAGTGGTTGCCGTTTCCGCAATGAGCGGTGAAACCAATCGTCTAATTGCCTTAGCTAAGGCAGTTCAAGACAATCCGGACCCTCGTGAGCTTGATGTTGTGGTATCAACCGGCGAGCAGGTCACGATTGGATTACTGTGCATGGCGCTTAAGCAGATTGGCCTGAAAGCTAAGAGCTATACCGGTGGCCAAGTAAGAATTTTGACCGATAACTCATTTACCAAAGCGCGTATTGTGAGTATTGATGAAGCGCGTATTAGGGCCGACTTGAACGAAGGCAGTGTAGTTGTCGTAGCTGGATTTCAAGGGGTTGATGAGGCCGGCAACATAACCACATTAGGCCGTGGCGGCTCCGATACTACGGGTGTGGCACTAGCGGCAGCTCTCAAAGCAGATGAATGCCAGATCTACACCGATGTGGATGGCGTCTATACCACTGATCCCCGCATTGTTCCTGAGGCGCGTCGGCTCAACACCATCACTTTTGAAGAGATGATGGAAATGGCGAGCTTGGGATCCAAAGTATTGCAAATACGCTCTGTTGAGTTCGCGGGTAAATACAAAGTCAAACTGCGTGTGCTGTCCAGTCTTGAAGAACTGGGCCAAGAAGGCCCTGGCACACTGATAACTTTTGAGGAAGAAAGCAAGATGGAACAACCGATCATTTCAGGTATCGCCTTTAACCGCGATGAGGCCAAACTTACCGTGTTGGGCGTGCCAGATCGTCCCGGTATCGCTTATCAAATATTAGGACCAATTTCTGAGGCCAATATTGATGTTGATATGATTATTCAAAACGTTGGGCACGATGGATCTACCGACTTTTCATTCACCGTAAATCGTGGCGAGTATGAGCGAGCAAGTCAGATTCTTGAACAAGTTAAAGCTCACACCGGTGCACGTGAAATTACAGGCGACAATAAAATAGCCAAGGTTTCAGTGGTGGGCGTAGGTATGCGTTCTCATGTTGGTGTAGCTAGCAAAATGTTCCGGACTCTGGCTGAAGAGGGAATCAATATCCAAATGATTTCCACCTCGGAAATAAAAATCTCTGTAGTCATTGATGAAAAATATCTTGAACTTGCGGTGCGTGTCTTGCACAAAGCCTTTGAGTTAGATAAAGCCACTGTTTAAATTGTAGTAAAACTAGAAAATCAGTTTGACCGCACGAAGCGGAAAAGGTATTATCGCGCTCCTTTTTGGAGAGATGGCCGAGTGGTCGAAGGCGCTCCCCTGCTAAGGGAGTATGCGGGCAAAACCTGCATCGAGGGTTCGAATCCCTCTCTCTCCGCCAGTTTTTTTGTTATAATTGCAGGCTGTAACAAGTAGTGGTTTTAATTTTTTAGTTGAAATTTTAAAAACAGTACACCGCGCCCGTAGCTCAGATGGATAGAGTACTTGGCTACGAACCAAGGGGTCGGGCGTTCGAATCGCTCCGGGCGCACCAATAATCAATGACTTAGGCCTCCTTCGCGGAGGCCTTTGTGCCATAGAATCCAACTGTGCCATAGATTTTCATAAAACCCTGTCTCATTTGTCATTTTGCGGGCCTTACCCGCTCCGGTTTCCGGCGATAAATAGCTTGGGTAGTACGCGCATCAACATGGGTTAATAGCGCCTTGGCACGTTCCAGACTTTCCGCGTCACTTCCCACTTTTGCCCGCAAATCATGTTCGGTGAATCGCACGGTGATTTTAGTTTCACTTAACACGCGAGTCATAAATCTCGCCCACATCGAATCCCATCCATGCGCCTCTCCGGTTTCTTCATTTAAGTAGCTTTCCCCAAACTTATTGCAGAACAGCCAAGGCGAAATATGCACAGGCCGCACGCTCTTGACGATTTCAATGGCTTGCCTTAACGATTCACTCCATTCATAAATTACGGACTTACCACTCGTGCTGGCAGTTTTATGCGGCGTCACGTGAATACCGTCCTCACGGATATCACTCATTTTTATTCGCAGTAAATCCCCCCTGCGTAAGCCAGTCAGCAGTTTCAATCGAATAGACGCCTGAATAATTAACACGCTTCCTTTTTTGCGCACGCAGGGTAGAGCGAGACATTCAAGAACTTCCCAGTCTTCGACGTAACGGGTACGTGGCTTTTCACCTTTCAACCGTACCTCACCTTTGAAAGGATGACGATCCACATAACCCCATTCCACGGCCTTCGTGTAAGCATGACTGAGTATTTCGATTTCACGACGCGCAGACGTTTTAGCGCTGCGCTTTTCGACATATTGATAAATCAGTTTAGGAGGGAAAGGCAATAGCGGCATATGACCAAACACGCTGCGCAGTTTGACGATGAATACCCGGTTAGCACTGCGTGTTTTGGGTGCCTTGAGAGGCACAACCTGAATTAAATAACGATCCAACAAGGCACCAATAGTAGGAAGCTCTTCACTCGCTTCCACACGCTCAGCAAACGCTTTATAAGCCTCTGGTAAAGATTTACCCAAGCGGTAGCGTGTCTTGTTATCCCAGAGTGCTTCTAAGCCGATTGGGACTCGGTAATAATATGCGCCGTGAATGTACTGCCAACGAGCAGGTAATCCACGGTTCTCCGCATTGCGGATCTTAGGCAAGTGCGCGCCAGTTCGGCAAAACAGTTCTTAAAGAACTTGATTGCGTTGTTGTTCCTAAAAGTTGTTCTACGTTAGAACGAGATACCACCAGACTTCCATCACCTCTTGTGCGATAGGTGATGCCTATGACTTGTAAAGCCCGCCCTTGAGCAGGGTGGCGGCGCTTTTGTGTGAGCGCTTGGATTTCAGTTTCCGTGAGTATCATGTCCAACGTATTCCGAAGAGAGGTGTATAGGTTTGATGAATGAATGAACTCATCGTCGGAAATCAGTTTAGAAACGATCCTCGTTTTTGAGGTTTTAAATCGTGGGTTGTTTGAGTGGTTTTTCAGAATCATCTGTCTGTTCCCACTTAGGCGTTAGCACGCTTATAGAAGAAGAGATCAGGCATACCCACCTTTACATGCCAAACCCGTGGCATTTCCTGACTTGAAACAGCTTGCCCACCCGACAACCACAGCGTTCCCCAAGAAGTCGCCGCCCCCGCCAAAGCCGCCACCAAAACCACTTCACCCAGCTTGAACAACTTGACCCACAACCGAGAACACCCGTGAATCACGACTTTCCGAGTTGAACGCCCTTGACGATCTAAAAACGCCGTTCTATCGCGACAAGCCGTATCCCGCAAAGCCCCACTGACTAACTCTTCATTGATCCTATCCATCATCTCGTCTCAGAAATAAACACACCTCCTTTGTATCCCAGAACGCAAAACGCGCAACCCAACTAAAATCTATCCTCCAAACTCAAAAGGAACGACTGCAACCTAACTAAAAATGTAAAATTTTTCGTGTCAACGGCGCGCCGTCGAATTGAGCGTTCATTAGAAAACCAACCGTCGGGGCGACCGCATTGACAAGGAAATCCACAAAATACCGATGCTATTTCGCCTCGATAAAACCTGTGTATAAGCAGCATTTTTCGGAAACGTGTCCTAAAAAGCCAAGTTATCCACAGTTTTGCGCTTTTTAGTTTGAAGTTCTTGCTGTATTCTGTGGATAAGTTCTTATTTTTGTAAAAATGACCCCCAAAGTCTAGTTATCCACAGATTTAGGCTAAGAGTTAGCCGTAAACAGTCAATCCTATGGATAACAAAATTCCTACCGGACACGTGTCCGGTAGGAATTTGGCGTTTCATACGAAGTGGGGAGGGTAGTTAATGAAAACGCAGGAAATGGATGACGAGAGCGCTTGATACGGCGATCGCAAAGCTAAAATTCAAAGCATAGCCCAATAGGATCATGATTTAAGTATTTCCCATCACACGGACATCATCATTGCTGGGTAAGCTTCAGTTTCCGGTTTTATTATTCCATTACCCACCAAAACCGGCCCACTGCGCTCCCCAGCATTCCTCACTTATTTCGCTGGGGAGCGAGGAATGGGAAACTACACACAAAAATAATGTCCCGCTCAATGAACAACCGATTTAACGTCTCCTCCTCGGACGAACAATCTACGCTTAGATGGCGCCGCATCCATGAGTCAATGCGCGCCAAACGTTTCATCGCCAGATCAATAGACACTCCCCTCTTTGTCACCTGACGCAGCACATGTCGCTGTACCAGAAAGATCAAACGGCGCGAATCTGATTCCCTAAGCGGTGAGCGCAAACCTTTGTGTAAAATGCGCCGACCCATATGGCCTCTATCCCAATAAGTCATTCCCATTAATACCGAACCAAGCAACAAGACGGGAGAACACAGCACCAGAATAACCGCCACTTTCACCAGCAGAGCCAATGTCACAGTGACTTCTCCTAACCACGCGAGGAGATCAACCAATTTCACAGCCAACTTATTTCCCCGCACCATCCAATAAAACTTCATATCAAGTTCCTTTTTAGTGAGTCATGAAACGCTGAAGTACCCAACACCAGCCTAAGACACTTCCTTTTTTCGTCAACGGCAGAGCCCGCTTTATTGGCGCTGGAAGATAGTAGTTTCAACCCTTCATGAAGACCAAAGTCGCTTTCTTCAAATAATGATCCACACTGAGGGTCAATCTGAGATTAAATTAAAAATAAAATCAATCGGTTATGCAGAAGCTTCAATGTAGAGGCGTTATGAAACGGAGTGGACTTCTGCCTACATGTACATGTAATTCGTTTAATCTAACGATTTGGTTTTCGTTAACATCCAAATCGGACACGTGTCCGATTTGAAAAAGTTATCAACAACTATATTTGTTACGGTAGGCGAGTTAAGCCATTCACAAAAATGAATTAAATCGGTTAAGAGCAATTTTGTTCTTAGATTCAGAAGCTGATGCTAGATGTAGGCAAGTAAGCAGCCTGTTACTTCTCATCTTTCTTTCTATCTATCTACAATGACCCACACTGAGGGTAAATTCATAGATTAAATAAACATAAACTCAATAAGTTAAATAACTAATTGAATGCGGAGTCGTGATGAAACGCTGTTGACACACCGTTAGGCGGGCATGAAAGGCGTTGGACTTTATTTATTGGGTTTAGGGATAGGGGGGATGGCAAGGTAGTTTACGAAAGCACAAGAAACAGGGAACGATTCAAGATTGCCTGGCAAAGAGCGGACGGCTACAGTGACCTCTCTTCACCCCGTCAGAGGTTCTGGTATCGATATGCGTCTTCGGACGAAAAGTATTTTCGGATAGAAGTTTTGCCGATATGAGATTGAAACCATCTAAGTAAGTTTAAGGATGGCAAGCGTAAAATTAGTTTTATGAATAACCATCACTGACAGTGCGGCCTCGCAGTTTGAAGCAGGCTGAACGTGATGGATCACCAAAAAAAGCTGCCATTGTCCTTGGTAAGGGCGCCTCACCAACCGACACCGCCGCCTGCCATAGAGGTGCGAACGCGTTAGGGATGTGAGGGAAAGGTAAGCGGGTGAGGAGGGCGAAAGTCCTGCTCACTGCACTTCAAACAGCGCCTTGGCTGGCGCTTTATAAATGGCCAATGGACAAGCCACGGATACGGGTCATGCCGTGGTGGCTTGTGGTGCGTGGTGAGTCAGACCAACCGATGTTCTGCTGTTTCCCCCAGCCGACATCAACCAGCAATTTATCGCTAAGCTTCGGGGAGCTTTTTTTGTTTTAGTTGTTTTCTGTAGAACGAGCACTCAACATTCTTGATGAACGGATAGGCAAACCTATTGGCTATCCGTTCATTCTGCATTCCCCGCGAGAATAACCCTCTGCAAATTCTACCTAGCGACCCTTCCTTCGCATCATTTCACACGTTTTAAAAATTGAGTTGATTCCAAAAGCTCAACAAAGAACACCACCTTTCAATCCCGCGAAGATCACTCGAAACGACACCATGACTTCTCTTTTAATCCGTGTGGAGAAATATCATGACTTACTCAATCGTAACGCCGAAGTTTAATTACGCCCAAGAAATCCGTCGTTACAATTTCCCCAAAGAACTACAAGCTGAACTCGTGGCCCTGTTCATCGCCCACAACGATAAACCCGTCAGAAAACGCTATGCCGATACCCCTGTTGGCTACAAAACCATGTACCGCCGCTTCGTCGATATCTGCGCCACTTTCAGAACCCTCAAAGAAATTGGCTATCCGATTCAATTCCTCGCCAATTTCAAAGTAAAACATGTTCAAGCCCTATTTACCCATTGGGAAAAACAAGGTGACTCCATCGGCACTATTGAAAACAAATTGAGTTACCTGCGTATGTTCTTAAGGTGGATAGGCAAACACAACATGATTGGACCAGGTAAAACATTCTCAGCCGACCCCGACAATTATCGTCGTACTACGGTTGCTCAGACCGATAAAACTTGGACCGGCAACGGCATAGACATCTTAGCTAAGATAGAAGAAATCCGACGCTGTGATCCCGTCGTCGCACTGCAAATGGAACTGCAAATGGCCTTTGGACTGCGCGCTGAAGAATCCATGCTCCTCCGCCCCAAGCAAGCCCTGATCGAAGCGACGAACAAACTGGAGCTACAGATCGTGCATGGTACGAAAGGAGGTCGGTTGCGTCAGATCCAACTGGATGACATCGTGCAACTGGATGTACTGACACGTGCAGCCAGTGCAGTTCCAGAAAAATACACCACCCTCATCCCCGCCAAATACACGCTCGAACAATGGCGTGCTCACTATTACTACGTCTGCCGAAAGTTCAATATCAAGAAAAGCACCGAACAAGGCGGTTTAGGTGTGACCTGTCATGGCTTGCGCCATGAATACCTCAATCGGTTGTTTGAGCGCATTACCGGCAAACCCTCACCGATTCAAGGTGGAGCTGACTATGACGAAGATCTTTATCAGATAGCACGGAAGATGGTGGCAGAACGGGCAGGGCACTGCGCACCAGAGAAGTCAGGAGCGTATCTGGGGTCGAAGCGAGGAGCAACGCCTAAGAAGCCTGTAATACCTACCGAACCTGATGAGGACGAAGTAACTTCATCGTGAAATGAAATGGAATGTCCATAAAAAAACGCGCAGCGTTTGAGACTGCGCGTTTCTTATTGGCTTTGTTGAGTTCGGCGACGGTATGCAGCCGCGTTGAAGCGCAAGGCTTACTTAAGTCACTCACTTAATCAGCAAACAAGAAACCATAATGCTGAGTGCCATACATATCAACAATAATCGATTCTGTATGGGATCGATAATGTCCCAACGGTCAAGCATCTTGCTCTCCACAATACGCAGCTGGTCATGGATGCGTTGTTCAACGAGCTTTAACTGAGCCTGTATTTTACGTTCTACATAATTCAGTTGGGTACTGGTTTTACGTTCGACGGTTTCTAGTCGGTTGAGGAGGGTGCGCTCTGTGGAGTTTATGTGAGCTACTAAAGTCTTAGCCACTAGTTCGGCCACCATCGTGGCTTGTTGTTCGGGGGTAAGGAAGGCGGTGGGTTGTAAATCAGTACTATATGAATCGGTTTGCGTCATGATTGTTTAGCTCCTAGTTACTTAAGGGATAACACGATCAAATCGTAAAACAGTTCGTTGTTTCGTCAAGGTCACACAGCAATGGGTCGTATGGTGCAAACAGGCCTATTTCTTCCTCAGCCTATCAATCAACAAAGTAGCCGTCTCAGCCGTCTCGTCTATCTGTTCAATACGATTCATATAACCCAACAACCTACCTTCTGGAGTTCCACCTTCCTCCCAGGCTTCGGCAGATTGTTGTAAGAGACGATTGAACTCAGCGACTGTCTTGGGAATGACCGTACTACCCGATTGCAGTGTCACGGGTTTTTAGAACTGTCCGGTTCTGTAGCACATGAATTGTCCGCTTATTTGTTTAGCGTGGGGGTATCTGCGGAGGGGCGAAGCCCGAAGCAGATATCCCCACGCGGCCAATGCGCAGCGGACTTACGCAGCAGCCTTAGCATCAAGCATCTTAATCTGACCCTCCGCATCATAATCGGCCAGTCTGCGTGGGCCATGGAAGATCGCCAAATGACCCTCCACAGACCG